>JAABUQ010002206.1_pt1 | contig 39308 bp, 40 predicted proteins | sample 5560001 | NCBI WGS metagenome assembly JAABUQ01 (sample SAMN10711888, study PRJNA513371) | rock metagenome | isolation source: Antarctica rocks | place: Antarctica: Victoria Land, Finger Mt nord | collected 2015-12-18 | reverse complement strand
GCCGGCAAGAACGAGCGCGACGAGCTTCGTCTTGAATTCCAGCGGGTATGCGTCGCGATGGCGCTGCGGCATAGTGGACCTCTTTCGCCCTCACTGGGCAAGTGTCCACGGAACTGGGTCAAGATCAGGCTCGGCTTTGTTGCGAGGGCCCTTTCCGTTTGCGCGTGGAGCAGACGTTTCCGCTCGAGCAAACTGCAGAGGCGCAGGAAGTCAGCGCCAAAGGGCACGTTATGGGCAAGCTCATTATTTCCATCGCTTGAGCTCGGCACCAACACGCCGTTGTTCGCGGTATCGTCTCCGGCAGTGCTTCAGTATTGCAGTGCGGTGGATTGACACGCCGGCGGTTGCGGATCAAAAACTCGCCGGCACGTCGACGGGCGTGTCGTATTGGGAAGGCGCGGTCGACGTGCGCGATGCGTCGACACAAAGGATGCTCGGCGCCGGTTACGTCGAGATGACGGGTTACGCGGGCACGATCGCGATCTAGCGCTGCGCGGCGCTGCGCTACACAGCGCGGCAGTGGCGTCGGCGTGGGCTGCCGAATCAGATGCGATGCAATCCCTCTCCGAACTCCGTGCACCCAGCGACGCGGAGTTCACCGCCCGGCATGCGCGCATCGCCGCCGGGCTCGATCGTTCGCCGAACGTCGCCGGATGGCGTTCGGCATTTTCCGAGTGGGACGATCTGCGCCGAACGTGGAAATCGTGGTCGAACTTGACGCGTTTGCGCTACACGCAGGATACGCGGCGTGACGACTTCCGCGACGCGCAAAGCGAGCTCGATCGCCGTGCACCGGTTATCACGGCGCTCGATACGACGATGAAGCAGCGCTTCTTAGCCAGCGACGCGCGGCCGGGGCTCGAGCGCGAGCTCGGCACGCAGGCTTTCGCGCTGTGGGATGCCGACGTCACGACGTTCGACGACGCGATCGCAGCGGATCTCGTGCGCGAATCGGAGCTTGCGCGCGAATATACCGAATTGCTCGCGACGGCGACGGTCCCGTTCGCCGGCGAACGGCGCAGCCTTGGTGGCCTCGGCGTGTATTTGCAAGATCCGGACCGCGCGACGCGCCATGCTGCGGAACGCGCGCGCTGGTCGGCGTTCGAAAAGCGCGCGGAGCGTCTGGACGATCTCTTCGACCGGCTCGTCAAGACGCGCGACGCGATGGCACGGAAGCTCGGTTTCACATCGTATACGGAACTGGGCTATAAGCGTATGCGCCGGGTCGATTATGGTCCGGACGACGTCGCGCGGTATCGCGACGAGGTCGCGCACGTGGTCGTTCCGTTCGCGCACGATCTGGTACGGCGCGGCGGCGCGGCAGCCGGCTTCGAGCGCGTGGAATTCTGGGACGAAGGCTCGCTCGGCGTCGAGAAACGGATCGCACCGCTCGGCGATCGCGCGTGGATTTTGGAGCGGACGCGCGAAGCGCTCGCGGCGATCGACCCCAAACTCGGTTCGTTCGTCGACGTCATGCTCGATCGTGATCTGCTCGATGTCGAGAACCGTCCCGGAAAAGCGCTCGGCGCATACTGCACGACCTTCCCGACGCGCAACGTACCCTTCGTGTTCGCCAACTTCAACGGCAGTCGTGCGGACGTGCGAACCTTGATGCACGAACTCGGACATGCCTTCCAGGCGTATGAGAGCCGCGATAAAGTCGCCGTCGACTACCTCACGCCGACGTACGAATCGGCTGAGATTCATTCCATGGCGCTCGAATATCTTTCGTGGCCGCAAATGGAGCGCTACTTCGGCGCCGATGCCGGAGCGTATCGCCGCGAACATCTCGTCGACGCGATGCTGTTTCTTCCGTATGGCGTCGCGGTCGATCATTTCCAGCATCTGGTGTATGCCCATCCGGGTGCTTCGCCCGCCGACCGGCATGCGATGTGGCAAGAGATGGAGCGCCGCTATCTTCCGTGGCGTTCGTACGGCGATCTCGCGCATCCCGCCAAAGGCGGTCTCTGGCAAGAAAAGCGCCACATTTACGTCGCACCGTTTTATTACATCGACTATACGCTCGCGCTCTGTTGCGCTCTGCAATTGTGGATCAAGGCCGAAGGCGATCGCGCTGCGACGCTGGACGCCTATGTCGCGCTCTGTGCGCGTGGGGGCGAAGCGCCGTTCCGCGAACTCGTGCGTTCGGCGGGGTTGCGCAGTCCGTTCGAGGCGGGCGCTCTCGCGGACGTCGTCAAAGCCGCAAGCGCAACGTTCTGACCGCAATGCTCCGGTCCAGTGCCGTCGATGCCACGCGAACGTCGATGAGCCCCGAACCGTGGTCGACAAGGACGAGCAGCGCTTCGAAGTAGCCTCCGGCGGAAGCGACGACGTCGACGGTCGACGAGCCGTCGGAGACGTCGCTGAACGCCGCGCTCGAAGCGCTCGTCGTGGCCACGATCCGGACGCGCGCTTTGGGACGCGTAAAACCACTCACGTCGAAGGACGTGCGGCCCAGTGCCGTGCCGCTGACCGGTTCGAGTCCGTTGACATAGTTTGCGTTCGGGGCATCGGTCGTTGAGAAGGTCCAGCTTTCGTCGAAGCGTTCCTTATCGGGCGTGCGTCCGGTGACGGTCACCGTATGGCTTCCAGCCGCGAGGTCGCTGCTCGGCTCGGTAACAAAGCTGCGTGCGGCCACGAGCGTATCGGCCGTAACGTCAGCGCCGTCGACGGCGACGCGGACGCTCGCCGCGTCGACGCTTTCGGCGAAGGTCGCAGAGATTTCCGGGCGTCTACGCGCGAGCGTCGCGCGTAGAGCCGGCTCGACGCGAAGGAGCCGAAGGGCGATCGCGATTTCACCCTTCGCGAGCGGCGTACGCGATGTGGCGGCAGCACGCGAAGGCGACGTTACGGCCGGTGTTGTCGAGGTTGCCGCGACCACCGCGGAGGGGCCCGTCGCCGGGAGCGGCCCGGCTCCGACCGAGACGATACGGGTCGTGCCGTCGTAAGCGACATCGGCGCCGAGCGCTTGCGCGATGAAGCGCAGCGGCACGAGCGTGCGGCCGCCGACGACGATCGGCGGCGCCTCGAGCGTCGCCGCTTGGCCGTCGATCGTTGCCGCCGTCTCCCCGACGTGCAGGCCGATCCGGTGCATGCCGGCGGTCAGCGCGATGTGGCCGGCATGAAAGACGACGCTCGCACCGAGCCGTTCGAAGAGCCCGCGAAGCGGCACAAAAGCGCGACCGTCGCGCTCGACCGGCGGCTGATCGAAGACGACTGCCGTGCCGTTGATGACGAGGCCGATATCCCGCGCCGGCGCGACGAGCGGTAGACCCGCGAAAGCCAGCGCAAACGGTACGGCCACCCAGCGTCCGAGCTGCACCAGGCGCAGACCCTACGCCGCGCGCGAAATCGTCACGGTCACGACCGTCTCTTCGCGATAGCGCAATTCGAGTTCACAGTCGAGGCAGCGAACGTGAAGCCGGATCGTCGCTTCAGCCGGCTCGTCGTGCATGCGCCGGCAATCGGGACATTCGTACAATTCCACGTGCGGTCACCTCCGCACCAAGTAGACCATACGACTGTGCCACCAGTCTGGCACAGTCGGACGCTAAATCTGTTCGACGCGCTCGATTTCGGGGCACCGCGCGACGACCGTACGCTCGATCGCGCCCTTGAGCGTTGCGCTGGACATCGGGCAACCGCCGCAGGCACCAACCATTTGGACGTAGGCGACCCGCTCGTCGACACGGATCAACCACACGTCGCCACCGTCGCGGAGAATACCCGGTCGGACTTCAGCCAGGGCCGCATTGACGCGGCTCGCGAGATTCGCTGCATCGATCACCCCACCCCCTGACCGTATGCGGCACACCGTTCGTTTCGAACCGGCTCAGAACGTTCGTAGCGGCGCGGCGTAGGCCAGCAGGCCGAAAAACGCGACGATGACAAAGAAAGCGACCCCACGCGCGGCGATTGCTTCATCGCCGCAGCGATCCGGCCGGCGCCACGCACGCAAGGTGCGGCCGTAGCCGACGGCGAGCGGCAAGGTGAGAAACTCGAGCAGCGCGAGTGTGGGCGGTGCGCCGACGGCAACCGCGAGCGCCACGCCCCCGTACACCGCGGCGGCGGTCGCGCTGCCGAGCTGCGCGGCTCGGAGGGTGCCGAACCGCACGACCAAGTTGCGTTTGCCGCCGACCGTATCGGCTGCAAGATCGGGGATCTCGACCGCAAGCATCATGGCGAACATCGCGGCGACTCCCGGTAACGTGCTCGCGACGGCGCGCGCATCGAGCATCGCCCCTTGGGCTGCGTAGGCACACAGCGGGACGAGCATCGCGACGATGAGCGCCGTAGCGACTTCACCGAGCCCGCGGGCGAGCAGGCGCAGCGGCGGCGCCGAATAACTCCAGGCGCCGAGCGCGATGGCGGCCGCGAAACCGGCGCCTTGGGGCGCGTGCGCGACGAGCAAGAGCGTGGCGCTACCGAGCACGCCAAGGGTCGCACAGATCGCTGCCGCGATGAGCGCCACCCGCGGTGCGAGCGATCCGTCGACGAGCGCCCCGCTGCCGCCCGAGTAGGGGGTTCGTTCCGAACGGGCGTCGCCGCTGCGGTCGAAGTAGTCGTTGGCGTAATGCGTCATGAGGTGAAAGGCAGTGATGGTTCCCTGCGCGTAAGCGTAGGCGCCGACGTCAACGCGGCCTGCCGCGAAGGCGGCCATGGCGGTTCCGAAAGCGCCGCCCACGAAGCCGCCGAGGAGAAATTTTGGACGGGAAAGGCGTACGAACGCGCGGAGGTGCGATAACACGCTCGCGCCTTCGCAGCCGGAAGGGGGCAACCTCCCGGATGTCCGAAAAAGGCTTTCATATGGTGCAACATACCGCCGTGGACACAATTCCCGCAAAAGGCCGCCGACGCACCGACTCCGGTCGCCCGAAAGTCCAGTCGGTCGATCGCACCATCGACGTCCTTGAATCGCTTGCTTCACGTCAAGGAGCGACCGGCATCAGCGAGCTGGCGCAACTCGTCGGCTTGCACGTCAGCACGGTTCACCGGCTTCTTGCGACGCTGGTCGATCGAGGCTACGTTCGCCAGGATCCGGAGAGCTCGCGCTACCATTTGGGCTCGCGAGTCTTCACACTTGCGAGCGCCGCTGACCTTCATCTCGACCTGCGCCTCGTTGCGCGGCCGTACTTGGAGCGCATGATGCGATCGTCGGGCGAGACGGCCAATCTCGTGACGTCCAATGACTCCGAAGTGGTCTATCTCGATCACGTCACGAGCTTGCATTTGGTGAAGATGTTTACGTCGCCGGGGATGCGGGTGCCGCTGTATTGCACAGGCGTCGGCAAGGTGATGCTGGCCCACCGGGACGCGCTTTCGACCGAATCGATCCTTGCCGGGCCGATGAAGCGCTACACGCCGAAGACGATCGTTACGCGCGCCGGACTCGAACACGAACTCGCCATGATTCGCAAAAACGGCTTTTGCGTGGATAACGAGGAGATGGAAGAAGGCGTGCGTTGCCTTGCGGTACCGATCTTCGATCGTCGCGATCGCTGCATCGGTGCGATGTCGGTCTCGGGACCGACGACGCGCATGACGCCCGAGCGCGTTCTCAAACTCGCGCCGACGGCTTGCGCGCTCGGCGACGAGCTCTCGCGGCAGCTTGGCTTCGGGACCACCCCCCCCAAACGCTAGTGCTCCGCGCGCGAGCGTTTCACCAATAGGCGAGCGTCGCCGCGAAGTGCTCCGCTGCCGTACTGGATGCGCGACGTGTCGACTTCGAACGTCGTGTCGCCGCCGGCGACGAGCGGATATCCCGCGCGCCAGGGACGTCCCTTGCCAAACGCGTACGGCCTACGCGTATGCTGCTCGGCGCGATCGATGTCGGGACCAACTCCATCCATCTCATCGTCGTCGAAATGGACCCCCGCTTCGGCACGTCACGCACGATTCTCAAGGCGCGTGAGATGGTCCGTTTGGGCGGCGGCGACGCGCTGGCGCGCGGTCATCTGAGCAAGAAGAGCGTGCAACGCGGCGTTCTTGCGATTGCGCGATTCGCCGATGCCGCGCGCGCGGCCGGCGCAAGCGATATTCGTGCGGTCGCCACGTCGGCCGTTCGTGAATCTTCGAATCGGGGAGAATTCATCGCCGCCGTACGTGCGACGAGCGGCGTCGATATCGACGTTCTCAGCGATGTCGAAGAGGCGCGTTTGATCCATCTCGGCGTCAGCCGCGGCTATCCGCTCGGCGGACGGGTCGCGTGCATTTTCGACATCGGGGGCGGCTCGACGGAATTCGTGGTCGGCGACGCCGAGCGCGCATTCTATCTGCATAGCGTGCGCATCGGAAGTCTGCGGCTCTACGACGAGTTCTTACGCGCTGACAGTGCGGGAACGATCGGCTATCGCGCCCTCGAGAAACACGTTCGCGCAACGCTCGTTCCCGTTGCGAAGCAGTTGGCCGATTACCGATTCGACACGTTGATCGGAACGTCGGGCACCATGCTTGGGCTCGCGGCGCTCGATGCCGCCGAAGCGGGTCTCTCGACCCAGCGCGCGCATGGTTACGTGCTGCGCCTCGAACGGTTACGCGCGTTGCAAAAGACGATGACGCGTCTTTCGCCCGCCGAGCGGCGCAAATTGCCGGGGATGAACCCGCGACGCAGCGACATCATCGTCGCGGGCAACGCGATCGTCATCGCCGTGCTGGAGTCGCTGGGGCGCGACGATGTTATCGTCAGCGAACGGGCGCTGCGCGAAGGCATCGTCGTGGACTATCTCGAGCGTAATATCGCCGTCGCACGCAAACTCGGCGACGAGCGCACGCGCCGTTTCGACGCGGCTCACGAACTCGCCCGGCGCTTCGGTTCCTCCGAAGTGCATGAGAATCACGTCGCCGCCCTCGCGCTGCAGCTCTTCGATGGGCTTGCCGACGTGCATCGCTTCGAGCCCGCGGATCGCGATGCGCTCTTTGCGGCGGCGCTCGTGCACGACGTCGGCCGCTCCATTGCCGCGAGCGCGCATCACAAACACGGCGCCTACATCGTCCGTAACGCCGGCCTCATCGGTTGGCGAGCCGACGAAATCGAACTGATCGCCACGCTCGTGCGCTATCACCGCAAGTCGTTGCCGAAACCGACGCACCCGGAATGGACGACCGCGGCGCCTGCGCTACGGCGCAAGATCGAAGGCCTCGGTGGCATGCTGCGCATTGCCGATGGGCTCGATCGTCGCCGTCTCGCCGTCGTGTCCTCCATCGATGTGGCAATCGCTCACGACGGCATACACGTCACGCTCGACGCGCTCCAGGACGTCGCTCCCGAAATCGAAGCTGCGCGTTACAAAGCCGATCTCTTCGAGCGGACATTTGCGACGGCCGTATCGTTCGACGCGGTTTCGCGCCCGGCATACGACCCGGCCTTCGCCGATACCGAACCGAGCATCGCCGAAATCGACGCGGCGAGTCTTTCCGGGTAGGCCGCGTCGCCACCGCCCCAAAGCGCGCGTACGGCAGCGAGTGCGCGTTTGCGTTCGCGCTCGGCATTCGCGCGTAGGCTCGTGAGGCCGGGCCCGCGCGGGTCGTCTGCCGGAACGTTCCGGCTCAACTTATCGTAGGTCCGCGTGAAGCTGTTGATATCGGCGAGCGCACCGAGCCGCTCTTGCAGCAACGCGAGTAGATCGAGGACGACGAGTGCTTCGTCGTGCGCGAAGGGCGTGAGATACTCGACATTGTAACGGAGCCGTTTGGCATCGATGCGCAGCGCATGCAGTTCATCGTCGTGCCCGCGGGCGAGTGCTTCGCGCGCCTCTCGAACGAGCGCGCGCGTGCGTTCACGCACGATGCGCGCCATCGCGACGCCGAATGGCGGATCAGGCATGCGCGAGCACACGGACTATCGCGTCGCGATCGAATTGTGATAGTTCGATCGCGAAATCGGCGAGGGCGGCACGGCGACGGTCGAGCAACGCTTCGATCGCAAAGACGATTCCCGGTCGCTCCGCTTGCGGCGCTCCACCGAGGGTCGCCCGTAGAACGGCGAGATGAACGTCCGCATCGCGAACGTCGCCGAGTTTGCGGCCGACGCGCCGGGTCGCACGATGCAACGCCCGCAAGCGTTTGGCCGGAAAGGCGTCTTTGAAGCTGGTCATAGCGGTTCGGACACGGCGAATGCCGACGCGCATGTCGTGAACGGCGCGTGTGTCGTCCCCGCGCAAGACGCTGGGCGCGAGTGCGAGAACCGTCTCGAAGAGCGTCGCTACGACGACCCGTGCCCCCCGGTCGAGCGGCATCTCGACGAAGATTCCGTCATAGCGCGGCGCTTTGGCCAATCGTGCCCTTTCTCGTGCGGGGAAATTACGCGAAGGTACGGTATCTCGCCCGCGCCAACAATGGCCTGCGTATGGTGGCGGCCGGCCCTGGGGCCAAGAAAATCTTGATCGTGGACGACGAATCAGCGATCCTTCAGACGTTACGTTTCAATCTGGAGCGTAATGGCTATGCGGTCGCGACGGCCGGCGACGGCCGGACGGCGATCGCCCTTGCGTCAAGCGAACGGCCCGACCTGATCATCATGGATATCATGTTGCCCGTGCTCGACGGCATCGAGGCATGTAAGGAAATTCGCAAGAGCAGCGGCGTGCCGATCATCATGCTGACCGCACGCGATCAAGAGATCGACAAGGTGCTGGCCCTGGAACTCGGCGCCGACGACTACGTGACCAAGCCTTTCTCGCTGCACGAGTTTCTCGCCCGGGTGAAAGCGCGCTTGCGGCGTCAGACCGGGAGCGATGCCACATCGCGCCGAGAGGCGATCACGGTGGGCGATATCGTGCTCGACCCGTCACGGCAGTCGTTGGTCGTGCGGGGCCGCCACGTTGCGCTCGCGCCCAAGGAATTCAACCTCCTTCACGTCCTGATGGAGAACCGCGGCCGGGTCGTTACGCGCCAGACACTGTTGGATAAGGTCTGGGGCTATGATTTCGAAGGCGAACATCAGACGATCAGCGTCCACGTGCGTTGGCTGCGGGAGAAGATCGAGGTCGATCCAACCAATCCGCAACACATCATCACGGTTCGCAGCCGTGGCTACATGTTTAAAGAATAGGCATGTCCGTACCGGTGGAAATGCTCGCGGCAGCCGCAGCGGGCATGGCGGCCGGATTCAGTGCAGCTCGCATCGGTTCGGGGCGTGCCGCGGTTGCGACGAGCCGCACCGAAGAGGCCGTTCTCGTGGCGCCCGATTCGCGCTTCGAACAGCTTTTGGTCTCGTTGACGGTCGGCATCATGATCGTCGACGCGCGCGAGCAAATCGAATCGATCAACGCAGCCGCCGCCACGATCTTCGAACTGGGTGCACGGCCCGTACTCGGGCGGGCGATCATCGAAGCGGTGCCGTCGTTCGAGCTCGACCGCCGCGTGCGGGACGCCTTGCGGGGCCACCCGTCCCGGGGCCGCATATCACTCAATACCGCCGCCGGTGCGCGCGTCCTTACGGTTGCAACCCTGCCGCTCGACGGCTTTGGCGGCGTTTTGATCGTGGCGAGCGATGAAACACGGCTGCACGAACTCGAACAGACGCGACGAGATTTCATCTCGAGCGTCTCGCACGAACTACGGACGCCGCTCTCGTCGATTAATCTGATGATCGAGACGATTCTTGCCAACGACGGCGATCAAGAGGCGCTCGATCTCTTTTTGCCGCGCATCAAGAACGAAGTCGACCGCATGGTGCATCTCGTCGAAGATCTTTTAGATCTCGCGCGAGCGGAATCGGGAAAGCTCCGTTTACGCCGCGAGACGATCGATCTGAGCGCGCTCGCCCGGCGCATCCTTGCAACCTTCGAACCGCGCGCGGCGCAGGCCGGCGTTCGTTTGATATGCGCGGGCGGACCGCTTGCGCTCGATGGAGACCCTGACCGCTTGGCACAAGTTCTGGTCAATCTCATCGACAACGCGTTGCGCCATACGCCGAGCGACGGCGCCGTCGACGTGAGCGTGGCCGCTGGGGAGCATGCCGCGACGCTCGTCGTACGCGATACGGGTGTCGGCATCCCATTTAACGACCTGCCGCATATCTTCGAGCGCTTTTACGTCGTCGATCGTTCACGGGCCCGCGACGCGGCAGGTACGGGCCTCGGCCTTTCGATCGTCAAGCAAATCGTCGAGGCGCACGGCGGCAGCGTCGCGGCCGATTCCGAGTTCGGACGCGGTGCCGTTTTCACGTGTGTCTTTCCGATGTCGCGGCCGACGCTTTCGGCATGATGATGCGACGCCAATCGAAGGCGAACGACTGAGGCTTGGCCGTGGCGAGGAGCGGCCGCTCCACGAAGTACGTGAGCGCGGTCGCTATCCCGATCGCAAGCGTCCATCCCAGCGCGATATACGTGAGCTTCCAGTGTGGGTCGCCGTGGGGATCCGTGGTTGCGGACGCGAGCGCACGATGTTTCCAAAGCCAGATCAGCACGAGCGTGTGCCAGAGATAGAGATTGTAGGAGATCACCGAGAGGAAACGGGTCAACGGGTTCGCGATGACCGCCCGAAACGCACGCATGGCGAAGCACGACGTGAAGAGCGCGCTGCCGGCCGTTAGGGCGACGAGCGTCCGGTTGAGCAGAATCCAGCGTTCGCGACCTGCTTCATCGTACTGAACCGCGTTGGCCGAGAGCAGAAGCGCGAATCCTGCGCCGAGTGCGACGAACGCGGCGAACGTTGCGACCGCGCGAAGAGCCGGCCGGCCGCAAGCGCGTCGCTCGACGACGGCGACGCCATATGCGGCGAGCATTCCCGCGGCGAAGACGTCGAAGAAGGCCGGCACCTCGCGATTAAAGGGTTCCGACACGAGGCAACAATGCGCGACACCGTAACGGTAGGCGAGCGCGGCGAGAAACATTCCGAGCGCAACGAGGACGGGACGCCGTACGAACGCCCACGCGAGAATGGGAAAGATCACGTAAAATTGCACTTCGATGCCCAGACTCCAGAAAACGGAGTTCGCGCGCCCGAGTTCGCTCGTCACGATGTTCTGCAAAAAAAATATGTGCTCGGCCAGCGTCTCGCCGAGCGGCAGAGGCAGATGCAGCGATGCGGCCGAGATGAGCGAGATCGCGAGCGCGATATAGTATGAGGGCACGATTTTGATGAAGCGCCGATAGGCATAGGTGCTCGGCGCTTGAGCACGCGTGCGATTGCCCACGACGGCGCGGCGCGCCCGCGGTAAAAATAACACGAAGCCGCTGATCGTGAAGAACAGTTCGACGCCGAGGTAGCCGGTTCGCGCGACAGCGTCGACGGGCACGACGCGGCCGAAAAGGCTGAGCTCCGGCGTATACCAAGAGAAGAGCCAGGTATGGTACATGAGGACGAGTGCGATCGCGCTGCCGCGGAAACCGTCGATGACGTCCGTGCGGGCCGCGGTTGGAACCGCGCTGCTAGCAGCCCTTAAGACGTTCATAAACCACCGATAAAGTGGATGCGCCATACTTGAACGCGATGAACGGCGGCAGCGGATCGTTCGAGCGGAGGAAGTTGCTCGCATACGTGCAGCGACACTGGCGCGAACTTACGCTTGCCCAAGCGCGTTCGTTATGCGTGGAGCATCTCGATCTCACGAACACCAGCTGCGCTATTAACCGTACCTTAACATATCGTTAAACCTAGCTTATGCTGCGACGGTGACTATGACGAGTGCATCCACGCCACATCATTAGAACACCCGGGAGGTTTTTCATGTCCAGGTCCGCAAACTTCGCGGCCCTCATCATTGGAGCCGCGCTGCTCGCTCCGAACGCCGCCTTCGCCGACGTTTCGATTTCCGCCGCCGGCTCGACGGCGTTACAGCCCCTGGTTCAAGCCGGGGCTGAAGCATATCAAGCGCAACATCCGGAGGTCAAAATCAGCGTCACCGGGGGCGGATCGCGCACCGGGCTCACGCTGGTTAATTCGAAATCGGTCGATATCGGCAATTCCGATATCCTTGCCGCCAAGGAACAAACCGATCTGCTGGATCACCGCGTCGCGGCCGTTGGCTTCGCGGTCGTCGCGCACCCCGAGACGGGCGTGAAGAATCTTTCGAAAAAGCAGCTGCAAGATATTTTCTCGGGCAAGGCCAAGAACTGGAAAGATGTCGGCGGCAAGGATCAAGCGATCACCGTCATCAATCGTCCCGCGAGTTCGGGAACGCGCGCGGTCTTTCTCAAGACGCTCATGGACAAGACCGAGCTGTCCAAGGATACGCTTGTCGAAGATGCGACGGGAACCGTCGTTCAAAAAGTGACGCAGACGCCGGGCGCCGTGTCGTACGCCTCGTTTTCCGGTACGCATGGTAAGGCGGGTATTGTCGAAATCGGGATCGACGGAATCCCGGCAACCGAAGAAAACGTCGAGAGTGGCAAATACCCGTTCTGGTCCTATGAGCACATGTATACCAATGGACCACCCAACAAAGAGGTCTCGCGTTTCATCGCATTCTTGGAAAGCAACAGCGCCCTCTTGCGCAAGCTCGGATACATCCTGACTCGCGATATTCAAAAGCCTGAAAACGATCGCTAAGGCGGTCCTTGACGTAGTACGAGTGCGTTGGGAGCGGCGATGAGCCGCTCCCAACGTATAGGTTCGAGAGGAAACGGCGACATGGTAGGCGTTCGCGCCAACAAAGCCCATCGCGACGAACGGATCGCTCTTGCCGTGTTGATGATGTGTAGCGGCATCTTCGTCATCGCAATCACGGCCATCTTGGGATATCTTGCGTACAGCGGCACGCGTTTGTTTTTCCACGACCATGTCTCGCTGTTTACGTTTCTGTTTTCGAGGGACTGGGACGGCCTCGCGGGTAAATTCGGCGCCGGCCCGTTCATCGTCGGCTCCCTCATTGCAACCGGTTTTGCGATCTTGATCGGGGGCCCGCTCGGCGTTGCGATCGGCGTTTTCTTTTCGGAACTTGCTCCCAAGCGCGTCGCGACGGCGATGAAGCCCGCGATCGAAGTGCTCGTCGGCATTCCGTCGGTCGTTTATGGCTGGCTCGGCTTGACGCTTCTCGTGCCGCTGATCGGTCATATTTTCCATTCCGGCGGCGATGGACTGCTTGCCGCCGGCATCGTGCTGTCGATCATGATTTTGCCGACGGTGATCTCACTCTCCGAAGACGCGTTGCGCGTCGTGCCCGATTCTCTCCGTGAGGGTTCGGCCGCGCTCGGCGCGACCCGTTGGGAAACGATCTCCCGGGTGCTCGTGCCCGCGGCGAGCAGCGGTCTAGCCGTCGCGATCATCCTCGGCATCGCCCGTGCGATCGGCGAGACGCTCGCCGTGCAACTTGTTCTCGGCAACGCAGCGGTCATTCCATCGTCGCTGCTCAAACCGGCTGCGGCGCTCACATCTGAGATCGTGATGGATATGGGCGATGCGCCTGATGGTAGCGCCTTCCAACACGCAATGTTTTCGATGGCGTTCTTGCTGTTGTTGATCGCGATGGGGCTCATCGTTCTCATCCGATTAGCGCTTCGGAGAAGAACGTAGTGGCGCGAGCGCTCGTGGCGACCGTCGTTCCCGATACCCTTTCGAGCAACAATGCGCGCGCGCGGCGCGTGACGGATCGCATCGCGACCGCCGCACTCTGGACTGCCGCCAGTGCAGTCGTCGGGCTGCTGCTCGTGTTCGTCGCGTATCTCTTCTATAAGGGCGCGGCTGTGATCTCGCCGCACTTCTTGTTCGGTTATCCATCGGCTTCCCAAGCGGGTGGCGGCGTCGGACCCGAACTCTACAACTCGTTCTATATTTTAGCGCTCACGCTCTTCTTCACGGTGCCGATTTCGGTCTGCGCCGGGATGTATCTGCAGGAGTACGCCGGGCCCGGCCGTTTCCGCGATCTGGTTCAATTCAGTGCCGAGTCGCTTGCGACGGTGCCGTCGATCGTCATGGGCCTCTTCGGGTTGCTCATATTCGTACAGACGTTTCATTGGCATTTCACCGCGCTCGGCGGCGCGCTCACGCTCACGTTACTCAATCTCCCGGCGATGATGCGTGTAACCCAAGAAGCGCTCGCCGGCGTGCCCGCAACGTACCGCGAAGCATCCATGAGCCTCGGGGCTACGAAATGGCAAACCGTCGTGCGTGCCATTCTGCCGAGCGCGATCGGGCCGCTGACAACGGGCGTGGTGCTTGTTTCCGGACGCATTTTTGGTGAGACGGCGGCGTTGATCTACACGGCGGGAGCGTCGGTTTCGTTCGGAAAAAGCGCGTACGACCTCAATCCATTTCACACGGCCGAGACGCTCGCGGTTCACTTGTATTCGACGCACCGCGAGGCGCTCGTGCCCGATGCCGATGCCATCGCCAATGGCTCGGCTTTGGTGTTGCTCGTCGTCGTGTTGCTCTTTAACATCTTCGCTCGCATCGTCGGCCGACAACTGACGGTACGGCTTACCGGAAAAGCGTGATGATTCAAACTGCGGCCGCGACAACGCTCAACAACAAGATGAAGATCACCGATCTCAACGTTTTCTACGGCAGCTTTCAAGCGATCAAACATGCCGATCTCGCCGTTCCCGAGCGTCGCGTCATGGCGCTGATCGGTCCTTCGGGTTGCGGCAAATCAACGTTTTTGCGCGCGCTCAACCGGATGCACGATCTCACGCCGGGCGCTCGCGTCGAGGGGACCGTTACCCTCGACGGCACCGACATCTATGCGGACAACATTGATCCCGTGACCGTGCGTCATCGGATCGGCATGGTCTTCCAGCGGCCCAATCCGTTTCCCAAGTCGATCTACGAAAACGTCGTGTACGGACCAAAAATCCACGGTGAAAAAAATGGTAAGCGGCTGATGGAGATCGCTGAGAAGAGCCTCGGCGCGGCCGCGCTCTGGGACGAAGTCAAAGATCGCCTAAATCGTTCGGCCATCGACCTTTCCGGTGGACAGCAGCAGCGCCTCTGCATCGCACGCGTGCTCGCCGTCGAACCCGAAGTGATTTTAATGGATGAGCCGGCCTCGGCTCTGGACCCCATCGCAACGTCCAAGATCGAAGATCTTATCGGCGAGCTCAAAAAGCAGTATACGGTCGTCATCGTCACCCATTCGATGCAGCAAGCGGCGCGAATTTCGGATTTCACGACGTTTTTTCTTCTCGGGGATCTCATCGAAGTCGGAACGACGTCCGATATCTTCACGCGCCCCAAAGACAAGCGCACCGAAGATTACATCACGGGCCGCTACGGCTAGGCTCTAACGTGCCCGCCGGTTCAATCGTCCCTCGAGTTGCGTTTGGACTTTCCGCCACTCGGAGGCGATGATGCTGTATGCCGCGGTGTGGCGCTCGAAATTGTTTATCGCGCGCGCGCGATGGTAGCGTAACGTCCCCTCGTACGTCGCGCCGAGCCGCACCAGCGACGCGCGCGATCGGCCGTTGTTGGCATCGGTGAAGAATGCGACGCGCAAGATATCGCGGACCTCGAATGCTTCGCGCAGCAAGAGATACTTCGCTTCGCTATTGGCACCCGTCCGCTGATGTGCGGGCGAAAGCCACGTCCAGCCGATCTCGAGTGCGCGTTCCAGCGGCCGAATATTCAAGTACCGGGTGGAGCCGATCGCGACGCCGGTCGCATTGTCAACGATCGCAAAGGGCTCTTCGCGACCGCTCCGCGCCCCCTCCAAAGCGGTTTCGATCCAGCGTTCGAGGTCGGCGATGCCGGTGAAGCCGCGCACGGGCATATAGCGCCAAATCTCGGGCCGGCTCGCCGCCGTGAAGAGTTCCGCAGCGTGGGAATGATCGAGCGGAACGAGTTCCACGAGGCGTCCCTTCAGCACCATACGTTCTTCTCCGTAACGCAGCGTGACGCTTTATTTAATGCCGCTTCGGCTCGTGCGACCGCTTTTGGATCGTCCCCCGCAGCGCGCGAAACGGCGCGTTATCGGCGCGTACGAGCTGGCGGATCGTCGGCGAGCGGTCGGGCCGGTTCCCAGGCCGCCTCCTCCACATGATGTGTCGCCCCACGCGGCCGTTAAGCGAACGTCTACTCATGGCAGGCCGGAGATCGGCTAGGATAGCGAGATGCTTCGCACGATCGTTACATCATCCGCTCTGGGGGCGTTGCTGGCGGCGCCGGTGCTGGCAGCAGGCGTCGCGTTTCCGGCGCCCGACGGTTGGAGTCCCGTCGCCGTCCCGCCTTCGACCGATGCCGCGCGGACGTTCGCTCAGTGGCACATCGCGGGCGATATTGCGACAGTGACGTTCATTCGCGACGCCTCAGTAGCCTACGCTGACGCGCTCACCACGATCCAAAAGAACTTTTCAGAAAACAATATCAAGCCCACGACCAATAAAGATACCGTGTGTCAGGGCAAGACGGCGCACGTGGTCGAGTTCGCGACTGGTCCCGACAGCAAAAAAGTCATGATCAATCGCATGCTGGTTCCCGACGCAAAGGGCTTGGTGACCATTACGTACGCGCGTTCCGACGGCTCGGATTTCGACAAAGAAGTAAAGAAGTCGGAGACGGCGTTCTGCGCCGCAGCGCCGTAAAAACTGCCCCGGCCAGAGAACGAGTCGCCGAGTCGTTATGAACGATGGGCAACTTCGCGCACAGCCGCGGCGAGCTCAGAATCACGACCGTCGCCGATAATCGTCGTGTGCAGGTTGCCCTTCCGGTCGAAGATCAAGAGCGTGGGCCAAGCCGAGACGCCATAAGCGTTCCATATGCGAAAGTCGTTATCGATCGCGATCGGCCAGGGGATCGCGGCCGCGGCCTTCTCCCGCGCGAGATACGAACGTCGCCGCTGATAGCTCGGAACCTCCGGAGAATGTACGCCGACGATCCGTAGGTCACTTCGGGAATAAGAAGCGTACAATCGCTTGAGGTTCGGCAGAACGCGAACGCAATTGATACACTCGAAGGTGAACACATCCACGACAACGGCGTGGCCCAGCAAATCCGCCGTGGAGACGCGGTTCTCCAACCACCCGCTCGCGCGTGCTAAGGGCGCCAAGTTGACGGTCGACGTCGTCGTCGCCGTCGTCTTCGCCGCAAATGCAGGAGCGGCAAGGAGGCCGGCCAAGAGGACTCGACGATTCATTCATGCAGCTTAGCCGATCGTCGTCGTCTACGCCGTGCGACGGCTTACAGCGATAAGATCCGTTTCCGCAAATATGAGCCGACAAAGGCGGCCGCAGCAAGCGTGGTCACCGCGAGCATAGCGCTGGTCGTTGCTCCGACCAGCCCTGCCGTGTTCACGATTGATCATACCGACCGGGAAGCCGTCGCCTGGATTCGACGAGCGAGCGTTCCGATCGCCGTGCTCGGTATCGAAGCACACCGCGCGAACCTGCAACGCTGCGCGGACCAGCTTGGGCCTGGTATTCGGGTTTTAATAACCGACAAGGTCGATGCCGATGCGTTCGATCGAGCGGCACGAGAACTCGACGTCATAGAGTCGCGCCTTTACGCCATCGTCGAGAACGATAAAATCGCGCGTGACGCTCGAAGGGCCGGAGCGTTTGTCGTTCAGATCGGCCGCGACGCTCCGACGCTGCGTGACGGGATCGAGCGGCTGGCCGCCGCCATCGTCCGCTCCGCCGTTATCGTCCGCGCATTCGTCGCTCAGATCGGGGTCGAGACTTAAGCCTGCCGCTCGATCGCATGCGCACGACCCGAAAGGACGTAGACGTGGTCGCGCACGAGCACCGTGCCGAGCTTTACAAGCCGTGCCATCTCGACCGAAACGGTTTCACGCGTCGAGCCGATAAGCGATGCGATGTCGGCATGCGTCAGCGGGAGATCAATGCGAACGTCGCTGCCCTCGACGATGCCGTGCTCGTCGGCAAGTCGCTGCATAAGCCTGGAGAGCCGTTCGGAGACTTTGAGGTACGCCATTCCCTCCATCGCAGATACGGCTTCGTCGCGTTGCTCGTGGAGATAGCGCGCCATATTGAGCGAAAGTGTGGGCTGACGACTCATCAAGCTGAAAAGGTCCTCGGCACGCGCCGTACAGATCAGAGCACTGTCGACGGTCGTCGCTTGCGTCTTCCGGGTGACGATTCCAAAAATACCCTCTTCTCCGAATACATCACCCGCGGCAAGAACTGCAATCGTTATCTGTTTTCCGTTTTCTAAGACCCGCGATAACGCGATGCGTCCTTCTTTCACAAGGTAAACACATCCCACGGGAGCGCCCTGATCGAAGAGCCGCTTTCGCGGCGGATGGCGGACGATATTGAATAGATGCAAGGTGTCGCGAAGCAAACCGTCATCGGCATGTTCGAATAGTCGATTATGTCGTAAATACCAGACCTTATTCTCGCTTGTCATCGTAACGACCGATTCTTTGGACGTGCGTTGTAAGATTGCTTGCAGAGACGGGGCTCGGCGCGTGCGACAATGAGGTTTGGAACGATGCTAACGCCAGACGCGCTCGACACACTCACGGGGATCGGTATCTTCTCTCGTTGCGAGCGCGCCACACTCGCCGCTGCGTTCGTTTCGCTGAAAGTCCCAGCGGCATGCATCCTTGCCCTCGAAGACGAGCCGGCTCAGTACGTGTTCGTTGTGCAGCGAGGTCTCCTTTCAGTCCGAACGTACGTGTCGCGAAGCGTCTACGCGACGGAGCTGATCGCCGCCGGCGAGGTTGCCGGGGAAGAAAGGCTTTTCGGTCGTCCGCGCTACCTCGGTACGATTCGGACGCTTCGCGACAGCGAAGCGCTCGTCGGAGACGCGGCGTTCTTGCGAGCGCAGGCATCGGCCGGGTTCGCGTTCGACATTGCAGCCGCAGCCTACCGGAGGCTCGAATCCGCTCGAAATGCAACGCTCACTCGATTTTATCGGTGACGGCGTAGGGTTGAACACGGTTCGGCGTTCCGTGCCGGAACGGCGAGCACGCTCACGCGAATTAGAATCACGCTCGGCTCCCATTCGCAAAACGCGCTCGTGATTTCGCCCCATGAATTTCAAAGAGCGTCGCACGCTTATGAACGAGGCATGTAAGCATGGCCCGCATACACCGTGCATGCGGGCCACCTCGAAGCCTCATCGTACGCCTAGCAGCGACGCTAGTATGAGAGCGGTTATCTTTCCTTAAAATTCATCGGAACGGTCAAGATCCGTTCAAGTAAGCGCACTATGGTATCGGTCTTATGGCGAAGCGCTCGGAGCCGGGTGTCCCTTCATTGCATTCGCGTGACCCGACATCGCGTGACCCGACATCGCGTGACCGGACATCGCGTGACCGGACATCGCGTGACCCGACATCGCGTGACCCGACATCGCATGACCGGCCATTGCATGACCGCCGGCACTTCCATGCGGCGATGGCGTTGCTGCGAGCGTTGACGCCGGTACAGCGCATATGAATAGAGCGGTTGCAAGGATACGGCGTACGGTGAACCTCTTATCGAGACAATCGGATGGTTTACGAAAAATAACAGAGGAGTCGTTGAAACGCGGTAAGCAGCCTTACATAGGTAATGATAAATCGGGGGATGCGTTGGACGCGCATCTCTCTCTGGTTTGCGGCAAACCGACGCTCCTTGCCTCGGCACGTTGAGCCGCGATCTGCTCCCCTTGCTCCGCTCGTTTCGGCGCGGCAATCGATCTGGGGCAAAGGCGGATTAACATTGCTCGGTAATGCGCTCGGCGGGACGTGGCTTGTCTGAGCAGCAACGGTTGCCAAACTGCGCCGAAACCGCCACGGACGAGAAACAGGCCCGACAACTAGAGGAAGTTGTTGGGCCTGAAATGGTTGCGGGGACAGGATTTGAACCTGTGACCTTCGGGTTATGAGCCCGACGAGCTACCGGACTGCTCCACCCCGCGACGCTGATGTACTATACGTTGCCCGGCGCGTCCCTGTCAACGCAGGAAAAGTCGGCCGAAGCCGAGCACCGCGCGCCGTGTCCGTTTCCGATTTTGTTCGGGCGCTGCCGAAAACGCAGTTGCATTGCCACCTTGAAGGGACGTTGCGCGCGGAGACCTTTCGCGAACTCGCAAGAGAGCGCGGCGTCGCAAGCGCGCGGGCGGCGGGCCCGTTCGCAGCGACCTACGCATTTGCAACGTTTCGCGATTTCTTGCTGACCTTCGCCGAGGTTTGCAAGACGCTGCAGCAACCGCAAGACTACGCGCGGCTCGCGCGCGACTACGCGGCGAACGCGGTCGCGCAGCGCGTCCGCTACGCCGAGCTTTTCATCTCGCCGTCGGTCTGGACGTTCTTTCACCCGGAGCTCGACGTCGCCGAGGCGGTTGCCGCGATTCGCTCGGCGTTCGATAACGCTCGCGAAGGCGACGGTCTGGAAATCAAATTGATCTGCGATCTGACGCGAAACTTTGGCGTCGAGCGCGCATTCCAGACGGCGCGCCTAGCCGTGCGTCTTGCCGAGGCGGACGTCGGCGTCATCGGTATCGGCCTTGGCGGCGATGAAGTACACCATCCGCCGGAGCTCTACGCGGAACCGTTCGCGTTCGCGCGCGCGAATGGGCTGCACGCCGTCGCCCACGCGGGCGAGGCGGCGGGTGCGGCAAGCGTGCGGGCCGCCATCGAGGTCCTGCACGCCGAACGGATCGGGCATGGCGTCCGCGCGCTCGAAGACCCTGCCGTTGTTGCGCTACTTGCCGAGCGCCGGATCGCCCTCGAATTGTGCCCAACCTCGAATCGCTTGACCGGCGCCGTCGCGCCCGGCGTCCCGCATCCGATCGACGAGCTCGATCGCAGCGGCGTCGTCTGCACGATCGATGCCGACGATCCGGAACTCTTCTCAACGACGCTCGAACGCGAATACGAGCTGGTCGCGGAACTCTGCGGCACCGAACGGCTGGTTCGCTTCGTCCGTAACGCCATCGACGCGAGCTTCGCGTCGCCGGAGCGTAAGCACGTGCTGCGTCTCGAACTCGCGACGGCCGTGCGAAGCCTGGAAATCGGTGGCGGATAGCGAAGTTCGCTCGCTATGGCCGGACACACGCATTTCGAGGAGTCGACCGAGGAGTATCTCGAGGCGATCTACCGCCTGGAACGGGAAGGCCCCGGCGTCACGACCTCCGGCCTCGCGACCGAACTCGGCGTCGCGGCGGCCTCGGTCTCGGGGATGCTCAAGAAACTCAATGCCGACGGCTACGTCGAACATAAAGCGCGCGGCGAAGCGAAGCTGACGTTGAGCGGCCTCGGCGTCGCGGTCCGCGTCCTGCGGCGTCATCGGCTGGCGGAATGCTTATTGACCGAGGTGCTCGGGATGCCGTGGGACGAGGTGCACGACGAAGCATGCCGCCTCGAACACGCGATCTCGGCGCGCGTTGAAGAGCGGTTGGTCGCGGTGCTCGGCGATCCGAAAGTTTGCCCGCACGGCCATCCGATCCCGCCTTCCGATCTCAGCGATCCCGATCGGCCGGGTGTACCGCTTGCCCAGCTCGATGCCGGCGCATCCGCAACGGTCCACGGCGTGACCGAAGAACTTTCGGAGATGTTGCGCTATCTCGGCAAGATCGGCTTACGCCCCGGCGCCGACGTCGTCGTCGTCGAGAAAGCGCCGCTCGGCGGCCCCTTGACGGTGCGCGTCGATTCGGTCCCGCATGCGATCTCGCTGGAACTCGCGCGGATGGTGACGGTACTTCCCGCCTGATGCGTCCCGCTCACCTGACGTGTTCGCGCGACGACGCGCACCGTTTCAACGCGTCGGTGCTCGCGACGGTGTGTCCGCACGATGGTGCGCCGTTGCTCGTGCGGTACGGCCGCATCGCGCTCGATCGCGCGATCGTCGCCGCGCGTGCGCCCTCGATGTGGCGCTACCGCGAAGCGCTGCCGCTCGATGAAGGTGAAGAACCCGTCACCCTCGGGGAAGGCGGCACGCCGCTCGTGCGCGCGTCGAATCTGGAAGACGACCTCGCGCTGATGGTTCCGCTCTACATCAAAGACGAATCCCGCAATCCCACGGGCTCGTTCAAATCGCGCGGTATGTCCGCCGCCGTGACGCGTGCGAAAGCACTCGGCGCAACGGCGCTCGTCGCACCGAGCGCGGGTAATGCTGGCGGTGCGCTTGCGGCGTACGGTGCCCGGGCCCAGTTACCGGTGATCGTGTTTTTGCCGCGCGACACGCCGGCGACCTTGATTGAAGAATGTCGCACGTACGGAGCGCGGGTCGAACTCGTCGACGGTCTCATCGACGATGCCGGCAAACGCGCAAGCGCGTTCGCAAGCGAAACGGGCGCGTTCAACGTTGCGACCTTACGCGAACCCTATCGCATCGAAGGGAAGAAAACGATGGGCTACGAGCTCGTCGAAGAACTCGGCGGCGTGCCGGGTGCGATCGTCTATCCGACCGGCGGCGGCACGGGACTCGTCGGTATGTGGAAAGCCTTCGACGAACTGGAAGAAGCGGGCTGGATCGGGGTCGAGCGGCCGCTGATGATCAGCGTGCAAGCCGCGGGTTGTGCGCCGATCGTGCGCGCTTTCGAGAGCGGCGAGGACCACGCGGAGCGCTGGAACGATGCGCACACGGCCGCATGGGGCTTGCGGGTACCGGCGGCGCTCGGCGATCGCTTGATGTTACGCGCTATTCGCGATTCGGCGGGCAGTGCGATCGCCGTCGCTGAAGCCGCGATGGCAAGCGATATGCTCGTGATCCGAGTACGTGAAGGTATCGACGCGTGTGAAGAAGGCGGGGCGGCACTGGCGGCCTTACGCGTCTTGCTTGCGCGTGGAACGACGTTCGCAGGGCCCGTCGTGCTTTTCAATACCGGCAGCGCGCTCAAGTACGGGCCGCGGGGGGCGTAGCCCATGCCGCGTTTCTCCGTTACGACGGTGCTCGTGCTGGTCAACGTCATCGCCTACATTTGGGAAGTCACGAGCGGCACGGACTTCACGAGCAATCGGAGTCTCATCGAACACGGCGCGCTGCTCGGAATACTCGTCACGCAATACGGCCAGTGGTGGCGCATCATCACCGGCGGATTCTTGCACGGCGGCATCGCGCACATCGCGCTCAACATGTTTGCACTCTATCAACTCGGCAGGTTCGTCGAAGCGATGCTCGGGCCGTGGCGTATGCTCGCCATCTACGCGATCTCGCTCGTCGGAGGCGGCTATGCGGTCGCATATTTCGCTCCCAATGACGTAACCGTCGGTGCGAGCGGGGCGATCTTCGGGCTCTTCGGGGCGCTGCTCGGTATCGGCGTGCGCATGGGTAAAGCGGGCCGCGGCCTGATCTCGCAAACGTTACCGATCCTCGTTATCAATCTCGCATTCACGTTTGCGGTGCCGTTCATTTCCAAGGCCGGTCATCTCGGCGGACTCGTCAGCGGCTTCGTCGCGGGCCTCTTCTTTGCGATGCGGCGGCGCGTCCCTGAACCCGTCGTCGTCGATAATGCGACGGGCGTCGTATCGGAGGCGGAGTATCTGCCGCCGCCGGCAACGCCGCAGCGGTGAGCGCGGCCGTCTCGATCGAGAACGTCTTCGCGCCGAGCGGCGTGCTCGCGCAAGCGCTTCCCGGATTCGAAGCGCGACCGGGCCAAGTGCGTATGTCGCAGTTGATCGAGCGCGGCTTTCTCGAAGGAGCGCACACGATCGTCGAGGCCGGCACGGGCGTCGGCAAATCGCTCGCCTACCTCGTACCGGCATTGCGCAGCGGCAAGAAAATCGTCGTCTCGACTGCGACCATCGCGCTGCAAGAACAACTCGTGCGCAAAGACATTCCGCTCGTCGTCGAGGCGCTCGGCATCCCCGCGCGCGTCGAGTTACTCAAGGGTCGCAATCATTATCTTTGCGTCGCGAAGCTCGACCGCTTGCGTACCGAACGTCTCGTCGCGCAGAGCGGTACGATGGAGGCGCTGTGGGCGTGGGCCGATCGGACATCGACCGGCGACCGCAGCGAATTGTCGTTCGCGCCGCCCGGGCTCGAGTGGGAGGCGCTCGATGCCGATGCCGACGACTGCGTCGGTGAATATTGCGAACGCTTCCGCGACTGCTGGTTCTTCAAACATCGCGACGTGGCGAAATACGCCGATATCGTCGTCGTCAATCATGCGCTCTTTTTTCTCGACCTGGCGATGGGCGGATCGCTCTTGCCACCCTACGATTACGCGATCCTCGACGAAGCGCATCAATGCGAGCGCTGGGCGTCGGCGGCACTGACCGCAACGCTCTCCGCTTCGAGCGTCAGTCGTTTGATGCGGCGGATGCACAAAAACTATCACGTTCCCGCCGGCTACGACGTCGAGCTCGATGGCGCGATGCGCGAGCTTGCGCAAACGCTCGCACGCGTACCGGGCGATCGTTATCCGCTCGCCGCCAACGACAGCGCGCTCGCGGCGCTCGGCGTGCTGCAAGCGTCGTTCTACCGGCTCGAGAATTGGCTCTACGCGAATTGGCAAGCAGCGCTCAAGCGGCCGCCGGAAAATAGTGCGGAAGCGGAACGCCGTCGCGATCTCGTCATGCGCGGCGTGCTCGCCCACATCGCGACGATCGATCGGGCGGCGCTCCCCGCCGACGAAGCGATCACATGGGTCGAACGGACCGATGGCGAAGGCCGCTACCAAGTCAATTCCGCGCCGTTCGACGTCGCCGCGTATTTGCGGACCGCACTGTTTTCGCGCACGCAAAGCGTCGTGCTCACGAGCGCCACGATTGCGACCGGAAGCTCGTTCGCCTTTTTGCGCGGGGCGCTGGGCGTCGATGAGGCGCAGGAGTACGTCGCGCCGTCACCCTTCGATTATCGCGCGCAGGCGCGGCTCTTCGTCGCGCCGCCCGACTGCAACCCCAAAGACCTGCGCTTCGCGCGCAAGGTCGCGCCGCTGGTCGAAGAGATTCTCGACCTCACGCGCGGCCGTGCGTTCGTGCTCTTCACGTCGTACGCGCGCTTACACGAGGTCTACGCGCTCGTGCGCGAACGCATCGCGTATCCGATCAAATTGCAGGGTGAGCTGCCGCGCGCGCATCTGTTGCAATGGTTCCGCGATACGAAGAACGCGGTACTCTTCGCGACGGCCACGTTCTGGGAAGGCATCGACGTCGTCGGCGACGGCCTCTCATGCGTCATCATCGATCGGCTCCCGTTTCCCTCACCCGGCGACCCGATCGTCGCGGCGCGCCTGGCAGCGATCGAAGCGACGGGCAAATCGTCGTTCGAGGAATTCATGATTCCCTCGGCGATCGTCCGTCTCAAACAAGGCTTCGGAAGGCTCATCCGCGCCAAGACCGATCGCGGCCTCGTCGTCTTGCTCGACGGCCGCGCGACGTCGATGCGCTACGGCGGCTCGATCATCGCCGCATTACCACCCGCGCAACGCGTCAGCGACCTCGCAGAACTGCGTTCGTTTTTCGACGTCGCGCTGTAGGGGGCCCAGCGCTGTCTCATCCGTGCGACGTCGGGCGTGTTCGAGCGAAACGAAAGTTTCTTCAATATCGCCGTGTATCCCGGTAACACTTCGGAGCTATCCCGATCACCCGCTTGAACGCGTTGCTGAAAGCACTCTCTGACGTATAGCCGAGCGAGAGCGCAACAGCCGATACCGTCGTTTTTCTTCGCGCAGCGCGCGCTCGGCGATGCGCATACGCCAGTTGAGTAAATAGGTTAGCGGTGGAACGCCCGCCACGGTCTTAAATCGCAATGCAAACGCGGTGCGAGACATGGCGGCCGATTTCGCGAGTTCTTCCAAGTGCCACGCTCTGCCGGGATCGCCGTGCATCAAGCGGATGGCGGGAGCGATGGCCGCGTCACCGAGCGCCCGCAGCAAGCCGGCCGGGAACCACGGAGAATCAGCGAGATGTGCGCGCATGATCTGGATGAACATGAGCTGTGTAAGCTGCTCCGCTGCGACACGCGCCCCGGGGAGGTCCGACGCCCGCTCACGGGCGAGCTGGTGCAGCAGCCACTGCAGCACCGTTGCTTGCGGCGAAGCCGCTTCAACGTACATCAACGGCGGCAGGATATCGGCCAGGAACACACCGCTTACGGCGTCGAGCTCAACGTGACCGCCGATGAGGGAAACGTCATCGCCATCGCTCAGCTTCCCGAAATTTCCGGCGGCGGGCGTGAAGACGTCGCTTGCGTTCACGGGGACCGCCGCCGCATCGTCGGCAAGAACGAACGCGCGCTGCGATACGAGAAACACGTCGCCCGAGGCAACGCGTATTGGAGTTGCCTCACCATCGATCGTGAGCCAACAATAGCCCCGTACGACTGCGAAGAATTTGAGTTTCGCCGGAGGCGGAAAGCGTATCGCCCATGTTCTTCCAGCCGTAAAACCGCCTGAGACGACGGATTCGGCGCTCGCTAATTTCAATACGTCGGAGAACGGATCGGCGATCACTACGGTACTATCGCGCAAGTAATCCGGATTTTCAAGCATTCATCGTCCGGGCATGATGCCATATACTTCTGTCATGCCAACATCTTCAGAGCCGACCGTCCCGCGATCGCCGACTGAAACGAACATCGAAGGAAAAGTCATCGCAATCACAGGCGCTAGCAGCGGAATAGGCGAGGCGACGGCGTTGCTGCTCGCCGCGCGCGGTGCGAAGATCGTGCTCGGTGCGCGCCGCGAGGATCGCCTTCAAGCTCTTGCGGACCGTATCGCCGCAGCGGGCGGCGAAGCCGCCTACACGCGCACCGACGTGAAACGGCGCGAAGACCTCGCCGGGCTCGTCACGTTGGCGCGTGACCGGTATGGCAAACTCGACGTTCTCATCAACAATGCCGGGATCGGGCCGATTTCTCTACTCGAGGACCTGCGCGTCGAGGATTGGGACGAAATGATCGACGTTAACATCAAGGGCGTCTTGTACGGCATCGCCGCCGCGCTACCGGTCTTCCGCAAGCAAGGTTTCGGGCACTTTGTGAACGTCGTCTCTACCGCTGGACTGAAGATCGTACCGCTCCAGGCGGTGTATGCCGGGACGAAAAACGCCGTGCGCACCATCTCCGAGGGTTTGCGTCAGGAAGCCGGCGACAAGCTGCGCGTAACGGTCGTTTCGCCGGGCTACGTTCGGACGGGCTTCGCGGAATCCATGACAAATCCTGAGATAAGGGCGCGAATCGTCGACTCGATGGACAAGATGGCCATTGCGCCCGATGCGATTGCCCGCGCGATAGCTTTTGCAATTGAGCAGCCGCCCGATGTCGATGTCGGCGACATCGTCGTTCGGCCCACCGCGCAGGATTAACCGTCTATTCTTCGCTTCCGGCCGCGGCTTTCGCGCGCTCTTGGAGATCGAGGACGACGCTCCTATCGGCGAGCGTCGTCGTGTCGCCGAGCGTGCGGCCTTCCGCGATGTCGCGCAGTAAGCGGCGCATGATCTTGCCGCTGCGCGTCTTGGGCAGTTCTTGCGTGAACGTAAGGTGCTTGGGCATCGTAAACCGGCCCAGTTTATCGGCGACGTGGTTACGCAGCTCGTCGTTGAGGTGCGGCGATGCTTCGAAACCGCTGCGTAACGAGACGAAGCTCACGATCGCCTGACCCGTGAGGTCGTCGGTTTTGCCGACGACGGCGGCTTCGGCGACGGCGGGATGATCGACGAGCGCGCTCTCGACTTCCGCTGTGGAAATGCGATGGCCGCTGACGTTCATGACGTCGTCGATCCGGCCCATGAACCAGAAGTCGCCGTCGACATCGCGGTGGCAGCCGTCGCCGGCGAGATACAGGCCCGGGAACTTCGCCCAGTACGTCGTTCTGAAGCGCTCGGGATCGCCGTAGATGCCGCGCGTCATCGCGGGCCAAGGCCGCCGGAGCACGACGTAGCCGCCGCCGCCCGGCGGCACCGTCGCACCGCGTTCGTCGACGACGTCGGCTGCGATGCCGGGAAACGCCCGCGTCGCGCTGCCGGGCTTGAGCGTCGTGATGCCCGGCAGCGGCGCGATCATGATCGCACCCGTCTCCGTTTGCCACCATGTGTCGACGACGGGACAGGTGCCGCCGCCGATGTGCTCGTGATACCACATCCACGCTTCGGGATTGATCGGCTCGCCGACGCTTCCGAGCAGACGCAGCGACGAGAGATCGTGTTTCTTGACGGGCGCGGTACCCCACTTCATGAACGCGCGGATCGCTGTCGGTGCCGTGTAGAAAATCGTCGCTCGATACCGCTCGATGATCTCCCAGAAGCGATCCACATCGGGAAAATCCGGCGTGCCTTCGTAAAGGATGCTCGTCGCGCCGAGCGCGAGCGGACCGTAGACCGCATACGAATGTCCCGTGACCCAGCCGATGTCGGCCGTGCACCAAAACACGTCCTCGTCTTTGAGGTCAAAGACGAGCTTCGTCGTCGCGGTCACGCCGGTAAGATAACCGGCCGTCGTGTGCATGATCCCTTTGGGCTTCGCGGTCGTGCCGCTCGTGTAGAGTAAGAAGAGCAGATCTTCGGAGTCCATCGCTTCGGGCTCGCACGTCGCGGGTTCGTCCGCAACGAGGTCGTCCCACCAGATATCGCGGCCGGCCTGCATCGTGACCGGATCGCCGACGCGTTTCGAAACGATACAGTGCTCGATCGTCGGCGTCTTCGCGAGTGCCTCGTCGACCGTCGTTTTCAGCGGCACTTTTTTACCGCGGCGCCAGCCTTGATCGGTCGTGATGAGCGCAACGCACGCCGCATCGTTGACGCGGTCGACGATCGAGTCGGCCGAAAATCCGCCGAAGATCACCGAATGCGCGGCGCCGATGCGCGCGCACGCCAGCAGTGCGACGGGCAACTCGTATACCATCGGCATGTAGATCGCGATGCGGTCGCCTTTGCGAATGCCGAGTTTGCGCAGACCGTTCGCGAAGCGGCAGACATCGTCGAGCAGCTCCTTGTACGTGATGCTGCGTCGGTCAGCGGGTTCGCCTTCGAAAAAATATGCGGTCCGCTCGCCGCGGCCCGCGCGTACATGACGGTCCAGGCAGTTGACGGACGCATTGAGTTTCCCGCCGGCGAACCACGTCGCGAACGGTTCGTTCCACGCAAGCACCGAGTCGTACGGCTTCATCCACGTCAGCTTGTCGGCCCACGACTGCCAGAAGGCAAGATAATCGCGTTCGGCCTCTTCGTGGATACCGGCTCGTGCGTTGGCTTGCGCAGCGAAGGCAGCACTCGGTTCGAAGCGCCGGCTTTCCGTGAAGAGTGATTCGATCCCGTCGGACGGCGTGCCATTCCTCGTCATGTGCGCGGATTCTCAAGCGCGGACGAGTGGTCCCTCCAGGTGAGCTCGTGCACGGAACTCATTTGCCGTAAGCGAACGTAGCGAGAGCATGCGCGGCTCAGTATTGACCCGGACACTTGCGACGGTCTGCCTGCTCGTGATCGCATCGACGTCCGGCCGCGTTGAGGCGCGCCGTAAGCCCGTCGGCTCGTCGACGGGCCTGCGCGCGATTGCTTTCGACAGAGTGCCGCCGGATTTCGCATTCCGCACGCCTGCCGGTATCGGACATTTGCACGACTATGTCGGCGTCCCGGTCGTCGTCAACTTTTGGGCGACGTGGTGCGAGCCCTGTGAAGCGGAGCTGGAAACCTTCGCCCGCTTGCGCGACGCCTTCGGCTCCCGCGTTCCGCTGCTGGCAATCTCGGCGGAGGCACCGGGTGTGGCGCGCGCGTACCTGGCCGCGCGGCGCATCGATGCGATCCCGATCGAGGACGATGGGCATCGGATCACCGACCTCTACACCGTCTCGGCGATCCCGGTAACGCTCGTGCTCGGTCGCGACGGTGCCGTAACGCATGTCTCCGTCGGCCAGATCGACTGGCGCGAGCTGCGCGAAGCGCTCGCGCCGCTTGCCACGCCTCAAGCCGATCCGACTTGACCCCGCAGGGCAAATGGAGTACGCTCGGGGTTGATGCTGGCACTCCCCCGCCATGACTGCTAAGAGTTCGATGCCGGAGCCCAAGCCCGTCCGTCCCGAGCTCGATAAGCGGAAGGCGTTCATTCTGGCGACGGTCGTGTACGAATATGTGGCGACGGCGGAGCCGGTCGGTTCCAATACGCTGACGCAGAAGTACAACTTGGGCGTCAGTTCGGCAACGATCCGCAACGAGATGGCCGAACTCGAAGCCGGCGGCTACCTCGTGCAGCCGCATACGTCGGCGGGCCGGGTCCCTTCCGACGCCGGCTACCGTATGTACGTCGATCAGTTGATGCGGCCCGAGCCGCTGCAGAATGACGAACAGCGCCGCATTCAGGACGAATTTCGCGCGGCCAGCCGCGAGCTCGACGGCGTCATCGAACACACGACGCGGCTGCTCGGACAGCTTTCGCGGAACGTCGCTTTTGTCGTCGCACCGGCGCGCGACTCGCAAACCCTCCGGCACGTTCAGCTCATTTGGCTCGCGGAGCGAAGTGGGCTCGCGATCGTGGTCACGTCGCTCGGCGTTGCGGCGCAGCACCCTTTCGAGCACCCGAGCGTCGATGCCGACGATCTCACGGCGCTTTCCAATCGCCTCAATTCCACGCTAAGCGGCAAGACGATGCGTGATATCACGGCGACGGATCTCGAGCGGATCGTCGCGGAGGCCCGTTCGCCCCATGAACTCGCGGGCGTGCTCGCCCGCGCTTTCGTCGACGCCTCGCGTGCCGACGTTCCGCCCACCGTGATGTCGAGCGGGGCGCAGCATCTGCTCGATCAACCCGAATTCCAAGATCTGCGCAAACTGCGCTCGATCTTACGCATCATCGAAGAACAGAAAGTGCTGTACGATTTAGTCGCCGATGCGCTGACGAGCCAGGGGCCGAGCGTCAAGATCGGTCACGAGCTCGGCAGCGACGATATCACCGAATGCAGCATCGTAACGGTTCCGTATCGCGTCGGAGACGAAACGGTCGGGCTGCTCGCGATTCTTGGGCCGCGGCGCATGCCGTATGCGCGTTTGCTGGCGCTCGCGACCGGGACCGCGCACTCGCTCAATCGCCATCTCGCCAAGACCGAACTTCGTTAGGGGACCGTGCCGACCGATTTCTACACCGTCCTCGGCGTCCGCAAAGACGCATCCGAGTCGGACATCAAGCGTGCTTACCGCGGTCTCGCGCGCAAGTACCATCCCGACGTCGCTGAAGATAAGTCGACCGCGGAAACACGCTTCAAAGAGATCAACGAGGCGTACGAAATTTTGGGCGATGCGCAAAAACGTCAGCACTACGATCGGTACGGCAGCGTCCCGAGCGCCTCGAACGGAGCCGGCGACGTCGGCGGGTTCAGCAGTGGCGAAGGTTTCGGCGACATCTTCGATATGTTTTTCGGCGCCCGCCAAGGCGGCGGGCAACAGCGGCCGCCGGGCCCGCAGCGCGGCGCGGATCTGCGCTACGACCTGCAGATCACCCTCGAAGAGGCGTATCGCGGCGCGGAGCGCGAGCTCTCGTTCAACCATCTCGGCCAGTGCGAGACGTGCAGCGCCAGCGGTGCCAAGCCCGGGACGCTCGTCATGCGCTGCGACCGGTGCGGCGGCACGGGCGCGATGCGTGCCACGCGCCAGACGCCGCTCGGCCAATTCGTCACGCAGACGACCTGCACGAAGTGCAACGGAGAAGGCACGATCGTGCCGACGCCGTGCGATACGTGCCGCGGCCGCGGCCGGGTCGAGCGCAACCGCACCTTGACGGTTAAAATTCCGGCAGGCGTGGACGACGGCAGCCGCATTCGCGTCTCCGGCAGCGGGGAAGGCGGCGCTCGCGGCGGCCCGGCGGGCGACCTCTACGTGTATCTGGGCGTCGCAGCGCATCGCCGCTTTCGCCGCGACGGGAGCGACCTCTACGTCGACGTTCCGATCACGTTCACGCAAGCCGCCCTCGGTGCGACGCTCGAGATCGAGTCGCTCGACGGGGAGGTGGCATGCGCGATCGCCGCCGGTACGCAGACGGGGGCGACGTATCGCTTGCGCGGCAAAGGCATGCCGACGATCCGCGGCGCTGCACGTGGGGATTTGCTGGCGAGCGTGCATGTCGTCGTGCCGACGAAACTCGCGCGGCGCGAGCGCGAACTGCTCGAAGAATACGCCCAGATCGCGGGCGATCAGGCCGAGGATCGAACCTTCCTCGATCGCGTCAAGGACGCGTTCCGGCCCGATTAGCGCGAAGCGATTTTTTCTTAACGGCGTCCACGCCAGTGGCGATCTCGTGCGCTTGCCCGGCGACGACGCTTATAAAATGCTCGTCGTCCTACGCCCCGTAACGGGCGATCCGCTGGAGGTCGTCGATTCCGCCGGCCGCCTCTTTGCCGCATCCCTGATCGTCGAAGGCGGCCGTGCGAACGCGTTGCTCGCGGCGCAGATCGCGGCCCCCGCGCGTGCGGTGCTGGATATGTCGCTTGCTCAAGGCATCCCCAAGGGGCCGAAGATGGACTATGTCGTGGAGAAGGCGACGGAGCTCGGCATCTCGCGCATCGTGCCCTTCAGCGCGGCGCGGACGCTCGGCGACGGCGAGCGTGCCGGCAAACTGGAGCGCTGGCGACGCCTTGCGAAGAACGCGGCGCAGCAGTGCGGCCGTTGCGATGTCCCCGAAGTCGTTGCGCCGCTCACGTTCGCGGCCTTGCTTACGTCGTTCGTCGCGTACGACCTCGTCGTGCTTCCCTGGGAACTGGCGACGCCGATTGCACTGCGCGAACGCTTACCGGCGCTGCTCGGCGATGCGCGCAGCGTCCTTGTCGTGATCGGGCCCGAGGGCGGCTTTTCCGAGGATGAAGCGCGCGCTGCCGAAGGCGCCGGAGCCGAGCTCGTATCACTGGGCAGTCGGATTCTGCGCACCGAGACGGCCGGGCTCGTCGCGACGAGCGTGCTTCGTTATGTGAGCGGCGACCTCTAAGGGGTGTCGCCTGCTCGGACGAGCATGAGAGAGTGCGGAGCTGGGCGTATTAAAGAGTGGTTATGACTTTGGTCTGTGTCTAGGTGAGATTTAGCATCGTCATTCCGACGTACAACGAAGCCGGCGGCATTGAAAAGTTAATTGCCGATCTGTCGTCGATTTTCGTCGCGCAAAATCTGGATGGCGAACTTATCGTCGTCGACGATAACTCACCCGATGGAACGGGTGCCATCGTCGACGTCCTGGCAGACCGGTTTCCGGTACGCTGCCTGCATCGGCCGCGGAAGATGGGACTTTCCAGCGGTGTAATCGACGGTTGGAATTTCGCGCGGCCTGATTCCGAAGCATTGGGATGTATGGATGCCGACCTAAGCCACGATCCCAACGTCATTCCGCAGATGGTCAACGCCCTGGCTTCGGGCCGGTATGGTCTTGCCGTTGGGAGCCGTTACGTAAAAGGCGGCGGGATCAAGAATTGGCCACTCAAACGCAAGGTCACGTCGATCATTGCCTGCGCGATGGCCTGGCCGCTGACACCGATACGCGATATCACGAGCGGATTTCTGCTCGTCAAACGCGAGGCGCTGCACGGTATCGCGCTCGATCCGATCGGCTTCAAGATCGGGCTCGAAGTCGCGGCCAAAGCGCGCTACGGCGCGTTCGTCGAGATACCGTACGTCTTCGTCGATCGTATCGTCGGCGAATCGAAGCTCAACGGCAAAGAAATCACCAATTACCTCAAGCAGGTACGCCGCTTGTACAAGGGACGTTTTTTTCCCATGCTCGGCGGCGCGGCGCAGAAACCGTCGCTTGCCGCGCGCGAGACCGAGAGCGCCTGATGCCCATTCCTGAGTGGCTGCGGCGCATTCGCGAAGTCGGGGCACCGGCAGCCGACGCCGCAATGTGGACGAAATGTCCGTCCTGCGGCGAGATGCTCTATCGGAAGGATCTCGAAGCGAACTTCTCGGTGTGCACGAAATGCACGTATCATTTCCGCATGCACGCTTACGACCGCATCAACATGCTCGTCGACGGCGATTTCGTGGAGATTGGAACCGACCTCGTCCCGGGCGATCCACTTTCGTGGGTCGATAAACGGCCCTACGTTGCGAAGCTCGAAGCCGATCGCGAGAAATCCAAGCTCTCTGAAGCAATCGTCACCGGCTTCGCGACGCTCGACGGTTTCCCAGTCGCACTTGGCGTGATGGACTTCAACTTCCGGGGCGGCACGATGGGCACCGTCGTCGGCGAGCGCATCGCGCATCTCTTGGAAGAAGCGCGCCGGCGGCGCTTGCCGAGCATCGTCTTTACCGCGAGCGGCGGCGCGCGCATGGAAGAAGGTATGCTCGCGCTCATGCAAATGGCCAAGACGACGCTCGCCGTCGAACGCTTCATGTCCGACGGCAATCTGTATATCACCGTGCTGACCGACCCGACGACCGGCGGTGTTTCGGCGTCGTTTGCTTTTCAAGGCGATATCATCATTGCGGAAGCCCATGCGTCGATCGGCTTCGCGGGCCGTCGTGTGATCGAACAAACGCTACGTCAGAAGTTACCCGATAATTTTCAGACGGCCGAATTCTTGCTCGAGAAGGGCCATATCGATATGGTCGTAACGCGCGACGCGTTGCGCGAAACGCTCGTGCGCATGCTCGACTATGCCGTCGACCGCAAACGCATCGCGCCGGCGCTCAAGGCCGTGCCGGAGTTCGCGTTTTAGATGAATATCATCGTCGAACGCGAGCAGGGTCCCCTCGCCGAGCTCGAGGCACGCATCGAAACCTTACGCGCGCGCGGCCTCTCGACCACGGGCGACCTTGCCGCGCTCGAAGAAAAATATCGCCAATTACTGCGGGACCTTTTCGGTAAGCTGACGCCTTGGGAGCGCGTCAACATGGCGCGTCATCCGAAGCGTCCGCTTTCGAACGACTATCTGGCGGAATTCGATCGGTTCGACGAACTCCATGGCGACCGTCACTATCGCGACGATCAAGCGCTTATCGGCGGCTTCGCCCGCTTGCGCGGCCGCCGGGTGATGGTACTCGCGCAGCAAAGAGGCCGCGACACCAAGGAAAACATCCGGCGCAATTTCGGCATGGTCTCACCGGAGGGCTATCGCAAAGCGAAGCGGTTGATGGAACTCGCGTCCCGCTTCGGATTGCCGCTCGTGACGCTCGTCGATACGACGGGCGCCGATCCCGGTATCGCGTCGGAAGAACACGGGCAGGCCGAAGCGATCGCTTCCTGTTTGACGGCGCTTGCAAAGGTCGACGTTCCCGTCGTCGCGACCATCGTCGGTGAAGGCGGATCGGGCGGAGCGCTCGCAATCGCGCTTGCCGATACGGTGATCATGGCCGAGAATGCGGTGTATAGCGTCGCTTCACCTGAGGGATGCGCAGCGATCTTGTGGGGCGACGCGGCGCGCGCACCGGAAGCCGCCGAGCACCTCAAGCTCACAAGCGACGATCTCGTGCGCTTCGGCATTGTCGATCGCATCGTTCCCGAGCCGCTCGGCGGTGCACATCGCGATAGCGAAGGGTTCGTGTCGCGCGTCCTCGATACGATCGATGCCGAACTGGGCGAACTTCAAGAGCGCACGCCGCGCGATCTGCGCGACCTACGTTACAGCAAATTCCGCCGCATCGGTTCGCTGCAGGAAGCGGCGCACGCGGATCTCGCGAGCGCGCTCCCGTGAAGCGCGCGAGGCCGGGTCGCATGCTTCGCCTCGCGGCTCGGTTCGGGCTTGCGAGCGTGGTCGCGTCGGTGCTCGGAGTCGTGGGCATCCAGTTTCAGGGCATCGTGGCGAAAAATCTCGCGGTCGCGCGCGAGCTTTCGGCGACGCATGCCGATATCGTGGCGCTGCGTGAGCGCGAAGCGCGTCAATTGCGAACGATCGAACGTTTGGGGAGTGCCGCCGGCGCGGTTCCGGAGATTCATGCGAAGTTGCGCCTCGTCGGGCCGCACGAAGAGATCATCTACGTGCGCGGTGCCGCGGGCGACGCCGTCGATGCTGAAGGTGGAGGCGATCCGCGTTGATGCTCGTGCGCGGCACCGTCATCAACATCCATCATCACGGCGCGACCGTGCGGCTCGAGGACGGCTCGCTCGCGACGGTTCCCGCGCCCGAGCTGAGCGCCAACCGGCCCGCTTATGCCGCAAGCCTGGCAAAGCGCACGCCGCTCGAGCTTGCCGTCGACCGGCACGGACGCCACGGCATCGCAACGCTTGCGACGGGACCGGATGCCGCGCCACGCCCGACGCAGCCCGACGCGCAGCGCGGCGCATTTTTCGACGAGGCTTTCGAAGCGCAAATCGGGGCCTATCTCAAAGCGACGCAGGAGTGGGCACCAACCGATCAAGCCCCGCCGGCCGAGCGGCATTTCATTCGGAAGAAAAGGCGAGCACGGCTCTTCGAGGCACGCGCCGACACCACGTAGAACGATCGCACGGTGAAGACGTCACCCGACGCCCGCATCGAGCCGGTCAATGTTCCCGGATGCTTCATCCGGATTCAAGGCACGTACAGTTCCTTACGGACCGCCGAACAGCGCGTTGCCGATTTCATTCTCAAGCACGCTGAGGAGCTGATCTATCTCACGGTGACGGAGCTTGCCGAACGTACCCAAACGAGCGAATCGACGGTCGTTCGGCTGTGTCAGAAGATCGGCTACAAGGGTTACCAAGAGTTCAAGATCATGCTCGCGCGCGATCTCGTCGGTCCGACCGAGACGGTCTACGAAGAGATTGAGTCGAGCGATTCGTTGCCCGCACTCAAGACGAAGATCTTCCAAGCAAACGCGCAAGCTCTCAAGGACACGATCGAAGTGCTCTCCGAGGAAGAGCTCGGCAAAGCCGTCGAAACCCTCGCGCGTGCGCGCCGCGTCGAAGTCTACGGCATCGGCGGCAGCGCGCCGCTCGCGCTCGACGCATACCACAAATTCATGAAGCTCGGAATCGCAGCCGTCTGGCTGAGCGATAGCGATTTGATGGCGATGTCGTCGTCATTGCTCTCCGACGGCGATGTTGTCCTCGGCATCTCGCACACGGGCGCATCGCGCGATGTGTGCGACGCGATGGAGAACGCGCAAAATGCCGGCGCAACGACGATCTGCATCACGCATCGCGCCACGTCGCCCATCACGAAAGTCGCGAATATCAAACTCTTCACCGCGGCCAAAGAGACGGCGTTCGGCTCCGATGCGACGTCGAGCCGTATCGCGCAGCTCACGATCATCGACACGCTTTTCGCAGGCATCGCAAATCAGAATTACGATCACTTTCTCGAACGTATTCAACGGACGCGCGAAGCGTCGGCCGGCAAGCGTTACTGAGCGAGCGCGGGGCGCCGCGCGCCGTCATCTCGCTCGGCACCAACACGGTTCGCGTCCTCGTCGTGCGCGACCGTCATGATGGGCGCGTCGAACAATGCGAACACCGGCAGCTGGGAACGCGGCTCGGGGAAGGATTGTCCGAACAGGGGCCGCTTTCGCCGGCGGCGATGGAGCGGACCCTCGCTGCGGTCGGCACGTTCGCCGCGGTCGCGCGGGCGCATGGAGCCGACCTTGCGTGCATTGCGACCAGTGCCGTGCGCCGAGCTACGAACGCGGTCGAATTCGGTACGCGCATTCGCGCGGTCGCGGGTGTGCCGCTTCAGGTGTTATCGGGAAAAGCTGAGGCGACGGCAAGCTTTCGCGGCGCGACGGCCGGAGCGGGTCGCGACGGCTCGCGCATCGCCGTGCTCGATATCGGCGGCGGGAGTACGGAGTGCGCCGTCGGCGTCGATGGAACCGTTCTCGCCGCCCGGTCGATCGAGATCGGTTCGGTGCGCGTGGCCGAGCGTTACCCGGCGCTTTCCGGTGCTTCGCCCGGGGCCAGAGCGCGTGCCGCCGCAAGCGCTGCGCGCAGGGCGATTCGTGTCGCCGTCGCGCCGCTGCGCCGGTTAGCGCCCGTCACGCAGGTGCGTTGCGTTGCGGGCACACCGTTAACGCTTGCGGCAGTGGTTGCGGGGTCGCACGCGGCTACCGTGGCGGGGACCTCGCTGACTCGCGACGCCGTCGATGCGACGATCGAGCGACTGCTCGATCTCGATCTCGCACAGCGGCGCGCCTTGCCGGGGATGCTCGCGCAGCGGGCGGATATCATCGTCGCCGGGGCGGTCGTGCTCTCCGAGTCGCTGTGCGCACTGGGCACGTCCGCCGGCCTGCTCGAAGCCGACGATCTACTTTTGGGCTTTCTGCTCGGCACCGCGCCGGTCGGCCCGAGCGCAGAGTGAGCGGGCCTGCCTAGGGCGAACGCTCGGCCACACGGGATGATGGTGGAATCGGTAGACACAGCAGACTTAAAATCTGTCCTGGTCGTTATCTCGCGTACTAGCAAATGCTCCCCTGTCTCACGTTTTACCATACGGGATAAGGGTTTTCGCGCATTCTGATACTTCTCGTGTCTTTCCTTATCGTCTAGTGTTTTGCCGTCTCACGGCACCCATCGGGCACCAATCGGGCACCGATAGTCGATTCTCGATAAAGTTCGGCAGCAGGAGACCCTAGTGAGCGAGATTCCGTTCCGGCCCCCGGTGATCCACGTCGTTTCATTCTGTGGCCGATACTTCGACGGCGAGGGTTGGCCGAGCATGGAGGACGAGCGCGCCGCGCACGAATCAGTGTGCACGATTTGCAGAACCTGGCGTCCGCGATCCGGGAACGAAAACGCGCCCCCCGATTTGAGGAGCCCGTTTTGTTCGAGACCGGCGTGCTAGCTAGAGTCTTTCTCGTGACGGGGATGCTGGCTGTCCTTCGATCGGCGCGCGCATCTGGCTCGACTCCACGCCCGCGGAGGTCGCGGCGAGTGGCGCGGACACGTATTGGCAAATCATCTTCAACGCGCTGCACGAGTACGGCGGCTATATCCGCGATCGCTGCGCCTGCAATTTGGGCGTAGCACCGGAAGGCGGCGTGGCATATCAGGCGTACGGCTTACCGAACCCGTGGGGGGTCATCATTGCGTTGCACTTTTCGGGCGAAACGACGGCTGGCCCGGCGGGCGAATATCATCTGACCATCACGAGCGGTACGCTTGATCTCACGCAGCATCTCCATATTATCGAGCCGCCATCTAAGCCGTAAAACAGTCGCTTAAAAGACAAAGACGGCTGAAAAGGGGTGTCGCTCGCGCTCGTCTAAGGCGGGCGATCCTCTTGCTCCAAATCGATTGTTGAAGCAAGGGGTTACTTCTAACTTCTTTCTTCCATGAAGGCAGGCTATGTCGTTGGAAAAGCAGATCAATCGCGGACAACTTCTCGGAATGATAGGTAGCGGTGCCGCTGTCGCCGCAACGGCGGGTACGGCGAGCGCTCTCACTCGACTTGCACCTCAGTCGTCGCTCTATCGTCCAACTCCATTTGCGTCCAGCATCCTTGCAATGAACTCCCGTCAACCCTCCGTGTCAACATGAGGTGAGGCCACGTACAGGGGCATAATTAGTGAGGGCGTGAAGGACATGACCAATGCCATCAAACTCCCGGCCCCGGATCTCGAGGTGCGTGCAAAAGCGACGCGTAGGCGCTTTACAGCCGCGCAGAAGGCACGTATCCTCGAAGCATACGAAGCTGGTTCACCGATTGAGCGATCAGCACTTTGCCGACGC
>JAABUQ010002205.1_pt1 | contig 39309 bp, 33 predicted proteins | sample 5560001 | NCBI WGS metagenome assembly JAABUQ01 (sample SAMN10711888, study PRJNA513371) | rock metagenome | isolation source: Antarctica rocks | place: Antarctica: Victoria Land, Finger Mt nord | collected 2015-12-18 | reverse complement strand
TTTTATACACCAACGTCACCTATGAGCGACTCCCCGTTTGGGTGGTGACCTTCGAGGGCATTGCACAAGCCAGTCATGGGCGCGGTCCCACCAGGTTCCACCATGAGTTGAACGTCGTCATCGACGCACGCACGGGCCAAGATCTGGAAGCCTTCAGCCAGCGTTAACACAACACCAGTCACAGAGGTGGACAGCACTCAGGCGTGTTGGTTTTAGTCTGAGGCAACACATAGGTCGAGCGGCAATGTTGACGAGCGAGCGTTGCCCAAGGCGCGATCCTTCGGGCGTGGATCGTGCCGCATGAGCGCGAGCATTACTTTGGGCGCAAATCGCTCAACCTAGTGAAAGGAGAATGCTATGGATAATGATAATGGTACACCCGCACGTTCCCCACGCCATGCCCCCGAGCGCGCGCTGCTCCAAGGGTCCCTCGATAACCAGCGCACCGCGCTGCTCCGGAAGCTCGACGGATTGGACACGGAGCAGGCGACCCGTTGCCTGGTGCCGTCCGCGACCACGCTGCTCGGCCTCGTCAAGCATTGCATGGACGTGGAGGGGTGGTGGTTCCGCGTGGTGATGGATGGCCAGGAGGCGCCGCCCGAGGAGGAGTTCGACCCGCTCTCGACGTGGCGGATCGAGCCGGGCGAGACCGTGGACGCGCTCGTGGCCGCCTATCGCGCGGAAGCGGCGGAGTGCGCCCGTGCCGTGGCGTGCTATGACCTCAACGACGTATCGCGGCGCGCGGGACCGACGGCTACCTTGCGCTGGATCTACATCCACATGATCGAGGAGCTGGCGCGCCACTGCGGCCATGCCGACATCTTACGCGAGTTGACCGACGGCGCGACCGGCGTGTAGGACCCGACGTTGAGCTGGCGGCGTGCGCTTTCGATGCGAGGGTAATGCGTCAGGGCGATGGTAACGCCAGGCGCAAAGAGCACCTCTCGCGCTTCCATGGGATCGAAGGTCTTTTTTCCTGAGCGCATGATGCGGACGGCAATTCCGTTACCGTCGTGGTCAGTCCCAGTACCTTCGCTACCCCCTCCCTATGACTGGCGGCCCCTGTGAGGGACGCACATCGGCGGACAGCGGGAGTTATCAACGATCGTGGCGCGGCGAATAGTTATGCGGCAGCGTCGCGACCGAGTAGGCGCCTCATCGACAGCGCTTGGTCTATTCCTGGGCGGTCATTAGCATGACTATGCGCGTATTGAGTGCCGATACCTCGTGCAGCAAAGTAGCTACTTCTACCACATGGATGACCACACCAGGACAGGTGGTCGCACCGGATCATGCCGAGGCGGGTCCCGCCACGAGGTCGAGTGTGTCCAGGGCGACTCCGCTCTCCCGGAGCCGCGGGACATCCCGCAGGCGCGCTCCCTGTGGACCCATCAGCAACAAGTAGAGGATCTCGCGGCGGACCAGCGGCGCCAGCCACGCGAGGAGAGAACGCTTCTTGCGGATGGACGAGTCGGGTCAGCAACGCTGGCGTGGGATGGGGAAAGGATGGATGCGACGATGGACTATCGGCGGTTAGGCGACACGGGATTGATGGTCTCGGAATTGTGTCTGGGCTGCATGACCTTCGGCCGCGAGGCCGACGAGGAGACGGCGCGCGCGATGATTGACCGCTTCGTCGAGGCCGGCGGCAACTTTCTGGACACGGCCGACGTGTACACGGAGGGCGCCTCGGAAGAGATCACCGGCCGCGCCATCGCGGATCGGCGCGACGACATCGTGCTGGCGACAAAGGTGCGCTTCCCAACGGGGCAGGGTCCCAACAACGTCGGGGTCTCGCGCAAGCATATTATGCAGGGCTGCGAGGCCAGCTTGAAACGCCTCGGGACCGACTACATCGACCTGTACCAGGTGCATTGCTGGGACGCGGCGACCCCGCTCGCGGAGACGCTCTCCGCGCTCTCCGACCTGGTCCGCGCGGGCAAGGTCCGCTACGTCGGCGTCTCCAACGTCACGGCGTGGCAAATCATGAAGAGCGCCTGCCTGAGTGAGGCCAGGGGACTGGAGCCTTTGGTGTCCTTACAGCCGCAATACTCACTCGTCGAGCGCAACATCGAGGTTGAGGTGCTGCCTGCCTGCCGCGAGGCGGGGCTCGGCGTGATCCCGTGGAGCCCGCTCGGCGGCGGCTTCCTCTCGGGCAAGTACCGGCGGGGCCAGCAGCCGCCCGCGGAGTCGCGCATCGCCGGCGCCGAGAGCCACTGGGAAGAGGCCTGGCAGCGACGCGCCACCGAGCGCAACTGGGCCGTGCTCGACGCGGTGGGGGCCGTCGCGGAGGAGACCGGCAAGTCGTATGCGCAGGTGGCGCTCAACTGGCTGCTGCGCCAGCCGTTGGTCACGGCGCCGATCATCGGCGCGCGCACCCTGGCGCAATTCGATGACAACCTGGCGGCGACGGGCTGGCGGCTCGACGAGGACCAGGTGCGGCGGCTGTCCGAGCCGGGCGCGCCGGAGGCAACGTATCCGTACCGCTTCATCCAGCAGGCGCAGCGGGTGTAGGGCGGCGCCACCGACCCCGAGGGCCGGGCCGGCGCCATCCACGATGCGGCGCTACGGGCGCGGCGGCGCGGATAGCGTGTCGGCGCGCCCTCGACGCGGCCATGGCTACGCCGCTATGTAGCCGCTATCGACGGGGAGCGTGACGCCCATCACGTAGGAGGCGGCATCCGAGGGAGAGCGGACGTTCCCACCGTACTCTGACGGATCACCAGCCGGAATGCCTGCTCGAACCGTTGGGGCGGCCCGGCGCGGGCGCCAGTGATACGTTGGATCAGCAACTCAACCGCCAGGCGGCCGATCGCCGCTTTATCGGGCGCGATGCTCGTCAACGGCGGCACGGTAAACTGGGCGTCATCCACGTCGTCGAAACCAACGACCGCGACATCGTCGGGGATACGACAGCCGGCCTGGTGGAGCACGGAGATAGCGCCTATGGCCAGCATATCGCTAAAGCAAAAGACGGCGTCGGGCGGCTCCGGCAACGCCAACAGGGCGCGCATGGCCTCGGCGCCGGAGGCGTGGCGCCACCTGGAGGTAGGTGCCTGCAGGCGCGGGTCCGCCGCTCTACCAGCGGCGTCGAGCGCGTCAAGGTAGCCCTGCAAGCGCATCCGTGGCGCGTTGGAGGTCGGATGCTCTTGCCGGCCGATCACCGCGATCCGGCGCCGGCCCAGCGCGATCAGGTGCTCCGTCGCCAGGCGCGCGGCGGCGACGTTGTCGATGACGACGTGGTCATAGGGGCCGTCGTAGACGCGTTCGCCAAGCAGGACAGTGGGCACCTGCGGGCTGGCCGTCCGCAAGTCCGCGGTGGTCAAGCGTTGGGCATCGAGGATCAATCCGTCGATGAGATGGGGACGCATCCCCCTGGCAACCAGGAGTTCCTGTTCGCGATCCCAGTTGGTGTAGTCGAGCAGCGCCGTATAGCCACGGGCGGCCGCCTCGGCGACGATCACCCTGCTGACCTCCGCAAAATAGGGATTGACCAGATCCGGGATAGCAAGTGCCAGCACGCCGGTCGGCATCTTCCGAAGGCGGCGCGCCGCCGCATTGGGCCGGTAATGAAGCGTCTCAATCGCCGCAAGGACCTTCGCGCGCGTGTCCTCACCAACGCGGGCGGAGCGCCCGTTAGCCACGTTAGAAACGGTTTGAAGCGACACTCCCGCGCGAGCCGCTACATCCCGCAGCGTCACAGTCATGGCGTGTATGTCCTGTTGGAGACCCTGCTCATTCCGTGATAGAACGTTAAACATCGGTTTAACGTTCTATCAACGTATCATCCCCCGTCAGCGATTGTCAAGCGGACGCGAGTTCAACTCCCCGACGGGTGTCTTCTGTTCTTAAACATGGTTCAAACGGACTTGACAGTGTTGGCGCTCTTTGCAGGCCCAACACTGTCAAGGTGCTTCGAGCATACGGTGAACCATGTCTTAGACAAGGTTCAACCGGGCTTGACAGCGTTGCGCCTACCGCGGGCTCACACTGTCAAGCAGAATCGGCTCCAAATGAACCATGTCTTAACCCAGCAGGCGTCACTCCCACATCACGGGCAGATAGGTGTGGATACGCCTCATTTTATCATGACTCACCCGTTAGCCACTCTCAGCAACGTGGCAACAGGCTCTCTTGACAACCGCTAACCTGGGATGGTATGTTGATGGAACGTTAAACCAAAGTTTAGCGTTCAACCCGCAGGCATTCTGGTTAGCGCCGATGTTCAAGGATACGCCGCTCTACGATGGCGCGTCTGGAGCATGAAGACCAGGATGGGGAGGTGCCCGACAGGTAAGACGCGTGGATAAGCGAACCAGTGCCGCTGGCTACTCGATGGGCTTCCCATTGTTGGGGATGAGCCTTTAGCCCTCATTCATCAAGGAGAAGAGTCATGGATGACCAAGATCCGCGTCCTGAGCACACGATGGGCGACGCGCTCAGCCGCGGTACGTTTCTTCGTGGCGCCGCCGCGGCCGGCGTTGCCGGTGTGGCCGCTGCCTCCCTGCCGGGCGCCCTTGTGCGCGCCGCATCCGCGCCCGCGCAAACCATCAACTACTGGAACCTCTTCGGCGGCGGTGATGGCCTCCGCATGATCCAGCTGGAGCAGATGTTCTCCAAGAGCTATCCCAGCATTACCCTCAAATCGACGACGCTGGCCTGGGGCCTCCCCTACTACACCAAGCTGACGACATCGACCGTGGCCGGGCAGGCGCCCGATGTCGCGATCATGCATATGACACGCTTACCTGCCTTCGCTCCTCCCGGCCTGCTCGAGCCCCTCGACCTGGGGTTGCTCGCGCAGTACGGGATCACGGCCAAGAGTTTCTTGCCCGATATCTGGCAGAAGGCGCAGTACAACGGTCAGGTCTACGCCATCCCCCTCGACACGCACCCCTTCGTGATGTACTACAACACGGATATCTGCCGCAAGGCCGGGCTCCTGGGTCCCGACGGCAAGCTCAAGCCGCTGGCTGGTCCCGCCGCGCTCCTCGACGCCTTCAAGAGGGCCCAGAAGGTCACGGGGAAATACGGACTTGCCCTCGACACGGCGGATGTCATGCCCTGGCGCCTGTTCTACACCCTGTATTCGCAAACGGGCGGCAAGGTTCTGGCGCCGGACGGGAAGAGCATCGTCCTGGACAACGCCAAGGCGACGAAGGTCCTCTCCTTCATGGCCGAGTTGACCCAAACGACCAAGGTCGCGGGGGCCAGTACCGACTACCCGGGCGCCGTCGCGCTCTTCAGCAGTGGCAAGGCCGGCTTCCACTGGAACGGAGAGTGGGAGGCCACGACCTTCCAGACGCAGAAGCTGCCCTTCGACATGACGCTCTTCCCCAATATCTTCGGCGGCCTGCAAGCCCAGGCCGATTCGCACTCTTTCGTCATCCCACGCCAGCGTTCGCTGGATAAGGGCAAGTTGGCGGCATCGCTCACGTTCATCAGCAACACGCTCAAGAACAGCGTGGTCTGGGCGCAGGGCGGCCACATCCCCGCCTATCTCCCCGTCGCCACCAGCGCGGCCTACAAGAACCTGACGCCGCAATCCCACTACGCGGCCGAGGCGGAGCACGTCGTGTACGACCCCGCGGCCTGGTACAGCGGGGCGGCGTCCACCCTGGAAACGGACGCCGGGGCCGCCTTCCAGGCGGTCATGCAGGGACACTTGACGCCGGCTCAGGCGATCAGCCAGTTCACCTCGGACGTGCAGAAGTTGATTGCCACGCCGCCTCCGGCGTAACAACGGAGTACCAGCGGCGGCGCGACCTCTCGTGAGAGGTCGCGCCGCCGCCGCTATGTAAGAGGGGATTGCTATGGCCACGCAGCACAAGGCGACGGGGGCGATGCGGGCGCGCGCGAGTGAGCGCACAGGCCGCCGGGGACGGATAGAGCAGTGGCGGACCGACCTACTCGGCCTGAGCTTCGTGCTGCCGTTCCTCCTGGCGTACGGGCTCTTCATTCTCTGGCCCATCATCTCCGGGTTACGCATGAGCTTCTATAACTGGAGCCTGCTGGGCACGTCACAGTTCAATGGGCTCGACAACTATCGCGCCCTCTTCGCGGATACAGTGTTCTGGACGGACCTCTGGCACACGGTCCAGTTCACCCTCGAGAGCACGATCCCCCTCGTGGCGCTCAGCCTTGTCATGGCCCTCCTCGCCAACCGCAAGATGCCCGCCCAGTGGCTGTTCCGGCTGGCCTTCTTCGCGCCGTACGTCCTCCCGGTCGCCATCGTGTACCTGGTCTGGAACTGGCTCTATCAGCCGGACTTCGGGCTGATCAACAATTACCTGTCGGCGTTTGGCTTCCATTCCATCGCCTGGCTCAGCGATCCGGGTCTGGCGATGCCCGCTGTCGTCATCGCGACGGTGTGGTGGACCGTCGGCTTCAACTTCGTGCTCTATTTGGCCGGCCTGCAGGAGATCCCGCAGGAGATCTACGAGGCGGCCGCCCTCGACGGAGCCGGGGCATGGGCGCGCCTGCGCTATATCACGATCCCCCTCTTGCAACGGACCACCACGCTGATCGTGGTCTTGCAAATCCTGGCGTCATTGAAGGTCTTCGACCAGATCTACTTGTTGACGGGCGGAGGACCCAATGGGTCGACGCGCTCCATCATCGAGTACATCTACGAGCAGGGCTTCCAGTCGTTCCGACTCGGCTACGCATCGGCCATGTCGTATGTGTTCTTCCTCGTTATCGTGATCGTGTCGGCGGTGCAGTTCATCCTGTTCAACCGGGGAAGGAGCCAGGTACGATGAGACAGAACGTGACCGCGCTTCCCACCATCACGTTGCGGACGTCCGGGACCCATCGACGCTCGACGCTGGCGAACGTCGCCGCCTTCATCGCGCTGATCATCGGCACCGCGATCTGGCTCGTGCCCTTTGCCTGGGCGCTGGACACCGCGCTCAAGCCTGAGAGCGAAACGACGGCCATCCCCTCGCGGTGGATCCCGGCCCACATCACGCTCGACGCTTTCGGGAAGGTCCTGAGCGCGGGAAGCCTCCCGCGCTGGTATCTCAACAGCGTGATCGTCTCCGTGTCCATCACCCTCATCACCGTCGTGCTGGCCAGCCTGGCGGCGTACGCATTCTCGCAGATCCCGTTTCGCGGCCGCCGACTCGTCTTTGCGTTGGTCATGGCCGGCCTCATGGTCCCCGCGCAAGTGCTGATCGTGCCCCTGTACACGATGATGAACGACCTCGGCTTTGTGAACACCTATCAGGGCGTCATCTTGCCGCAGATCGCCTCCCCTATCGCGGTCTTCATCCTGAAACAGTTCTTCGACGGCCTGCCCCACGAGTTGGCCGAAGCGGCCGTGATGGACGGATGCAGCCGCTTCCGCATCTTCTGGCAGATCTGGATACCATTGTCCCGGGCGGCGGTCGCCGCCGTCTCCATCTTCACCTTCGTGTGGTCGTGGAACAACTTCCTCTGGCCGCTGATCGTGATCACGAGCACCGACATGATGCCCCTCACGGTGGGTCTGTCGACGGTCACGAGTTCTTTCGGCGTGCAGTACGCGCAGATCATGGCCTCGGCCGTGCTCGCGGCGATCCCCATCCTGCTCGTGTTCGCTATCTTCCAGCGTCAGATCGTCCAGGGCATCGCGGGGACGGGTATCAAGGGATAGTACGCGCCGCGGCCTGGCGTGGCCGGGCCGCGGCGCTTATGCAAGATAGGGACTATGGCACGGATTACAATCGATCCCGGTCGCGTCATCGGTCCCGTGCGGCCGCGGCTGTACGGCAGCTTCGTGGAGCATCTCGGGCGCTGTGTCTATGGCGGGGTCTGGGAGGAGGGCTCGCCCCTCTCCGACGAGCAGGGCTATCGCCGCGATGTCCGCGACGCGGTGCGGGAGCTCGGCGTCACGAACCTGCGCTATCCGGGGGGCAACTTCGTCTCCAACTACCACTGGCGCGACGGCGTGGGACCGCGCGCCGGCCGGCCCGCGCGTCGCGAGCTCGCGTGGCGCGCGGTGGAGAGCAACCACTTTGGGACGGACGAATTCCTGGAGTATTGCGCGCAACTGGACTGCGAGCCCTACCTGTGCGTCAACCTGGGCACGGGGACGCCCGAGGAGGCGGCCGATTGGCTGGAGTATTGCAACTCGACGCAACCCACCACGATCGCCCGGCAACGGGCCGCTAACGGCCATCCGCGGCCCTATGACGTCCGGCTGTGGGGCCTGGGCAACGAGATGTATGGCCGCTGGCAAGTCGGACAGCGCCCCGCGCACGACTACGCGTTGGTGGCTCGCGAGACGGCAAAGGCGATGCGGCTCGTCGATCCCCGCATCGAACTCGTGGCCGTGGGCCATGAAAACGGCCCACAGTGGAATGCGACGGTGCTCGCGGAAACGGCGCCCTATATCGATTACCTCGCCCTGCACGTGTACGTGGGCAGCGATGATACGGCGGAGGCGCTGGCGCAGCCGCTGCTGCTGGAACGGCTGGCGCGGCAACAGGCCGCCTTGATCGACCTCGTGCTGACCGACCTGGGGCTGGACAAGCGCATCGGCCTCGCCTTTGACGAGTGGAACGTCTGGTACCGCGCCATCCCCGAACGGGTGCGGGAAAAGCACAACCTGAGCGAGATCGATGATCCGCGGGAGATCCGCCGGTTGACCAGCCTGCTCGCCACCGAGGAACCCTACAATCTGCGCGACGCCCTCGCCGTCGCGTGCTGCCTCAACGCGCTGCTGCGCTGCGCCGACATCGTGGACCTCGCGAACCTCGCGCAACTCGTCAATGCCATCGCCCCCATCCGCACGACGCCGACCGGGCTGGTCCGTTTGACCACCTACTATCCCTTCGCCCTTTATCGAGCACTGATGGGGCCTGTCGCCGTGGCCACGGACGTGGCGGTGGAGGAGTATGCGGCGCGCGTGGGCTCGCTCAACACCAAGGCCATGTCCCTGCGCGTGCCCTATCTCGATACGGCCGCGACCATCGATCCCGAGACGAACACGCTCACCTGCGCCATCGTGAATCGCTCGGCGGACCAGGCTATCGATGCGGAGGTCACGGTCACAGGCGGAGAGATCAGCGGTGAGGTGGACGTATGGACGCTGACCGGCGAGAGCCTGGAGGCGGAGAATACAGTTGATGACCCCCATCGCGTGACGCCCGCCCAGACGGTCGTGGATGGCAGCGCACTCCGACGCTTCAGCTTTGGCGCCCGCGGCATGACCATCGTGCGCTGTCGGCTGCGCTAACCTCCATGCGACGGGTGGCCGCGGAAACGTCATGGTGAGGCTCTACACCACTGTGGGCAGTCGATCCTCGTGGACGGCCCGACGTACCGGCTGGTCGCCCACGACAACGCGCTGGACGGCGGGACGTTCAAGCCGCAGATCAGGCCGTTGCGCTGGACCACGGATGGCTGGCCGCTCGTCGGCGCGCCGTCCGTCAATCCATAGTTGGGTCTGCCAGCGAATCATGCCATCAAGGACGGAGCGATGAGGATTCGGCATGGTGTGCTGGGGCTGGCCATGCTGGCGTTGCTCACCGCTATACTGGCGGCGAGCAGGGCGAACACGAGCCCTGTTCTGGCCACCGTCCCGCTGGGGACAGCGCCGATTGCAATCGCGGTGGACGCGCGGACGGGGCGCGCCTTCGTCGTCAACAACGGGGACAACACCATCAGCGTGCTCGACACGCACGCGGGGACACTGCTGCGCACCGTGGCCGTCGGGCAAAACCCGACCGGTATCGCCGTGGATGAGCGCGACGGGCGCGTCGTCGTGACCGATGCGGCCACGCGCGTCGATGCGCAAGCCGGTCAACTGGTCTCTTTTCTCCTCTCGATCGGCGCTCCGCGAGACGTGAGCCTGCTTGATGCGACGAGTGGCTACCTCCTTCGTCGCATCCCCGCCGCCGCCTCGCCCCTCCCTCCCATGGTCGACGCGCGACGCGGTCAGGCCATCGTCGCGACCTACGCGAACGATGGGCTCGACAGTGAGCGTGTGCGGGTGCTGGCGACGGCGAGCGGGCGGCTCACGCATAGCCTGGCGATGGGAGGGATCTCCCTGGCCGGGGCCATCGACGGCCGGGACAACCGCCTGATCCTGGTGCGCGCGTCGGTCGACTTCGACGGCGGCCTGGGCAAGGCGACCGTCGACGTGCTGGACACCGGAAGCGGGCGGCTCGTGCGCCGCAGCGACCTCGGCGGGCTTCCGGTCCCGGGGATGCTCGCGGTCGACGAGACGACGGGGCGCGCGTTCATGTTGACCACCGATGTGACGACGGATCGGGGAACCGTCGTGGTGGTCGACACGCGCAGCGGCCGCCTGCTGCGCAGCACGCCGCTCCCGGGGGCGCCCGCCGCCGTGGCCACGGATACGCGGACGGGGCAGGTCTTCGTGACCACGCAAGGACCGGCGCCGCGCGCCATCGGCGCGGCGAGCGTGGCGCTGCGGCCTGTCGGGCCTGGCCACGTGGCCATCCTGGACGCGCGGACGGGGACGCTGCTGCGAATGGTAGAGGTGGGCGTGTCGCCCGGAGCGGTGGCGGTGGACGGACGCAGCGGGCGCGTGTTCGTGGCCAATGCGGGCCCGGTGGACGGGCTGGGCAACGCCAGCGAACCGGGGACGGTGAGCGTCCTGGACGCGCGGAGCGGAGTCGTGCTCCGGACGGTCACGGTGGGCCTGGACCCGGATAGCATCGCGGTGGACGAGCGGAGCGGTCGGGCATTCGTGGTGAGCGTCGGGGGGACGCTGCAAGTAACCGACGCCTGGGCCTGGCTGCCGCGTGGGCTGCGGCGGTGGGCGCCGTTCCTCCCGCCGCCGGGCCCGCGCACGCGCACGGCGCCGAGCACCGTCAGCATGCTCGACGCCACAAACTAGACTCCTCGGGTGACAAACCGACCTGACGAACCGCGCGCACGAGACCGCGGGCCTGCCTCGGGCCGTGCCACCGTCATCCGTCCGTCGCGTCGTCATCGACGATGAACCGCGACGGGGCTATCACGCCATTGGGGTCCACCATCTTGTTGATGTCGATGACGCGATCCCGCACATGCGCCGGAAGCGCATCGGGGACGGCCGAGCGGCCATCGGCCCATGACCCGATCGTCAGACCGGTGTCCGCCCCCGCGGAGGCCTGTCGGACGGCCGCGAACGCCGCCTCGAGCTTCGGGATGCCATCGGTCTCGGCGGCGTCGCCGACCGCGTGCAGCATGAACCCTCCGGCCACCGTGGACGCGGCGCCCTCGCGCGCGGGCGCCGTATTGCTGACGTGGCGCAACTCGATCATCAGGATCGGCGACTCGATAGCGGAGGAGAGCGTGCCCGCCGCGATTGAGGGCGTCGCGTCGTCGAGCCAGCGGGCTATGCCGAGGGACGGAACCGCCATCGGCGGATCCAGGTGGATGCCGCCCAGCTTCGCCGCATCGGCCGGCCCCCATGTGTCGAGGAGGGGAGCCGGCACATCCGCGAGCGCCTGGCGCAGCGCCGCCGCGTCCCCCTCCCCGCGCGACGAAGCCATCGCGAGGTGGACGATCTGCTGTCCCTGCAGCGTCCGTGGGATGGGTGGCCCGGACGGGGCGCGCAAGACCGCGATGCTCGTCGCGAGGGCGGCGCCGAAGCGCGGGACGCAGCGCGCCCATGCGGAGACGACGGCATCGAGGGCATCGATCGGCCACAGGAGAAACCCGGCCCAGAGATCGTCGACCGGCGCCAGCTCGAACTCGAGACGGGCGGCGATGCCGACACCACCCCCGCCACGGTAGGCCCAGAGCGCGGCGCGGTCGACCTCGTCGGGGGCGTCGTCCGCAGCGCGGCGGACGTTCCCGGCGCCATCGACAAAGTCGACGGCGATCAACGCGTCGGCCGCAAGGCCGTACGGCCGCGTTAGCCATCCCGCGCCCCCGCCGAACGTGAAACCCGACACGGCCACATCCGGGGCGGAGCCAGCACGGCCGAGCAATCCGACCTTCTCCGCTTCGCTATCGACCGCGCCCCACGTCGCCCCGGCTCCCACCCGCGCGATCCGACGTCCCGCATCGATCTGTATCGCGTTGAGCCGTGAGGTATCGAGCAACAGCACGTCATCACCCAGTTCGCCCGCGGCGCCATGCCCCGTCGCCTGCGGCACGACGCGCAGGCCATGGGCGGCGGCGTGGCGCACGGCGCGCGCTACCTGTTCGATGGATGTGGGAGTCGCGACGAGGAGCGGGCGCTGTGTCGCACGGGAGTTGCGCGGCGATGCCGCTTGTTTGTAGCCGTCCGATCCGGGAGCAAAGGTGCGCACTCCCTCGATCTCGTCCAACCCAGTCTCGGTAGAACTCATCGTGTCGGTCTCCCTTCTCGGTAGAACTCATCGTGTCGGTCTCCCTTCTCGGTAGAACTCATCGTGTCGGTCTCCCTTCTCGGTAGAACTCATCGTGTCGGTCTCCCTATCCATACGACAGGTCCTCCTCTCACTCCTAATGGAGGCGCGCCTCTCGAACGGGACAGACGCCGCAGGGCCGCCCCAGCCCGCTCATGCATAGCTAGCTATGAGTGTATAATATAGCCAGCTATGCGAGATTGTCAAGGGGAGGCGCGGAAGGCCTTCGGCAAGAAAGGAGCGGTTGTGTTGCCAAGCGGCGACATCCAGCCCGAGCCCGACGTCACCGACGCCCGCGACAGCGGGTCGGGGAAGGGGATGATGGTGTGCTATGCGGTCAACCTGGCCGCGCGCCTGTACGCGCAAGCCGTCGCGGGCGCGCTCGCGCCGCTCGGCATCATGCCGGGTCAACTGCCGGCCCTGCTAGCCCTGTACGAGCGGGACGGCCGGACGCAGACCGAACTGGCCAGGCTCACCCAGGTGGAGCAGCCCACGATGGCGGTGACGCTGCGCCGGATGGAACGCGACGGGCTGATCACCCGGGTCACCGACGCGGGCAACCGGCGGCAGCAACAGGTGTGCCTCACGCCGCGCGCGCACGCCGCGCGCGACGCCGTGCAGACGCTGTGCCGCGGCATCGACCATGCCGGTGGCTCCGGCTTGGACGCCGAGGAGTACGCCGAGCTGCGCCGCCTGCTCGCGCGGCTCATCGCGACGCTGCAGTCCGTCGGCAGCCTGCCATCCTCGGCAGCGACATAGCGGCGGGCAGTCGGCAGGACCTGCGCGCCGTGCCGCGCCTGGCCGACGGCCGCGCCTCGGCGCCGACGGCGGCAATCTTCGACGGCCGCACGCTGCACTCCTCGCCCGAGAGCGGCGCGCGGGCCGGCGACGACGGGGCCAAGCGCCGCAAGGGCTCCAAGGTCCACCGCGCCGTCGACACGCTCGGCCACCTGCTCGCGCTGTGCGTCACGCTGGCCAACGCTCCGCCTGAGTTCGCTTTTTTGGGGTACACCCCCCGAAAGCGGCACGGGTTGTCACGGGGCGATGAGGTGTGCGACGCTGTCTGGATACCGGCGCAGGTAGTCGGGCAGCGATTGCGGCGGGTGCCCGGCCAGTCGGGCGACAGCGTCACTGACCACGGCCATCTCACCCGTGGCGATGGCGGCGTAGGAGGTGACCCAGCCCTCGATCTCCCAGGCCGGGGCGCCGCTCGACGCGCGCGAGGCCCGCGCCTCCTCCAACGTCTCGGCCCGGTAGGTGATGCTCCGGCCCGTGGCCGCGGACAACGCGGCGGCGGTCTCGTCCAGGGTCAGCGCGCCCGGCCCGGTCACATCGTAAGTGCGCCCGTCGTGGCCGCCGGTCTCGTCGACCAGGACGGCCGTCGCGGCGTCGGCCACGTCGTCGCGCGCGACCCAGGCCACGCGTCCCTCGCCGGCCGGCCCCAGGATCGTGCCGTCGGACCAGCACAGTGAAGGGACCAGATCGAGGTAGAGGCTGGGCCGCAGGAAGGTGTGGGCTACCCCGGCCGCGCGGATGTACTCCTCGGTGCGGAAGTGGTCGCGGGCGAAGGTGAACGTCGCGGCCGGCGCCGCGGCCAGGAACGAGAGGTAGACGATGTGCTCCACCCCGGCCGCCAGCGCCGCGTCGACCACCGCGATGTGCTGGCGCACGCGGTCGGGCGCCTCGTGGGCCGAGACGAAGAATAGCGTGCGCACTCCGTCCAGGGCGCGGCGCATGGCCTCTGGATCGTCGTAGGAGGCGGGGAGCGGCGCCACCTCGGCGCGCGGCAGGCGGGGCGCCCTGGCGGGATCGCGGGCGATGAGGCGCTGGGCGCATCCCAGTTCCGCCAGACGCGCCGCGACCCTGCCGCCGATGCCGCCCGTCACACCGGTCACTCCCACCAACCCCTGCTCAAGAGCCATATGGCGCGCTCCTCATCCTATCCTTTGTCATGCACATAGGCATTATGCCACTCAGGACAAGATAGTCCCAGGCGCACTTACAGGAATCCGCCGAGAACGCCCACAGCTTTAGCCGTGTGGATAAAGCGGCGTCCTTCGTGCGCGCCAGCGCACCATGCCCATTACCTTGCATCGCATGCAAGATATGCTATACTAGGGCATGGCAACACAAACGCTCTCGCTCAAACTCCCGTTCCTACGGCTCAACGCGGCAAAGGCTGCCGAGTTCGCGCGCTTGCAAGACCTCAACACGGCGACGGCCAACGCGATACTAGCTATGTCGCACGAGCAGCGGAGCGCGCTGACGACGGCCCACTTCGCGGACGTGGAGCTGGGGTCAGCCTGGATGAACCAGACCATCCGCAACGCGCGGGCGCGCACGGGCGTGAAGCGCTTCAAGGCGTTGCCCCTTGAAACCAACAACCAGAATTGGACGCTGCACAAGGTGGGCGCCACCTACTCGCTGGGCTTCGGCCTGGTACGCGGCGTCAAGAAGCGGGTCCCGCTGGAGGTCTATGGGGCGCATGCCGCGCGCGTCCTCAACGCCCTGCTAGAGGGAACGGCGAAGAAGGGAGGTATCACGCTATGGCGGTCACGCCGGGGCATCTGGTACGCCTTGTTGTCCGTGACAATGGAGGTTCCTGTCGCGGACAACAAGGGCGGCTGGGTGGGCGTGGATCGTGGGCAGAACCATCTGGCGGTGGCAAGTACACCGGGCGGCAGGGCGCGGTTCTGGACGTGCGGCCTGGTCCGACAGGCGCGGCGGCACTACGCCGCCAAGCGACGACGGTTGCAGAAGGCCGGTAAACACAAGACGATCAAGCGTCTGGAGCACAAGGAAGCGCGGTTGGTGCGCCACGTCAATCACGTCATCAGCAAGCAGCTCGTGCGCTTTGCACAGGATCAGGGGTGCGGCATCCGCTTGGAGGAGTTGCGCGGCATCCGCGCCACCGCCAAACAACGCAAGGACACCAAGCGCCAGGGCGACAAGAACCGCGACTACTGGCCCTACTATGATCTAGAGACGAAGGTGGCGTACAAAGCGGCCTTGGCGGGTGTGTCCGTGGACAAGGTACCGGCCGCGTACACGTCCAAGTCGTGTAGCCGCTGCGGGGCCATTGGCCAGCGCGAGCGGCACGCTTTCCGATGCCCGCGCTGCGGGTATCGAGGACACGCCGATCACAACGCCAGCAGGAATGTGGGCCGGTGGGTCGGATTGTCCTGCCCGGTGACGCTTGAGAAAGGTGGCGCTGCAATGGCGCTATCCGTGTCGCCGGGCGCGGTCGATGACAGTCCGCGAGCTCCGTACGCGACCGACCCCGCGAGGGGCACGGCGTAAGAAGGAGAATCCCCCTCCTGTAGGGGTGGGAGTGTCAAAATTCAGACGCCGGTCACGTCCGTTGTCTGTCGCGTTGGAACCACGATTGGAACCACAGCGTGGTTACAATGCGGGCTCAAGCCTATAGATAGTAGAGACAGAGGCGCGCCCGACAAGCGGAGTATCGAGGCCGCGATGCGCCCTCCTGACGATGAGCCGACGAGCGACGGCGACATGCCCGACCATTCCGACCATTCCATCCGGTACCAGCAAGTACCGATGCAACGCGAGGTGTGGGCCAGCCCGGTCGACCTGGCCGAGCGGTACGGGCGGGACCCCGCATTGCTCGCAACACACCGCACCCGCGGGGGCCTGCGTTGGACCGTGGGGAGGCAAGGCCAGCGTGGAGAGAAGCGGACGGTGCAGGTGGCGCGGGCGCCTCAGCCCATGGTACTGACGGCCCGCGCCGTCGGAGCGTCAAGGCTTGCCAGAACGATGGTGATGAGACGGGCGATCATGGCGCGGAGTTGCTCCGTCGTCGCCACAGAGTCTTTAAATCCCGGCACGGCGCTCGCAAGGACCTGCGCGATCTGGACTGACGACAGGGCCACCCTGGCTTGCTGGCGGACCAGCGGTTCCAGCACGCCCGCCACGAGGGCGACGAAGTCGGCGGTCGCCTTGGCCGTCACCTCCGCGGCAAACTGGTAGCTGCTCTCGTAGAGATCCTTCGCGTCCGGCGACGCCTGGACCAGCTCGAACTGGGCGACGCACCACACGTCCAACGCGAACGTCAATTGCTCCTCCACCGGGGCAAAGCGGCCCAGCCCGTGGCGGATCTCGTCGAGCATGGCCGCGAACACCCGCGTCACGACCGCCGTCAGGACATCCTCTTTCGACGGGTACACGAGGTAGAGGGCCGCCCTGGACATGCCCGCCGCCGCCGCGATCTCGCCCATGGTGACGCGCTTGAACCCATAGCGCATAAAGACCTGTCTGGCCGCCGCGATAATCCGGTCGTCGTTTTTCCCCACCATCGCCACCTCCTTAATCAATCGTGATCCATCTAGCCAGCCGGGGCGCGATCAACGCGGATATCCTGGCCAGCCTGACGTCCGCGCGCTTCGCCGATCCAGCGGTCAAAAACCGGACAGAGCGCGCGCGACAACGGGCCTCTCCTCCTAGTCTTGACAATTCTCGTCCAATAGTCAATAATAGACATGTAGATAAAAAATGTCAATTTGATAGGAGTGCTCATGCCGCGTAAGAAACCTGATATCACCGTCCCGGATCTGACCGGACAATTCGTCATCGTCACCGGCGCGAGCGACGGGATCGGCCTTGGTCTGGCCGGTCGTCTCGCCGCCGCCGGCGCGGACGTCGTCATGCCCGTCCGTAACTCTACGAAGGGCGCTGCTGCTCTGGAGCGTATCCGCGCGGCCACCCCGGGAGCCAACGTCTCCACCCAGGAGCTGGACCTCTCGTCGTTGGCGTCGGTCGCGACGTTCAGCGACCGTCTGAACGCTGAGGGTCGTCCGATCGATCTGCTCATCAACAACGCTGGAGTGATGACCCCGCCAACCCGGCAGGTCACCCGGGACGGGCTGGAGTTGCAGTTCGGCACGAACTACCTCGGCCACTTTGCCCTGGTCGGGCGCCTGCTGCCGCTGCTGCGGGCGGGCAAGGCCCGTGTCACCAGCCAGGTCAGCTTTGGCGCCGCTCAGGGCGCGTTCAACTGGGACGACCTGCAGTGGGCACAAAAATACGTTCCCATGCGGGCCTACAACCAGTCGAAGCTCGCGCTCATGGTCTTCGGTCTCGACCTGGATCGGCGCGGCAAAGCGGGCGGGTGGGGCATCACGAGCAATGTGGCCCACCCTGGGATCACGGCCACGAACCTGCTGGCCGCGCACCCTGAGATGGGCCGCGACGGCGACACCTTCGCGGTCCGGATGATCCGCCGCCTGTCCCGCGGCGGGGTCCTGGCCCAGACGGTCGAGGGAGGCCTCCTGCCCGCGCTATACGCGGCGACCAACTCCCAGGCACAGGGAGGTCTGTTCTATGGCCCGAGCGGGATTGCCCATCTTGCCGGCGCGCCGGCCGTACAGAAGATCTATAAGCCGGCCACCAGCGAGGCTGACGCCACCCGACTCTGGGAACTATCCGAGCAACTCGCGGGCGTGAGATTCCCTGCCGTGCGCCGGCCGGACAATAGCGCCTCCTGGCCCACCCAGGTGGGCTCCTCGTTGGTCCAGCCGGCGGGCCGGTAGTCGCCCGCGGCGTCGCGCGCGTACGCGCCGGCGCGTTCGTCGCGGGCGATCCTCCCCAGCGCGTCGACGAGGGCGTCGATGTCGTCCGCCGTATTATACAGGCCCAGACTGGCTCGTACGGCCCCCGACGTGGCGCCCAAAGTGGCGGGCGATGCGCAGGGCGCCTCCTCGACCGCGGGAAGCTGTGCCCCCAGGAGGCGGCGCATGCCCTGATGGGCGCAGAAGAGACCCGAGCGCACGCCGATGCCGTGCTCGTAGCTCAGCATCGCCGCCACCAGTTCGTGCGGCACGCCCGCCAGCACGAAGGTGAGGATGGCGGTGCGCCGGCGCGATGGCCCCAGCAGGGTCAGGCCGGGGATCGTCCCGAGGCGTTGCAGGGCGTACGCGGTCAGACCCGTCTCGTAGGACTCCACGGCCGCGCGCCCCAACTCCTCCAGGCGGCGCAGCGCCGCCGCCAGGGCAACGGCGCCCACGACGTTGGGCGAGCCGGCCTCCTCGCGGTCGGGCAGGTCCGCCCAGGCCACGTCGTCGAACGTGACGTGCGCGGCCGCGCCCCCGCCCACGACGTCGGGAACGGCGCAAAAGGCGCGCCGCGGTGCAATCAAGGCTCCCGTGCCGAACGGCGCGTACGCCTTGTGGGCCGAGAACACCAGGTAGTCAATCTCTTCGCCGGGCGCGTGGCCATGCAGGTCCACCGGGTGGTGCGGCACGTACTGGGCGCCGTCGACGAGGATCTCGGCCCCGTGCCGATGCGCGAGGGCCGCGAGGCGATGCACCGGCGGGCTGTATCCTGTGACGTTGTACGCGCCGCTGATGGCGACGAGCCTTGGCCCCGTCGCGACCACGCGCAACTGCCGCTCCAGGTCCTCCTCGTCGATCACGCCGCCGTCGTCGGTCTGGATGTAGCGGACGGTGGCAGCGTGCGCGCGCCAGGGCAGCAGGTTGGCGTGGTGCTCCATCAGCGTGGTGAAGACGGTCGCGCCGGTCCCATCGAGCGCGCGGGCCGCCCGGTTGAGTCCCTCGGTCGCGCCCTTGACGAAGATGACGCTCTGGCGGGCGTCGTCGACGCCAAGGAACGACCCGACGGTCTCGCGCGCCTGCTCGAAGAGCGCCGTCGAGAGGCGCGACGTCAGGCCCGCCCCGCGGTGGACGCTGGAGTACCAGGGCAGGAAGTCGACCACGGCTTGCTGCACAGCGCGCAAGGCTGGGGTGGTGGCCGCGTTGTCCAGGTTGATGAAGCGCCGCCGCGACCCGTCGAGCAGACGGCCCTCGATGCCCGCGCCGACGATCTCATCGGCCCATCCAACGGGTTGGGCCGGGGCAGCCAGCGTCTCCCCTCGCGCATCTACCACTGTCCCTGTCATCGTTCTCCTCCTCCGCATACTCGTATGTCCATTATGTCCATGCCCCCGGAACACCAGGAGCATCCATCACGACGCTGATCGTATCGGGAGAGAGGAGGGCGAAAGCCCACAAAAAAACCCTCTCCACCGATGCTGTCGATGAGAGGGTGTCCGCATAGCCGACCCCTGGGCAATGCCAATGCAAAGGGCAACGGAACGGTCGGCGCCGGTTGCGAGAGGCCTGGGGTGTACGCGACTCTCATCTTCCAGAATAGTTCTGCCGGAATTGGCACCCTTGCGGCGCACCGCTGGTTGCCGAGGCTTCATTGGGCCGGTCCCTCCGCCTCTCTGGATAAGAGCGCTGTATTCACTTGTGAAAGGGGCGATAGACCGCGCTGCATCGCGCGTTAGCGTCAGGCTATCACGGCATCATCGTCTTTGTCAAAGGCTGCGCTGTCGTTCCATCCCTCGATGGCGGCGAGGGCCGCCCCCCACCCCGCTGCCCAGCGGCGTGGGGCGGCCGAGATCGGCGCGGGTGATCAACCCCGGCCGCGAGAGCACCAGATACTTATCGAAGTAGCGGCGCCCGCCGCCGTCCGGCGCGACCTGCTCCTGGTAGCCATAGCCGCCCCTAGAGAGGTCGGCGGCCAGCTCGGCCCGCAGTTGGTCCGTCGTGACGCTGAAGAGGTCGACCTTCATCGCATACTACGTGCTACTCCCCGGCGCGCCATCAGCATGACGCCTGTGTGCAGTGTAGCGCATATCTCTATGCCCCCATGGTTAGCGGAACAGCGCGGCAAAGGGACCTTGCCCCAGCACCGCCGGGGGCACGGCGACGCCGCCGAGCCGGGCCTCGCCGCGGCCGGGTCCATGGAAGTCGCTGCCGCCGCTGTACCAGAAGCCGTGCTCGGCGGCGAGACGCGCCAGGTAGGCTGTCCCGGCCGCGTCGTGGTCAATGTGGTAGACCTCGAGCCCGCCGACTCCCGCCGCCCGCAGGCGCGGCAGCAGCGCCTCCAACCCCAGGGGATGCCGATAGAGCAGCGGGTGAGCCAGGGCCACGGCCCCGCCAGCCTCGGCCGCCATCGCGGCGGCCTCCTCGACCCGCAGCCGCGACGATGGGACATAGGACGGGGAGGTATTGCCGATCAGGCGGTTGAACGCGTCGGCGCGGTCGCGGGCATAGCCGGCGTCGACCAGGGCGGCGGCGAGGTGGGGGCGTCCCACCGCGCGCCGCGCATGACGCGCGACCGCTTCCCACACGATATGGATGCCCTGGGCGTCCAACCGCTCCAGCATGGCGCGCATGCGCTCCTCACGCGTGACGGCGAGGCTATCCAGGCGCGCCCGTAGCCCCGCGTCGGCGGCGTCGAAGCCGTACGCCAGCAGGTGCAGGCCGTAGCCCTCGTCGAGCGCGCCCAATTCGACGCCGGGCAGCACGCGCACGGTCGCGCCGGCGGCCTCGATCGCCGGCGCGACGCCGTCCAGGGTATCGTGGTCGGTCACCGCGATGACGTCGAGGCCCTGCTGTCTCGCCGCCTCGACCAACTCCGCCGGCGCGAGGCTGCCGTCCGAGCTGGTGGTATGCATGTGCAGATCGACACGAGACATCATACGTGCAGTCTACCCGAACCTCCAGCGCTAGACGCCCGCAAAGACGCGGGGCCGCGGCAGGGGGCGTCCGTCCTCATGAACGAAGCGGTTGGGCGCCCGCCAGCGCGTGCGCACGCGCGACATGAGCTTCGGTCCCCGCTCCCGCGCAGGCGTCACGGCCTGGGACATCTTCGGCGCCCTCACGCAGACGGCAGCCAAACTCGGCGTCAATGGGGCACAGCCGTCGGATGGGAACGTGGCTGGATGCAGCGTGCGTTGTCCGAGAAGCTGCTGTTGGGGCAAGGAGCGTCGCAAGACGCCGCCTGCTGTAGCTGGCAGAGTTGTCACCTCACATACCTCCATCACGCCCGGTTCGACGTGACGCCGTTATACGCTCTTGTACCATCGTACACTCTGGTCGGCGACGCCGAGCGCGGGCAGGGCAGCGTAGCGAGTGCCCGCCCTCCCCATACGTTGGCTCCAGCCGCTCGAAACACGTGTGACACGCTGGACGGCTAGGTTCCGCTGTACTCAGCGTCCTCCCGCGAGGATAGCAATGCGGACGGGCGGGACGGGCGCGGGCGACGCGGGCGACGCAGGCGACGCGCGACGGCGATGAGGGCCGCGAGGAGCAACAGCAAGGTCGTGACCAGAGTGATCGCCGCGCCGGCGAGGTAGGTGAGCGGGGCGTAGACCATGCGCACGGTATGCATGCCGGCCGGGAGGCGCACCGCGCGTAACAGGTAGTCGGCGCGCAGCACGGGCGTGTCGTGGCCATCCACCGTGGCGGTCCAGCCGGGGAACCAGCCGTCGTCGATCACCAGGTAGCCGCCGGACCGGCCGCCGTCGGCGCGCAGGGTCAGCGCGTTGTCGTCGTCGGCGGCGAGCCAGGATGCCCACGCATCCTGTACCCGCGCCGGCAGGCCCGACGACGAGGACGACGGCGAGAGCACGGCCGCGCGCGCGACATCGTCCGCCCCCGGTTGGAGCAGCGCGAGCGCGGCGTTGGCGTCGGGCGCACTGACCGCGGCCGGGACGACGAACGCGCGCGGCAACACCGCGTCGTCGCGGTAGAAAAAGCTCGTGTCAACCGTCGCATACGTATTCCACTGCGCGCCGCCCGGCACATGCCAGCGGACCGTCAGCGCGTGACCCACGGGTCGGAGAGCGAGGGACGGTAGCCGCGGCGCCAATGCGGCCGACGCAAGCACGGTATGCACCCCAAAGAGGCGCAAGAAGAACGGATCGACGTCGCCGATGACGTCGCGGCCCGTCGCAACGGCGCCGCCGTTGCGATGGACTAGCGTGCGGTGGCTGATCGCCCAGTAGTCGGCCAGGGCCAGCGGGGCGGCGTCCTGCACGTCGTAGTCCGTGCGCGTCACCATCCCCAACCCGAGCGGGATGCTGCCGTCGGGCGCCCACAGGCGGTACGACGACACGTCCCGCACGCCACGGGCCGTGGCCATGCGCGCCATGTGCGCGGCGGTGGTGCGGAAGTAGCCCGCGGGGTCGGTCGGCCGCAGCAGCGTGCTGTTGGCGTTGAAGAGGTCGAGCAGGGCCAGCGCCGGCAGCAGCAGCCCCACGCGCGCGTCGGCGCCCGTCACGACGATGCAGCCGAGGACGCCGATCACCAGCGCGACGACCAGGCGGACGGCGCCCTCCAGCGCCAATGGCCGGGCCGCCGCCGGAATGGCGTGCAGGGTATGCCCGCCGAGCGGTATGAATGGGAGGAGCAGCCACCCCAGCGCGACGGCCACGAGCAGCGCGCCCGGCACGAGCAACTGGAGCGCGCGCCTGAACGACACCGTATCGCGCAGCGCGTCCAGGCCAAAACCAGCCAGGATGGCCAGGGCAAAATCGAGGATCAGGCCCGCGCGCGCCGGCGCGCGCAACGAACCGGCGCCCGGCAACTCGTAGAGCAGGCGATAGAGCGGCGTGTTGTCGCCCAGCATAACCAGCAGGGCCAACAAGGCCAGCAGGCCGTAGGGCCAGGCCGCGCGTCGCCGCGCCAGCGCCAGGGGGGCCAGCAGCAGGGGCAACAGGCCGGCGTAGGCATAGATCTCGTGGAAGTAGGGACCGAAACGGCTGGCCGGCCAGTAGGTGTCCGCCGGGGCCGTGCCCAGCGCGCCCGGCGCCGCCAACATGGTCAGGCCGTTCCAGGGCAGCGACTGCTGCGCCGCCGTGGCAAAGGGCACGGCGCCCGCGCGCAGCGAGTAGCCTACCACCTCGTAGAACGGCAGCAGCAGGACCGCGCCAAGCCCCGCGCCGACGAGACCGGCCGCCAGCAGGGTCAGGACCGGCCATATCCGGCGCGATGCCACAGCATGCCACAACGCCAGCAAGGGCAGCGGAGCCAGGGCAAAGGGCAGGAATTGTAGTCCCGCTGCCAGGACCATCAGGCCCACCATGACTCCGCAGCCGACGGCCGCGCCGAGGCTGTGGCGCAGGATAGCCCGGCGCAACAACAGGAAGGCCAGCGGCGCGGGGCAGACGGCGCCCAACTCCAGGACATGGCCGGCATAGACGTTGGCAGCGACGAAGCCGCCGTAGGCCAGCGTGGCGCCCACCAGCAAACGAGCTGGCCGGCTCAACCCCAGGTCGGCCGCGAGCAGGTAGGCGCCGACGGCGAGCACGCCGACATACAAGGCGTCGAGCGTGGCCAGGGCGCCGGTGACCGTGAGTGTCAGCAGCGACAGCACGACGGGAGGATAGAACGCCAGCGCGCCATAGGGGGCCAGCGGATAGCCGCCCGCCGCATAGAAGTTCCACAGGGTGGGCCGTCCCGCATGCGCGCCGTGGGCCAGCAGGCTCAGCAGTGGGTAGACGTGGACCAGCACGTCGCCTCCGTAGGGCGGCAGGGCGCCGGGAACCTCGTGCAGAAAAAGGGCGGATAGGGCCAGCAGCAGGCCGATACCCGGCAGGTCCCACCACCAGGCGTCCGTCGGAGCCCACGCCCACGCCCACCGCCCACCCCTGGCCCGTCCGCCCGTCACGCCCGTCACGCCCGTCACGCCCGTCACCCTGCCGTCCCATGGGTACGACGACGGCTCTACCGGCCCATCGGACGGATAGGGCCGGTCGCCGCGTTTGCCCTCGCCATACCGCGGGTTCCTGATCACACCGCCCTCCTCATCTCACCTAAGTAGACGCTGGTACGTTCCTGGGAGCGCCGGCTTCCAGCCGGCCCGTCGTTTGCCGGCTGGAAGCCGGCGCTCCCAGGGGATCTCCTGTGCCTCTATGCCGCGAGAACGTCGCAGCCTCCACTTAGATAGAGGTCTACACCGGGTATGGTACCTTGAAGCCGGCCCATGATGCATGAATGGCCGGTCATCAGCGAGGAGGAATGCGTGGCGCTGACGGGCACACTGATCAATATCGGCGCCGTCTTGGTTGGCGGGACGCTGGGCACGCTGCTGGGGGCGGTGCTCCCCGCCCGCTTCCAGGAGATCGTGCTGCAGGCCCTGGGTCTCACCACAATCCTCATTGGGTTACAAATGGCGCTCAAGACGACAAATCCGCTCTTCCCCTTGCTGGGCCTCCTCTTCGGATCGCTGATCGGCGAGGCCATCGACATCGAGGGCGCGCTCAATCGCCTGGGCGACCGCCTGCAGCGACGGTTCGCCGGCGGCGGGCAGGACGGCGAGGGTACCCGTACCAGTACCATGGCCCAGGGTTTCGTCACCGCCAGCCTGGTCTTCTGCGTCGGCCCCATCACCATCCTGGGCGCGCTGAACAACGGGCTCACCGGTGACATCCGCCTGCTGAGCATCAAGAGCGTGCTCGACGGCTTCGCCGCGTTCGGCTTCGCGGCCTCGTTCGGTCCCGGTGTGCTGCTCTCGGTCTTCACCATCCTCGTCTACCAGGGCAGCCTGAGCCTGGGCGCCGGCTTCTTTAACACGCTCATTTTCTCCCACCTCTCGCGTACCCAATTCGGCACGGTCATCGGCGAGATGACCGCCGTCGGCGGCCTGATGGTGCTGGCGGTGGGCCTCCGCCTGCTGCGGATCAAAGAATTGCGCGTCGGCAACTTCCTGCCCGCCATCGTCGTCGCCCCCGCCATCGCCCTCCTTGCGCAAGTGGCTAGCCGCTAGCCACTAGCCACTAGCCACTAGCCACTAGCCACTAGCCACTCGTCGGATGCACGACCACGTAGCCCTGTCCCTGCCCGCGACCGTTGGACGCCGTCACGGTATAGACCCACGCGGCGCCGCCGGGCGCGAGTGCGGTCAGCCCATAGTGGCGGTCGGGCGATATCGGCGAGTTGTAGACCGTTTTGCCGCTCGTCGTGTCGCGGATCTGGACCTGCTGGCCCAGGGCGGAGGTCCATGAGACCAACCGGCCATTGATGGCGGGGAAGGCGGCCGTATCGGTCTGCGCCAGGTCGGCGGTGAGGACGCGGCCGGCGCGCAGCGAATACAGCGCGAGACGCCCGCGCACCCCCGTCAGGCCGCTCTTCCACACCACGAGATCCCCGCTGGCGGCGACCTGCGAGACGACGCCGACGGGCAGCGTGCGCTGCGCGCGCGTGGTCAGACTGTAGGCGGTCAGCGCATCGTAGACCGGGGCGGCGCCAGTGCGCGGCCCGATCGTCGTCGTCGTCCAGAGCACCGTATCGTTGGCCAGCGCCGGGTCGGCGAACAGCGCGTTGGGCGTGTCCCGCAGCACCTGTTGCTGCTGCTGTCCGGGCGTGAAGAGGATGGCCATGCTACTGATCCCCGCGCTGCCCCGGTTAACCGTCTGCACCATCAGCAGGCGCGTGCCGTCGAAGGCGATCTGCGGCGCGATCTGTTGTGGCGGCAGCGCGCCGCCGCCGCGGTCCGGTTCCAGCGCCGCGATCGTCCGCGTGCGTCCGCTGTGCAGGTCGAGGATCATCACCTTCCACGGCAAAATGCCGCCCGGTGAGAATCCGGTATCGACGTAGGCCAGTTGGTCGCCCGCGAGCACGTAGCCCCCGATGAGGCCGACCGCCCCATACGACGAGCGCACCGCGACGCCGACGCGACCCGTGGCGAGGTCGTAACTAAAGATACGGTCGTCCTCCGACCCCGTCGCGCCCTCCCCGCTCGTGGCCGCCCAGACCACGTGGGTCCCGGACAGGGACGGCCCCTGCCCGTTGATCGGCATAAAGTCCGGCCGCGGCGAGAGGATCGTCACATCCCGCGACACGGGGGCGCGACGCCCTAACGGCGCTGCGGCGATCCCTGTGCGCCCTCCGATCTCTGCGCGCCCTCCCACAACCGGCGCATGCGCCGCAGCTGCCGGCGCGGCCTGACGCGCGGCGCCGTACCTGCCGCCCCACACCAACACCAGCCCTCCCGCTCCAACCGACGCGACCGACATCAGGATGCGCCGTCGCGACCGGTGCGCCGCCCGTTTTCTTGCGCTATCTGTCCCGTTCATTGCCGCCGCCAATCCGCGTCGTCCCCCGTCCACAGAGGCGCGCCCCACCGCCATCTTCGCTCCGACCACGATGTTCACGATCCGTCCTTCTTACCCGCGACTATAATAAATGACGATGATTCCGCGCTAGACAGACAAGAACTGACAGATAGCCCGCACGGCGTCCTTTGCGGCGCCTAAGCATGTGACCATAAGTTCGGCACGTTTTTTCGCCTGAATCACACCTAAACAGGCCATGCCAGACTTTTGAGTGCCTGCTTAGGCCATCCTCCACGCAAGGACAATGACCGCGCCGTTATAGACCGCGTGCAGGCATATCGCAGGGTAGAGTGAGCGCGTCCGCTCGAACGCGAGGGCCAGGATCACGCCCAGCAGAATAAACTGCGGCCACAGCGCCGGCTGGGCGTGCAGCGCGGCAAAGGCAAGCGCGCTGCCCGTCGTGGCGCGCGTCGCGCTCATGCGCTTGCGCAGCGATTGGTAGAGCACCCCGCGGAAGATAATCTCCTCGACCAGGGGCGCCAGCAGTAGCGAGACGACCAGACCGAGGACGAGCAGCGGGCCGGTCTGACCCGAGACGTCGCCGACCATGCGCACGTTGGGGATAAGCCCGACCGTGCCGAGGAGCGCGCTCAAGCCAAGGAGGATAAACGCGGAACCGAGCACGAGGAGGACTGCAAGGAGGAGCGTGGGCAGCAGCGCGTCGGGTTGCGGCAGGCGTAATCCGACGGTGGCCCAGTCGGCGCCGTACCGGCGCACAATCAGCGCCCAGACGGCCGCGAGCAGGGCGAGATACAGCATCGCCGTGACCAGCGTCGTGAGCGCGGCCGGTGGATGATCCGGCCCTCCTTGCAGAAGGTAGAGGCTCCGCGCGGCGGCCAGCGACAGCGCCGCCACGCCGATGCCCAGAACGAGCACTAGCACGACGTCGCGCACGCGCCACGGCACAAACTCTTCTACCACCGTCTCTCCGTGTCCTTAGAGGCTGACTATGCCTATACCATCCGATTGGTCTCAATCGTGCTGATCGCTCCGGCCATAGTGTCGCCTGGACCGGCGAGATCCTGGCGGCAACAGGGAACACTAGAGCAGGCGATCACGAGGAAGGAGCAGGCGCGGTAGCATCCGCGCGGGCAGGTGACAGGGGGCGTCCAAACCGTCGCGGGCGGACCACCCATCCATCCACCATTATAACGTGCGGCGAGCGCAAAAGGGTACAGGGAAAGGGTCTGCAAATAATCGGCTCGGCGCACCGGCAGGGAGCATGTCTGGGAGCGCGGGCGTCTCGTTCGTCCCCGGTGGTCGACGGGGACGGGCGAGACGCCCGCGCTCCCAGGACAATCTTTTGCAGCCCCTGGGGTACAGGGAATGAGAAGCGCTAGCGCCCGCAGTAGGGGCACACGCTCCACTCGGGGGAGAGCAAGTGGCTACAGAAGTGGCACTGGCGGCGCAGCTTGGTGAGACAGGAGGGACAGACCAGGAAGTCGTCCTGGATGCGTTCGTTGCAGTTGGGGCAGAGGTGGCGGTTCTCGATCTCCTGCAACAGGGTCTCTTCCTCCAAAGAATGCTCGTAGGCCTCAATGAGTGTCTGTTGCGGGCGCAACATGTAGTATAAAAGGAGACCGAAAGGGCCCGTTCCCAGCACGACCAGGGTAGCCAGGATTTGCGTGACGATGTTCTGTGATCGCGCGCGAATGTCGTTGAACGCCCACATGGGCAACGCGAACCACAGCATGGCGATGTAGGCAACGGCAGCGGAGGCAACGATGGCAACGGCTTGCATGCGCGGTCAATCTCCTTGGGTCGGGCCGCGCCGGCGAGCGCGGTACAGGCAGCGCGACGACAGTCAGGGTTCCGCGCTCAGGTGGCAGTATACCGCGCACTTTTCGCACCCGTCAAAAGCACGAACCGCGGCGCACGGGATAGGGCGTAACTTTGTGGCGCCCTGCCGATTATATAGGTGTCGGTGTCGGCACAGCAGCCCGGTCGCGCCGGTGTCTCCTGGAACAGGGTGGCGCTAAATGGCATCGTTGCCGCATACCCTGGATGGCGAGCGCAAACTGGTCGAAGCGGCCCAAGAAAACCCGTGCTTCTTCGATGCTCTCTACGAGCAACACGTCGACGCCATCTATGCCTATGCTCTGCAACGCCTGCGTGATCGCACAGCGGCCGAGGATGTCGTGTCGGAAACCTTTTACCGCGCTCTGGAGAACCTGGATCGCTACGAGTGGCGCGGCGTCCCGTTCTCCTCGTGGCTCTATCGCATCGCCAGCAACATCATCGCGGCGCGGTTCCGCCATGAGCCGCACATGCCGCTCGATGTCGCCAGCGATGTACAAGACGACGCCATCGGCCCCGAACAGGAGTTGTTACGCGGCGAACGGGGGCATGAGGTGCGGGCCGCCGTGGCCGGGCTTCCACCCGAGCAGCAACAGGTGGTCATCCTGCGCTACGGCCATGACCTGCGCAACAAAGAGATCGCGGAGATCATGGGGCGTAGCGAGGGCGCCATCAAGCAACTGCTGCATCGTGCGATGCAGGGACTCCAACGGCGCCTCGGCCCGAAGGATGCCTCATGAGCGACGAGCCGCAACAGCCCGACGCGGCGAATCCCGCCGCCCTCGCCGCCCTCGCCGCCCTCGAGAGCGACTTGCGCACGGTCTTCGCGCCCATCCGCGCGCCCGAGGAGTTCCGTGACCGGCTGAAGGCTGACCTCCATCGCGCCCACGCGCGCCTGTACCCACGAGACCAGGCCCAACCGGAACCCGAGAGACAGGCAACGGTGCTGCCCGGTCGGCCCGGTCATGCCCGCCACGGCGTCCCGGTGGCCGTGCCCGAGTTGGTGTCCGACGCCGACCATAGATCGGGTCGCCTCGTGCTCCTACCACAACGCGGCGCCCCGGCGGCTGGGAGCGGCGGCGATGCCCCTGGCAATCTGCCCCTGCCTCTGCGCGCCATCGTCGCGCACCCACGCGCCACGACGGCCATCGGCGCGGCATTGGCCATCGCCGCCGCTATCCTCCTCGTCTCCGCGCTCAACACCGGCATCCACAGTGCCACCAGCATCGAACAGTCTCCTACCACGACAGTTCGGACTCCAACCGCGACGAGAACGACGGCGACGACGGCGACGACGGCCGTGCCAACGCGGGAGCCATCGACCGCTATCGTCGTCGTGCCGCCGGCAACGCCAACGGCGGAGACCCGGCAGTCAGGCGCGACCGTAACGATCGTCTTTGTCACGGCGTCGCCGGTTCCGTCGTCGGCAACGTCCATCGCCGGCGCCACGCATCTTCCGTCGGCCGCGCCAGTGCCATCACCTCCGCCAATACCATCGTCGCTACCTGCCCGGACAGCGGCTATCCCAACGGCCGCGAGCACGCGCGCAAGGCCCGTCCCGACGACGAGCATCGCCGCGCCCACGACCGTGGCCACGGTCACGCCGACGACCATCGCCAGCGCGCCCACGGCAACGCCAACGGCTGTCGCTCCCACGGCAACGGCGACGGCCAGCGCGCCCACGGCAACGGCAACCGCCGCGCCCATGGCGGCGCCAACGACAACTCCCACGTCCATGGCGGCGCCAACGACAACTCCCACGCCCATGGCGGCGCCAATGGCAACCGCGATTCCACCATCACCCACGCCGCCGCTGCCGTCCGCCACGACAAACCTGACGCCACGATTGGCGACACCGACGGCCACTCTCACCATGCCAACTCCCAAACCGACCGCCACGTCACTCGCTCCGACCGCCACTCAACCGCTGGCGACCGCAACAAAGCGCCCCATGTCTCTACCGACGCTGCCCATCTACATGCCCACCGTGGCCGTAGACACGGCGACGGCACGGGCGCAAACGACGGGTAAAGAGGTTGTGACGGACACGGCCACGGTCACGGTTGCGGCAACGGTTGTGGCGCCAACGCGCCAAGCCGCGCTACCAATGGCGACGGCCATAGCCCATCTGACGCCTACACCCAGTGAGACCGCGACGTCAACGGCCCAGCCGACCGCCTCGGCCTCACCAACCGCCTCGGCCACGACGCGACCGACGAAGACGAGCACCCCGCTCCCTACGGCCTCGCCGACCGCCACGGCCTTGCCGACCGCCTCGCCGACCGCCACCGCCACCGCCACGCCCCGCTATATTGTGGAGAACCCTAACATCGCACAGGTCTCGGCGCCCGTGCCCAACCCCTTCAATGGGGTGCTCGATTCGCCCCTGGGCAGCTCCGTGGCCAACCAACAGCCGGTCAGCTACACCTTCGCGGCGTCGCTGACCATCGCGGCGGCGCCGTACAGCCTGGGTCTGGCACAGAACCCGCCTATGACGCCGACGCTGGCCGTCTATCCGCTCACGCGCACGGCCGTGACGACCGGCGACGTGCCCGCGGTGGCCGAGCAGCTCGGCGTGCAGGACCTGCTCAGTGAGCCCGCCGAGGACGGCAACGGCAACGCCGTGGCCACGGTTCAGTTCGACAGCATGCCCTATACACTGACCGTGAGCGGCGGCTACGGCGCGACATGGTTCTCCCTGCAGACCGCCGAGCCGCGCGCGGACAGCCTGCTCACCAGCCGCCTGGTCACACAAGCGCCGCTGTGGCTGCAGGCGCACGGCCTGTGGCGCTCCGACCTGCGCCCTGTCGGCGTGCAGGGGGGCGACGCGATCTACGGACAGACCGCGGGAGGACTGGCCATCCTGGGCTCGGCCGGGGTGCGCGTCGGGTTCGACTCGCGGGGTGTCCTGCGCGACCTGCGCTGGGACTACGTCGTGCCCGGCGGCCCGATGTTCCAGGCCGCGCAACAGCCCACTCCCGCTCTGCAGCAGGTCATCGACAACCAGCAACTCTACCAGGGGCCCGATCCCTCGATTATCCGGGGACCGGCCGTCTACAGCACGCTGACGCTGGCCTACGTCGGTGTGCGGGGGTTCAAGAACAGCGACGGCAGCATAGAGCACGCCTACCTGGAGCCGGTCTACATCCTGGGCGGCACGGTCCCCACGGAGATCGGCGACCAGCCGCTCAGCCTCTATCTGCTTGCGCTAGACTACGCGGGTCCCGCGCCAACACTTACCCCTACCCCTACCCCGTCGTAGACGCCTCGATTGTGAGAGCGGGCCTGCGACTGACGTCGCTCGGCCGCACGACGCGAGGCCAGGAGCGTGAGAAGCCAGGCATAGTCACGGCTCGGAGAGACAAGACACTTCAGTGTCCGTGATGTGCCATGCGACTTCAGTCCATAGGAGTGGGCAGGTTGTGGCACAATGTCGAGAAAAGCGTAGCCAAAGGGCAAAAACTGCGGCCAATGCGGTCCATTTGCGCCCTTTCACCCTGTCATTTCCGTCATGTGCAGTGCGATTGTCGCGTCTTTCGCACCATAACGACATATCCTGCCCACTCCTATGGACTTCAGTCGCAGGCTCTGGCGCACCCATGACCACAATCATGGGCACACTAACGGCTTGTACTCCCCTCTCCCGCGCACGGCTGGACCGGGACCGCGGGACCGGCCGCAGCCGGTCGGGGGCCAGTCCGTAAAGCGCAGCTGGGAGAGCCGGTTGGGCTGTCGGCTCCGCAGAGCCGAGAGACCAATCCGCATGGGTCGGGGGTGAGGGCTGCTCCTAGCCAGTGAGCTTGGTCTGGGGATCGAACGCGTCGCGCAGGCCGTCGCCGAGGAAGGCGAAGGCCACGATGAGGATCGTGAGCAGGGCGCTGGGCGCCACGGCCTCGACCCAGTTCAACTCTAGGTTGCCCAGTGCCTGGTCGGCCAGGTAGCCCAGATCGGCCGTGGGTGTCTCCACGCCGAAGCCCAGGATACTAAGCACGACCTCGTTGTAGATGAAGCCGGCGATGAGGAAGGTCGCCTGCACCAACACCAGCCCCCATGTGTTAGGCAGAATATGTTTCATCACGATGCTACGGTTAGAGACGCCGAGCGAACGAGCCGCCTCGACAAACTGCATCTCTTTGTACTGCAGCGTCAGCCCGCGCACGAAGCGCATCAATGGCGGCCAGCCGAAGATGGCAAACGAGAACGTCATGATGATGATCGTGGTGTAGTCGCCGAAGGCCGCCTGTATCGGGCTGTTGGGCACCTTGGCGAAGAGGGCCTCGGCCAACAGTGCGAAGACGAGCACGGGGATGGCGAACATGACGTCGGTGAAGCGGCTCAGGACGGTGTCGACCCAGCCGCCAGAAAATCCAGCCAGCACGCCAAAAAGGACGCCCAGGATCGTCGTCACCACTGTACCGGTGATACCGACAATAAACGCTGGCCGCAGGCCATAAATCATCTGGCTGAAGAGATCGTGTCCCGCGCTATCCGTGCCAAGCACGTGTGAACCACCGGGGAAGGAGTCGAAGTTGGGGACATCCTGAAATGACGGGTCATAGAGCGGCAACCACTGCGCGATGCAGGTGGCCACGAACAGGACGATCAGGACGACCAAGCTGACCACAGCTAGGCGGTTGCGCGAGAAGCGCCGTATGGCCTGACGCATGGGCGAGAGGGGTTTGGCCAACGCCTCCGCTAGCTCATCGCTTGGCGGCTGCACCGCAGCCTCGGTCCGGCGCGCCTCCGCGTCGCTGAGGGAAGGGGCGCTAACTCCTCCATATGAGACATCTCTAGCCATCAGCTCAACCTCACTCGTGGATCGACGACGGAATACAGCACATCCGTCAGGATGTTGACCACCACGACGGCGATCGCCAGCACGACCGTCGTGGCCAGAGTCACGGCATAGTCATTGGCGACCGTCGAGTCGACGGTCTCCTTGGCGATGCCGGGGATACCGAAGACAAACTCCACGATGAACGCGCCGACGACCAGAAAGGAAATCGTCGGACCCAGGATTGACGCGAAAGGCACCAGTGTGTTCTTCCCTGCCTGCACGAAGACGATACGCCAGTAGGCCAACCCCTTGGCCTTGGCCGTGCGAATGTACTGCTGCGCGAGCACTTCGATCATGAACGAGCGCATTGAGCGCGCATAGAACCCGACCAAACCACTGGCGTAGACGAGCACCGGCAGGGCCAGGGACGAGAAGGATCCGTAGCCGTTCCAGCCCTCCACCTGAAGGTGCGGCCAGCCGTGTTGCGCGGGGATGATGCTGAGAAAGAGGCGCCCCGCCGAAATGACCAGCAGCGGCGGGACGGCGTAGAGCACCATGTTGAAGCCCATATTGAAATTGTCACTCATTAATTTGTTGTGGCGCACGGCGGCCAGGACACCCAGCGGCACGCCGACGATGAGCGCGACTAGCGTGGCCAGCAGGCCCAGGTACAGCGTGATGGGCAGGCCCTGTCCAAGAATATCGTTGACCGATTGGCCGAAGTGAATGTATGAAGGTCCGAGGTCACCGTGCAGTAACCCGGCCATATAGTGCAAGTACTGTACGGGTAGGGGCTGGTCGAGGCCGTATTGATGAGAGACCGCCGCCACTTCGGCCGGCAGACCGTGCTGTCCGAGGGCATAGCGGATGGGGTTGCCGGGTGCCAGGTGAACCAGCAAGAACGTGATCAAGCTGACGCCGATGACGACGAGCACCCCTCCGATGATTCGTTTGACCAGAAAAGCTCCCAAGCCCATGTCTTACCCCCGCATGCGTTTGTCACCATCTAGAAACACGACGTATGCGGTAGGCGAAATGATCATCTCCCGCCTAAAACCGCATACGTCGTGCCGAGCGTCAGTTGATGACTCGTCTAGCCAACATCAACCTTGGTCCAGTCGAAGTCCACGGGCTCAGGATTGAACGTGCTGCTCCAGATAACCAGGCCCTTGATGCTGGGGTTGAGGCGCCAGTTGATGGTCTGCTGCCCGATCATCGACCATGCGGCGTCGTTGAGGGCGATGCGCGAGGCCTGCACGTAGAGTTGCGTGCGCTCACTGCCCTGCGCCGTCAGCGCCTTGGCAATGAGCGACTCGAACTGCGGGTTGTTATAGTTGCCGACGTTGTAGTTCGAGGTCGGGGCGAGCAGGTTGGAGGTGAAGTCCTGCGCGTCCGGATAGTCGTCGATCCACAGGTTCTCGAGCCAGGGGTCACCGCCGGTGTAGGAGAGGCTGGTGGTCGGTTTGGCCACCAGGCCGAGCCAGTCGTTGAAGCGGATGCCATCCACCTTGACGTTGACGCCGAGCGCCCGCCACTCAGACTGCAGCGTCGTGTACTCGTTGCGAATATCCGCGCTCGTGTTCTGATAGCGGATGGTAAGTGAGCTGGGGAACTTGGAGCCGAGATCGGCCTTGGCCTTGGCCAGGTATTGCTTGGCCAACGTCAGGCTGTAGTACGGCACCTTACCCTGACCGGCGGCGTCGAAGCCTGGGATAGGTGAGGGTACCATGCTGTAAATGGTGTTCTGGGTACCGCGCAGCACCAACTTGTTGATCAGGTCGCGGTTGATGGCGTAGCTCATGGCCAGACGCAGGTTCTTATCGTTGAACGGCGCCTTGGCGAAGTTGTACGTGATGTAGTCGATGGACAGGATCGGCGTGCTGTGGAAATCGGGCATCGAGCGGACTGCGGAGATGCGGCTCGTTGGGACGGAGCTCATCTCAGTCTGGCCGGCCTCGTAGGCCTGATAGGCCGTGTCCTGGTCGTTGATGAAGGGCATGTCGATTTCGGTCAGCTTGATGCCCTTGGCATTGTAGTAGTAAGGGTTGGGCTTGAAGGTCAGCGAGCTGTTCTCGGTGTACTTCGAGATCACGAATGCACCGCTGCTGACCTGGTTCTTCATCGGGTTGACCGTGGTCAGGCCCCCAAGCGGCGTACCCTTCTCTACCACGTCCGCCGTGGGGTAGGTCAGCGACTGAAGGAAGAAGGAGATGGGGCTATCCAGCGTGATCCGCACGGTGTGGGCGTCGACCCGCTTGAGACCGGGAACATCGCCGACACCTTTGTAGTTCGCCGCGCCCACGATGTGGCCCAGGTAGGTCTGCGCGACCGGCGAGGGCGCCTTGCCATTGAGCGCCTTGGGGTTGAGCGAGCGGTCGATAGAGTAGATCACGTCGTCCGCAGTAATCAGCTTGCCGTCGGAGAACTTGCTGTCGGTGCGCAGGTGGAAGGTGTAGACCTTGCGATCGGAGCTGATGGTCCAGTTCGTGGCCAGATCGGGCACCACCTGGTTCTGGGTGTTCAGCTTGACCATGTTGTCGTAGAGCATGTAGAAGACCATGATCGACTGCGAGTCCTGCACGTCGGCCGGGTCGAAGGTCTGGGGAAACTGCGTGCCGATGTTGGGGTAGTTCAACACGTGCGCGCTGACGCGCGGAAGGGTCGCGGGACGGGCCTGTGGCGCCTGGCGCGCGGCAGAGAAGCCGGCCGAGCCGAGCACGACGGCGCCGAGCGCCGCGGCGCCGACTGCTTGCTGGACTAAACGTTTACGGACCATGATGCTGCACCTCATCGGAAGAAAGGTTGAATAAGTTAGGGGCTGCGTCTAGAGCGGGTCTCTGGCGCCCGCTACACCGTGCGACAGGCTACACCAGACGGCTCCGTCTTCACCTCCCTTTGCCCTTTAGTCCTTGCGCCTTCAGGTGTCGTACTGTGTGTCGCCGACCCTCGCCATAGACGATTGGATACGCACCCCGCATGTCTTATGGAGAGCATAACACAGTGTATCGCCCACATGTGAATGGAAGATGACCTGCACCTTACGCTTCCCCTCGATCCGTGCGCGCCATCGATGAAAGGTAGGTAGCGCACGGACGGTCCAGGACGTTTGCGCGCCAACAAAAAATCCCTCATCGACGCGCGGCGGATAAAAGTCCGCGTCGACGAGGGACGTACCGTAGCTGGTTGCGAACAGTCTATAGTTGTTCTATGATAGTGCCGAAGGAGAGACTCGAACTCTCACGGGCGTAAGCCCACCGCGCCCTGAACACGGCGTGTCTGCCAATTTCACCACTTCGGCCTGCTGTGTCGCCCCATCGCGCGAGGCGCGGATCAGGCGTTTGCCCCGACGACTACTGTGCCAGCTTCGATGCGACGAGCAGCGAGGTCAGCAAGAACGTGATCGCGGTCCCGATCGTAAACCGGAACAATGTCCGCTCGATGCCACGCCTGGTCACGAAAACCGACTCGTTGCCACCAAAGATACTGCCCAGACCGGCTCCACGCGACTGAAACAGGATCAGCGCCATCAGGAAGATGGCCAGGACAGCCTGGACGATGTGCAGCGCAGCGTTCACCCTACCCCCAAAACCTTGACCTTTCACCGTGCCCGCGCCGGCGAACACTGGTGAGTATAGCACAGGCGCGCGGCTCCCACAAGCTACAAAAACGCCCTGACAATCGCGGCGAACTCGTCCGCTTTCAAGCTGGCCCCTCCAACGAGCGCGCCGTCGATGTCCGGCTGCGCGGCAAACTCGGACGCGTTCACGCCGGCCACGCTCCCGCCGTACTGCACGCGGACCGCCGACGCGACCGACTCGTCGTACGACGCGCGCACGATGTCGCGGATCAGGACGGCCACCTCCTGGGCGTCGGGACCCGCGGCGGGCTGTCCCGACCCGATGGCCCACAGCGGCTCGTAGGCGAGCACGACGCGGCGCGCCGCGTCCGGCCCCACACCCTCGAAGACGGCCCGCACCTGCCCCGAGATGACCTCGCGCATCTCGCCGGCCTTGCGCTGCTCCTCGTGCTCGCCTACGCAGGCGATGGGCGTCAGGCCGGCGGCGAGCGCCGCCCGCACTTTGGCGTTGACGTCCGCGTCGGTCTCGTGATAGTAGGTGCGGCGCTCGGAATGGCCGACGATGACGTGGCTGCACAGCCCCTGGAGCATGCGCCACGAGACCTCCCCCGTGTAGGCGCCTTTCTCGGCCGCGTTCATGGTCTGCGCGCCGAGTAAGAGCGGCCCAGACCCCAGCGCGGCCCCGACCGTGGTCAGGCTCACGAAAGGCGGGCACAGCACCACATCGAGGCCGCCAGGCGCCCCAAGCGCGGAGAGCAGCGCCTCGGCCAGGGCGGCGGCCTCCGCCACCGTGGTGTGCATCTTCCAGTTGCCGGCCACGATAGGGCGGCGGCCGGTTGCCAGGCGCCGGTTGTCAGTTGTCAGAGGGAACCTCCGTCAGAGTAGGCAGTTGCCAGTTGCCAGTTGCCAGTTGCCAGTTGCCAGTTGCCAATTGCCAGTTGCCAGTTGCCAGTTGCCAGTTGCCAGTTGCCAGTTGCCAGTTGCCAGTAGGGGCGTATCGCATACGCCCTGCCAGTTGGACGTTCGGCTTGAAGATAGCAATAGTATAGGGCATAGAGGGGACCGCGCGACAGACAAAGCCTGTCGCAGGGTGTGCCCCACGATTGTGATGACGCTGCAACGACCTGACCCTGAAGGGTCATGGCAGGGACGGACCTTAAAAGGTCGGCCAGGGAAGCCACGCATCAGCCCAATCCCCGCGGGTGACGGGCCGTGGAGACCCTTCAGGGTCCGAGTCCTGCCATGACCTTTTCAAGGTCAGGCCGCGTCTCACCATCGTGAGTCCTGCCATGACCTTTTAAGGTCAGGCCGCGTCTCACCATCGTGGGGCACACCCCCTGGCGCGTGCCGCGAGTGGTATACTTCCAGTAGTGATTGCCCCTTTCGAGGGGTCTGCATGGACGCCCAACGGTGTCCTGCCTACCGCGAGGTACGCGGGAATTAACGCCTGGTAGAGAGTTTGGCCGCTGCATGCCGCGGGCAACCGCGGTCGTGTCGGCTTGCTCATCGTACCAAGAAATCCACGTTCGTAGGCGTGCGGAGTGTCAAGTAGAGGGAGATCATCCTGTGGAGAGCGTACGGGAGGGGGTTGCGCCTATGGCCGTTGTGAGCTATGAGTTCCGCACGGTCCGGCGTTTAGAAGCTGAAGCGATTGGCGTGCCCGGGAAGCGAACCTTCCGGTTGTGGGCCGACAACGATGCGGGAGCGGCGATCATCTGGACCGAGAAGGAACATTTGCAACGTCTGGCCATGGCGGTCCGCCACATGCTCAACGCCAACACCGAGATGCGCGGCCAGCGCGCGCTGCCCGAGGTACCCGCGCCCGCGCCGCTGATCCGGCTCACCCTTTCGTTCCACGCCGACCGCTTCGAGTTGGGCCACGACGCTGAGACCGGCGAGTTCACGCTCTACGCCCACGACTGGGAGGTCGACGAGACCGCTCCCCATACCTTCTCATGCCGCATCCCGCGCCGTCAGTTGGAATCATTGGCGACGAACATCGAGATCGTCTGCGCGAAAGGCCGACCTCGCTGTGACGTGTGTGGCCAACCAATCAGCGGGCCCGACCACGTGCACGGCGAGGTGTGAACGAGCCGTTAGTTATTAACCATTAGCCTTGTTAGTAACGGCCACATCGACTGTATCGCATAGACTGACACTAAAAGGCCGGGCGGCCCGATTAGTCGGGCCGCCCGGCCTTTTGCTAACGGCTACTACTAGCTTGTCAAGCATGAATTGAGGAGTTGCACAGACTGGGAGCGCGGGCACTCCCAGTGAACCTCCCAAACCTGGCTTGACGAACTACTAGCTACGGCGTGAAACTCTGGCGGATCTGCACCGGCGTGTACATGGCGGCCCAATTCCACAGCCAGGACATTGCATCATACGGCGCGTTGACGCAGCCGTGAGTGCCCGTGTAGTTGCCGCCGGGCGTGCCGTCGGTCTGGTTACTACCGGGACCATAGACGCTGCGCCAGGGCGCGTCGTGGATAAAATAGCCATCCGACTGGAACAGCAGCGCGAACGTTGTCGGCGAGTCCGGATACCAATAGGGCGACGATGTCGGGAACGGCGAGTGGAAGGTGAACGGCGACTCACGGTCAATGATTTGATAGTCGCCGAGCGGGGTCGGCAACTCCGGGCCGCCCGTCGTGACCAGGGTATGCAGCAGCACCTGATCGCCGTCGAGCGCCCACATCTCCTGCCCGTTCAGCGAGACCACGATGCGGCGACGGTCCAACGCCACGGCGACCGTGGTGGTGGTGGACTGATTCCCGGCGTCGTCGCGCGCGGTCAGGCGGAAGGTGTAGGTCCCGGCGGGCATGATCGCGCCGTGGGCGTCCATGCCGTCCCATGTTGCCGTGTAGACCTGACCGGCGTCGACGGCCTGCCAGGGCCACGATGTGAC
>JAABUQ010002203.1_pt1 | contig 39328 bp, 37 predicted proteins | sample 5560001 | NCBI WGS metagenome assembly JAABUQ01 (sample SAMN10711888, study PRJNA513371) | rock metagenome | isolation source: Antarctica rocks | place: Antarctica: Victoria Land, Finger Mt nord | collected 2015-12-18 | reverse complement strand
GATTGAGGGTAGGAGGGGATGGGAGGGGAGGGGAGAGAGTGGGATAGAATGGAGTGGGAGGTTGGAAGGGATGGGATGGGATGATGGGATGGGATGGGATGGGATGGGATAGGAGGGAAATCGGAGATGAGTAGATTTGGGATGGGAGGGGATGGGAGATTGGAGAGGGAGAGGGGCTGGGAAGGGGTTTGGAGGGGTTTGCGACGGGGTTTGGGTTGGGGGAGTGGTGATGTGCTTGTCGGATAGGTTGATGGTTACCTACATGATATAGCCGAGGGAGAGTTGATTCACATTGGAATGATCGAGGAGGTATCCCAAGTGGGGAACATAACTGAGGATACGATTGAGGATATGATTGAGAGTCCGATGGATGTTTGTGTGATTATTGCCTCTGCTGACACGTCGATGATCTGGTCCTAGGGTTGGGAGTAAGAGTGGTGATTGAGACTCTGATGTATGTTTTTCTTTTCCTTATTGCCTATGATGAGCGTCGATCGTGGGTATTCCCAACCTCTTCTACCGTACATATATAGCCAGCCCGCTAAGAAGGAAATCCCTTACCTACCTTATAATGCGCGAGCGCCTGCCATTTCGTAGGACGCGTGTTCATTTGTCTTATTGTGTATGTCAGAGTACTCACACAGAGGTATATACTCCGCATCCAATGGCTTAGATCTAGCAGGAAACCTTGGAAGATGTATGTGTTTCTTTTGGTTGAGATCTTTGGATACAGGTCGAGTTGCCATGGTAATTCCCAACGATGCTACCGTACATATATAGCCAGCTAGCCAAGAGGATATGTCTCGCCTATGATATGCGCCAACGCTTCCCATTTCGTGAGACGCGTGTTTGTATTCCTTGTCGTGTGTTTTTGAGTACTCGCCTGGAGCATAGTCGTAGATCCACCCTCTCTCTTGTTATGATAGCAGAATATATCTCCGTCATGGTTCTTGCTTTCCCTCTTCCCCGCTCGCTCCAATGGAAACCGGCGTTCCTGAACCCGCTTTCAAACCCCCAGTATCGCCCCGCGCGTATGATCCCCCAGCTTCGCCCTGAACAGCATATGCTCCGCAAACACAAAGATCTCGCCATCCCGGCCGAAGCAGAAGTTCGTCACCCCGCCCTCGATCTGGATCTTGCCGATCAGCATCCCGCCGCTATTCCACACATTGATCCCGTCGCCGCAGCCGGCATACACGTTGCCAAAGACATCGCACTTGACCCCGTCGGGGGCACCTGTGTCTGCGTAGGCGAAGACGCGCCGGTTGGTGAGGTACGGGTTGTCGTTCTCCCAGAAGACGCTGTACGCGTAGATGGTCGCGGCGCGGCGCGGGTCTGGGGTACTGCCGTCGCCGTGGATGAGATCCGTGTCGGTGATGTAGAGGGTGTCCTCGCTAGGGGAGAAGCAGATACCGTTGGGGCGGCCGAAGCCGTCGGCGACGGCGCGGATGTCACCGGTGCTGGGGTCGAAGCGGTAGACGTGCTGGGGCAGCTGGGGTTTGGGGCGGAAGCCTTGCTCGTAGCCGTAGATGGGGTCGGTGAACCAGATGGAGCCGTCGGAGTGGACGACGACGTCGTTGGGGGAGTTGAAGGGCCGGGAGTGGTAGTTGTTGAGGATGGTGGTCGTTTTGTGCGGGCGCTTGGCTTCCATGTAGATGAGGCCGGAGGGTTCGCGGAGGGAGCCCTGGGCGCACAGGATCAGGCCGTCGCGGTAGTTGGCGCCGCCGTTGGCCATGTACTGGCGCTCCGGGCAGCGGACTTTGTCCCGCGTGAAGTCGGTGGGGGAGAAGAATTCAATCTTGGTGATGACGATGGTTTGGTGGCGGGTGACCACGGCGTCGGGGGAGGGGTCGGCAAGCTGGTTGGAGGTGACGAAGAGGGTGTTGGTGGGCGGGTGGAAGACGCCGGCCTCGTGGAAGTAGGGGGCGCGCGGGTCATGGATCAGGAGTTGGAGGGAGGGGGAGGGGCCGAGGAGGGAGAGGAAGGAGTCGTGGTAGATGAGGAAGGGGCGGGGTTGCGGGGCGGAGGGGGAGAGGACGTTGGATTCCCAGAGAGCTTCGGTGCGCTGGTTTATGCGTTGGGTTTTGCGGTTCTCGGCCGTCCATTGCTGTGAGGTGGATGTTGTGGTGGGGGAAGGCGCGCGGGATGATTTGGAGGAGGTCGGGCGGCCGCTGTAACGTTTGTTCTTGTCGGAGGAGTCGTCGGAGAAGCTGACTTTGTGTGCGCCTGGATATTTCAATCCGTTACGCGTGTTACCATCAGAGGTTTTGGGCCGCAGCCATCCCCGGGTTTGGGACATAAAGTCAATATTGGGAGAGTGGGGCAGAGGTAAGGCTACGGGCTGGACTAGCAATAGTGTCCCGATGAAGGTCTATAGAGATGCTGAAGCGCCAGAGCGACGACAATGGTTGACAATGATCATGGGCAGCAATGATTCGGAAAACGGAGTAAACAGTTGGAGAGGACGCTGGCACGGCAGGAGATGTACTTCGTACCTCGTAGTTGCTCACCTCGCTCTCCGCTATGACGCCAGCGGCTAGTCAAGCCCGTGCCCCAAGAGTCGAGGCTAGGAGCTCGCATTGCCAGCAATTGCATCCTGATTGGTCCAAGCTCGCTGAGGTTTGATATGGAGAATGGAAAAGATGGCTATAGAGGAGAGATAGGCGTGCCTGGAGAGAATGGTCGTCTCGGCATAAGTCTCCTTTATTGGATACCGAAGGCTTCATCCGAACCGCCTATATATTTCGTACTCATACGTTGCACCTGTCCCAAGACTTGGCTCGCACAACATATTCCGTGTTGGCGGCACTGCCAGGTTCTCGTGGCAGGGACATGGGGATCATGTCCACGCCCAACGAATCCTTCAGCCACAGGGGGAATACCGTCTATCGGAGCCCTAAACAGCAATATGCCCGGCTTGCCGAGGGATTGGTGTGGACGAGGATCCTCTGGGGAAATGATAGTGGGAAGGGTCTGCCAGGCTGAACTCTGAACACTTATAGCGTTCTCAAGTCTTGGCCCGTTGTGGCGTAGGCTGCCGCCCCAATAAAGATGACGGGCAGGCCGAGGCGAGAGGGCTGACCACAGATGACACTGCTGATCTCCGCCTGGAACGATTGTCTGTAGATCAGATCCCCCAAGAATCCTTTGTGCGGCTGTGCGGGTATTGTACTCAATAGAGTCGAGTCATGTTGGACAGCGGAATTCGAGCAGCCGTCGATCCAACTGACAGTGATCCAATTCCATGCTTGAAACAGCCTCGTCTCAAGCAAGTACAAGAAGTTTCATTCCTGCTCCGAATGTTGGCTGTCATATCGGCTTGCCAAGGCCTCGGGACAGCAGCGAGTAAATCCAAAAAGCATCCAGGCCCCGCTGTTCAAAGGTGCGCTGGTGAACCATGGGTATATATCGTATCCAAGACTTACATGCTGTCCTCCCTCCATCGACTGCGCACCCTCTGCCATCCTTCCATCTCATTCAGCCCTCCGCGGTGCTCCATCCCCAAGCCTCGCTCAACCCACTCCTGGCTGCCCATCTCGCTCAATCGGCTCAGAGCGCGAGAGAATGCAAAACGTTCCTCGTCGCCTGAAAAGAGACTGCTGTTCTTCAGCATCTTCATGTTCATTCCTAGGTCATCCATCATCTCGCGCATCACGTCGTCGACGCCTTCGTGATCTTCTGCTTGCTTGACCGATCCCGTCTGACGCCCACCTTCGAGCGCATCACCAATCTCGTCCGCCGACATGAAGAGTTGGAAAAGCGGGACTACGGTCGTCAATACAAGCTTGGCCTACAAGAGTCAGCATCCCACATCCATCAAGGGCATCGCTAGGAACACACTCGGCCTTCGTACACCGCGTCGATGAAAGTGATGAACCGCCTTGCCCAATCTCTTTCCTGATGCGTCATGCCCGGCACATCCGTGACAATGAAGGCTTCGTAGCTCCTCACCAACTCAAGGTAGTCTGCAGCACCCGTAGCCCGTCCAATCAACTCATGGAAGGTGAACATGGCAGCCTTGCCGCTGGCTTTGGGTACCACGATGTCTCGTCCCCAGATCTGGTGTATAGCTTTGTGCGGCGGATCGTTCTCTGGATCTCCCAGGAAGCGAAACCACTTATCTGCGTGACTGATAGCTGCCTTATCGAGTGGATGATGGTACACGCCTGATGGAGGTCTAGGTATCTTACGGTAATCAGTGGTCGAGTCGAGGTTGAGGACTCGAAGGCGAGTCTTGAGAAGGTTGATGCAAGGAATGAACGATGCACGCTGTATTCCATTCTTGTACAGATCATCAGGCCGGCGGTTTGACGTTGTGACAAGGACTACGCCATGAGACATCAAAGCCCCCAGCAAACTGGGATAAGTCAGCACCCAGGCCTATGGAGCATGAGCGACGTACCAGACCTTCTCAAGATCATTGCATCTGCAACATCCGTGCATTGGAACTCGTCGAAGCACAGAACACTGCCTTTTTCCGCAATATCTGCTGCAACATATTGTATAGCGTCCAGATCGCTACCGTGCTTCTGCTTCAATATGTGCAGCCTTTTATGTACATCTTGCATGAAATTGTGGAAGTGTATCCGTGTCTTCGAGGTAACGTTGTGAGGTAGAGTATCGTAGAACATATCCATGAGCATAGTCTTCCCACTGCCTACGTCCCCATACATGTAAAGGCCTTTTGGTAGATTTGGCGGTATTTGGGTGGTGGGTATCTTGGGTGGTCGCCGATGGAATAGCGATCCCAAGAAAGACTGTGAATGGGGCTTGAGAGATTCAATACTGGGATGCACCACCTTGGGCGCATGGTAATCTGTGAGCATGTCATGCAGATCCTGTAGAGTCTGCACGATCCCTGGACAAGCCAACTGAATCAGCAGTGCCGATAGATCCAGAGAAGCGAAAAACACCTCGCTGATGCTCATCGTCTCTAAGCCGGCGGCTGTGTACTCGCTCGTCATACTCGTCCAAGGGGCCCCAGTGATCTGGATTTGCTAGCCGGGTCGTCAGCCCTTCCACATGAGATGGTGGGTCCCTCATGAATCTCCTTACCATGGCTTACGGTTGCAAAAGGCCTGACCGACCTCCTCCGACGCCCTACTACCGAGGCTGCGGGCTTGCTCATCCTTGGCGAAGTCCATGTCTGAGTGGGCCCCCTTGCATAACTTCTCCGGCATTCATTGCATATCGACCGTCTTCGATAGTCACTCCGCTGACTGCCTTCGCTCAGTGCGATCCGGACTGCGACAAGTCGCGCAACGAGTCGCATGCCGCCAGAATGGGGTTGGAAGGCCTCTAGAGGCTCAATCATGAGTGCTGTCGAGACTGTAGACGCATCCTACGATTGAAGCTCCTGTTATAGCTGAAGCACTAGCAGCTACAGCGGACAATGGGCGGCAGAGGTAGAAGCTCTATGGGTACTTCTATACAGTGGTTGATGCAAAGCGGAGAGTTACTTCGGAGGGGCGGGCTCGGAGTGAATCTAGGGCTTCGGCAGATCAACAAGTCACATGCTCTTGAAGGTAAAGAAAAATAAGGTACGCCGTCTAGTCCTGAGCTCTTCCCTTTTTGACCTCCTCTGCTGCCAAGTATCATGGAGTTTCATACGAATGTGCTCGTTGTGTATCTGATGTCGCTCTCCTCGTGCTAATGTTGAGTCATTTGCCTGCCCATTCAAGTATTCTGACATGAAAACGACATTCCCCCAAAATACTTCCAGTCAAAGTAAGCCCACCTCCCATCCAAGACCAAATGAATTGAAATCGGGCCATACATATCATTAGTCCAGAGCTCAAAACACTATGGCCGCCATAACCTCAACAATATACGCTCGAGGAGATCAACTCCAGGCTTTGAACGGAAACGTAGATGGCAAAGACTAATTCCATACCCAAGCACCCCAATTTTCGCATATCCAACTATGCATACCCAACATAAAGCGTCAATTTCGGGTTTCTGCCCAACGCCACATCAAGATCTCGGTCGCTGAGTAGTTCTGCGTACGTTCCACTGGGTTCGTCCTTGTATTGCACCACAATATCATCTTCTATTTTCAATCTGTCCTTGAGCTTGTCCCGGAGCTGTTGGAAGCTGATCTCGCTAGGCACTCTGATGGCGATCAAGTCATCCTCAAAGAACACTTTGATCTTCAAGGCTCCAGAAGATGCGACGTTGGTGGTCGATGTATTCGGTGCCGAGGTCGCAGGCGTCGAATGATGTGTTCCTGAAGATGTGCCCGAAGCTTGGGTGAGTGATGATGGTTGACGATTGATTGCGGCCTGACTATGATATTCTTGCGGACTACGGTGGTTCGGATACCCGGATGAAGCTCCGTTCGTATTCGGGACAGAGGTATTGCTACGTTGATGACTTATTCGATGATGAGGCGGACCCATTGAGCCTGGTGGGTAATTTCCACCGTTCATCTGCCCTCGCGATGACTGTCGAGAAGCTGTCCGTGAAAGGCTATCTGTCGCAGAGGATTGTTGCGATGCCCCCGAAAGACGGTAATCTTCGCCTATGGCTCTCGGATCGAGCTCAAAGTCGCCCTCACGAGGAGCAAACAATTGTCGAACGAGATGACACTTTGAGATGTATGGCGGTAGGGCTAGCAGCTTCTTCACGTAGTCATTCAAGCTTTCTCGCCGGCCATTGGATATGGCGTCGGTGACATAGGTGACTGGTCCAGGCATGTATGGCAGTGTCCTTGTACCCCCACTTGAGTCTGCCTCTTTTGGGAACTCTCTCAACAGGGCTATCTGAAAATCGTAGAAATCTGGGTAGAAGCGCGATAATTCCCAGTGCCGGCCATCTTCCATCGCGCATTCAATGATATACCAATATTTGTCGTTCTCGAAACAATATCGGGGTATTGATGCAGTGGCGGGAGCCAAGAGTGTGCGAGCGGACGATTGGGATGACTGACGGTTGTAGCCATTCTGGTTGGACCGACTTGCACTTCTTTGATGATGAGCCTGACTCTAGAGGGGTCTCTTTAGCCTACATAACAGGGACGTTTCCATGCGCTTACCTGTGAGCTACCATTACCATTCGAATAATTGTACGGCTGATTGCTGTTGCGAAGGCTCATCCTTTCCAAATCTCGCTGTGCGTTCTGTGCACTTGCAGCTTCAATTTTTCCAAGCGTGATGCTGCTGTCTTTATAATCCTTGGCCATTTTCTTCCATTCCTCCACCTTTGGGACTCCAGCTCTTGCTACCGCAGCTTGGGCGTCGGGCACAGGCTCGTCTGTGGCCATGTCTCTGATTTCGATGAAGGATACCGGAATCAACCCTGGTCCGCCCAAACGGCCTATAGGTTTTGCCACAAACCACTCTGGATTCGACTGCGCAATGACAATGATGGCCTCTCCGGCTTTGGCTTCAAGCTCGTCGGGTCTCTCAGCATTGAAGTCGTATTGAACCATCCCATACACCATCGCACCCGAGGCCTTCCCAAGACTTGACATCCTTACGTGGCCCGCTGTTCGCGGGGTTGTGCTGGGTTCCTGCCTGTTGTGTGCGGTCCGTTCGGAATAGCCGGAATCGTGTGGGACCTGCTGTGTTATAATATTGCTTGCGCCTGAAGCCACCGAACCCCCACTCTGCCTCTCCGTCTTTCCGATAATCTCAAAATACGACACGGGGACGAGTCCTCGAGCGGTTGGTATCAGCGGATTGCAGGCCTCGTACCAATCTTGGTCGTCCTCGCGGCTTATGACATGGAAGAAGTCGCCTTTCGAAAAGGCTAGCTCTTGCTTGTTATCGGGGTCTGGATTGTAATCGTAAAGCGCTTTGATCACCTAGTACAAGTGGGCAGATCAGCTAATGCATTTGCGGCCGGGTCCAGGAGACAAAGGAGATGCAGACCTTCTTCGGAGGCACGATAGCTATGGCAGACTTAGGCGTCAATGAGATGTGATGTGGCCGGGAGTCAGTCTTTTCTCCCTTAACTGACCGTCGAAATGCCTATTGTGTCCATGATGATGATTAGTGTCGATCCAACCAAGAGCAGCGCAGATAGCGTCACGATGCCTCTGGCTTACCTTCATCGCTTCGTGACCGGATATCCGCTGCAAAGTGGGGCCTGTCTGAGATGTTCTTTGTCTGCGCCAAGTCCAGATGGGGTGGGAAGACTCGATCAACATCAATAGAAAAGCCAACTGACAATACTCGACGACAGCGAGGAGACCGTATCCGACGGGACAGATGGCGCCGATCTAAGTGGGTCTTTACCGTGCCTCTGCCTCGTGGTGTCCGGGTTGTTTCGAAACAGCCGGAAGACGTGGTGGGGATGGCTGGGCGTCAGTGGCTTCGTTCGAGATCGCCCCAGATGCTTTCACGAGTCACGACTTTTTGGCCGGTGGAAGGCAATCTACCGTTATCGATAACCTAAACTGTTGGAGATAAGTGGGGAGAAGGTCGCGACAGAGGAGGTAAAAGTTTTGGATGATGAGTTGCGAATGCGCACAAGGCAGCCCCGGTGCACTTATTCTTAGGATCAGCCCGCGTTAGGGGAGGAGCTTGTCCGACCAACTGCTGCAAGGTGCGCCCGAGCAATCCGCAGTTACCTGCAGCACAGATTGATCAGGTGCTTCTGCATCATCACCCACCTCCTTTGAGAAAACTAAAAGCGACTCATTTGTAAAGCGTATACTTTACTGGGGGACATGGAGAATTGAATGCGGCAAAGAATCTTGATCACTCCAAATGCACGTGGAAAAGGGGAGACTCGGCATCTCAGTGATGCCTCAGGCAGGACATGTCGCAGCTTATGGTCTACAAGGTGAAGTCGCCAGGATCCATTTCCAAGGGGTAATAATAGAACAATGTCAAGGAACGATTGACATTGGGATGCCTGCCCATCCTTACTTGGAGCCTTGTCCAGTGTTTCTCTAGCCCCTCACCCAGTCAGCAAGCGTGCTATGAAGGCTTAAGACTCCTCCACTCGCCATCCTGCGCATATAGAGGGCATCTCCGCCCGTCGGCAGACGCAGACAGATTCTGGAGGCAATCTAGAAAGCAAAGTACGGAGGCTAGAACACACCTGGCATTTGGAAATCCATGATGCTACGTAGGTGCATGCACGCTTTTGTCATATCTGCGCGTGGCAGGGGGCATATCCACATTGCACCGGATTTAGAGTGACACGAGGTGACGAGTTTGCATGACTTGGGAACCAGAAATGGTTTGCTTGGGTAGAGCGGTCAGAGCCCGAGGTTGGCCAGAAGCACCTTCATCTGCTTATGATTTCCAAGCCAGTTCGGCTTGACCTTGCAAAGATAGGAAGACGATCGAGTGGTGCATGTGGTGAACAGGAAAAGCGCCGGTTCCATGGGTGTAAATCCATCTCTACTACGCTCACATCTCGTTCATCAAAAACATCGGAGCGTCCCGTAGACAGTGTCACAAACGTAAGCTACATGCTATGACTTTACTAAGCCTCTATGAATCGCCGTGGGCACGCTCAGAAAGGTGAGCATTGTAGAGAGTAGATAGCCACGGAATTTGCTGGCAACAATACAACCGCTCCTAATTCCCCGCTGGATTGTCCATTGACCGGAAACCCGACTATTCCACCTAGAGACAGGCGAATAGCATCGGAAGGGTGTTGGAGGAGTTATGGGGGGCGAACACTAGAAGTTAGTGGGCTGAGATAAGCTGACACGCTCTTTCAAAACATAAGAACCTTTCGACAAAGCATACAAAGCAGTGCAAGTGGCCGATGGCTCCGTTTGCAATAGATATCGGACAGTAATGAGAAAAAGGACCGTGTTCTGGAGGAATCTTAGGGAAGAAAATCATAGTCCCCAAGGGCCAAGACATCAAACACGAACGGAGGACCAGTGTCAGTGTCTCGCGAGCCTCGAGAGACACTCATATCTCGTGCATCATATCTGACCTTTGATGTCGACCCGACGGAATGCGTCCGATCTAGCTGGCTCGAACAAGCCTGAGGCCTTCCCAGTCAGAAGCCTAACACCATCATCTCTCTCCCCGAGATAGGCTTGGCCGCCATGTTCACAGATGAACCTAGCGCTCTCATCGTCCGATTCGAAGCCAAGCTCCTCCGTAATGAAGCGAAGCTTTACATCAGGTTTGTATCTGTGCACCGCATCAGCGTCAAGCTGCGTGAACAGGCAAACCGACTTACGCTTTACAGATATTGGACAGTGCAGCTAGACGCTCGCGGTTGACAAACATGTCCATTAGATATGCACCCATATTAGGTGTGTCAAGGTATAGGTGGAAGAATCGATGATAGTTCCCCAGCGCCAGAGCCGAGCGCGCGTCTAGCGCATGTTTCACTGCTGCATCTTTTTTCTCTCCTGTTGTTAGATCTGCAAGAATGTCGTTCATGTCGGTCCGGTTGCACGTATGAATGAAATAGAGAATACGATAGGCTTTAAACTCCATGGGATGTCCTCCCAAATGGAGCGAATACAGCGCCCGCAATTGCGTCTGGCACTGGTTATACTCACCCAAGTCCCCCTTCTCCAATGCAATCCTAGCATGAATTTCATAGACGTTGACAGTAAACTCCATCTTGACGTGCTGAACAGTCAAATCTTGACGCAGAGACTTAAACTGATCACATATATAGGAATAGTTGTTCTCCTTTCTCCATTTTCTCTTGAGTAGCTCAAGTGTCTTCTCGAGCACTTCCAATGGCCGAACATGCATAGGATTCGGCGCGGAAGTGAGCCGGAAGTATTTCTTTTCTAGGTCTTGGCAGCGGCCAATGACGGGACCCTCGTCCGTCATGGAGACAGCAATGTCGACTCTAGCGGACGTGGAGTGTGGTGGCGAAAGATATCCGGATTGGCCATTTTCAAACCGCTTCTTGCGGTTCTCTAGGTGGTGCTGTGACTTACTTGATCCTTTAGCGGATGCATCGTTTCGCTGGCGTTTGTCAGGATAGGAGACGCGAGCCTCGAATACATTGCGGTCAGTGGTGGCTCGCCACGGTGGAACAACCTGATTTCCTGCTTGCTGATCATCCCATTCGGATGACTTTCTCTTTTTAGAGTTTTGGATGTCAAGGTAAGAACTCAGATTAGTGTCAGCGACGCTGGGAGTAGAAGAAGAGCTCTTCCAGACAGGAATTGCGGGTATTTGCACAGATTTCGCAGCCTGGATACGTTCTTTCTGGATTACTTGCTGAGGCAACGGAAGACTGGCCCAATCTATGACATGCAGAGTCTCACTTGATGCGGCATCCGATATTATATGTTTTAACTTCGTTTCCATTTCCAAGCGGTCGATACCAGGCAAACTATTGTCCGAGGCAAAGGCTCGCTGGACGTATTGGCGCACAGGTTCAGGCCAGTCACGTTTCGGTTTCGCGTTATGGGGTGTACCATTTGCAGGAGCGGCGAACGAAGTAGATGGAGGAGGCTCACGCGCGAACGTTCGTCTCGCAGACACTGCGGTGAAAGCACCAGTTACTGCAAAGATAGAGGGTAAGCGTACGATCAGCGGAACAGGAATCAAGTAGACTCAAGAAAGAGCCAATAATTGCTCGCGTCACAATAAGTACAAGGAAGGGTAGCTCACAGGACATTGCAGGATAATGCGGTAGACTAGCACCCCAAGGCGCCACGGCATTCATGAGTCTTCTGAACGGTCGGTGAAATGAAGAAGAAGAAGAAGGCGGACAAATGTCGGGTTAAAAGGTGAGAGTACCCTCAGACTATACCAGTCAAAAGGTGATACCTGCTATGAAGTTGAAGATAGAGTGGCGACAGAGTTGATGAGTTGCATGGAAGTGCAGAGATGGAGTAAGATCAGTGGGTGATGAACTTGGTAATGAAACAAAATTCAATACATTAAATACACAGCCCGTTAATACCTTAAATGCCAAGCATTCGAGATATCACGGCTTCATGTTGATAAAGCGGTTCCTCTTGATAAGCAACCATGGACCCTTTGTGAGCCTTCTCCCTCACTTGTTATGACCCTGAATGTTCTTCCAATCCTTGGATCTTACGACTGCACTGCGACCCTCCCTCCTCCCAGACGAGACTTTGTTATTCGTTCAAGATGCGGTTGGCCTTTACGAAGGGTAGCGAGATTTCTCTAGCATTCAGTCTGGATCCATATCTTCTACGGATAGCGTACTGATTGCAACATTGCTATCCTAGGAAGTATAAGCTTCCAAACCAGCAGAATGGTCACGCTTATCTCACGTCACACCGAGCCTGCTATGTGGACAATGCGGAGCCGCGAAAGCATTCAGTTGCTGTGGAATTGAAGAATATAGAAAGATATGAATTCTACGTATGTCAAAAAACCCTCAGCGACATCAAAGTATAACGCTCATACTTCATAGGCTGGCTTTTTCAAATCGTCGCCCAAGATCATTCTATACCCAAAACCGGCCAGACGAAGCGCATTCTTGAACGGGACATACTCAGCCGCCTCGGCACCTCAAGAGTTTAGCTACCCTCGCAGCTTAAATACTTCCCCAGCACCTCGAGGATCCAGCCCCTTCAACGCCGCCTTTCAGCGGTCGAGCAGCCCTGTTGCGAAGAATATAACATGGATCTGTCCTATATGCTCGCAGTCAAACCAGCTACCTCCATACTTCGATACTAGCACAGCAAATGCTCACACGCCGCTCTCCCCATGCTCCACATGTGGTGTCAAGCCGCCGCTTGCTCATGTGTTGAAGGCTGCTATATCGAGTGCTTTGGGGCGACAAGCTACAGTGACTGTTCAAGCTCCTTCGCAGCCACTGATAGAGCGCAGCCGATCCAGCGAAGGCGAATCCGGCGAAGCGATTGGTCTACTCACCAGGGATGTGACAATGGTGAACTCTCGTTTTGCGTGTCCTCGATGTACTTTCCTCAATCACCCCTCACTGCCAAATTGTGAATTGTGCGGAACACCATTGATATCCGCAAAGAATACTGAACACGAGTTTAAGAACGGTATCGGACGTTCGGAATCACCAGGACCGATGTTAGAGGACGGTGTTTCTGGTATAGATCACAACACCGAGTGTGTCAAGTTCTCTTTTCGCGCAGGAGGCGACAAAACCTTTCACGAACGTTTGAAGGGTGCAATGCAACAGCGGAAATGGCTTCTGCACAATGCTCCGCCTGTTCCCAAACCAGACTTTCCAGTAGGCGGGGGCCTGGGAAGACACAGCCAGCTTGGCTGGCCAAGTTTAGATCGACCTAAATCTGTCGGGATTGCCGGGCTAGAACGACGTGGGCAAGAATTACGCAAGAGCAACGAAATGATACTTGGCGACGCCTTTGAAGATCTTGAGGCTTTAATGGGGTCAGCGAAGGAGATAGTTGCGTTAGCGGAGTCTTTCAAAGACAAGTCTGCTGGTGGATCCCCCGAAGCCAACGCTCTCCTCCAAGAATCGGCCACGGCACTGGGTATGATAACAACGAAAGACATGCTGAGCTCGAACCCCAGTTCGGAAGCCCTGTACCTGTCGGAGCTATCGAGGGATCTCGCTGAGTACTTGACTGATGACGCTAGAGGTATCTTGCGGAATGAAGGTGGCATCATGAGTTTGGTCGACTTGTGGGCCGTTTTCAACCGTGCCCGAGGTGGCGTGGAGCTTATCAGTCCTTTGGACTTCGAGAAAGCCGCCCGATTTTGGGAAAAACTGAACCTGCCTGTTCGTCTCCGCCAATTCAAGAACGGGCTACTAGTCGTTCAGAAATATGACTGGACAGATGACAAGACCATTGCACAGCTGCTGAATTGGTTCCAGGAGCTGCATACAACGCCTCCATCTGGTGAGTTGAGTTGGGATTGGGAAGCTTTTGGTCGAGGAGTCACTCCATATGAAACAGCTCAGCGGTTTGGGTGGAGCATGGGTGTCGCAACGGAGGAGCTTGAAATGGCGGAAGAGAAAGGAGTGCTTTGTCGCGAAGATGGAGTGGAAGGTGTGAGATTCTGGGAGAATTGGATTGGGCAAGACGAAGGATATCACGTCGATAAAGATGTTGATCTAATTGCTCGCAATCTCGAGGACATCGGACTATTGTAGGTTTGGAAACAAATCGTCCACGGAACCATGACATGCTTTCATACGTTCCCCAACCTCGCCTTACGACTTTGTGAAACACACTCGCATTGGTGAATGATGTTATGTATTTTGGTATTGGAAGTACCAGCTGACCACATCGAGCTCAAACCTACTCAACCTTTTCCATCCAAGGTACGGTACGCATCGTGACTGTCCCTAGGGTTCCACAAAGGGTTAGGCCCATCTTGCCCTGAAAGTATTATTAACGGCTGGCAGTCTTGTCCGCACTGCTTCGCAGCCCCGCATCTTCGCTACCATGCAACATCTGTTGAATTGTCTGTAGAGAAACCTCCCAGACGTGGCGAAGTTTGCTCGTATTTAAGGCAATTCTCTGTTGATACTGACAGTTTGAACAGCTTGGCATCGAAAGGGCAATCGATAAGCCAGGTCCGCTTAAGAGGACCGACCCCGCTTGCCGGGACCCATTCCGAGGCCTGCCACTCAGACTAAAGGATCTCATGCTCTAGAACCAGGGTAAGGTAAGTTGATGCACGTCAGGTCCTCCGCTCCGTGTACGAAAGAAGACTGGACCGGAGGGCTGGTCCAACTCCTTGATCCGCATCGATAATCACAGTCCCTGCACTTACCTTGGAAGGCAGTGGATGCCAACATGCTGTGTTCCTACATGGCCGTCAGGCCCATTATGCTGCATTCTACCCCTACACCACCGACTACCGTCTTCAGGATATCTCATGGATGCTGGGGTGGCTCGCACGTTCGTTCACGCCTATCAGTGCCCCGGTCTAGTCGACGTTCACTCTCCTCGCGTACCAAACGACTTGTTGGCTCCTATACTCAATTTAGTCTATATAAACCCTCAATATCCTATGCAGCGCCAACCGGGTCAAACTATAGCAAGACTCTATACCGCAATTACTTCTGGAAACGAGGCCACTTCCTCAATCAGTATACCCAAAGCCCTGAATGGCGTTTGTTAAGTTCCTGGGGTAAGCAGGCGAGGCAGGCCAAAGGAGAGTTTCGTGGCACAGAAGAAAGCTCCAAGGACGACAGCTTGCATAAAGAGACCAAAGAGGATGACTGGTATGACATGTGGCAAAAACGGCACCGGGCGACCTTGAAACATTTCGACGAGATGAAGAAAATGATAGACGAAGATCCGTACAAGGCACTGTTTGGTAGACATATGCCAGAGAGTTGGTACACATCCGAGAAGACGTCCTGTGGAAAGGAAGCCACAGGGGACGTACCAAATTCTACGAATGGACAGCCTGAAGCTGGCGAAGCGGCATCAAAGGACGCAGAAAGCACTGCAAAATCTTGTAGACCCATCAATGAGAGATCTTCTTCGCCAAATACGACACCTCGTGCTACGCATGGCCACAGCGAAGAGTTCTTCATTGACCCAATCACGATGCGCAAGATCCCCAGAGCGGCGCCGAAGGAGAAGAGATCGTCATCAGCCAGCAGCAACACTTCCGCTCGACCAGTCGGTATCCCCGTAAAGACTTTCAGCGCCTCCAGCCCGAAGATCAGGGAAGTAAATGGCTCCGAGAGCGCAGGGCAAACAGTAGAGACGGTTCAAGAAGGGAAGCAAGACTGGCTGAGGCGGGAAGGTTTCAGTACATCGCGCGAAGACAGAAGTTCAGCGTCTGGCAAGCAACAGGCTAGCTCCACTAGAACTGAAAGCGCCTTGGACAGACACCAAAAGAAGTCGAGAACATCTGCAGCCGAAGAGCTAAAGGAAACCGTTGCGTTGGCATATGATCCGAAGGAGAGCCAAACTGATGACGTCGATCTGCTCACAGCCAGTGACATTCGAGCATCAGCAGGCTGTCGAGGACGACTTGCTAGCGAGACCGCCAAGGAGAAGGAGGACCGAAGGCAAATCCTGGAAAAGGACTACGACCAACGACCTTTAGATTTGGAAGAGCAGTTGGCAGCCGAACTTGCAGCTCAGAAAGTCAAATCGGAAGTAGATCTGATGGGAGAACTCGAGGAGAAAGCCAAGGGGCAACGCAAGCGGGATGCCGCTAAGAATGCGCACGAAGTGGAGGTTGAAAACCAGAAAGTTGCCATGGAGGCTCATGAGATGTTCCGCAGCTCCAATATTACAGCGTCATCTGGGCAAAGACCCGAGCTTTCACAGCAGGGTGAGGGCGACATCGCAAGCAATGTTCACGAATTCGGAAGCCGAGATCGATGGTACAAGCGAAAAGCACCGCACGCAAATGCTGAGGCCGAACAAAAGCTTCTACAAGCCAGCAGAGATAAAGAATTCGTGTGTGAGATCAAGAGTATCTACGAAGAAAGCTATGGCACCATTGATACGAAACATCGCCAACCATTGTCGCAAGCGTCGGTCGAAGATAGCCAATACCCGAGCGATGCGTTCCCTGGTACTGTCTATGAGCAGCCGTGGACGGCCCATGTCCTCAATGACCACCCGGATATCGATGCCACTGGAGCTCTCCCGCCTACTGAGCACTCACAACTGCAGAATCATTACGAGAAGCAGAATTTCCAAGCGTTATCACTGATTGGGAAGTTGTTCAACGAAATGCGGGAGAATCAGGCTTTGCTACAAGAGCATCGCGCGCAGCTTCAAGAACTCGCATACAAGAATTCGTCTCAAAGTCTATTTCAAAGTCTCAAGAAGCGTGAGCAGAGGATCATGGACACACTGAAGTCGGCGCAAAGTCTTTTTAAGTCAACGACCACCGCCACGGCACTTAAGAACGAGTCTTTAGAGCCTAACATCGTATCCTCTGCATTAGACACTCCTTCTCACGAGGCTGCCATAGAAGAAGAGAACTCGGTAGAGAAACGCACCGTGGAGCCTCCAACACTTTATAAGATACTGGCTTACGACCCTTCCATTCAGAGAGTAACAACGACGAAGACCACAAGCTTCGTGGGAACGGTAACCGGAAAGCCAGTCTCGTTCTCGGAAGCTTTGTTCGGCCTCGAGAACCCAGCCCCTTTCCTCCCACACTTCCCGAGTTTGAAAACCGGAGAATATCAATTCGCCGCTGGTGGACCCAATCTTCTCATCTTCAAGAAAGTGCGACAATTGAAACCCTCGTTAGAAGAGAAAGCCCCCGAGGAGTCTTTGTGGCATGCCAACCCCATCGATGGCATGGTTACCTCGACGGGCAATTTCGCCTTCCCTACAGGATTTGTGAATTACGATCCTCCTCTCCCTGAGCCTGCGCCCCAGGAGATACCGGAAGCAGCTCCAAAGGTAGCGAAAGGTAACCACAAAGTTCATAGGCAGGAAGAAGTATTCTCCGGCTCATCTCGTAGGGCATGGCACGACCAATACGAGCGCAATACAAGCAGCGGAGCGAAGACGAAGGGTAAGCACCGAAGAGCAGTACGACGACGCCAGACCGTTAAACGAATGCTTTGGGTGGGTGCCTTGACAGCAACTGGCTGCTATGCAGTCGGTGTTGCATCAGAGTTTCTTCGCTTGTGAGATGATGGGATGAAACATGGAAGGTGTACATCACGCGGCCTAGGTTGAGCTGAGGAGTCTGGTCTATCTGGACGAGCTGATATCTTAAGGTCCGGAGGGATGGAGGCTGAATAGGAGACGGTGAAACGAGCATAATTAATGGAGTGGGGGTCTGTAAGGGTTCCTTATATGCTTTGGTGATCGAGATTGGCATGGAAGGCGCTTACTCAACCCCTCAGCAATGGAGACCTATGAAGTCCGTAGATCTTCAACATAGCACCTCTCAATCATTACCTTGTCCAAAGCCACTTCCCATATTGGGATTATTCTCTTGGCGTATTTTTGTTGGAAACCGATAGTCAATCTTCACTTATTATTATACCCGAACACATGAGTTTCTTGCATAGTCGACTTGACTGTTTGAGTACTTGACAACTTGAGGACTTGAAGATTCAACCATTTAACGAGTTGATGACTTAATGTTCCCAAGATGGACCAACCGAGCTAGTGATTTTCCTAGGGCCATCTAGAATGAACCCACCATATACACAAGCCTCAACGACAACAATGCGCTCTCTGCAGCTGCTTATCAATGTCCTTCGACATAGAGCGCGCTGAGACGATGCATCAAGTTTGCCTCTTATTGCAGGACCCGTCTAGAGTTGGGCTACAGACAGCTGGTTCATCGTCCCTCGAGGGTACAGCTGTCACAGAACAATTTACCAAACCAACCTTCCTCTGACCAAAATCCGACCTTCACACATCGTTCGATTCTCAGACAGCTACGCATAGGAAGTAACTCGAATGATACTAGAAAGGCCATGCCCCTCGATCGCGAGATAACGGTCCTTTCATCTCCCTCGTGCGAAGCTCGACTTCATCTGCCAGAAAGTGGCTAGGAGATCGAGATACCTATCCTTGCGGGGTATGTTTAAGGAAATAGCTGAAGCAAACTGCATAACAACATCACACACCTTGTCAAGGACCGAGGCGGAAAGGAAACCGCGAATACTTACACAGATGATGCCTCGACAAATGTACCCACCACGCACAATAAACCACGACGCACAGCGCAGAGAGCTGAGCTGGAGTATCGGACAATATAGACTGAGGCCCGGCGGCTGTACCGTCATGCCATTGGTGGGATGCACAAATCTCCAAGAGTACATGAAGGAGGAAATGGAATCTAGCACGAAAAGCTGCAAGCACCTTCGGGAGATTCATTGGCCGTTGACCAGCACGACAAGTTGCTATAACGACCCCGATGAAGCATGTCCGCAGTCAACAGAGCGCAATGTCCGATCGCCATTCATATGTGTATCCTCACTCGTCAGCAAGCGATGATCAGTGCCTCGACGAAGGAAGTGAGATTGCTCAACAGCAAATCCATTTTCGCCTTCATTATCGTTCCGATGTCGTCAAAGCGCGTTTCGAGCAAGGATGAAAGGTCAGACGCTGAGATGCCTCGTGGCCCTGAAAGTGGAGCAACACATGGCTTTCAGGAACGGGTTAAAGAATGAAACAAAGCGGCAATTGGCTCTACCCCGCTTCGGCAAAGCGTAGGAGGGCCTTCCCCTAAAGGAAGACTTCCGACAAAGTGGGTTGATCTGTGGCTGCATATCCAATAGAACCTCGTGCAGGCTAATTCTAGCTCGTACGCTGGATGCACGCTCAACATCCGGATGCCGTGAGACGGAGACACGCATGATGGAGCATAAACCTAAGGTAGATGTTGTCGAAGAAGCTTCGACCACACAGACTCTGCCTCAAGAAATACGAACAGAGGGGTCGCAGCCTACTTCTACTTTACAGGGAGGACGAACGAGCCCTTCTAATTTTACTTTTTGCCGAGTCCTGCGACAAGGCTGAGTCTCAACCTCAGGAACGCTCGATTGCAAGCCAGTCACACACCCATCTCTGCACAACTTCCTCTCTCCCGCCCGTTTCTCCCAATCTAGAATGCGCCCCAAGCACCTTGCTCATCTCGCATTTCGGGTATGACGATGTCGCCATTCCATTAGCCTCCTCCTTGACCACACCCTTCGCTCCTTCGACACCCACACCGGCAAGTTCTCACGATGCATCGTTCCTCCCATCATAATAATACATACGGAGCCTCTGATGGATCGCGAAGCGTCAAAAAGGACTACGAAGCCTCCGAACTGTGAACTTCTTAGGCCACACGCTAGCCCCGAGTGAATTGGCTCTGTGGACCGAACCGGAAGCATTGCAATTTCCTATTCATGCTGTGCCTGGGAGCCGCTTCTAGCTTGGCGGGTCAAGGACCGATTATATTCCAGGACCAGGACCCTCCCATGGCCAGATCCCATTCGTGTCTCGGGTTGATGATTTTGCATGACGAAGCGACGAGTATCGCTGTCAGTAACGACATTAGTTCTTCGATGCGCGAAGCAGTGGAAGGACGTAGCAGTAGTATGGAAAGGGCGTGAGCATAGCCTGGCGCTGGCTATTCGTAGCGATTGCCGAGCATGGAGACTGTGAAGTACCTACTGCTCCTTATTACTCACCAGGATTTCCATAGATAGACACCACTGCCCTTAGGGGTGCTCGTGATGCGAGTGGAATACTGTGCTTGGCAGAGTGAGAGCTAGCATGTCGTAAAGTAGTCATTGTATCTTCATGCATGGTGGAAGCGCCGTGGCCGACAGGACCAGCACGCTACCGGTTGCCATCCTCCGAGCTCACCCATTTCCATCGACAGATGCCCTCGCCGCCCTTGGTTCACAATTGGGAGGAAGTCATTGAACCAGGGTAAGCTGTGCATGTGGAGTGGTACTTATCGGGCAGCCGAAGTTGCATTGCGCCCGTTGCGCCGCGTAGCAGTACGAGCCATCAGCTACCTATGCCATAGGTAGTCGGCACAAGAGCGGCAAGCAGTCCCATGCTGCATCGAGCCAAGGCTCCTTCTCTCGCTGCAGCAAACCTCTCACCTCCCTCATCTCCCAAGTCCCCAACCAGCGAACCCCCTTGTCCCCAAAGTCACCGCCTCTCCTCTCGGCATCGTCCTGTCATCGCCACCCGCCCGGCGCTCTAAACAACGACAGCAGACGTGCAGCTGACGAACAGCTCGCACAGGCAATTGGAATCTTCGGACTTGGTGGAGCTGGGAGGAAATCGGATCGTCCCACTCGCAACAAACAGCCAGCATTCGTACCTCTGCGCATCTCTGATCGCCCCACGCTCTTTTGTGAACAGCACGCTCGTTTCCTGGTCCTCGTCTTCTCGCGATAGCGGAAGTCTTCGAATTTGGTCGATAGCCTTTGTCGACGCTCCTTTCGAACCGCATAATCCCTTGCATTGATTGACTCGGAATCAATTCGAACCTCCCACAAACAGCGATTCTCACGACTTCTGCGAAGTCAGTCTTACCATCAAAGGGACGGCACATTTGGCGCTTCTAGACCTGGCTGAGACTTGACACGTGTCGGTGGGACCAGGTGGAGATTCTTTGTTCGACTGTAAAATCCGCGTGGGAGGCTCAACATGCGAATCTAAGCCAAGAGCGTAAAAGGCACGGGAACAAGGGGCAAGACGAGGTCAACAAAGGCCATCAAGTTAGACAAGCTCACAAACAACCGTGGGGAATTGCAATTTCACGGGCTTTACGACAACACTAGCGAAGCAGGGGAACGCAAAATATCTAGCCCATCAGGCGCTTAGAATCCAAAGATCTAGTGGAAGGCATACGCACCGCAGTCGCGACGTTCTAGTCGCTTTTCCTTCTTCGGACCTCGCTGTCCCTTTACACTCTTTTGGAAGTTTTATTCATACCAACACGCAGGTATCTGCGAGAGTAAGTCTGGCCCTATCTCGCCATTCCGACATTGCTCAAGTGTCATCGCTGTAGCGATCTGGCTGCGCAGAATGATCGTGGCTAACTTCCGTGGTAGTCACATTCGTTTTCTATCTTGACTTGTCAAGTTCACTCGTTTATATTTCATCCTGACAGTAAGTGGCCTTGAGAACTTCTGTATGGCGAACGCTAAACATATCAGATATCAAGATTGCTATCTAACATCACCTCCACCTCCTAGAACATAATAATCTAGATATTCTCAAGATAACCCAGATAAAGCCATGGTTCGCAGATCTTCGATTATCTTTGCGGCTTCTTTGGCAGTGCTTGCAATTTTGAGCCCAGCAGCAGCAGCAGCTCCAGCGGGACATGGAGGGGACAGGCCGAAATACTATTTTCCGAAGCATATCAAACGTATGATTGTCACAAACAGCACCACGACAGCTCCAATTACGACGACGACGGAGATCTTCCACACTCCGCCTTCGCCGTTTCCGTCGAGCCAGCTTTCGGAAACCATTACCAACAGCCTCGAATCGTCGCTGAGTTCGTCTGATACGTCGACCATTACTACCACACATCCAGTGACATCGCTTCAAACTGTGCCGGAGACCACGCCTACGACAACGCCGACAACGTCCAGTCTTACTTCAACAATCTCTACGACGCCCCCTCCAGTATCTCCTTCGACAACCAGCTCCTCGACGCCGCTGCCTATCATCCCTTCGACAACCAGCACTTCGACGCTGCCTTCGGTAGTTCCTTCGACAACCACCACTTCGACGCTGCCTCCAATAGCTCCTTCGACAACCAGCTCCTCGATGTCGCTGCCTGTCATCCCTTCGACAACCAGCACTTCGACGCTGCCTCCGGTAGTTCCTTCGACAACCACGCTGCCTCCAGTAGCTCCTTCGACAACCAGCTCCTCGACGCCGCTGCTTGTCATCCCTTCGACAACCAGCACTTCGACGCTGCCTTCGATAGTTTCTTCGACAACCACCACTTCGACGCTGCCTTCAGTAGCTCCTTCGACAACCAGCTCCTCGACGCCGCTGCCTGTCATCCCTTCGACAACCAGCACTTCGACGCTGCCTCCGGTAGTTCCTTCGACAATCAGCTCCACGACGCCGCTTCCGGTAGTCGTCTCTACAACTAGCAGCTCAACATCGAAGCCAGCGACGGCGTCGAACACTACTGCATCCTCGACCAGTAGCACTACAGCGTCACAGTCGACGACAGAGGTACTGAGCACCACGCAAGGTTCTGGTATCTCGACCAGTAGCTCTACAACGGTACAATCGACTACAGAGCTACTGAGCAACCCGCAGAGTCCTGGCACCTCGACTACTAGCTCTGCAACGGTACAATCGACGACAGGGGTACTGAGCACCACGCAAAGTTCTGGTATTTCGACCAGTAGCTCTACAACGGTACAATCGACTATAGAGCTGCTGAGCAACCCGCAGAGTCCTGGCATCTCCACTGTTATCTCCGAGCCGACGCTGACGCCTTCTGAGGTTTCAAACATAACGATTCCGAGTGCACCGATAACGACAAGTCCAGCGTTGACAAGTTTGTTATCTTCAAGCGATGCATTATCGATCACGAGTACTTCTGACACGGTAGCTATTGTGTCAACATCGTCCAGGTCCAGTTCAACGTTTATTAGGTCTACAAACTCGCTATCTGGAACGAGCTTAACTTCAACATCGGAGCCATCGGCCACTTCGTCAACAGAGCCGCAGTCGATTGCGACATCACCCGATGCATTCGCTGCCAGCTCGGGCTCCTCCGGATCTAGCTCCGCACCAGCTTCGACCATCCATTCTGACGCACCAAAACCGATCATTCCGGTGCCCATTGGGTCCAAGGCTACTGCCAACCCTCTTAGTGGGGCGTCAACGCGGTTTCCTGCCAGATCGATTACTAAACCCACGCCCACGGCATCGGACATATCGAATTCGGCGAACTCGGACGTGGTCAAATCAAGCGGCACGGCTCCACTTGTCCCATTACCTGTGCAATCCAATACTGTAAAGTCCAGCGGCACTTCGGCAGTATCTGGATCTGGCAGTTTGGAGACTGCCAGCACAGGCATTACCCAATCCACAGCCCCACAATTACCGAAGTTAAGTTCGGCATTGGCTGATATCACAAATGGCGGATCGCAATTGTCCGTTTCTATTGGTCCAACCAGCACGGCATCGGTGGGTGAATCTGTAGCCAGAACCAGCAGCACCAAGGCGGACGGGACAGAATCGCACACATCGCAATCGAGCACTTCGAATACTATTCTTCCATTACCTTTACCTTCCAACCCCGTACAAACTGGCAATTCACAAGGGACTCAATCCCAAGGCGCTACAGGTACTTCAAGAATAAAGGGTTCAAGTACTCAAACACCACTTGTCCCTGGCTCTTCGAAGTCCAACACCGCACAAACTAGCAATCCGGTGGGGAATCAATCTCAAGGCCCTACAGGTACTTCAAGAACAGAGGGTTCAAGTACTCAAACACCAACTGTCCTTGCCTTTTCGAATTCCAATACCGCCCAAGCCAGTGTCGTGACAGGAGCTCAGTCTCAGTCTTCCAAGATCTCATCGAACACTGTGGAGTCAGCTACTCACGAGCCGGTCAATTTATTGCCTGTCAATTCCAATACTGCAACATCCACTACGTCGAGAGATAGCCAGTCGCAAACCGCTAGCACCGTGTCAACTAGCGTGCCCTTGAGCGTATCAAACCCTATTGTACCCTTACCTATAGAGTCGAAAACGAGCACTGATAGAGGAAGCGCCAGGATAAGTGCTGGCATAAGTACTACGATAGGTACTGGAGGGAGCATTGTCACCTCATCGCCAAAACCCGCTGTCACATCGAGTATAGGGCTAGCGCGACCATCGGACGCAAGTGGGGTCACATCTACCCTCTTGTCTGGAGGTGGTCATTCCGTGATACCTATTGTGTCCGGCTCGGAAACTAGCACCACGTCGAAGAGTGTTCAGGATACGCCGACTGGCACTCTGGTCGGGGTATCAAACAGCGTCCTTAATTCAGGATCACAGCACACCGACTCGATATCGACGCATTCATCGGAATCGCAGCCTCCTGCAGCAACTTCCAGTAAGGGTAGTATTCTTCCTATCGCTCAATCCAGTGGCAGTCAGACCTCGAAGGAACCTTCGATTGTCTCCCTGCCAATAACGATCTCTCGATCAGATACCACGGTTGTTACTGCCATTCCGGTCACGAACTCTGGTAGTGATTCAACTGTTGTCTCTCATCCGTCGAACACCATAAGTCTGCCAGTCGGATCTCTGAGTAACGCTCAAGTCTCAGGTTTAAAGCAGTCGGACGTCCCGACTATTCCTGGCGGCACATCGACGGCAGTCACGGTCAACAGCGGTACTCAACGTTCAAGCCCGGCGTCAGTCGTGTCTGTGCCCGTAATTGTACCACAATCTGATACAACTATCAAGACGAACGTGCCGATCACCAATCCTGTAAGTGTTATCGCTAGCGCAGGGTCAGGCTTGTCAAGTGGAGCCACCCCAGTTATTTCAGTGCCTGTCATTATTTCCCATTCGGACAATACCTTCACGACGAGCGTGCCTATCACCAACCCTGCAGGTGTCATCTCAAGTGTAGGGTCAGGTCTGTCTAGTGGAGCTATCCCGGTTATATCAGTACCTGTCACTGTTTCCCGATCGGACAATACCTTTACGACGAGTATACCTATCACCAATCCTGGAGGTGTCATCTCAAGCGTTGGATCAGGCTTGTCTAGTGGAGCCACCCCGATTATTTCAGTGCCTGTTACTGTTTCCCGATCGGACAATACCTTCACGACGTCTATCCCTATCAGCAATCCGGGTATCGCTATATCAAATGTTATATCTAGTACTGGAGGGAGCATTCCCAGCATTGTCACTTCTGTCACTCCTCCCAGCTCTGTGCCAATTACGATCTCGAATCAGCAGACAACTTTCACTGCCACGGTTCCACTTCCCAATACGAAACCCACGTCGTCCAATGGTGGTGTACCTTCGAACGTGGTGCTTCCTAGTGCGAGTCGAACCGCAGCTGGCCCAGAGACCATTTCGATGTCTACGACTGCCGTACCAGCTTCTGGGACTCTAGTCGGTCTTTCTGGTGTTATAACCCCTGGCAGGACGACAAGCACTCCAGGCGTGGCGAACAGCGGTGGCGCGAGTCCGGTATCTCCAACCACGAACAGTCGAACCGAGCTTCCAGTTACAGTAGGCACAGGGAACTCTCAGATATCCACTAGTATCTCGGTGCCAGTCGTCGGTGGGACCCAGACAACTATCTCGACCTCAGTACCAATTATTGGTGCGACTCAGACGACTTCCTTGATCTCAGTGCCAGTTGTTGGTGGAACTTCTTCGACCTCTGTGCCAGTCATTGGTGGGACTCCAACGACTTCTGCGATCTCAATGCCAGTCGTTGGTGGAACTTCTTCGGCCTCTATGCTAGTTAGTGGTGGGACTCCAACGACTTCTGCGATCTCAATGCCAGTCGTTGGTGGAACTTCTTCGGCCTCTATGCTAGTTAGTGGTGGGACTCGAACAACTTCTGCGATCTCAATGCCAGTCGTTGGTGGAACTTCTTCGGCCTCTATGCTAATTAGTGGTGGGACTCAAACGACCTCCACGATCTCTATGCCAGTTAGTGGTGGGACCCAGACGACTTCCTCGATCTCAGTGCCAGTCGTTGGTGGGACTCAAACGACTTCTGCGATGTCAATGCCAGTCGGTGGAACTTCTTCGACCTCTATGCTAATTAGTGGTGAGCTTCAAACGACTTCTGCGATCTCAGTGCCAATCGTTGATGGAACCTCTTCGACTTCTATGCTAGTTAGTGGTGTGACTCAGACGACTTCTTCACCAATCAGTGGTGAGGCTCAAACGACGTCCTCAGCCTCTGGCATCGTTGGTGGGACTCAAACAACTTCCTCACCAATCACTAGTGGGGCTCAGACGATTTCCTCTACCTCAGTGTCTGGTGGGGTCTTCCCTTTGATCACACCTCACCATAGTGATTCCCAAGCTCGACCCAGTGGCTCAGAACCCAGTCTCTTATCCCAAACCTTAACTGGGACACCCCAGACCTCGCAGACTGCTCAATCCGGACTGACGTCGCAATCATCCGACGCCTCACATGTGGGAAGCGCATCGCAGTCTGGGTCCGTCGTCATTCCGACTACATCCGGCAGTCAGATAACGACCAACTTAGGCTCAGCGGCTACCAGTGCCACGGCCTCAAGATCTGGTCCAATGCTCAGTACTTCTGGCTCAACGACCGTCCCTATTGGGGCAGCAGCTTCAGGTTCAACTAAGGGCACCGCGTCGAGCGTGTCTGGGTCTACCACTATAAGTGGAGCTTCGGCATCTAGCGCCACCGGAGCAGCTGGAGTTATTAGTACAAAATCAGGCTCAACTGGAGCAACTGGCGTCGGTAGTACAACATCAGGCTCAACTGGAGCAGCTGGCGTCATTAGCACACAATCAGGCTCAAGTGGAGCAACTGGCGTCGGTAGTACAACATCAGGAGCTACCGCTGCTTCGGGCGTTACTGGAACGCCAAGTTCAACTCCTTCAGCTGATACCTCTACCCCAGCTGTACAGCCTGCGCAAACCCAGATCATTCCTCCCAATATTCATTCGCAGACCCAAGCCTATGGCGGGAGTGGCCCACATAGCGTCAAGCCTACCGCTACGGATACGTACACCTCGCAGGCGATTCCATCTAGCATCATCGTTGCTCCATCAGTGGCCTCGTCAGCTTCGCAGAGCTCGCAATACACCGCCACAGGTATACCCTCCAGCTTACCACACGTCATTGCCCCTCCGGGTGGCGCACCATCGCAGCCTCCGAACACGACCCTGATTCAAATCGCCTTCAAGTCCCCGCTCAACTATCCCTTTGTGCTCGCAAACAGCGTATCCCAAAGGCAGATCTTCAGGTATACCGTGCCTGGCCTGGCCTACGGTCTCGGAATTGATGAGGTCAACATCACCATGCAAACCCTCCGGGCCTGCAATACGACCATGCCTAACTACATCACCACGCTAGCTCTAGCCTACGTTCCCACCGGCTCAGTTAACAAGCTCACCATGGACCTTCAAATCCCCTCTATGCCCATCTATCATAACCCTAATCCCAGCGTCAACACCCTTTTCAGCATGATCAATTCCGCCATACCGATCATTGGGGACAATGGCGATTCTTCTGCCACCAGCGGCGCTGCCGGGGCTCCCTCGTCCTCTGCCTCCGGGTACATAGAGCCCGGTGCGCCCATCGGCGGCGGCATGGGCAACGACATGCACGTCCGCCCCTCATCCGTCGGCATTGCCGCCGGGGTCGTCTGCGGTGCCGCCGCATACGGCGCAGCCATGTTCCTCGTCGCACGGCGCTACAAGCAACGAAGACTCTCGCACCAGCGCTCCCCCTCACTCTTCTCATCTCCCGTCATGAGCGGCAGCAACCACGACTTCGCGTCCGCGGCACTCATGTCCGGTGGCCGAGGCGACGGCGGCCGAAGCACAAGTCCACTGGATGGCTATGGCTACGGGCGAAACTCAAGAGGCAGCGGCAGGAGCGGCAGCACAGGGAGACAGCAGATCAGCGCGCCGGTCATGGCTGAGAACTCGCTGGGGTGGAATTGATCTCCCACGCGGGAACGAGGGATCTTTCGCGACTTTGTGTACAAAACGGTTTGGGTTCCGGGGGTCTTTGCAGCATCTATCTACATAATGGGCATTTTCGAGCGGTGGGGGGGTTAACCAATAACCAAATCCCGGACGACATTTTCCACGATATTCGACCCTCTTCGTCAGCCATCTATCCGCCTCCACTACTACGCCACCGGAGATTTACTTCCTGGTATCTATGGGTTTCACACACCTTCTTGTTTTTCATTTGTCGTCTTCTGGTTCCACAGGCGACCTTTTTTGATATCCCCTCGGGTTGATTTTTATGGGATTGGTGACTGGATGGATAGGCCGTCTTTTTGGGAAAAAGTGAGCGTCAGAGGGAAGAGAAGAGAAGGAGAAGGAAGGAAGGAGAACTGGGGAGGTTCCCGATGGGGGAGATGTGTATATTTATGTTTTTTGTTCTACAGGGGGACGAGGGGCGCGGAAGAGCATAGTGAAATGTGAATGAAGTTAAACTTCGATAATGCTGCTGCTTTGCATGTGTGTGTGTATGTGATGTGCTATGTTTTTCGGATGCTTGGGTAGGGGCCGGAGGTACTGGGTGGCGTCTAAACAAAGCGTTCTTTAAGTGAGGAATATTGTAGCAATATGTAGTAATTATGATAAGTATTACTTATACACCACCTAGTATTTCCAGCACATCGAGCCTTCTTTGATTGTACATTCACAATGGATCGATGCCAACGACCATCTATGAGCCAGCCGGGAAGCACGAGGCCGCTGAACGCGGTGCCGAAGCCTGTATAGCTCTGTGCTTGGATACTGGAAGGTTGCTACTCATGTAGTTCGGATTCGGGCCGAGCATCTGCTAGGAGTCGTATGCGATGTGCTCGAATGATGGAAGGTTCTACTCATGTAGCTGAAAACCCGGCCGAGCATCTGCTAGGAGTCGTATGATAGGGTCTGAGATGTGCTCGATGATTTTTGACGCTTACAGTGCCAGACTCGCTTCTACTCAACCCTCAAGTCAAGTCTACGATATCCAGTTGAGCGTGCGGCCGCTTGACACCGGCTATCGGCGGCGGTGTCGGTCGGTTCGGCGCCGTGGTGGCCTGCAACGGTGGCCTCGTTAGCGACGGAGGATTCCTAGTGCCTGCCATGATCTTGTTCTTGGTACCCCAAGCGGCGTTCATGGTCCGTGGTTCTGGAGACTTCGGCGTGACCTTCAACATCGCCACTGATGGCGGCTCCGTTCGCGGTGCATTCGGCGGCAGCCTCTGCGCTGTTAAGTCTAGGAGCGGGCTATACAGGCTCCCGAGCAGGTGCTCCAGGTCGGGTTTGGGAGCGATGCTGTTGATGTTCTTAACGGCTTCGGTGCAACGTCGACTCCATTCTCTGTGATCTTGCTCCCAGCGGCTCTGCGTCTTCGTGATGACCAGGGCTTGCGGTTTGGCAGACCTGTCATACTCATACCGGCACTCGCTTTGAGGACCTAGCCGATCCGTGAGGTGTCTCTTCGGGTCTTGAACGAGGCCGTCATATCGGATTTGCTTTTGCGATGGGTCTGTAAGCCAGTTCCCCAGGATGTCGCAGTTTCGGCACCCGCAGCCTGCGCGAGGCCTTGTCCAGTCCTGTGGCCGGGCTGGCTCCATGCCTACGAAACGCTCGGTGTACGCTGTGAGGGTTGTCCGAATCAAGTTTTGATAGTGGCCTGACTCATCTGCTTTTAAATCGGTTAGGGCCGTGGCTCGCAGGAAGGGGATGAGTATGATCGAGAAGTCACCCACATGCGGGACTTCTGCAGCAATCTTGTCGATGATTTGGAAGACGTTGTTGGCCAGATTCCACGACAGGCTCTGACTAAGGAAGACCGCGAATCTCTGAATCTTGTCCTGAGTAGTCGCCCCAGTCTTTTCCTTAGTCTGAGCCATGCGATGATCGTAGCGATACCTGGGTCCAGAGGCAGAGGGAAAAGCGGGCTTGTCAGACATGTTTCTGGTAGCGAAAGCCTTATGTATGCTGAAGTTTGCTGCTAATTTGCCGTGAATATCGCCATGCACTTGTTGCAAAGTGTTCATATCGATTTCTGGATAGCCCTTCAAAAGATACAAGAACGACATCACGAATTCGACCTGAGATATGTGCTTCTCCACAAGAGACGCGATGGGACCCAACAAGGCTCCTTCACCCAATCTAGAGGCCATCTCAAGTAGGGGCCCAGCGCCACTAGGGTCGACCGATGCCACTGAATCCAACTTTGAGAGTAGAGCTTCCCATATCTTGGTGCTAAGGTCATCAATGTCAGGGGCTTCTCTTTGAAGAAGGCCGTCAACAGTATTAAATCCTTTTCTGACGTAGTACAAGGCATCACGATGACTGCGAATACTAGCGATGCACGTGAAGGCTTTCTCGAGCGAGATTTCCCATTTCTTCAAGCCTTCCTGGGCGATGATCTTGCCCAATCCTTCGTAGACTGAAGGCAACAGCATATCATGGGACACCTTAGCAATCCTTTCAAGAACATCAGCGCTTCGCAGACGCAAGGACACCAATGCGGCAGTACTGAGGGTCGTGTCAGGGAGCGATTGGGTTTGCTTCCACGGATAGTAGATGCCGCCCATCTGTGCCTTGCCTCTATTTCCGTGGTTGCGTTCAATAACGCAGTGGCAGAATGACTCCAGATCGTTCACAAGGTTGGTGTCTCCTGGTTTCTCATAGAGGTTTTGGAACATTGTGTCCACCCACGGTTCGAGATCAGTCTTACCCTTTAGCTTCGCCTCGAACAAAAAGTTGATCTTCCTGTTTCTCGGTAGAATGACGACGCAGGTCCTGTGATAGAAATGGGTGGCTGACACCCCTTCGTTTCCCGTAGGCCCGGAGTAGTCCTCATCGTCCGGATCCACTCCCTCGAACGAGTCTTCCTGTACAACGTCTTCCTCAGACAGTTCCACGTCCGTTGCTATTTCAGTCCCGTCAATGTCGTAGATTTTCAAAAGGCTAAGCTGCGTATCGCAGACTTCATATAGCTCATGGTATCCGGCATCGTTAAGACACTCGGAATCATATCCATCTTCGTTTTCATCGACACCTCCTACTTTGCTGAGTTCTAACTGCGCGAGGCAAACGCAGAATTTCTGCTCATCGCAAGCTCCTTTCATATATGCTACCTTTCGACGGTCGTTGCCCTTTAGCCTGTCAAGTCGCAAGCCTGCCTGCGTGTATTCGTGCTCCAATATGTAAACTAGTTGTAAAGGTGCATCGCCATCCATACGCTGAATGGAACGAGCCCAAGAGGCCAGTAAGTTGCAGAGCTTTGCTTGATCGTCACCAAGACTAGCCGCAAGTTGAGGTTCTCCCTGACTCAGAAGATTGAACGTCAGGACCAGACGATAGCCCGAGGTGACGGGCAATACGGCATGATCGACATCCGCATACCTGAAAGTATCAATAAGCGGTATCCACATGCACATTCACGGCTGCACGCTTCCAGTAACTCACCATGCTAGATTGATGACTGGAGGGCAAGGCGACGACCAGAGTACCAAACATCCCAGATGCCTTCTCCGAATCTTTATGACGTTCGAAGAAGGCGCCTTCCTCGTAGAGTAGCAGTTTGTACAATTCTGCTCGTACAGCTTTGGCTCCACCGATAACTCCCAACTCGTTGGCCACGCGACCTACCAGACCCTGCATGCATTGCTGCCAGTCAGGATTCTGCAACGTGAATTGGCTCGAATTCAGTTCCCAGGTCTTCCTGACGCTTTCGTCTACTATGGTCTCAGTCCTCTTGCCAAACGGCGCTTGATGGGCGACTTTGCTAAGTTCGAGAGCGTCCCTCCGTGACAAAGGCAAACCGATGCCGCCTAGGTCATCGACAGTGATTCCCGGATTGACAGCATGTGGAATACTCCCGGATGTTGCAAAAGATCCAAGGGAGTGCGTGTCGACGTCGTCAAGCAATGCGCGGAGCTCTGCTTTGATTTCGTCATGATCAAGCCCAACCTCACCCGAAGTACCAGGTTGACGAGGTGGCTCAATCACATGGCCATGTTGCTCGACCATGCTTTTGAGATGATGTGGCTACGTGACGACTTACCTACATCAATGAGGATGTATCCGTTATCTGGATGGCTTGAGTACATGTACTATTGGAGTCCCGCAACACGCTTACCTTAGGTATGGTTCTGCGCGAAATCATCACGCTAGCAGATCACTTGTAATCAAGACCCTAAATTAAAGTACGTAATTTCAATAATCGAGCTTGAGTGAGAAAACGCAAGTATTTACGTGAGCTGTTGCCTCAAGCCGTCGTTCAGATCATGGGGGTCGGGATTTGCTGAACCTGTCGAAATCCCAGAGCGCAGGAATATATTGATGGACTATATGTGAAAATAAGGCATTGTTGAATCTCAAATATGGTGTATGTCTCTCAAAATCAACAACATTCAATTTCCCGTTTGGATAGGCACTGACATATTCAGCATTTGGCGCAATGGTAGCGCGTGTCTCTCCTATCTAGAGCTTCGTCAAGACAAGGTTGAGGGTTCGAGTCCCTTGATGATCAAAATTTTGCTCTTGAATATCTCTGATCTGGATACTTTAAGCAGAGACTTTTGTCTTCATCTTCGGATTTGTCTTTCTCCGATAATTTGAGCTGCTCGTTACAAAATTGTTCCAATGCTAATCAGCTTTCCGAAATGGGCTCGCTGTAGTTCGCTGTGTGACATTGCTGCCGAATGCCTTATACTGAGGAAGTACCTGACTTCTTTGATATCGTGAGGGATAGCTAGGTTGGTATTTGAGATGGCTATTCAGTTAGCATTTTACATATGGAGATCGAAACAGGAGACGGGATCTCAGGTATGTATATTGAAGGGACGCTAGTTCCGATGGGGGTCTAGTGCGGTATCTGGGGAAGCCTGCAACACAGACTCTCTAGTATTGGTCAATCTGCTCTCCGAACTTACCTACCTGGACAAAGCTCTCTTTAGCCCATTTCCCAAGGCTTTGAGAGAGATGTATGACCCTCTCTACTGAAGAGCGTCACGAGGGAGTAAACGCACCATGCCCTTCTCCCATCACAGTCATTCTGGGCAATTCTGCGGCCATGCACAAAATAGCCTCGAACAGATGGTGCGAGCAGCTATCGCGAAGAACATGCAAGTCTTTGCTCTGACGGAACATATGCCCCGCGAAGAAGAAGATCTGTATCCCGAAGAGGTAATATTCTTGATCACTCCTCCCTCTCCCCACTGATATCTAGCAATAGATCAGTGAAGGTATCACCCCCCAATACCTCGAAATGCTCTTCCACGATTACTATCGTGAAGCTCTACGACTACAGAAGGTATACGATTCTGAAATCAAAATACTAATCGGCGTCGAAGTTGATTGGATAAGGCCTTCGTCCAAAGACTATATCTCAAACTTGCTTAGAAAGTACTCTTTTGAGCTCTTCATTGGCTCTGTCCATCATGTGCACACTAAACCTACGGATTACGATCACGCCCTATACGCTGCAGCTCGTAACATATCCGGAGGCAGCGATGAGAAAGTCTTCGAGGACTACTTCGACCTCCAATATGAAATGTTGAGGGCACTAAAGCCACCAATTGTTGGACACTTCGACGTGATACGGCTGAAAGCCGATAACCCAAATGGCAGTTTCATGCATTGGCCAGGTGTGTGGCACAAGATCTTGAGGAATCTCCATCTCATAACAGAGTATGGCGGAATCATGGAACTAAACTCAGCGGCTTTAAGGAAAGGTTTGAGTGAGCCATATCCCAAGGCAGAGATCTGCAGGGTAAGGACCGTTATGCGTACCCCCACGCTTCAAATTCATTGATCGCCTGCGTAGGTGTTCCTCGAGAGGAGGGGGCAGTTCGCGCTATCAGACGACAGCCACGGAGTTGACCAGGTGGGCACAAGCTATGATAGATTGCTAAGATTCGTTGAAGAGATGGGCATCAAGGAGATTGTCTACCTAGAAAAAGGATCTATGACAAGGGATGCTAGGTTCCCCAACATATCGATGAGCACCATTGCAGTGCAAGACCTAAAAGCACTGTGGTGTTCAAAGTCGTCATGATGTATGGCAATGGTATATCTTGCAGGTGTAGGAAGAATTTGTTTGAGGAGAGTAGCACATGTCTCTAGCATATTATTGATTAGAGTTCTCCAATCGATTCCAAAAGTGATCCGGCGAAGGTGAAGGAATTGTACAGATTATCCCACAAGCTACATCGGGTCCCTCTCGGATGACGATCGACGCGAAGATGTCCATTTCCCTACCAGGCAAAATAGAGTGACTGCAAATTGACAGCTGCAGACGTCCCTGATGAAGATGGGTTTCTACATTTAGCAGCTCAAGATGTGCAAGCAAAATAGCGCACCAAGTAACTGTTGGTTCTTCCTGGCCAACTACTCGCTGTTTTCGCGCCATGACCCTTTCCCGCCACCAGATTGGCTGATAGACAGCCAAGCGAGGCCATAGCAGAAGACCCCACGTCGTGTGCAGTAGTTCAACCATGGTCCTCGACTATCCCTTTCTAACCCCACAACTTGCCAGCACATACCTTACAGCTCTGGGAAGCGCAGCACGCAAGACAACCAACACTGAAGCGAGGAGTGTAAATCTAAAACCGGCTGATAAAGAGGTACACAGCCGGAGCTACAGTGTACCAGGGGCGAATCCCCGGGACGTTGTGAGAGCCGTGAGTGGCAGCGGAAGGAATGATTGCAGACCGCCTGCGCACACTAAGAGGAGGGTGTCCAAGTAGATCAGGGCTGACGATTGAGTGAATGCATTGATTGGTGCGAGGGATCAGACTGTGCAGCGCAAGTACAGAGTAACTGCATGACATTCTAGAAGTTCTCAACTGCAATTGAGTTTCAGAGGTCAAGGTCAAGCCATGGACTTTGTGACCTCTTCCGTCCTGGCCTGGCCCTCGAGACCAGCAAGATTGACATCGCGAACCCGGTAGACGAGAAGAGTGTAGAGAAAGAGAGAATAGAGATTCGACCTACATACCGTTTCCCGATCCTCGTTTCCTTCCGAGCATTACGAAAATTGTTGGTGCGTCCGGTGTGGTAGTCACTAGTGTATCTGCAGTTTTGACAGTTGGATGTTTGCCAGGGGGCCGGTTACGGAAGGCACAATCGAATCGAAGGGGCAGGCAAACCTCCCATCCTAGCAATCATGAAATTATGAAATATGCCTTCTCCACCAACAGGACGACCATGATCGACTGCCACATTGATCCTTGGAAGCTGGCAGTACTCCCGGCGGCCCCTTCGACCGTCGCCGGCCCTGGTCCTGCATCCACGGAGTCGCCTAAGGGGAGCCACAGTGTCGGATATCATGGTCCACCACGACGTGCCAGCCCAGATATGGTAGTCGACCGGACGATGAACGACCAAACCGGGGCTCCAAGCCTGATCCACTTCCCTTTTGCATCTCTAGCTTAAGAACCAAGTGGGATGATGACCACATTTCTTCACTGACCCTTGGAGCCCCTCTGCCCTGCCACTTCGTCTATGCGGCTTGCAGCAAGACCCTCGTCCAGTTTCGAAGAGCAGCCCACAACATGGCCAGCGGTCCATGGCGAGCCTCATAGTGGCCCCGTTATTGGCTCAAGAGCCAGACTCCGACTGATGCTTTTCATCCTAGCAAACATGCCTGTCGAAAACTCACATGCTCTCCGAAGCGTCCAATCCACCGACGTTTTCCTCCCTACCTTCCCCACCCTCCCACCTTCTCTACATTCTTCTGTGTCCGAAGTTCCAGAGCCGTCTTGGAATCTCAATTCCAGTTGCTGCAAGCTCCTCGATTCACTATATCTCCATTGGAGGCCAAACCGCAGCTCGAATAGCCTACAGAGCTTCCTCAATCGATCCCCTTTCTCATCAGCTACCATATTGGCACTCGGCGAACCTCTCCCTCGACGCGAAGAGATAGTTCCGAAGCCTCAACTTTGAAAAGTCAGCATATATATATTATGGGCGTGACCAAGGAAATCTTGAAGCAGGGCAATGGCCAGGACTATCCAAAGAAGGGTGATGAGGTCACAATCGAGTACACTGGCAATCTCTACGATGAATCCGAGGCAAACAATCATTACCGGGGGACACAGTGACTATCACCCAACCGTTTCCCCACCCGTGCGTCTACTCAAGTGAGATCTAGATTCGACTCGTCTGTCGGCCGTGGAGACTTCCGGACAGAGATAGGGACGGGCAAAGTCATCAAAGGTGCGATCATGTCGTGGCTACTAACAGGCAACACTGACTGCAAAAGGCTGGGACGAAGGAGTCGTGGGCATGAGTCTGGGAGAAAAAAGCATCTTGACCATTTCATCGTACGTACAATTTCCGATGCTTTCCCGGGATACGGTCGTTATCCGCATGATGCTGATTCGATGGATGTCGCAGCGACTACGCATACGGAGATCGGTAAGCCCTCAATCCCATACGTCGATCCCAGAAACGAAGCCCACTTAGGAGAATGTGGCCTGCGACTGCTGACATATGCATCACTGCAAAAGTGGCTTTCCAGGTCTTATCCCTCCCCACTCTTCGCTGGTTTTGTGAGTTTTGCTTTTTTCCTCTAGAAGATGTCGGCCCCAAGCACCCGGATTCAGACTTAAAGGGATGATAGGGACCCGCAAGACTGACATTTTTAGTGAGGTGGAGCTGAAGGGTATCAACAACAAGACGGCTTAGATCACTATGCATGCGCGGCACGAAACGTGCCCTGTGCTTTACGCTTGACGACTGGGTTGATTTGGGTACACGATTAGAACGTTCCTTACTGTTCACAGTACTCCTGCTAGGGGTTCGCCGTAGAGTTGCGGCGAGTGGGTAATTCTTCTCATGGCAATACTGATAGAACAGTCTCCGCACATAGGCAGCCTCTGCCGTTTAAACAGCTTTTTCTGCCAGTCTTACATGTCTCAAGTACGGACGATTCAAATCACTGTCTAGCTCAGGAATATGAACAACCTGAACATGAACAATTACGCATAAGGGTAACTGTAGCTCTACTCATCTTTGCAGGGCCAATGCTAGCCAGCAGCCTCACACTGTCTTCAAACGTCTCTTACGATCTCTGAAAGCCTGTAGGATCCTCACCCCGATTGCAAGCTCAACATGAGACGACAATCCGCTTCACGCCTCACCCCTCTCCCTGATATGGATTCAGCGATGCTCCGTTGATGGATCAAGTGACCCTACTCTACAACCACCAAGGGCATGTACGAGTACCGCTAATGGCTTAGATTAGCTGTTTCCATCATTGACCAATTGTACTCAGGAGCATGCCCACCAATGCTAGACAAGATAGCAGGGGTTTCCTACCTCCCCTCCCAGACATTTACCCAGCTTATTCCCTGCTTGGCTCGCTGCCTTTGTTACGCTTTCGAGACACCTTCTCATACTAAAGACAAGATCAGTGTTGCAGAATTCCTTTTCAAGACCTGCTATTTGCCTCTTCCTCTATGAATCCCTCGTACACTCGTATCTCGGCATCCCTTATAGTTGCTATTGCCTTTGCTACCACACAATTCACTAGATGCATGCGATATCTTGGGAAGTTTACTTTCTTCGACATGGAGTCCCATGTACCTTCGCACTTGCCTCTCTATTCGATTCCAAGTTACTGCACCCTCGTCGTTGTACTCCACGCCCGATCCCTCGTTGGAAACTCTTCAAAATCTCTCACGTCTGACGCATTGAATCATACTCCTGAGAATGAAGAAGTCGGCTCGTCTCGACCGCGAATATATAGTCAGCTCCTACTCGATGTACTATCGCCCAACTAAGCACACCAACAGATATTGAACACAGCAGAACACATCTTGCAAGTTGTGCATAAGATGTGGGATCTGAATAGTGGGAATTTTATCTTTGCAGATCCCATTAACGCTAGCTTCAATGCGTGCCGGCCACAAAGCGACAGGCACAGAAAGGACCTCATCATCCCAATACGACGGCTTGAGTATCGGAGCCATCAATTGCGGCGTTTAACGGTCAGTGAGCCGCCCTTTAGCAGTCTATCAAAATAAGAAAGTCTATACCTTCTCCTTGGCTGCTACGGATGCTGTCGTAATTTGAGCCGGCAGGCGGTAGCAGCCATCCAACATCAAGTATCTGCTTCGCTTCATGGGGAAAGCACATTCGCACCAATTTCGCTAGTGGTGAACCAAAGGTACCTTGATAGCTATTCAATCGCCACTGGGCCGAAGTCCGCCATCGAGGGCAGCGCAAATCCTCAAAAACTACGGAGCTCCTTGGCTGATCAGGTCATTGTATGTGTGCGAGCGTTTGCTTGGCGTAGAGTGCAACCTTTCGCTTCACGGCAAGGACTTCACTTAATGATGGCTAAGAAAGAATGGCAGAGCTGTGCTGCTTACTTTAGTTGGATCCACGCCATATTCCTATCGTCAGACTCTAGATTCAAACCTTCTCCAAGCGGCTTCGAAGACTTCGTTCCGTGGTGCTGAGTCAAAAATGTCCCAACGCCAAATCACCAAATATCCTGTCTCTGGTCATAACAACGTACACCACATGCTTCAATCGTCTGCCTCCTTAACACCGGGTTGACTGATGTATTGTCATTTCGCCAATAAGTTTCTTTGGGGACTGCCAAGGAGCAATTGTTCGTTAGGGTCTATGTAAAGAGCATCTCGCCGATGCATAGGTAACAACTATTGACTGGGTTTGCTCCAACTGCGCGGGCCTTTGTATATTCCCACCACCATCCAGCTTCCAAGCATGCCATTTGCTCAGCTTTTTTCCTTGGTTATCTGAGGTATTCTCGATCCCTGGGACATGTCGGGAACGACGGCTATAAAAACCGGATTCTTCATTCGCGGCAGTTACGTTGTCTCTGCTGTTGAGTGGTTCCAATGCTTGCGCTGACTACATATCTTTATCCATCAGAGCTCTTAAATGCTCCCTGTTCTTCCATTCTCTTCCGCATCAATGCAAATCTCGTGGGATTCTCATTGAAAACAACTTGCAACACCCATCGGTACAAGACCATCTACACGATCTCGATCTCAGCATCAAAATGCAACCTCTCAGCATCTTCATGCGCCCATGTTCGCTTCTACTTCCCCTTGCCGGGCTCGCAGCTTCGACGCCTGTACTCGATGCTAACCCCCAATGCCCTACGCCCGGTACCTCCCCCATCTTCCCCCCCCTGAGCACTAATCCCCTCTTCCCCGCTTGGACACACCCACCGCCTTCCTCCCCCCCCCTTTCCTGCACATCGTCGGCTACCTGACCACCCTCACCATGCAGAACTACGACCCAAAGGACTGCGCTAGCTACTGCGACTCTACGACCACGTGCGGGAATATT
>JAABUQ010002202.1_pt1 | contig 39339 bp, 45 predicted proteins | sample 5560001 | NCBI WGS metagenome assembly JAABUQ01 (sample SAMN10711888, study PRJNA513371) | rock metagenome | isolation source: Antarctica rocks | place: Antarctica: Victoria Land, Finger Mt nord | collected 2015-12-18 | reverse complement strand
TCTGGTAGTTGGCGTCGAATCAACGGATACCAATCGATCACACTTGCAAACACCGAGGCTGCGTAAGATACTAACCATGCCGATGCTACGCCGCTAAACGAATGTCCCCGATAATCGGCACGACCTCAATTTTGATATCGAATTGCATTGTCTGGCGTGTGCGCTAGTGGTTCGAAGCGGGGGTGCTGTTGCTACCCCCGGAGCGTCCCGCAATGCTTTGGCCGCGCCTGTGCGGCGCAGTTGAAATCTAGGGCGGCGGCCGGACCCGCGACGCGGCCGGCTGTGTATCGCAATTTGCGGGTCAGTTCGTTCTGGATTCGGAGCGAGAACAATGACTGCGGTGTGGCGGTCGTCGGTCCAGCGGGCTTGGGCGATGGGCGGGCACCGATCTAGAGATCCACGAGCCCGTGATCCAACCTGGCGCGGGGCGCCGGGCGCCGGACGCGGAATTAATGTTATGTTTTGGACGTTAAATGGTGTGAAATGTCGAGAGCGAGTTCGAGATGCTGAGCCGGCCCCAACCGGCCGCGGCGACATCGGCAACCCGGCTGCCCGAGGGGGAGGTCGAAGAATTGCGGCGACTCGTGGAAACCTATTGGCGGCTGCGCTCGGCGGTTAAAGACACGCACGTGGGAGCGGATGAGCAAGTCAAGCTCTTGCAGCGACGGCTCGGGACCGTCAAATGGACCGATCTCGGCGAGGCCGAGTTGTGTACCATCGAGCTGCTCGACGATGCGACGGTGCGCGCGCATTTGGCGAGTCGGCGGCGACGGATGCACGAAGTCATCGGCGACACGCGCAACGCTTCGTATCTCGTGAGCTCGGCCGATGCAAACGCGGAAACGACGAGTTCGCCGATGCTGCGCGCCGATCTCGCGGAGTGCATCAGCACGGTTAACTACTTCTATGGCGCGTACGGCGTCGCCGCGAGCAGTCGCCCGCAAGTGACGGTCGCGCTGATGCGCTATGCCGTGTGGATTTTGGGCGCGCTCGCCGTGGCCGGCATCGGGCTAACTTATTCGGGACGTTTGCATCTCACGCTGCCGGTCGCGGCGCTCGAATACATGCTCCTGACGTCGGCGGCGGCCGTGCTCGGCAGTACGATCAGCGTGCAGCGTCGCTTACAGGATGCGGTGGAGAAAAAAGATGGCGATTGAGCGCGCGCGGATGACACGCACGCCGGGATACGTTCTCGCAGCGCTGCTCGTCATCGCTGGTGTGGGAGCGGCGGTGCATCGCCCGGTTGCGGCGGACGTGCCCGTGACGCGCGACGAACACATGGAAATGACGCTCGCCGCGCCCGAGCGGCCGGGCGACGGCGCACGCGGCGCGGCGATCCTTGCGGCCGCGCGGGCCGTCGTAGAGCGCTACCGCAGCTCCGCCGATGCGGAGCGCGACGGCTACGCGAAGTTCTTGCCGAACGTTCCGCTTCCGGTCGAACACTTTACGAATTACCGGAATGCGTTCGCTGCTGCGATCGGACCGTTCGATCCCTCGCGCCCGACGTCCGTGATCTACCGGCGCACGGCGCGCGGCCTCGTTGCTGAGGGCGTGATGTATACGGCGCCGAATCGCTTCGACGCGACGCAACTCGACGCGCGCGTGCCGCTCAGTTACGCCACGTGGCACCGGCACGTGAATCTCTGCTGGGCGTCGGCCGGCTCCACGCACGACGCTCGCTTCGGCTTCGGCGGTACGATCGATACGCGAGCCGCGTGCGATGCGGCCGGCGGCCGTTTCGCGCCGCTCGTTTTCAACTGGATGGTGCACGTGTGGCCGCTGGAGACGGTGCGCGCAAAGATATGGGCCGTGGATGGCGACGCCGAGGGCAGTATGCACCATCACCATGGCAACGGCATGGTCGCGGATCAGGGCGCGCTGCCGATTCCACTCGATCGGCTTCCGGTCGTCGCCGTGGCGGCCGGCGACGCGGCGCACGGTGCCGCTGTATTCGTTGCGAATTGCGCGAGCTGTCATGGCGCGGGCGGCGCGAACGGGCCGGATGCGCCGCGCCTCGCCGGCAGCGGACTCGCCGCCGGACAGGTCGCCTATATGATTCGACACCCGCAGGCGATCGATACGCGCAGTACCATGCCGCTGCTTGGGCTCAGTGACCGCGACGTTGCCGACGTCGGCGCGTACGTGGCCGAAGTGGCTAAGCGAGCTCCGTAGCTGCTCGTATCGTGCCAGCCGTCCGGCACAGCGGTACGTCATCATCCTGGGGTGTTGTGCGGGGACCTCTCGACCGCGACGTTTGCGGTTATCGACGTTGAAACCACCGGCTCAGTCCAACGCTCGATCGAGTCGGCGAGGTGGCCCGACGTGAGACATACCGCCCTTCTCGAACTCGCGAGGCGCGGCGACACGAGCAGGTAAGTCGTTGTCAAGCCTTCTTTATGCGCCTAGCGACGATCGGTCTTCGCGCGGCCGCTGGATGCGGACGCAGCGATCGCGTAAAGGGCGGCGGACTAACGCCCCGGCCGCGCGAATGCGCGCTCATGCGGGAGCCGCTCGTTCCGCAGTTCGATGCGGATACTTATTTTATGTGGGAATCGCGGCAGCGCGATCGCTTCGAACTGCACCATGGTTTCGTCGTCGCGTTTGCCGGCGGAACGCTCGACCACGATCGCATCGCGTTGAACTTACGAATTGCGTTCGACCGTCTCTTTCCAGCTCCGTGCCGGTCGTTCGGGTCCGACGTCAAGGTCCGCGCGGACGTCACTACCTTCTACTATCCCGATGCGGGCGTCATCTGTGACGAGCTGCCGGGCGATACGGCGACGATCGAAACGCCGCATATCGTCGCCGAGGTGCTATCCCCGAGTACGCGCACGTACGACCTCATCGAGAAGCGAGCGGCCTATCGAAAAATCGGCTCCGTTCGAGCGTACGTCGTCGTACACACGACACAACGGTACGTCGAGATCGACTTGCGCGACGGCGGCGACGGTTGGTATACCTCGACGTTCGATGACGGCGCTTTTCCGCTCGGCATCGGGGCCCTGACGCTGGAAGACGTGTATCGGCGATCGTCGATCGCGCAGACCTGATGCGTCGATGAGTGCGCGGAGTTCGAGGGACCGTAAGGAACACGTCACGGAATGCACGTCGGTGTCGATAGCTTCGCCCAACATCTGCACGACTCGATCGACGAGGTCGTGTAGCCGATCGCGTCGGGCTCGACGCACTCCAAGGTTACTCTAAAGCGAAGTTTAGGAAGAACCACTCCGGCGCGATGTTTACCGTCGCGCCTCGCTTGACGTCTCGCGAAGACGCGAGAGCGTCGTTTTTCCCTCGTGAACGCTAACGCTTCTCATGGACGTAGTGTACGCGGTTAGCTAGCCCTAAAGAAGTGGCTCGCGCGCAGTCTCCCGCGGGCGTCGAGATGACCGTGAGGCCAGTGGCGTCTCGATCGGCTATCGCTCGAGCGGAGCGACGCGTCTCTCAAATTCGTCACGGAAGTTGCGAAGCTCCGTGTGCAACGACGCAACGCCCGTCTCGAGCGATTCGATGCGCGTTTCAAGACGGCCCGAACGGCGGTCGACTCGTTCGAAGCCCGATGCCGTTACTCTGCGGTGTTGCACGATTTCTTCGCGGAGATTGATTGTGTCTTTGCGGTGTTCCGTGACTTCGCGCGCGAGTGCGGCGGTTTCTTGGCGATGCTCGACGCTTTCCACTGCGAGTACATCGAGTAGCTGGAAGATCTTCGCGAGGTCGCCCTCGTTCGCCATCGCACTCTCCCTTCCGGCTGTTCGATTCGCCACGCGCACGGCCTGAACCGCCTACTGTATGTCGCGACAGAATGCGGGTTTAGCAAGGATGTCGTGAGTGAGTGTCGGTGACTGCATGTCTGCGCGGCGGGTGCACGGTGTGTGCGGCGTCAATTCTTGCTGCACCTTCGCTTTGGATGGTATGGCGAGAACGCAGCGTCTTGGTAGACCCAGTCGCGCGGAGCGAAATGCTGCGTCAAGATAAGGGGCAAAAACATTCTGCTTCCGCGACATGTCCGCGCGTGCCTAAAGGCAGCAACTGGTCACCCAATATACGCGAGCCTTCGGCGCGTAACCGTGTCGTCCCGTAGGGCCCGGTGCAATTGATACGCCGACGGCCGTGCCGGCGAAATTATGCTTTTGACCGAGGCGCCGGCATATCTCATCGCGTGGGTGAGATCGCTACGCCGATCGCCGCGATCGCGCTCAACGTAGGGCTCGGTCGCGCGCGTTCCTCCAAGTCCTCTAGCGTGCGCGGGGCGTCGCCCTTGAGCAAGCGGGACAAGCTGCGATCGGAGAGGAGCTTCCCACCGGTCTGGCAGCGCGCACAATAATTGGTTTCGTTATCCGCGTAACGGATGCGTTGGACCGGCGCGCCGCAACGCGGACACGGCTCGCCGTATTTGCCGTGCACCGCCATCTCTTTGCGAAACGCCGTGACCTTGCTTGGGAATCCGTCCTTCGCTTCGTCGCGCAAACGCTCGACCCAGAGCTGCAACGTGGAGCGCGTCGCCGCAAAGAGACGCTCCCACTGCTCTGTCGTGAGCTTTTGCGTCAGCAAGAGCGGCGAGAGTTGCGCGGCGTGCAAGATTTCATCGGAGTAGGCGTTGCCGATGCCGCTGAGTGTGCGCGGATCGGTCAGAGCGCGTTTGAGCGTCTGGTTCTCGACCGTCAACACGCGCCGGAACGCCCCGAGATCGGCGGTGAAAACGTCGATGCCACCTGGGTCCATCGCAAGCAGTGCCGCTTCACCGGCCAGCACGTGCAGCGAGGCGCGGCGTTTGCTGCCGGCCTCGTTGAGCACGAGCGTGCCGCTCGGGAAATCGAACGCCGCGAGATCGCTACGGCCGCCAAGCGTTGCCTCGCGCGGTCGCCAGTGGAGACGCCCCGCGATCATCAGGTGTATGACGAGCCAGAGGTCGCCGTCGAGACCGAGGCAGACGCGTTTGCCGATCCGCCGCACCTCGCGTACCACACGACCCTCGGCTTGCGCGAGCGGCGGCTCCGACGTGCGCAACACGAAGCCGCCGCCGCGCAAGCGGACACGTTCCAGTGGCTCGCCGACGATGCGCGGCCGCAACGCCGCGATGTACCCCGCAACGTCGGGAAGCTCGGGCACGCTACGTCACGCGGAACGCCGGCGCTTGGCGCGTCATCGCGGCAGCGTGACGAAGCCGACGGCACGACCGGCTTCCGTCATTCTGCGATCGAATGTCACGAGCGTTTTGGCCCGTGCGTTTCTTGCAAGCGCAAGATGAAGAGCATCGGCCGCTCTCAGCGGTACCGCCGACGTCGTCAGCAGCATGCGCTCGGCCTCACGGTGAATATCGGGAAACATCTCGAGACATCTGAAAACACCGGTTTCGATATGATCGAGAACGGCTTGCTGCGCCTCCGACGCTATCGCAACATCAAGCGCACCTTCGCGGCATCGTCGTGCTAACGCGGACACCATCTCCGTTACCGCGAGTTGCGAGATAACGACGTCGCGCCGTCCTCGTAGAAAATCGTTCGTCGTCTTACTCTCGGGCTCTCGAAAATACAGCTTGAGTAAGGCACTCGTGTCCACATAGAGCAGACCTTCCGCTTTTGATACGGCCTTAGAGACGGTCGGCACGATCTTCATCGAGCGCTTCCGAAAGCGGACGGGCGAGCTTCGGCATGCGCAACCGGAAGCTCGCGAGGTCAGGAAATGCCTTCAAACCGGGAGGCTCGACTGGAACGAGGCGCGCTACCGGTCGCCCGTGCTCGGTCACGAGAATTTCCCGGCCACCCTTTACCACTTCCAGCAAAGCTGACAAGTTCTGACGCACTTCGCGGACCCCGACTTGCTTCATATCTCTATTGTGCTACATGTAGCACAATGCGTCAAGATCGGTCCTGGTGCAGCGCGCCGAGGCGCGTATTCGCGAGATTGAGCGCATGCCGTACCGGCTAACTCGGTTGTGACGCGCGCGTTTGCCGATGCGCAAGTGGTTGCCGGTCTCGGCGATCGCGCCAGCTGGAAGAACGGCACCCTCTCCGTGCTGAAGAGGGAAACACTCCTTGAAATCACGTCCACCGGTGGGCCAGATCGGCGCCGAATCGTTGCGCGTTGCACACGCGGTTGCGCGCAGCGCCAAACCGTCGCCGTGACGAGCGCCGCGCGTTAGGGACAGCTAAGCCACGTCGAAAGAAGAACGAGCGTCGTTCCATAGATGTCGAGGTAGGCTTGCGGCTGCGCCTGCGCACGCCGAGCAGTTCGCCGCGTGCTCAACCTGGTTAATTGAACGAGGCGAAGAATGGCAAATCTGCGAGCAACTGGAGACGAGTCGCGCGTCGCGTGGCCCGTCGCCGTCTCCTTCGAAATCTACGATACTCTTTAGCGGGTAAGCTCGGCGCTTGGCGCCGAAATTGCGTAGCGTGCCGAAAGTCTTCAGCCGGCGGACGCTTGCGAAATTCGAGGACGCATCAGCGTCGGTTCCTCTTCGTCAGATCAATCGAGTATTCGCAGCCGCGGATGTTCATCTGGGCGAGGATCCTGGCGATGGACTCGGCGGGGACCGCCGAACGCAATTCCGCCGTTATCTTGGCAGCTTGGATCAGAACGATCGGCAACAGCTAGATCGACTTGGCGATGCGCTCGGGGCACTGATTGCGGAGGTCGCTGCGTCGAAAGAAGAGTTCCTCGTGAAGGCCGCAGAGCGTGACGGCTTCTTCTTCGCGGACGGCGTCTTTCGGCCGGGGGCGATTGCTCCAAGTTCTTTCGCAGTCAGGGGTTTTGAGGACTTGGCGTTTATCGATGACCGCGGTAGGCGGCTGCATCGCCTCGCAGACGAAAGTCCACAAGACGCCATCGGTGGAGCAAAGGAGCTGGTCGAATCTGTTTGCCGGACCGTCTTGCGCCTTATCGGCGAGCCGGCCCCTGCGAAAAAAGCTGACTTCGCCAGTATCGCTAAATCGACGGTCGCTGCGCTCGAGCTCGTTCCGGCAGGCATCGACGATGCGGAAAAGGGAGCCGCGCTCGTCCGTAAATCTTTACAGCAGTTCGGCGCCGTCGTGGCTAGTCTCGGTGAACTAAGAAACCTATACGGCTCGGGCCATGGGCACGACGGAAAATGGAAGGGGCTTTCACCGCGTCACGCTCGACTTGCGGCCGGCGCGGCCGTCGCGTTCGCCGGCTTTGTTGCGGAGACATACGTGGAGCGGGCCGCATTGAAAAACGATTGACGGTGCCGACACGATGGATGGCGCAGCGAATCGATACGATGTTGCCTTTGGCACGCGGGGACGGTCCTCCGGCCGTAGGCTAAAGCTCCAAGAACGTGGCGAGCAGTTCGCGTACGCGTGCAAGGGTATCCGGTGAAGCTTCTTCTCCAAACGAACCTCGACGCGCTCGCCAATCGAGGCTCTTGATCTGATCTACGAGAACGACGCCGGAAACGGCTTTGCCGAGACTAAGCGCGACCTCGAATGGATAGTTCTTTGTTTTGATGTGATCGGTGCATCGACCACCAGCGATGTTTTTGCATTATACGTGCGTCGTGAGAGAACGAAGAACGGACGTCTCCCGGCTTGCTCGTGCCGAGACGAGGATCTAACGATAGCCAAATCACGTGCCAAACTTCGGGAACGTAGTCTACCAACGTTCGCTTTCGAGCACGTTTTCGAACGTCGACCGATGCAGATTCTTTGGTGTTATGGCGTCGATCAGATCGTCGAGCGATGTCGCGGGCGGCTTTCGAATGAGCAGCATATCGTCGTCGACCCCGAACTGAATTTCGACGCCGTCCTCAATGTGAAGCCGCTTTGCGATGAGGGTCGGTATACGCACCGCCAAAGAGTTGCCGGACTTGAAAATTCGGCCGCCGCTAAGAACTAGAGCGCTGAAGGCTTTTTGCCCGGAAGTCTTACCTCGCTTGTGCATACACCGTACGTACATCGAATATCATGTTGCCGTCAATGCGTTGACCGGCGGCGTCAACGTCAAGAGGCTGACGTCGTGCGCGGGGCACTCGCCGAGCGTTTCTTTCTCGGCGGCGTAGGCGTTCGCTATCACGATCGCGTGCTGGGCGCCGTATTGGTCGCGGTACTTGGCAGCTTCGGCGATGTCGGGGCGGACGAGTGGTAGCCGAGGACGCCGAGGATCGCGTCGATGTACCCGTCGCGATTGGCGTTGTTGCCGACGTGCGTCTCATCGTCAGCTGATGAGCCATTCGCGACTCGACGTTGACCATCGGTATAACGGTGGTTATACTCGTAATGTGAAGACTGCCGTATCGCTTCCGAACGACCTGTTTGAGGATGCCGAAGCGCTTGCCGCCGAACTTGGCGTAACACGGAGTCAGCTCTATGCGTGGGCTATCGAAGAATTCGTCCGCACGAGAAGCAAGAACGAAGTTGCAAAGCGGCTGAGAGATTTCTATGGCCAGGGCGTCGAGCCGGACGCGGCGGTCACGTCTTATTCTCGAAGAATTCTCAAGCGAGCGGAGTGGTGAAGCGAGGCGAAATCTGGTGGGCGAATATGGAAAGTCCGCGGGGTTCCGGCCCGGGCGACAACCGTCCGGTTGTCGTCATTCAGTCCGACCTCCTAAACGCGACCGCAATCAATACGTGTCTCTGCGCGGTCGTTACATCCAACCTGCGCCTTCTTCATTCGGAAGGGAACGTCGCACTCCGTAAAGATGAATCGCGTCTCGCAAAAGAGTCGGTAGTCAACGTTACGCAGCTTCTGGCTCTGGATCGGGCCGATCTCGTGGAACGCGTCACATCACTTTCCGCGAAGACCATGCGGCTGATCGATACGGGAATTCGATTTGCGCTCGATCTGTAACAAGCTGCGGTCATCGTCTCGTGACGGCTTCTTCGAATTCGGTTGGGTCGGTGCCGGCGGCGGCTGCGGTGAGGCGGGCGATGACGTCGCGCGGCGGGGCGTACGGCGTGTCGGGCTGCGGATCGGGGAGGTCGTCGGCGGGATGGTTGCTGCGGAAGCGGCGGTCGGGGTCTTGCACGATCAGCGGATGCTAGCCGCGCGCGATCATCTTCTCGACGTACGCTTCGAGCGTCGCGTAGACGTACTTCTTCCGCTCGTCGCGCGGTAAGAGATCGCGCGCGACGGCTTCGGCGAGGACCTCGTCGACGGTGCGCGATTTGCCGTCGGCGAAAATTTGAAACGCGACGGTAATGACGTCGGAACGCGGCTGGAGTTCAAAGGCGTCGAACGTGCCAATGCGCGTGGCGCCGGCGGTGACGAGCGTTTTCTTTGCCGAGGCGACGGCGAAGTGTTGCGGGCCGATGCGGGCGAGTTCGGTTGCGAAGACGTCAACGGCACCCTGTCGATCACATCCCACCGCCAATCCCTATCACTTCAAGCCGGCAAAACTCCCCTAGAGTAAGGCAATCGTCCACCGGACACCACCATAAAATTGCTGCTACACGAGCTACGGAACATGCCCCCACCACTACGCCACGACGAACAACCTCAAAGGTGCATAACTCGGCCAGATGTGTGACCTGCCGGAACTGTCCGCGTAGCGCATTCACCTTTGATCTTTGCCCCAAGTTATTGCCATATTTTCCGTCGCCGCGCTTGGAGAACGTCGTCACCCGAGGCGATGCGAAAAATGCGGTCGTACTCCTCAGCGGCAGCGTACAGGAGACCGACGAGGTTCTTGAGGACTTCCGCATCGACGTGCTCGGTGCGGTAATCGAGTTTGTGCGGAACGCTGCTTCACCGCAACAGCCTCGGATCGAGCACGACATCGAAGGGCTCACCGATTCGTAGCTCGGAGAAACGGTGATGCTTCGGATTGATGATGATGTTACCGTCCTCCGGCGAAACCGCGCTTGGGACCCGAAGGGCGAGACTCGTACCGCTCAAAACCCACGTATCACCGAGTTCCGCAAGTTGACGAGGCGGCGGCTCGGTTCGCCAATACGCCGGCAGCGACGCGGCGTCGCACACTTCGATCGCATCGTCGGGGATGTCAACGGCAAATGCAACGAGGTCGTCCGGCGCATTCTCGCGTCCAATGTGAACGAGCTGTTCGAGCTGCGCTAACGCCATGCTCGAGGCACAGTACACGACGTAGACCCCTTTGCTATTCCAGCGCTGTCCCACTAGCGCAGACCCGAATCCCGTAAAGGCACTGGCGATGTGTAGACGTCGGGTGATGCGCCAAGCTCTCAAAGAGCTATGCTACGCCGCCGTATGCGATCGCCGCGAGCGATTGTTCGACGTATGTGGTCCCGAGCTCGGTATCCAACATCGCCAAGGGCGTTTGATTTCCGAGATACGCGTTGGGCGTTGCGAGCCAGCGCATCGCTTTCACCCGGTCGCCAATCGACTCGGTCGCAAGATCGCCGATGCGAGCGAGGCGATACGCGCGATCGGCTTCGGTCGGCGAGAGGGACGCCTGACCGCCCTCTTTGCGCGCGATCGTACGCTGCGAGCTGCCGATGACGGCGGTAATTTGCTCGACAGAAAGGCTCATCGCTTTTCGAAGCGCCTTGAATTGCGTACCGCGGATCTTGCCACCGATAATTGCGTCGCGTATGACGTCGAGTTCGAAACCGCTCGTCGTTTCCGCCGAAAGCCCAAAGAGGACTGCAATATACGGCTCGTTTGGGCGACGCTTCGGTTTTCTCAACCAGGTTTTGCCATTTGGCGCTCGGGTATGTGCCATATGTCTACATACGCTGCTTCTTCGCCACGCTCCTCGCGAAACTCAGTCGCGCCCGTGTGGCGCAGTCGCAACCTGGCGCGACGGCCTGACCCGCGACGGGGCCGGCTGTCGACCGCGATTCGCGCGTCGGTTCGTTCTGGAAAGCGGAGCGAGAACGACGATTGCGGTGCGGCGGTCGTCGGTCCAGAGGGCTTGAGCGATGCGCGGGTTCGTAAGGTAGGCGAAGGCGTCGCGGATGTCCGTGCGGATGCAGGGTGTGTGCGAGGCGTGCGCGGCGAGGTATTTGTCGACGAGCATGATGGCGGCGTCTTCGGTGAGCAGTGGGGCGTCGGTGGGGGCATGGAAGTCGACGGCCGCGGCTTGGGCGGACCACGCGGTTGCGAGCAGGGCGTCGCAGATGACGGTGAGGTGTTTGCGGGGACCGTGCGCGCGCGACCATTCCAGATCGGCGAGGGCGTCCGCCGCGAAGCCGGGCGCGAACAGCGGGCGCAGTTCGAAGGCGTTCGCGCCGAGTTCGAGGAGTCGCAGCAGATCGGTCACGTTCCAGAGGCTGACGTCGTGCGCGCGGCACTCGTCGAGGGTTTCTTTTTCGGCGGCGTAGGCGTTGGCTATCATGATCGCGTGCTGGGCGCTGTATTGATCGCGATATTTGGCGGCTTCGGCGATGTCGGGGCGGACGAGCGACAGCCGAGGACGCCGAGGATCGCGTCGATGAAGCCGTCGGGATGGGCGTTGCCGCCGACGTGCGTCGCGGCGAAGCCGAGCGGTTCGAATGCCGCGGTGACGGCTCGTTCGAACGCGGTCGGGTCGGTGCCGGCGGCGGTGGTGAGGCGGGCGATGACGTCTTGCGGCGGGGCGTATGGCGCGTCGGGTCGCGGATCGGGAGGTCGTCGGGGGGATCCTCGCCGACGGCAAGCCGCGCAACGTCGACGAGATCCTCGCCGAAGCCGTCGCGCGCGATCTCTTACCGCGCGACGAGCGGAAGAAGTACGTCTACGCGACGCTCAAAGCGTACGTCGAGAAGATGATCGCGCGAGGCTGCGGCGCGACGCGTTCGTAATGCGCGAGGACGTGGGCGCGTTCGGGGGCTTCAGGGGCCTCGTCTACATCTAAACCTCTAAGACTCGTGGAGCGCTGACCAAAAAAAGTCGTTGAGCGAGAGAATCAGATTTTCGGTGGCGGCGTAGAGATCGGCGACCCGGTTAATCGCGTTGACGACGGCGGTCGTCGTCGTCGACTTTCCACCGTAGATGAGGAGCAGCCCGGGGTGCTCTGAGAGAGCCGCATAGAGCGTTCGAAAGTCAGCGCAGTCGCGCGTGACTATGGCGCGGCGGGATGCGAGTGCAGCACCGAGGATCGCGGTGTCAGCGGCGCCGACGCCCAGACGAGCGACGCTCGTTTCGACGTCGTGCCCCGCGGTACGCAGTCGCTCGACGAGCCGCCGTTCACTCGCATTCTCATCAAGGAGTAGCAGCACGGCGCGAAAGGAAGGGTTCGGTGCGACGACGTTCCTCAGCGAACTCCGCGTCGATCAGCTCACGATTGCGCTCGACGTAATCGACGGCCTCGCGAACCGATTCGATGGGTAGGTCGAATTCAGCGGCGATCTCTTCGACGCTCAGCTGGTTCGCCTCCATCGAATCGACGACTTGGCCGGCCGTGAGACGCCGCCCCTTGATTGAAAGCTGCCGCCGCCAACGGTGCGGCACCGCGACGAGCCACCGATATGCCGCCTCGGGCCGAAGCGCGCGCGTGAACTCAGGAAAGGCGTCGACGGCGCGCGGGTCGTCGCCGGGCAAGAACGAGATTACCGTACCGCTCTCGATTGCAGCAGAAAGCCTAGAAAAAAGCGCGAGAAGCGCGCGACCGGCCTCGGAGTCGCCGTCGGCGCCGAACACGCGCCGCGCGCGCGCAAGAGCGAGTTCATCCTCCGTTCGAAGATCGATTTGCCAGCGTCGCCTTGCCATGACTCCTATATTACTCCAAAGCGGAGGCGACGGAAAGAGCGCGCGAGAGCTCATTCGTTAGACAGCGGCAAAGGTAGACGATCAGGGAGGCACCGGAGCGCCGGCGACGTGCCTCTCGTCGAAGCCGAGCGGTTCGAATGCCGCGGAGACGGCCTTTTCGAATGCGGTTGGGTCGGTGAAGGCGGCGGCTGCGGTGAGGCGAGCGATGACGTCGCGCGGTGGGGCGTACGGCGTGTCGGGTTGCGGATCGGGGAGGTCGTCGGCGGGATGATTGCTGCGAAAGCGGCGGTCGGGGTTCTGTACGATCAGCGGATGCAAGCCGCGCGCGATCATCTTTTCGACGTACGCTTTGAGCGTCGCGTAGACGTACTTCTTCCGCTCGTCGCGCGGTAAGATATCGCGGGCGACGGCTTCGGCGAGGATCTCGTCGACGGTGCGCGGTTTGCCGTCGGCGCGAATTCGCAACGCGACGGTGATGACGTCGGAACGCGGCTGGGAGTTCGAAGACGTCGAACGAGTTGACGTGCGAGATGACCCCGGTGACGAGCGTCTTCTTTGCGGAGGCGGCGGCGAAGTGTTGCGGGCCGATGCGGGCCAGTTCGGTTGCGAAGACGTCGCCTGTGGCGAGGCGGTCGGGGGCGTTATCGATCGTCCACCCGGACGTGGCGACGGTGTCGAGTTCGGTCCACGTGGAGGGCGTGACGAGCGGATCGGCGGCGGTCGGTGTCCACGATTCGAAGCTGAGCGCGCGCGTGTGGACGCGCCAGAGGAGGCTCTGTTGCGTCAGCGCGATGTAGGCGCGGGTGCCGGAGCGCGTGGCCACCGATATTTGCGGGATGTGTGGTGGAACGGGGTGATGGAGTTGGCCGACGCGGACGACCGATTCGTCGTCACCGTTCGGGCGAAAGAGCGCGATGAGTGGTGTGCCGGCGAAGTGCTTGGCGACCAGCGGCGCGACGCATCCGTAATGCGCGATAACGTGTGCGCGTTCGCGTGCTTCGGTGGCCTCGTCTACCATCTAAACCTGCAAGACTCGTCGAGCGCTTACCAGAAAAAAAATCATTGAGCGAGAGAATTGGATTGTCAGTTGCGGCGTGAGATCGGCGACCCGGTTGACCGCATTGACGACGGCGGTCGTCGTCGCCGTCCCACCGTAATATGAGGAGCAGCCCGGCGTGCTCTAATAAATATGCATAGAGGGTTCGAAGGTCAGCGCAGTCGTTTGGCGCGCGTTAAGCGGTGACGAAATTGTGTAACAATCATATGTTATACATGATTTAGAAAATCAGTCAGTCCGAGAACGGGCTCCATACGCAACGGTCGGGAGCTTGGACGCCCTTGGAGGTGCGATTCCTCCTCCGGCACGCCGACGTCGCCGTTGCGGGTCGCCGCTTCGTAAAATGGCATCCTGCCCGAGATCCAACCGGTCGGAGTCGTCGCGGCGCTCGCCGCCCGGAACGCAGCTTCCCTAGCGTTCCGAGACCGGCTGCTTCCGAAGATTTTGGCGCTCAGAGAGGGCGGTCTTAATTAGCCGAGGTGGCTATGGCTCTCAATCGTCGACGCGCACGGAGGCGCCGCGGAAATCGCTGGGACTGTTCACTGGCGTGGATTTTCTTGAACCGGAAGCCGTGGTCGGTCGAGAAATGACGGCCTAACAACTTATAGAGTGGAGCAAGCGCTACATTCGTCTCTTCCGAGATATCCTCGGTAATCGCAGCCTGCACAGGGTGTGGAAAGCGTCCGAAATCTCGTGATACACAGTGTTTCCGCAGAAAAGGCGAAATATCAACCGCGCCTCGGTAAGCAATGGACAGGGGCGTGATGGAAGCCAACCGCATGCAGACGCCGCCGTCGTTCACACTCATCCTCACGCGCGGGACGCATCTCATCTCGCTCGAGTCCGCCCAGGATGTGAGAGAAGCGATCGAACGCAAGGATTCGACGGTGGAAATCGCGCTCGATCCGTTCGGCGGAGCGGATTCCGAACGCCGTACCATGATCGCCGTCCGGCACGTCGTAGCTCTAACCCGAAACGAACCGCGGGCGGACGACTTGCGGGTGACGCGTCTCGAGCAGAGGGCGAGGATTACGCGCTGATGGCGAATCTTCGCGCGACGCTCTCAATGAGAGCCACGAGATTTCTCACCGTACTGGCCGAGGGCTGCGCCAGCGCGGCCGCCTCGTTCCCGTCGAATCGGCGGTTCACGTAGATCCGGAAGAACCGGGGCGCGACCTCCTCGACAAGCGTTAACGAGTGAGAGCACCGGTCGCAAATCAGCTCGAGGTGGTTCTCCGGTAGGAACTCATCGAACGTCCAGTTCCCCGAGCAGATCGCGCCCTCTAGAATGGTAATCGGCACGGCCACTCCGAGTCGTAGCTTGGAGCCGGCGAATGCACGAGAGGTGATTACGTACGAGTCCGTCAGCGGGCTGTCGATCGCGCCGCCGGAACGTCCGCCAACCGATTCGCCAATAATACCCTTACGGAGTCGTTGCGCCTCCTCGGGATCAAAGCGTTCCAGCCATTCCATCACGACCGCTTGAGATGACCCATGGGGAAGCTCCGGCGCTCGGCAGACGGCGCATGTGTCGAATTCCTCGGCGCGCGCCACGGCTTCCGGCGATAGGTTTATTCCGAATTCAATGAGATCGGCGTGGTCCGCGAGCATGGGTGCCCAGCGTATACGCTGCTCTGCCCTAGCGAAATCGGAACGTCAGTTCGTTGTGCGAGCCCGGAGATCCACGGCACTACATGTCGTAGGCCGACAGACCGCCTTTACGAGAAATTTGACGTAGCCCACCGTAAGCGCTCGCCCGGAGCACGCTAGCTCTTACGTAATCCCCATCGTGGTCCGTCTCTCGGGGAGCGGCATCTCGCGCAGGTTTAGCGCGGTATCTCAACGACATGCAACGTTGCCCCGAGGTGTATCCTGTTCATACGTGGAGAGCAAGCAACGAACGAAGGGGCAACGTCAGTGCGGGTGCAGCTCAGAACCGCAGGTGCCGCACCGCAGCACTTCCCGCCGGCCGGGCACGAGCGGGAGACGACGGACTACGCGCGCCTCGGCTGCTGACACGCGACGAATCTCACCGTGGGGGGCGCTCTTCGGCGAGAGCTTCGCTTCGGAGCGGCGCTTATCGTCGCTTCACGCGCGTTCGACGATCGTGAGATGCTCCGCTCGCGGATTGAGTGCCAAGACTCGATCGTCGAGCAGTGCCACGAACGCGACGCCGTTCGCATCGAGGATGTTCGCGACCCATGCGTCGCCACGCGACGGCGGCGTTCCGAAAGCCAACACCGGAACGGCGCCCGCGACCTCTGCATCGTAACGAACGCGATAATCGAAGAGTTGACCCATGCCATAACGCATGCGGTCGACGGCGCGTAGTGGATTCGTCAGTGACTTCGCCTCGATGAGAATTTTCTGCTCTCCGACACAAGCGTAGAGGTCGATGTTGTTGTTGTACCACCAGGTGCCGCCTTTTCGGTCGACGGTTTTTGCTATGGTTCGGAGTACTCGTTGATGGTCTGCACGAGCCCGCTCTTGCAAGGCCGCGCTCTCCGCAAGGTTGGGCAGCGCACCGCCGTTCCACACGTAACCCGTGCCGTCCGGAATCGAGGAGGCTCGACGAAGCGCATCCTTCGGAGCCATAACGAGTTGACTTATGCTTCCGTCGTACAGGTCGTCCACGGTCGGGAGCGATTCAACGTTGCTCAAGGACACGCCGCCGGCGATGAGTAGTCGGTGGTAATCGTAGAGCGATATTTCGCGGACCGACGCCTGAAATTGCGGTGAGGTTGCGCTGCCTGTTTCCATCCAGACGCCTGCGACGCCGCGGAGTGAAACGCGTTTTGGAAAATACTCAAACCCCTTAATATCGACGAAGCGGAGGTTGCTGTCGAGCATGTCGGGATAGGGTAGTCCGAGCCGGCCATGCCCGAAGTATGTTCCGGCGTCCGGTGTTGCCGAACCCTTCGCCGGCCTGTAGTACACAAAGCGATCGTCGGGGAGCACGCGCTTGAAATAGATTCGAGGATAGTGATAAATAACGCCTTCGACGTCCTTGTATTTCGGCGTCCCTTCATCGCCGATAAAGCGCTGACTCAAAACGACTGGCATATCGAGCCAGTATATCCCATTGGTCGGTCCGACGCGACTAGCGGTGTTGAATGCAGAGAGGCTCGCCAGACGGCGAGCCTCTCTGCGTAACAACCGCAGCGACTAAGTACTCCTCGTCGACCCCACCGAGCAGTCCGAGACCTTCGTCTTCTTCCTCTTCTTTTTCGAGGTCTTCGTCTTCTTCTTCGAGGAAGTAGCCTTCGTCGACTTCGTCCTCTTCGACGGCCGGCGCCTCATCGACGAGGTCGGCGCTATCGAGGACGTCGTCGCCGAGTCCGTCGATCCGCGGCATCGGCATGTCTTCTTCGGGCAGCACCTTCGCGATGACGCCCTTGTTGCCGTGCCAGAGGCTCACGCGGTACGTCTCGCTATCGTGGAGCGTGGGCGTTCGCGACCACGATTGCTGCGCACCGACACTTCGGACGGGTGCAGATCGATGGAAGCGTGGCGTCACAGCTGATTCTTCGTTTTTGAGAGCTTGCGCCTCGGGCGTGCTGGGACTTTGCGTTCGGGCTTCGAGACCTTGGTATTTCCTGCGGGACTCGCGAGTTGTCGTTCGAGCATCGTAAATGCATCGAGGAGTTCGCGCGCCTCGAAGACCCGGTTACGCCGGATCATCGCGGTCTGCGTCAAGATACCAACCGATACAAGCACGGCGACGGCTTCGTTCACGACGGCGAACGTACGATGAAGCTTCTCGGCGGCAGAACGAACACTCATGACTGGCATTTCGGGGAGGAGCGCGAGCAGCGCGAGAACGGACGAATCCGATCGCACCGGTCCGACATGGACTTTCCAAGACGCCGTGATTTCTTCAACGCGTTTTTCGAAGGACATCGCATCGGCGCACGCACGTTTTGCAGCAACGGCAAAGAATGCGATCCATGCATCGAGCGCATGGAACGCTTCCGATGATGTTGGCGCCCTCGTGACACGCGTTGCGATCAAGGATGAAACATAGCCTTCTGCTCGTGTAGCGAGAACCAACGAGATGGGCGGCGTGGCCTTGACCGCGAGACCCCGTCGCCGGAGGATCATGTAGATGAGCGCTCGTCCCGTTCGGCCATTTCCATCGGCGAACGGGTGGATCGTCTCGAATTGCGCATGGGCGATCGCCGCTTGCGCGACGGCCGGCAGCATGTCGAGATTGCAAAACTCGCATAAATCCTCGAGTAGCTCGCGCACAGACTCTGGCGGAGGCGGAATGAATGTAGCCGAAAGTGGGTTATAATCGCTGCCCCCGATCCAATTTTGTTCGACGCGAATGCGACCCGCATGTTCCTTCGCTCTCGTACGTTCCAGCAAGCGCCGATGCACTTCGAGCAGACCGTCGACGGTGATCTCGCCATCCGTTTGCACCGCAAAGGCCATTGCGTCGACATTACCAAGAACGTCGCGAACTCGTTCGTCTTGGATCGGAAGACCCTCGTCTGTTTCGAGCGACGCGCGAAGCAGACGTTGAGGTGAAATCTCAAGACCCTCGATGTGCGACGAGGCTACCGACTCGGCACGCAAAAGAAGACGAGCGAGGATTTCCGTGTTCGTCAGCGATTCGGCCCGAAGGTCGAGTTGCCGAATGGCGGCTTCGGCATCCGCGACGTCTGCGGCCGTCGGCCCAGTAAGGTGTATTTCCCGACCGATGAGTCGAGCGGGCACGAATGCGTCGTACAGGCCGCCGAGCCGATCTCTGCGAGGCACGTCGATTCCACCAATCGTGGACTTCCAATGCCGGCGGACGAACGTTCCCAAAGTATCATCGACCTCTGCTGTATTATACCATAGTCCAATAAAGCATAACATAATCGGGCGTCGAACCGGGCCTATCCTGGCGCTTCATGAAGGCCACATCGTCGGTTCGGCCGTGGCCGGGTACGACGGACACCGTGGGTGGGTGGCTTTGTTTCGTGGCCGTCCTGAACTCGTACCGCCGTCAGAGCGTTGGTACGCTGCTCGTACGCGACGCCGAAAGGCGTCTTCAGGCGATGGGCTGCTTCAAAATCAACCTTCAGTCAGAACGTCGAACGCAATCGTCGTCGCTTTCTACGAGCGTCTCGGTACGCCGTCGAGGACCGTGTGAGCCTCGGAAAGCGATTTCCAGCATAAGAGTTGCCACCTGTTCGTGCGGCAATCTACGCGTCGAATGCTACGCGGGACCGACGAAGATCTCGTCGAGCCATTGCCCGGCCTGTCAGAAACGTACGGGTAGCACCTACGGCATCGCGACGTTCTTTGCACGCGAAGCGATTCGAATCAAAGGACCGGTGAACATCTACGCCCCGACTCCCGATGACGAACGCCACGTCACGTATTATTTCTGTCCGGAACTGCGGCTCAACGGTCTATTGGGAACCAGGTGGATGCCGATCGGATTGGCGTTGCAGCCGGAGCGTTCGTGGATCCGTCGTTCCCAGGCTTCGATTCCATTTCGCCGTAGCGCTGGCCGCCAAATTGCCCTTACCGCCCAGCGGCTGCTGCGTGAACATCGAGTAGGGGCCCGTCGAACGCGCGAGGATCTTATCGTCCACCAAGTGCGCGAGTTTGAGCATGTAGATCATGCCGACGGTGATCGGGCGATTGAAGCGCTCGCCGCTGCGCCCATCGCCTAGCCACGTCTTCCCGTCGCTCGGTAAGCCCGCATCCATCAGCCACTCTTCGATATCCTCGGCATGCGCGCCATCGAAGACCGGCGGACCGTTTGAGCCAAAAATATTCCGCTATGACCCCTAGCAAAACCGACGTTTGGCCGTGATTAGGAGCTTGCGAAGCTTCCAACGAGGAGCGCCATGGACATCACGTCAGTCTCGGTCCGATCCTTCCTGATGACATCAAGCGCAACGTTTGCGGGCGGCGACGAGACGCTCACCGCGTCTGCGATGCCGCACTTGGCGCAAGGGCGGCCCGATCGCGTCGAGCTGATCGGAACGGGCGGCGCTCCCGATCTAGCACAGGCCAACAACGCGTTTTCAGTGACGAATTTTCCATCTGGAATCTCCGGCTCGAACACGTTGACCGCATCTTCCCGCGCGACGCCAACCACGACCGGCGACATTACCCGCATGAGCCTCGCCGAGAAGGTCACGACGACCGCGAGCGCGGGCATTGCGAGCGCGGCGAAAGATGCTGGTGGAGCGGTCGGCGCGTTCTTGAAAAACCCAAAGAACGACGCATGCTCGTCGGCGGAGCAGCGATTATCGCCGGGGCGCAGTTGGTGCCGGGGGTCGATGTCGCAATCGATGCAATCCTCGGCGTCGCCGGCGCGGCGATGTATGCGTCGGCTGAACCGGAGCATCGTGAGAATGTCACCAAGGCGCTAGGCAAGCTGAAAGATTATGCTACCGAGATCGGTGGCGTCACCTCGCAAGCGGAGCTAAAGAAAGCCTCTGAAGATTTTGCAGATTTCTTAAAGATTGGTGGCCAAGAGGCGGCGGACGCTTTGGGCGTCGTCGCTGGCGCGGTGGGCGCGCCGAGCCAATTCTTCGGACTCGCCGAAAAGGCAAAAGCACTCGGCGGCATCGACGGCGTGATGGCCGCGGGTTCGAAGGAACTTTCGGTCTTGGGCGGTGTCGCCAAATCGGTAGGACGCGGCGTTGAACGCGGACTCGATGCCGCCGGTACGTGGCTTGATGAATTCAGCGCCCGGGCCGGTCTTGGCTCACAGGCGGCCTTCGCACTGCCCGGCGGCGGTACCATACGCGCCGAATTTAGCAACAAGAACCAACACGTTCTCGAATCGCGGGCTGCTACGACTGCTGCAAGCACGAGACGTGATGTCGCGGCCCATGACGCGGCCGGCGGGCACACCGCGGCGTATCACGTCGGAAAATCCGACAACTGGCTTCGCAACCGGTTACAGAACGATCCAGACCTTGCTTCCGTCTCGACGTTCACAACGACGGCGGACGCGAATAGGGCGCAAGCGACCGCGGCAAAGCAGTATAAAAGCGAGATCGCTCGATGGCTGCAGAAAGATCCGCAACGGAATCCGACATTTACGATCTCCACTGACGTCGGGAAGCCAATCGGCCGCTTCTTCGAACGAGGAAGCCATGATGCCCAAACGACGACGAAAGCGGTTTTCGTTCTAACACGAAACAATTCAGCCGAAGGCTGGTTTTTCCGCACGTCGTATCCGGTAAAGTAAGTGAGTATGGATCATAGAGCCGCATATCCGGAGTTGGAAACATTCATCGAGGGTGAATTCAATCAGGATTGGACTGAAGACGCAAAGGCGCGAGGCGATGTCGTCCACCCCGATTCTGTTGTGCTGCATGTCTTTAAGAGCGTCAATGCTGCGTATCTTATGGCACTTAAAGAAGATATCAACAGCCTGCTTGCGCGTAATTACAACGAACAAGAGCTACAGCGAGTCATTCAAAAGGATTTTAACGGAAACATCGACCCGTCGATACGAGGGTCTACAATGCGAAATTGGCTCGAGCACGTACGGCACATGATAGACCAAGCTTTAATTCGCTCCGGTTCGAGTCGCCCTCCGAAGTAACATTACGAAAAAGCCCCCGCTCAATTCGTGAGCGGGGGCCTTTTCATACTCCTGCGACTAGTAGTCTTCGTCGCCGCCACCGAGCGGCCCGAGACCCTCGTCTTCTTCCTCTTCTTTTTCGAGTTCTTCGTCCTCTTCCTCAAGCACGTAGCCTTCGTCGACTTCGTCCTCTTCGACGGCCGGCTCCTCATCCACGAGGTCGGCGCTATCGAGGACGTCGTCGCCCATGCCGCCGATACGTGGCATACCCGAATCGTGATCGAGGTCGGGACTGGTCGGCATCACGCTGCGCGGTGAGGCTTGCGCGGCCGCAACTTCCTCGTCGCTCGCTTCGGCCTCGTCGTCTTCTTCGGGCTCTTCCTCGATGAGCGTCGCGCCCTCCGCGGAATCTTCCATCCCGATGCCGGCCGGTACGGCCGCCGCTGCGGCACGCATCGTCTCGGCTTCTCTCGCCGCAACCATCGTTTGCGACATGCGCGGATCGTCGTCGCCGACGAGCAAACCGATATCCTTGGCGGTCTCGGTCATGTCGTCGTCTTGGATCTTGATCTCGATCTCTTCGCGGTTCTCCGTGAGCACCTTGACGTCGAGTGCGAGTGATTGGAGTTCCTTGATCAACACCTTGAACGATTCGGGAACCCCGGGTTCCATCACGTTCTCGCCCTTGACGATCGCTTCGTACGTCTTCACGCGGCCGACGACGTCGTCGCTTTTGACCGTGAGCAGTTCTTGCAGCGTGTACGCGGCACCGTAGGCCTCGAGCGCCCAGACTTCCATCTCGCCGAAGCGCTGGCCGCCGAATTGGGCCTTGCCGCCCAGCGGCTGCTGCGTGATCATCGAGTAGGGGCCCGTCGAACGCGCGTGGATCTTGTCGTCCACCAAGTGCGCGAGTTTGAGCATGTAGATCATGCCGACGGTGATCGGGCGATTGAAGCGCTCGCCGCTGCGCCCATCGCGCAGCCACGTCTTCCCGTCGCTCGGTAATCCCGCATCCATCAGCCACTCTTCGATATCCTCGGCATGCGCGCCGTCGAAGACCGGCGTTGCGATGTACATCTCGAGCATGCGCGCCGCCCAGCCTAGATGCGTCTCCATGATCTGACCCAGATTCATGCGCGACGGAACGCCGAGCGGGTTGAGCACGATATCGACCGGCGTGCCGTCTTCCGTGTACGGCATGTCTTCTTCGGGCAGCACCTTCGCGATGACGCCCTTGTTGCCGTGACGGCCGGCCATCTTATCGCCCTGCAGAATTTTTCGCTTCTGCGCGACGTAGACGCGCACGAGATGGCTCACGCCCGGCGAAAGTTCGTCGCCGTTCTCACGCGAGAACATCTTCACGTCGATGATCTTGCCTTTTTCACCGTGCGGCACTTTGAGGCTCGTGTCGCGCACTTCGCGTGATTTCTCACCGAAGATCGCGCGCAGCAGGCGCTCCTCCGCGGTCAGCTCGGTCTCGCCCTTGGGCGTGACTTTGCCGACCAAGATGTCTTCGGGACGGACCTCGGCGCCGATGCGGATGATGCCGCTCTCGTCGAGATCCTTGAGCGCGTCTTCACCGACGTTGGGAATGTCGCGTGTGATCTCTTCGGGTCCGAGCTTCGTATCGCGAGCTTCGCACTCGTACTCCTCGATATGAATCGAGGTGAAGCGATCGTCCTTGACCATCCGCTCGGAGATCAAGATCGCGTCTTCGTAGTTGTAGCCTTCCCACGGCATGAACGCGACCAAGACGTTTTGGCCGAGCGCCATCTCGCCTTCTTCGCTCGACGGACCGTCGGCCAGAATCTGGCCGCGCACGACGTGCTCGCCGACCGTGACGATCGGCGTTTGATTGATGCACGTGCCCGCATTCGAGCGCGTGAATTTCAGCATGTCGTAGGTGCGCTCGAGTTCGTTCTCGTCGCCTTTGACGAGGACGGCCTTCGAATCGACGCCGACGACGGTGCCCGACTCGTACGCGAGCACGCAGCCGCCGGAGTCCTTCGCGGCGCGATATTCCATGCCCGTCCCGATGATCGGCGCTTGCGGCCGCAGCAACGGCACGGCCTGACGCTGCATGTTCGCGCCCATGAGCGCGCGATTGGCATCGTCGTGCTCGAGGAACGGAATGAGCGCCGTCGCGACCGAGACGATTTGCTTCGGACTCACGTCCATGAGCTCGACTTTGTCGGGGGGCTCGGTGACGTACTCTTCGGCGTAGCGCGCGATGACTTGGTCGGCCGTGATCTTGCCGTCGTCCGCGAGCGGCGTGTTCGCTTGCGCGATGATGTACTCGTCTTCGCGATCGGCTGTGAGGTAGCGCAGGTCGCGCGAGACGATGCCGTTCGTGACGATGCGATACGGCGTCTCGATGAAGCCGTACTTATTGACGCGCGCGTAGCTCGCAAGCGATCCGATCAGACCGATGTTCGGGCCTTCCGGCGTTTCGATCGGGCAGATGCGGCCGTAGTGGCTGTGGTGAACGTCGCGCACTTCGAAGCCGGCACGTTCGCGTGACAGGCCGCCCGGCCCGAGGGCCGAGAGGCGCCGCTTGTGGGTGAGCTCCGCGAGCGAATTCGTTTGGTCCATGAACTGCGAGAGCTGCGAAGAGCCGAAGAACTCTTTGATCGCGGCGACGACCGGGCGAATATTGATCAGCGCCTGCGGCGTGACGGTCTCGATATCTTGCACCGTCATGCGCTCGCGCACGACGCGCTCGAGGCGCAGTAAGCCGACGCGGAACTGATTTTGCAACAGCTCGCCGACGCTGCGGATGCGGCGGTTGCCGAGGTGATCGATATCGTCCTTGGTGACGATCTGCGCCTGGACTTTGAGCAGGCGGCGGATGACCGCGATCATATCGGCGCGGGTCAGCGCACGCTTGTCGATCGCGGGTGCGGGCAAGCCCGACGACGAGTACTCGCGGTGCTCGGGACGCACGGCGCCTTCGAGTTTGCCGTTGAGTTTATAGCGGCCGACGCCCGCGAGATCGTAGCGCTTCTCATCGAAGAACAGCGATTCCAAGAGCTTCTCGGCGTTCTCGGCGTTTTCGGGTTCGCCGGGACGCAATTTCTTATAGATTTCTTTGAGGGCGTCTTCGCGGGTTTTGACGTCCTTGTCTTTTTCGATCGAGTTGACGACGAGCGGCGAATGATCGAAGAGCTCGAGGATCGCTTCGTCGGATTCCCAGTTGTACCCGAGATCGGGGCGCGAGAGCGCGCGCACGAACGTCGAGACGTAGATCTTGCGATTCTTGTCGATGCGGACGCCGACCGTCCCCTCGGTCTCGTCGTTCTTCGTGCCGTTATCGGTTTCGAATTCGATCCACGCGCCGCGGTTGGGGATGATCGTCGCGTTGAACGTGGGGCGGTTGTTCGTATCGTTGTCGGTCAGGAAGTAGACGCCGGGCGAGCGCACGAGCTGGCTCACGATCACGCGCTCGGCGCCATTGATCATGAACGTGCCCTTGTCCGTCATGAGCGGGAAATCGCCCATGAAGATCTCTTGGTCGGGGATACCTTTGATTTCACCGGACTCGGCGGTGATCAAGCGGACGCGGACGCGCAGCGGCGCGCTGTAGGTCATGTCGCGCTCGCGGCACTCTTCGACCGTATACTTCGGATCGCCAAGGCTATGGTCGCCGAATTCCAGGACGAGATTGCCCGTGAAATCCTTGATCGGCGAGATCGATTCGAACGCTTCGCGCAAGCCGTCGGTGACGAACCATTTGAAGGAGGCCTTCTGCAATTCGATCAGGTCGGGCAGATCGAGGACGTCGGCGATCTTCGCAAAGCTATGGCGCTTGCGCTTGGCGCCGGGATCGGGATAGCGCTCGACCGTGAACGCCGCCGTCTCCGGCGCCATGACTTGTGTCGCGGGCGGCGTGACGAACGGGGTGGTCGGGGCTTCGGCCTTGGTGCGCTTGGAACGACTCGTCTTTCCCGACGGCGCCTTGTCGGCAACAGGCTTGGGAACGATCGTTTTCGCCATTAAATTATATGTCTCTCACTACGAAGCGCGGCAAAGGCAACTGGCCCGAAGAGCGTCTCCGGGCATAGACCGGTAGCATATCACCATACGGAAGAGCCGTCAAGAAAATATTGCGTAGTATCACATGATTCAATGCTGCTCGTCTTCGCGCGAAGCTGCAAAGCGGGTATAAGCGGGCGGTAGCTTGTTTATCGAGGAGATACTCGTGTCCGCTTTGACCGACCGCAAAGGCTTTCTGTTCACCGCCGCAGGCGTGCTCGCCGCCGGCGCAGTTCCCCGCCGCGCCGGCGCCGCACCCAACGCCGCGGCGACAGCTGGCCCCGGAGCCGGCATGCCTGGCGCCAGCGGATCGAGCACGCCCGGCGCGATGCCAGGCATGCCCGCCACTTCGGCCATGCCCGCGCTGATGCCGCTGCCGCCCGCCGATGCGACGGCCGACCCGGATATGCGCCGGGTTCTCGACGCGCTCAACGGATTCAACGCGCCGCCGCTGCCGAGCGTACCGCCGCGCATCGCCCGGGAACTGCCGTCGTTCGCCGACGCGCTGCAAGCGACGCTCGCCGCGATGGGCAAGCCCGGCGTGGAACCCGTCGCGAAGATCGTGCACAAGGTGATCGCGGGTCCGGGTGGACCGCTGCTCCTGCGCATCTACACGCCCGCGGGCTCCGCGCCGTTTCCGGTGGTCGTGTACTTTCATGGCGGCGGCTGGGTCATCGCGAATCTCGATACGTACGACGCCTCGCCGCGCAGCCTTGCCAATGGCGCGGGTGCCGTGGTCGTCTCGGTCGCGTACCGTCAGGCGCCCGAACATCGCTTCCCCGCGGCACCGATGGATGCGTTCGCGGCGTACAAATGGGTCCTGGCCAACGCCGCGTCGATCGGCGGCGATCCCAAGCGCGTTGCCGTCGCGGGAGAGAGCGCGGGCGGAAATCTCGCCGCCGTCACGTCGCTGCAAGCGCGAGACACGGGCGTGCAACTGCCCGTGCATCAGTTGCTCGTCTATCCGGTCGCCAATTTCGCGACCAACACGCCGTCGTACGCACAATACACGAAAGCCGTTCCGCTCGATAAACCGGCCGTTCTCTGGTTCGGGAAATACTATCTGCGCACGCCGGGCGACGCGGCGAACCCGCTTGCGTCTCCGCTGCGTATCAAGAACTTCGCCGGTTTACCATCCGCGACGGTCATCAATGCGGAGATCGATCCGCTTCGCGACGACGGCGGACTGTACGCCGCCAAGCTCAAAGCGGCCGGCGTCCCGGTGACGCGCAGGCTCTATAGCGGCGTCTCGCACGAGTTCTTCGGGATGGGCGCCGCCGTCGAGAAAGCGCGCCAAGCGATGACACAAGCGACCGACGCACTCAAGGCGCGTTTCGCCAGCGTGTGATGCTAGGCGAGCGCCATGCCGGAGCGGCCGCGTGCATTACACGCTTGGATGTCGGGCGTCGATTGCACGAACCGCTCCCACTCGCGCTCGACGAATGTTGCGATCCCTTGGAGGAGCTCGCGCGCCGCATCCGCGGACGCGAGTTCACCTTCGAGAATGAGTTCCGTGTGACCGTACGCGGGCCGCGCGGTAAGCAGCCCCTCGAATGTCGCGGGGGCAAGCGCGTGATGGTTGCACCAGCCGAGCCGCAACGCATCGTGACGGCGCGCGCGATCGGTGTGATCGGGCACGACGACGCTCGATCGTCGCCGCCGAGCGAACGCGCTACCCGCCGGTATCTGGTTCGGCTCGTCGTAACGGTCGAAGAATTCTTTGGCGATTTCGATCGCCGCGCTGAACGCGCACGCTGCGATCTGCGCTTCGCGGACTTTCATACAGACCTCACTTGAACGGCAATGCGTCTGTGCAGTATCTCACGTTCCATAGCCAAGAGAACAGTGGCAAATCGCTTCTTCGTATCATTTGCCGCATGCCCCGGGACTTTACTTCCGCCACGCATCGGCGTACACTTCGGGGTAGTCTGCAGACGCAACCCGATGACTATGGAGGACGGGTTGAACCCGCTGGATCCACCTAATCAGCATGAGGGCAGCGCGCACTAAACCCGCGCACCACTTAGCGGTGTGCACAACGCGAGCGAACGCTTTTCGCACGCGCGCGCCCAAGCAAACGGAGCAGAGGCCGCGATGCGGTTTCTGCTTTTTTTTCCAGCAGCGGAGTCGCGCACCTTATCTTGGAGGCCCATGAAAGTTTCGGTCATTAAGTTTACGCTCGCAATGCGCGATGCCATGCGCGCCGTCGAAATTCTCAATCATCGCGCGCGCCGCCGTCACGACGCACAGCGACGTAAATCGCGACTGCGCGCGTCTGAAAAAGATATCGCACGTGCCACCGCACCATTCGCCATTAAACGGCGCGGTCCGCGCATCTCGGACCTGCGCCGGCTCACCGACGAACGCGAAGTGCGGCGCGACACATTGGACGGACTGCCGGCGTAGCCCACAGCGCTACCGTTAACCGACGTACCCGTGCGCCACACCATTCGTGTGCGGGCGCCGGGCACGCTCGGTTTCGGCCGAGTGCATGACGAACGCATCGATCTGAGCGAGTAACGCCGCCGCCGTTGCAAGGGCGATGCGTTGGGAAAAGGCGCTCGAAGCTCCGCCCGGCACGCCATCACTCGGCACTTCGTAACGGCCATCGAGCCGGAGCGAAAATGTTTCCTGGTCCGTCAGCCGTTCGAGCGCGAGTTCGCCGAAAAACAGCGTGTGCGGGCCCGTGCATTCGGGTGACCAGCGGATGCGGTAGCGCGAGCGCGGCGTAGCGCTGTCGTGCAACGGCCGGATCGCCACGTGCACGCCGCGATCCCGCTCGGTGAGCGCGAGCCCGCGTAGGGCGGCCGGCTCGAGACGCATGTTGAACTGCGTACTGTCGCTTGCGCTGCCATACCGTTCTAGATATTTACACAGGTACGTTTCGGCCGCTGAAAACGGGCAGGCGACGCGAATGCTTTCGTGGAGAGCGCCCATGGGCGTATGCCAGCTTTTCGGTGCGCGACCGCTCGGGGGCGCGCGGCGCGGTTGCGCCGGCGGACGAACGTTCGGCGGTCCTATTCCGAGTTTACACCAATAATGGTTATTGGGAAAGGTCCCCGAGGGGCGTCGCGACGCACGAAACCGCGCTCGAGTGACGCGCGGGTTCGTGCGAGGCTCTACGCCATCGCGGTTAGCGGCTAGCCGGTTGCTTTAGCGGTACTGGGACGAGCGTGTTGCGAAGCAGTCGCGGCAGTACACAGGCTTGTCGCCGCGCGGCTGGAACGGCACTTCGGCCGTTTGGCCGCACTGGCTGCAGGTCGTTTGGAACATCTCGCGCGCCGCGCCGCGCGCACCGCCGGCTCCGCCGTTGCCGCTCGCACCTGCGAAGCTCCCGCCGCCGCCCGCTCCGCCGGCGCCGCGCTGCGCTTTGCGCGCGCTCCGGCACTCGGGGCAACGGTTCGGCTTGTTTTGAAAGCCTTTACTGGCGAAGAATTGCTGTTCGCCGGAGCTAAAAATAAACTGGCTGTTGCAGTCGACGCAACTCAAGGTTTCATCAGTGTACACGGTAGGGTCTCTCCAAGCGTCTGTTTTACCCGCCCCGCTGAGTACCTGATGGAGAGCTAACCGCTAACACCGGACCGCGATGGTTTCGAGCCGTGCGGCGTGACGCTAAAGTACCCGCCCGACTCCGGGAACTATAACACACTGGAGCCCAAAGTGGTTTAGCGCCCACGAAAAATGCTAGAGCGCGAGGCGCATCGGCTGATGTTCGATCCCGGCGTCCCAGAGGAGTTGGCCGGCGTCGCAGAAGCCGGCTTTGCGATAGAACGTCGCGGCATGCGTTTGCGCGTGCAGGTGCGCGTATGCGAAGCCGCGCCGGCGCGCTTCGTCGACGAGCGCCCGCAGCAGGGCCGCACCGACGCCACGGCCGCGCGCTTCCGCCCGCACGGCCATGCGTCCGATTTGTACCGTCGCCGGATCGCGCGCGTAAAAGCGGCCCGTGCCGAGCGGCAACGCGTTCGCCCGAGCGCCCGTAGCGACGGCCAACGCGTGGACGGTGGCACGATCGATGCGATCGTGTTCGTCGATCTCTTCGCCCGGCGGAACCCCTTGCTCCGCAACAAAGACCGTCGTCCGAATGGCGAGTGCCGCGCGCATGCGAACGGCGTCGCCGATGTCGAAAAGCTCGACGGTCACGCGTGGCGTTACGATTCGATGAGCTGCATCATCGCGGGCGTATAACGGTCGCCGGCCGTCTTCCCGGCGAGGCCGTCGAGGTCGCGCAGATCCTGCGCCGTCAAGCGCACGTCGAGCGCACCCGCGTTGTCGTCGAGATACCGCACGCGTTTGGTCCCCGGAATCGGTACGACGTCGTTGCCTTGGGCGAGCACCCACGCAAGTGCGATGCGCGCCGGCGTTGTCGCACGGCGCTCAGCCACGGACTTGACGATCTCCACGAGCGCGCCGTTGCTGCGGGCGTTGTTGCCTTCGAAGCGCGGATTGGTGCGCCGGAAGTCATCGGCTTCGAGCTGCTCGACGTTGACCGCACCGGTGAGGAACCCGCGCCCGAGCGGACTATACGGCACGAGGCCAACGCCCAGTTCCCGGAGTGCCGGCAATACGTCGGACTCGACACCGCGCTCCCAAAGCGAATACTCGCTTTGCAGTGCGCTGATCGGATGAACGGCATTCGCGCGACGCAGCGTCGCGGGACCGATTTCCGAGAGCCCGAGGAAACGAACCTTGCCCGCTTCGACGAGCTCTTTCATCGCGCCGACGGTTTCCTCGATCGGAACGGCCGGATCGCGGCGATGCTGGTAGTAGAGATCGATCGTGTCGAGGCCAAGCCGCCGCAGCGATGCCTCGGCGACACGCTTCGCGTTGGCCGGCGAGCCGTCGACGCCGCGCACACCGTCGGCGCCCGTCTTGAAGCCGAACTTCGTTGCAACGATGGCGTTGCTCCGGCGGCCTACGAGCGCCCGGCCCAAGAGCTCCTCGTTGGTATACGGTCCGTATGCCTCGGCCGTGTCGAAAAAGGTGATGCCGAGATCGAGCGCACGGTGGATCGTCGCGATCGCCTCGCCCGCATCGGCGCTGCCGTAGGCCCACGTCATACCCATGCAACCGAGCCCGAGCGCCGAAACCGTCAATCCCTGTGTTCCGAGTTTGCGTTGTTCCACAGGTCGGAGAATACCGCCCGATGCATCGCAGAACCCTTGCGGTCGCGCGACGTTTCGGGCCCTGGCCGCCGGGAATAATTAAGCATGAAACTTTTAGCGATCGGTACCGTCGCCGCGACCCTCGCGCTCGGCGTTGCCGCAACGGCCGCGGCGCAAACTTCCGGTACGATGAACGGCGTGCAGCATGTCGGCGCGAAAGCTCGCTGTAGCCCGGGCGATCCGAACGTGATGGTAAGCAAAAGTAATAAAACGTTCGTGCTCGACAAGAGTGTAAAGCCGGCGATGATGGAGCCGGGGGCCGCCAAGAGGACGATGGGAGATCAGGCTGCGGCGGGCGCGGCCGCCATGCCCGCGATGAAATCCGGCATGGTCTCGATGTGCAAATCCGAGGCGCTTAGCATGGGTGCGAAGATGCAATCGGGCGGCATGGGCAAGAGCGGAATGTGAGTGACTGCGCGGCCCAGCGCGACTTAGCGGCGGCGGCTGCCGGGGCTCGCTCGTTGACGCAACTTGTGGAAGGCGAAATAGGCGACGCCGATCAGGATGGCCGCGTAGATAACGCCAACGATCACGCTATGCACCGTAGGAGCGTAGCGCGGGCCGTGTTGTTTCGGTATCACCCGAACGGATCATCCGTTCGGCGTTGCCTTTCGCACGTGGCCGGGAGTAAAATCGAGAGGCGATGAAGCCCGCTGAGGATCATGCCTTGAGCATTTTGCGTGTCGTCGAACGACAAGAGTTCGAGCACATCATGAGCCGCGCCCAAGCTCAGGCGAGTAACGCTATCGAGGTGCGCGACGGCCTCTTGCTCTGGGCCGAACGGCTGCTGCCCTATCTGGACCGCGATCCTCATATGACCGTCGCCGAAGCGTTACAACGCTACCAACAGGCGCAGTCCGAAGCGCCGCCGTCGACGCAGTAAGCGTGCGGCGACAACGTGCCGTCCGAGCGCGTGCATTTGGTAACGGGTCTGCTCGAGCGTGCGGATGCGCTGCTGCTGGTCGCTTCGCGTTATCCAAACCGGCGCGACGTGCTTTGGAATCTTCCGGGCGGCCGCCAGCGCGACGGCGAGTTGCTCGGCGCTGCGCTGGCCCGTGAATTTCTCGAAGAGACCGGGCTTGCGATCGAGCGCGGGCCGCTCGCCTACGTCGCCGAGTCCTACGATCGCGCGACGGGCGTCCATTTCGTGAACTTCGCGTTCCACGTCAGCACCGCAGGCGAACCGGTGCTGCCTCCCGATGACGCGCACGTCAGCGACATGGCTTGGGTCGCGAAAGCCGATCTGCCGGCGAAGCTTGCCATCGCCGTCGTGCGTGAGCCGCTGCTGGCCTACCTGGGTGGCGCGCGTTTGCGTTACACCGGCTTCGACGATGCGGGCGTGACGATCGAATTCGCCGATCCCGCTTAAGTGGCGGCGGTGCGCTTACGCGCGTCGCTCGATGCGAGCCAGCGTTCGCGCGAGAGTTCGAAGACGACGATATCGACGGGAGCGCCGCGCACGATCGCGCCGTTCTTCTGCACCCGCTTCTCATCGAAGCCGATGCGCGCGAGCAGCCGGCGCGACGCGGCATTGGCGGGGACGCAGCAAGCGTCGAGTTGGCGCATATCCGATTCTTCGAACGCGTAATCGACGACCGCGTGGGCGGCTTCGGACGCGCAGCCGGTACCGCGGTGCGTGGCAAGGACGCTGTAGCCGATCTCGGCCGTCCCACGCCCGCCGTCGCCGACCCGCAGCGACATCCAGCCGATCCCCTGTTGACTCTTGCGTTCGACGAGCAGCCATTCGAAGCGGCCGATCGCGCGCGCATCGAACTGCTTCGGGCGGGCCGCGACGCGCCGCGCGAATTCATCGCGCGTGTGCCGCGGAACGTCCTGGAATTCACGCAGATGCCCGCTCTGCATGATGCGCCAAAGCACCATCGCGTTCGCGGGTGTCACGGGATCGAGCACCAGGCGCTCGGTCTCGAGGCGTTTCACCGCGCCGCCCCCGCGAGGACCGCATCGCTAAACTCGCTCGCCTGCGAAAAGCCCCCCGCGCGCGGCGGCAGACTGCGGAAGCGGATGCGATCTCCCGAACGCGCGAGTAACGCCGCCGGGACATCGTGCGATTCGACGGTATAGATGCGCGGGCTGCCGCGTAAGGTGAAGTACACGGTCCCCGAGGGCGCCGTTGCGACGCGATCGATCGCGCCCGCGACGCTTCGCTCGCCGCCCGCGGCGACGGCGGCCGCCGTCGCACCGCCGCCCAAAAACGCTGCGTACTGCGCGAAGGCGTCGTCTTGCGGCGATGCATTACCACTTGCGCCGACGACGACGTGTCCATTTTTCGCCTGCACCAATGCCACCGTCTGATACTTCCCCGTATCGGCGACGAGCGGCACGACCCATGTGTTTTGGCCGAAGGCGTTATAGAGCAACGGCTGCGTCGGAAAGAGTTTGCCTTGGCGCACGACGGGATTCGAAGCAACGGCGTCTTCGGCGCCGCGCGAATTGAACTCGCCCCCGGAGGATGTATAGTAGGTAATCTTCCCGCTCACGGTATCCATATACGTGAAGCCCGTCATCGATTGATCGTTCGCGGGCGATGTATGATCGACGAACCAGACGAAGCGCGGTCCGGCGAGCAACCCGAAAACCTCGTCGCGTGCGGGAACGTGCACGTCGCGTTTGACGAACAGATTGTTGATGAGGCCATGAACGAAAGCGCCGAACCATTCATTGTACGCAAGCGCGAGGTCGGCGGGATAGACGCGGCTCACCCAAGCGGGCAAACTCGCAAAAGCGGCCCGGTCGACGCGGTGCATCGCGCCCGTCGCCGGATCGACGAGGGCAACGCCCGTGACCTTGGTGCCGCTCCAGCCGATCGTCGGGCGGCCGAGGGTGCAGATGTATTGCGGATTACCGGCGTCGTCGAGCTGCAAGGTCGTCTCGAGAATTTGTTCGGTACCGTAGGTCATGTAGACGTGCCGGTAGAGATTGTCGTTGAGGAGCGCGCTTGGAATATAGCGCAGCGGCTGGCGCGTACGCAGTTCCGGTTGCGCGTCGGGGTTCTCCGCACTGACGACGATGATCCCGGGACTGGTGCGCCGCGAGAGCCATTGCACGAAACCGTGGAATTCGAGCGGCGCGACCCAGACGAGCTTGCCGCTTGCGACCTGCACGTTGAAATCGCCGACGGCGTAGTAGGCCCCGAGTTGCCCGACGACTTTGTTTCCCGCAAAGACCGCCGCTTGCTGCGGCACGACCCGAATGTGTTTGATATCCGCACTTGGCGGTAACGACGACGACGTCGTAACATCGGCCACATCTCGCAAGCCGCTGGCGTCGACGATCGGCGCGACGGCAAGGATCCCGACGAAGGCGCCGACGAGCGCCAGAGCGATGAGGTACGGTGTCAGGGGCGTGCGCCGGATCGAGACGATGCGCCGCGACGCGACGACGGTGCGCGCGGCGAGCAGGGCGCTATAGACGGCGTTGGGGACCAGGGTCAAAAGCAGGAGTGAGAAGGCTTGCGGGAAGACCAGCGCCGGCATTTGGAAATACGCGTAGACCAAAAGGATCGGGAACCCGACTGCGAGCCGGAGGCCCTGCCCGCGCGCCCAGCTTCGTCCAAAATTCAGATTTATGAGCCCGAGCGACATGAAGAGCGCGGCGTACAGGACGATCACGCTACGCGACTTCGCTTAGTAGCGCGCGAAGCATTCGCGCAGGCCTTGGCGCCGGCGGCCGTGTCGCGATAGAGGCGCGACATGAGCATGCTCGCCATCGGCTTTCCGCAACACCGCCCATCGGAAGTCACGTTCGACGGGACGGTGACCTCGGCGCCGCATTTCTTCTACGGTTCGCGCACGCACGCCGTGCACGAGGCGTTCAACGTTCGCAGCGACGACGGCCGCCCGCTCGAGATCGTCGATAACGTCGCGCTCGCGCCACGCGTGCCGGTCGTCGTCGGCGATCGCGTCGCCATTCGCGGCGAATTGATCCCGGACGCGAAGCCGGGGCCGCTCGTGCACTGGACCCACCACGACCCCGCGGGCATACATCCCGACGGCTACATCGACCTCAACGGAAAGCGCTATGCGTGAGGCAACGCGGTATACTCACGCATGGCGATCGCGCTCGCGGGACTGCCGCGGCTTCCCGACGACGACCTGGAACGCATCTCGCGCCTCAACCCGGGTTGGGCCTTCGAGCGCGACGACGATGGCGTCCTACTCGTGAGCCCGACGCCTACGAACGGCGGCTCGCGCAACGTTGCAGCGGTCGCACAGCTGCTCGCGTTCGTGGCGAGCGGCGCGGGCGGCGCGGGCGGCAAGGTCTTCGATTCCTCGACCGGGTTCACGCTGCCGAGCGGTGCGGTCCGCTCCCCCGGTGCGTCGTGGGTGAGCTCGCAGCGGCTCGCCGCGCTAGCGGACGATGAGCGGCGTGAATTTTGGCCGCTCTGCCCGGACATCGTCATCGAGATCGCCTCGGACACCGATGTCTGGAGCGATGTCGTCGCCAAAATCGAAATGTATGCGTGCAGCGGGGCACGGTATGCGCTGGCGATCGATCCGCAGCGCGGCGCGACGTTTGCGGTAGGCGAAGCGCCGGCCGGATTGCGGCTCGATGTGGCGGCAATCGTGGACGCGTAGCCGCCCGGTACGGCAAGGGCCGAGATCGCGCCGGGCTCGACTTCGGTGAGTGCGCAGCATACGCGTTAGCGATGGATCGTGATGTCGAGCTGCTCTCCCAAGGTAACGACTTCGCGTACACCGACATTGCGACACTCGCGGCAGAGTGAACCGAGCCGACGGTGCCCTTGTTGTCGTCCAACGGAGCCTAGCCGTTTAAAATGCTCTCAGCGCTCTGTAGCGCTTCCCGAGCGAGTAAATCGCGCTTACGTTCGACACCCCAACGATAGCCCGATAGTGAGCCGTTACGGCCAATCACCCGATGGCACGGAATTGCGACTGCCAATGTATTTGCGCCGCAGGCGCTCGCGACCGCACGCACCGATGTGGGCGCGCCGATTCTGTTTGCAATGTCGGTGTAGGTAACGGTGGTGCCGGCCGGTATCTCACGCAGAGCCTGCCAGACTCGCTGCTGGAATGCGGTGCCGCGGACATCGAGCGGCAGATCGAGACCCACGCCGGGAGCTTCCACCAAACCTACGACTTGCGCAACGAAAGCTTCGAATGCGGCATCGCCACCGATCACATGAGCTTTGGAAAATCGGTCTTGCAGGTCGTGCACTAATGCTTGCGGATCGTCTCCAAGCGAGATCGCGCAGACGCCCTTGTCGCTGCGCGCGACCAATATCGAGCCGAGGGAGCATTCGCCGACGGCGAACGTGATGTCCACGTCAAGGCCTCCGTCGCGATAGTCACTCGGGTTCATGCCCAACATCTCACGCGACTTCTCATAGAACCGCCCGTTTGAATTGAAACCGGCGTCGTAGAGCGCCTGAGTGACGGTCTCGCTCCGCGTTAATTCGTCGCGCACTTTGGACGCCTGGTTCGCGGCGGTATACTTTTTAGGCGTCATGCCCGTCACGGCTTTGAAGATGCGATGAAAGTGATAAGGACTCAGGCGTGCCGCCTCGGCCATTTCCGCCAACGTGAGAGGCTCTTCGGATCGCGCGATCAAGCGGCAGACAAACGCTATCTTTCCGCCGTTCCGTGTGGCAAGCGGCGGCTGATCGGGCTTGCAGCGCCTACACGGCCGAAAGCCGGCTGCTACGCATTCCGCGATCGTTTGGTGAAAGTCAACATTCTTCGGATTGGCCTGTCGCGAAGCACACGATGGAAGGCAATAGACGCCGGTCGTCACGACCGAGTAATAGAACTTGCCGTCGGCCGTTCGATCGCGAGCGATGACGCGGGACCACCGTGAATCTCGTTCCGTCGGCGTTGAGAGGTGGTAAGCACTCATAGGTCTATCCTTCCGAATTCGTCTACTCCACGCAGTATGTCACTTGCCCGCGGCAGCCACACTCCACGTCTTGCTATCGAACTCAACTCGGACTCGTGAATGACGTCATTTCGCTTCTTTTGGATTCAAAAGCAAGCCACGGAGCCTTGTCGTCTGCAAATTCTGCGAGAATGCGATTCTCAACACGTCAGAAAGGGCACTTTGCATGAAGCTTCGTATCGTCACGCCGATAGCGCGGGTTGCATAAGCGTGCCGACATGACGTTGGAAGCTCGCGTTGCGGCAATCGACTGGGCTGCTGTCGAAGACGCGCTGGACGCGCAAGGTTGGGCGACCTTCAAGGCTATGCTCTCACGTGAAGAATGCGACGCTGTCGCCGGCCTTTACCTTGGGGACGCGGGGTTTCGCAAGCGTATCATCATGGCGCGGCATGGATTTGGACGCGGCGAATATCGCTACTTCTCATATCCGTTGCCGGACGTCGTGGAACGTCTTCGCAGACGCCTCTATCCGCGGCTCGCGCCGATCGCCAACCGTTGGCACGATGCGATGGGGCTGGAGCTGCGTTTCCCCGATAGCCACGCCGCCTTCATCCAGCGCTGCCACGCTGCAGGCCAAGACAAACCGACCCCGCTGCTGCTCCAGTACGGAAAGGATGACTACAACTGCCTCCATCAAGACCTGTACGGCGCACACGTCTTTCCGCTTCAGGCGGCAATTTTGTTAAGCGCGCCGGGCGTGGATTTCGAGGGCGGTGAGTTCGTGTTGACCGAGCAGCGACCACGCATGCAATCGCGGATTGCCGTGGTCCCGCTCACCAAGGGCGATGCGGTCGTTTTTGCCGTTAACAGCCGGCCGGTGCAAGGCTCGCGCGGCTTCTATCGGGTCAATCTTCGCCATGGCATCAGTCAACTTCACGCGGGCCGCCGTCACACGCTCGGAATCATCTTTCACGATGCCGTCTGATGGCAACGGTCATCGTCTCTACGCCGGCGTGACGTTCAGGTTCAGGTGAAACAGGTTCGTGGGATCGTACGTTCGCTTGATCTCGCGAAGTCGCGCAAACTTCTCGGCGCCGAACGCGTGCTCGATCAGCGGCGCTTCGTCGCCGCGCAAGAAGTTGTAGTATTTCTCGCCCGTGTACGCGTCGCCGAGTGCGGCGAACGCGTCGTGCGTTTTGTTCGCGATCTCCGCCATTGGGGTCTTGATCGCGGGCGACTCCAGATGCAGCAAATACGGCGCCTGCGACGGGCGGAACGCGCCGTTCGCGGTCGAGACGCGGGTCAGGGCGCCGCCAAGTTGTTGGACCTCGAATAGCATCAATGGCGGAATCAGCGTGTGCGCCAGATGGACGAGCCCGTCGATGACGTCATCCGAAAGCTCCTTGAGGAACTCCACCTGTCCATATGCCGGTGCTCCCGGCGAATGGGAGGCGGGATCGAGTTCGTCCATGTCCGCGACGGTACAGCGCTTCACGCTGTCGACGAGCGGCTTTCCAAGTTGTTCGAGCGGTGCGAGGACAGCGTCCGCTGTATCGGGATCCGCGTGGCAGAGGCCGATCACGCAGCAGGTCGTGCCGCGGATCGGCGGCGGCGCACTCTCGTCGGGCGGGACGGCCACAAGACGGAAGATCGTGCTGGTGTCCTCGCCAAGGCTGGACGACCACGCACGATAGAATCGCATGATGTCGCCCGCGCGATCGAGCGGATAATACCGTTCGCCGCCGACGACATGATCGATCGGAGCGAGCGCGACCTGGAGCGATACGACGATCCCGAAGTTGCCGCCGCCGCCCCGGAGTGCCCAGAACAGGTCCGGGTTTTCGGCGACACTCGCACGCACGAGCGAACCGTTCGCTAGGACGACGTCGGCGCTCATGATGGTGTCCGCGGCTCCCCCGAGCTTGCGCACGAGCCACCCCATCCCGCCGCCGAGCGTGTAACCGACGACGCCGACGTTCGAAACTTGGCCCGCTGCATATGCGAGGCCATGCTTGTGCGCAGCCGTGAGGAGGTCGCGCGAGACGACTCCCGGCTCGACTCGCGCCGTCCGCTGCGCCGTATCGATCTCGATGTGCGTCAGGTTCGAGAGGCGCAGTAACAGGCCACCATCGCACGGCGCCGCAATGCCATGCCCCGTCGACATGACGCCGAGGACGAGGCCTCGCTCGCGGGCCAGATGCACGGACGCTACGATGTCGTCGGCCGACGCAGCTTCGACGATGAGCGCGGGATGCTGATCGACGATCTGGAGCCACGGCTTGCGGAGGTCGTCGTAGCGGCGATCCCCCGAACATATAACCTTGCCCCGAATCTCGCGGGCGAACGAGGCGTAAGCGGAATTCTGCGTCGTCATGCGCGAGTGTTCCCGAACGCAGGCCGAACGAACGCATTCGCTCAATGCGATTTCGCCATGCCGGTCACGCAGTTTCCGCATATCGGCGGCCTGGCTCTCAACCTCGTCCAGCCGCTCCACGCATTGCTCGAGCAACGAATCTTCAAGCACTTCCGAATCATTTTCGCTTCCGTTACCCTCTTTGGTGTTGGAGCGGCTTGCAGTAGCCGTTCCTTCGACTGTCCGGCGAACGAACACCTCGACGATGCGAGCCTTGTGCGGCGAGAATCTGTCGCGCTACTCGCCCAGATGCGCGAAGCCGCCGCCGAGCGTCGAAATTTAGGCACGAATCAGTCCACCCTCTTCCACGCCATTCCGATTTCGCTAACGATTCGATCGAATGTAGCGAACGTTCGCGTTTCCGCTCCGGTCAGAAAGTTTGATCTCATTTTTATCCAGCCTCGGTTTCTCATCTACGGTCAAACTCACCCCGGCAGACCGTGCGTCCTCATGCACGTTGCCTGGGATCACGGCAGCGTCGACCAGGACTATACGTTGAGCGAGTTCTAAGTCAAAGATTGCATTGATCATTGATCTTGACCCAGTTCCGTGGATGGTATCTGAGTTGAATTTCAAGCCGCGGCTTGTGCTCGGCGCTCGTAGTTGATTGGCGAGAGATAGCCGAGCGACGAGTGGCGGCGATGAGGATTGTACCAT
>JAABUQ010002201.1_pt1 | contig 39342 bp, 34 predicted proteins | sample 5560001 | NCBI WGS metagenome assembly JAABUQ01 (sample SAMN10711888, study PRJNA513371) | rock metagenome | isolation source: Antarctica rocks | place: Antarctica: Victoria Land, Finger Mt nord | collected 2015-12-18 | reverse complement strand
GGACGGGGTTGCGGAACTTCTTACGACTATTTCGAGGTGTGAGCAAGTGGCATTTAGCGGGATATGTGGCGATCTTCGAATGGGCCAACAACCTGAAGCGGGTCACCGATGACTTCCTGAGATTGCTGCTCAAGCTACCCCGCTCCACCGAACCGGGATCATAAGCCTAAAAATTTATTACTTTTGAGTTACTTGCGAGACAACTGATCGATCTTTCCCGATTCCGGGACGCCAGGAGGGTTAGGCTTGGGGCCGGGCGGCGGGCTCGCCCCGGCCCCGGAAGGGGTCGAACTGGTGGCGTTCGCGCTTGAGGGCTTCGAGGCCGAGGAGGCGGGGGCGGAGGTGGCCGAGGATCTCGTCGAGCGACCAGACCTGATAGTCGTGGCCGTCGAAGCCGACGTCGAGCGCCGCCCAGGCCTCGACGAAGGTGAGTGGGCAGGCCTCGGGCTCGCGCTGGTAGAGGCCGTGGACGTGGCCGTGGAGGTGGATGTTGGGGGCGTCGACGGTCCCCCGGTGCTGGCCGTCCCAGGTGATCATCGGGTAATGGTTCAGGGTGATCGTGGCGATCCCGTCGCGGATGCGGACCTGGTCATGGGTCGAGGCGAACAGGTCGCGGATGCTCCGGTCGTCGTGGTTCCCCCAGACGAGCCGGACGTTCCGGCACCCGATCGCGTCGCGGAACCAGCGGGCGTTCCGGCGGTAGTCGGGCCCCCGGCCGAAGGCCCAATCGCCCAGGCACCAGAGCGTGTCGTCGGGGCCGACCCGGGCGTTGATGTTGGCGGCCAGGGCGTGGTTCATCCGCTCGATCGACTCTTCGCCGATCCGGAGGCCGCCGAGGTCGCCGCCGCGGGCCTCGATCTCGGTGAACGCCTCGCGGTCGCGGTCGCTCATGAAGGCGACCCGCCGCGAATATTTGAGGATGTTGCCGTGGAAGGCGTGCGGGTCGCTGCAATAATACGTCGCCATGCCTAACCCGTCACCCCCTCGGCCCGGGCGCCGGGCGACCTCGACTACTCCGAGCGTTCGCGAGACTTTCTCGATATTACCAGACGTCCCCTCCCCGTCGCCAGGTATGTTCGGGCGACCAACCTTGCAGGGTCGGCACCGACCACCATCTTTGACATGGAACGATCCTCGGCGCCCACCCCGCAAGGGGCTTGGAATTCAACCGAGCCAATTCAGAGCGGGAAAGGCGGCTCCTCGGTATCCACCTCCACTCGACGCCAGGGGGTGGAGGCCGCGTCCCGGTATTTCCGCTCCATCTCGCCGTGCCACTCCGCATAGCGTGCGCACCATCGCTTCCACTTCTCGTCCTCCAGGGATGGGAGCGACTTCAGGGCCCCCGCCCGGTGGGCGGCGTGCAACCGCGCCTTGCCGAGGAACTGATCGCGGGAGTGCTTCAATTCCGCGACCCACCCTGCCCCGCCAAGCAGGAGCGCCGCCAGCGCCACGAGGGCGGCGAGCGAGCGCACCCGCGCGAAACCTCGGCCAGAAATATTTCTCATGGTATTCATCATACTTATAATTGATTACAGCCGGATTATTCCATCAGAGGATGGAACAAACCGGCATGAGCGACGAGGAGCATTCCGATGGCCGAATATTCCTGATCAGGGTTCAAGGGATGCCAGGTTGAAGATTATTAGGATGACTCGATCCCGATCAAAAGAAATTCCGCCCGGCTTTGATTTTTATTAGATTTGAACACCGCCCACCAACTTCGACCTGGTCCGGCGGGCAGCACTGATCCTATTTGGACTTTATCGGACAAGGATTTACGTTTAACATGCCGATCGAACCTGCGAATTATGCGGCCCTTTCGGCCATGATCACCCCGGCCATCCTCTTGACGGCCAACGGGTCGCTGATCATCTCGACGTCGAACCGGATGGCGCGGGTGGTCGATCGCATCCGGGTCCTGAACGACCGGGGGGACGAGCTGTGCCGGGGGGCGTCGGACCTCGACTTCGTGGCCGAGCGGCGGGCCCACGTCGCCGACCAGCTCCGCCGGCTGGAGGCGCGGAGCGACTGGGTCCGGCTGGCCCTGACGATGCTCTACGTCTCGTTCGCCTCGTTCGTCGGGACGAGCTTGACGCTGGCGATCGACACCCTCGTCGGCAACCGCCAGCTCATGGCGTCGATCGCCACGGCGCTCTCGGTCGCGGGGGTCGGCCTGATGCTCTTGTCGAGCATCAACATGGTCCGCGAGGCCCAGGCGGCCTTGCGGAGCAACCACCTGGAGATCCGCTTTTATCGCGACCTCCAGGCCTTCCGCGAGGCCGCCGCGACTTGCCCACCCACGTCGACGAGACCCGAGGGACGCGACGTCGAAACCGGTCTGGCCGGATCGGGGACGATTCGTTAAAGTCCGGGCCGCACGTCGCCGAGATGTCCGCCCCCACGAGCCCGCGCCGCGACCGGAGAACCCCTTCGATTCCGCGAACCCAAGGATGGGGGATCGCCCATGAAGACGCCGACCGCCGCGGCCGCCGTCACCCTGGCCGCCAGCTTGATCGTGACCAGCGCCTCGGCGCAGTCCTTGGGGTCGAAGCTCGGCCGCAAGGCCGCCGACCCCAACGTCCAACCCGCCCAGGCCGCGATGCCGGCCACCCCCGCGACCAACCCCGGCGCCGGTACCGGCGCGAACAGCCGAGAAACCCTCAAGGATGGCGCCGAGGTCGCCGCCCCGGCGGCGGTCGAGGAGTTCAAGCCGGTCGTCCCGCTGCCGACCGAGCCGCTCGAACCGTACATGCTGACCCGGCAGAACGGGCCGTTCATGGTCCTGGCCCATACCTTCCGCGGCCCCGAGGCCCCTCGCCAGGCCCTGGCGTTGGTCCTGGAACTCCGGAACCAGTTCCACCTGCCCGCCTACATCCTCCTGCCCCGCAAGTTCCCCGGCAAGAGCATGATCCGCGGCGTCCCGCCCCAGGCCCCCGCGTTCGTCCTCAAGGACGACGTCGGCTTCCCCGAGATCGTCCGCGCCCTCGACGAGGCCGCCGTCCTCGTCGGCGACGAGAAGACCGTCAAGGATTCCACCGACCTGCTCCACAAGGTCAAGAAGCTCCACCCGGCCTGCATCGACGGCCTCCCCCAGATGTGGCACTGGCGGAAGGGCCAGGGGCTCAGCCGCGCCATCAGGACGACCAACCCGTTCGTCCCGGCCGAGCAGCTCTTCCCGCAGCAGCAAGACATCTTGATCGGCAAGATGAACGAGGGGCCGCACAACATCCGCAACTGCCCGGGCAACTTCACCCTCCAGATCGCCACCTTCTCCGGCCGGTCGACCTTCGACCCCGAGAACGACCAGCGGTTCAAGGGGGTGTTGGCCACCAAGAAGAGCCCCCTGGCCACCGCCGCCGACGACGCCGAACGGCTCGCCGCCGCCTTGGCCAAGGACAAGGAGATCCAGAAGACCGGCTCCCAGCCCTACGTCTTCCACGACCGCTTCTCCAGCCGGGTCACGATGGGTTCGTTCGGTAGCCCCAACGACCCCGCCGCGCAACGGCTCCACGACCGCCTGATCGAGATCGCCGTGGACCTCAACCAGCGACGGGTCACCGACACCCTGATCGTCCCGGCCGCCGCCCTGCTCGACCTGACCCCGATCAAGAGGCAGTTCAGCGTGGGCTCGCAGCTCCGGGCGAACTGAGGCCGTCTTCGGAGACCCGGGGCGTCGGTCCCTGGCGCGGAGGACCGACCGGCCATGACGACCGACCGCCCCGACATCCCCCTGGTCCTCGGGACCAGGAACCGCGAGAAGGGCCGCGAGCTGGCCCAGTTGATCGCGCCGCCGTGGGAGCCCGGCCCCCGGCTGGCGCGCCTGGAGATCCGGACCCTCGACGACCGCCCCGACCTTCCCGAGGTGGTCGAGGACGCCGACACCTTCGCCGGCAACGCCCGCAAGAAGGCCGGCGAGGTCGCCCGGGCCCTGGGCCTCTGGGTCCTCGCCGACGACTCCGGCCTGGCCGTCGACGCCCTCGGGGGCGCCCCCGGCGTCTACTCCGCCCGCTACGCCGGCGAGCCGGGCGACGACGAGGCCAACAACCGCAAGCTCCTCGGGGCCCTCGCCGAGGTGGCCGACCCCGACCGAGGCGCCGCCTTCCTCTGCCACCTCGCGCTGGCCGACCCCACCGGCGCCGTCCGCCTCGAAGCCCAGGGCGCCTGCCGGGGGCGGATCACCCGCGAAGCCCGGGGCCCCGGCGGCTTCGGCTACGACCCCCTCTTCCTGATCCCCGAATACGGCAAGACCTTCGGCGAACTTGGGGCCCTGGTCAAGCATCAGCTCAGCCACCGGGCCCGCGCCTTCGCCCGGCTCCGGCCCGACCTCGACCGCCTCATCGCCACCGGGGCCATGCCGTGAGGAAGAAGGGCTGAGGACCGAGGCCTCGGGACTGAGTTCCGGTCGGCAAGGCCCGCCCCGAGCCGGCCGATCGCCGGTGCCCTCCGGGCGATCGCTCTGGGAAAAACGAAGCCAACGGCCCGGCGAAGCGGGTTGCGACCTCCGGGAAAAAACGAACCCAACGGCCGACCGCGTCCTATCCTTGATGAGGGCTCGGGATCTCATGGCCTGTGGGGTCGCTGGCAACGGGCGCGTCTCCGGGGTCCGGGAAGAACGAAGCCAGGGAGGGCCCCGGGCGAAGGGTGCGCGGCCGCGTCTCCGTCCTGACATCATCTTTGTTTCCGAGGCGGGCTAGTCGGATTTTCGGGGCAATCCGTTGCCCACCAGGGGTAGGCGCGCACCATGATCGTCCTGGCCATCGCGGTGATCTTGGCCGCCTCGTGCGGCTTCTTCCCGGCCCTGAGGCTCAGCCGGGGGCGGCGGCTGATCGTCCTGGGCCCGGTGACGCTGGCGATCCTGACCGCTCCGCTCCTGATCGGGGGAGAGTGGCGGCCGGCTCGGTTACTGGTCGCGATCCTGGCGGTGGGCGAGGCGGTCAAGCTGTTCGACCTCCACCACGGTTCGCGGCCGGGCGAGCGGCCCGGATTCGGGGCGTTCGTGGTCTTCCTGGTCAACCCGTTCTCGGTTGTCTATCGGAAGCTCGGATCGGAGCCCCGCCCCGGGCGACGGGCGGACCTGATCCGGTTCGGCCTGGGGGGCGCGGAGGCCATGCTGGGGGCGTCGCTGTTGGTCCTGGCGTTCGGGGTCGAATGGCGCGGGCGGCCGTTCGCCGTGGAGCATTCGGCCAAGGCCCTGGCGTTCTTCCTGATGCTGGTGCCCGGATTGACGATGGCCTCGGCGCTCTGGCGGCTGGTCGGGGGTCGGGGCCGCGACTTCATGGAGAATCCGTTCGCCGCGAAGACGCCGGCCGACTTCTGGAGGCGGTACAACCGCCCGGCCCAGCAGTTCTTCCGCGAGGATGTCTTCAAGCCGATGGGCGGGGCCCGGCACCCGCTCCGGATCGCCCTGGCGACGTTCGCCGTCTCGGCCCTGCTCCACGAATACGCCTTCGACATCGGAGCCGGGCGGGTCCAGGGCTACCAGTCGGCCTTCTTCCTTTTGCAAGGCGTGGCCGTCGTGGCGACCGGCAAGGTTCGTCCCAAGGGGCCGGCCCGGTTCGCCGGGATGGCCGCCACCCTGGCCTTCAACCTCGCCTCGGGCCTCTTGTTCTTCGCCAGCCTGGATGAGATCGTGCCGTTTTACGAGCGGCGATGAGGCGCGGAGGCAAGGGCGATGAAATCCCCCCGGATGACGATGCGGCGGTTGATGGCCCTGGTCGCGGTCGTGGCCATCGCCCTGGGGTCGCTCATCGAGGTCCAGAGGCGGAGGGCGAGGGGCCGCTATCTCCGGCAGGCCGAGGCGTGTGCCCAGGCGGCGGACAAGAACCTCGAACTCGCGGCCGATCACGAGGATCACGCCTCCTGGGCCGAGCGGGCCGACGTCGTCGCCTGGCTCCGCCAGGAGGCGGCGCTGGAGCGGAGGCTGGCGAGCGACTTGCGGGCGCTCGAGCGGTGGAACCGCCGGGCCGCGTCCCGCCCCTGGCCTTCCCCCGACGGCCCGTATCCGACCCCGCGATGAGTCCCCGATCGGCCGACCTCGCGGCGGGACTTCCGCCGCGCGGTCCCCGCCGTTGGCTCGTCCCCCGAAATTCAGTCGAACCGATACAGGTGGGCGGAGTAGCGGCGGGCGGTGAAGGACTCGATCCGTCGACCGGCCTGATCGAGGAGGACGCGGAGGGCATCCCGCGACAGGTCGGTCGGGTCGGGCAGCGAGGCGTCGAGGAGGAACCAGACCCGGGGCGACCCCCGGTGCCGCCGGATCTCCCGGGCGAGTTCTTCCGGCTCGGTCAGGGCCAGCTCGGTCGTGATCGGCTGGATCGCCCCGAGCCGGTCGACGTGGCCGTATTGCTGATAGAACTCGAAGGGGGGGGCGGAGTAGCGATCCATGACGACGACGTCGCCCGGCCGCCAATCGCGGGCGACGGCCGCCAGGACGCCCGGGGCGTCGTGGAGCCGCGGGCGTTCGACGACGGACTGGATGCTTTGCAAGGTCGGCAGCAACAAGGCGCAACCGAGGAGGAGCGCCCCGGTCGTCCGGTTCAGGGCATCGCGCGTGGCCATCAGGCCGGCGATCCCCAGCGCGATCACCGGCAGCGTCGAGGCGGCGGTGAACAGGGCGAGCCGCCCCTTGAGGGGATAGACGTGGAGCATCGACCCGACCGCCGCGAAGGCCAGCGGGGCGACCAGCAGCACCAGGACTTGCCGACGGCCCTGGTGGATCAGCGTCGCCGCGCCGATCAGCCAGGCGGCGGCCATGAAGACGCCCATCCGCGAGGCCAGTTCGGCGTTGACCTGGAAGTTGAGGAACAGCGACTCGAACAGGCCGAAGGCGAGCGCCGAATAGACGTGCAAATCGCGGGGCGACCTCGGCGGGAACCGGAGGAAGCCCGACTCCCAGTAGCTGGACAGGGCGGCGTTGCCTTGCAGCGAGCGGGTGAACAGGACGTATTGCACGGCGAAGCTGACCAGCCAGGCCGCCGCCATCGCCGCCGCCAGGGTCGCGGTCGCGAACCGTCGCTCCCAAAGCTCCTTGAGGATCAGCGTCGACCCCGCCCCGGCCAGGACGAAGACGGCCGGGTGCGAGAACCAGACCGCCCCCGCGCCCACCACGGCCAGGACCGCCGCCCGCCGCGCCGTCAGGCCGAGCCGGAGGGCGTCGGCGATCAGGGCCAGGATCAGGAGGGCCAGGGTGACGTCGGACGAATACTGCTTCAACTCCCCGGAATAATAGATCAAGGCCGGCGACACCCCCGCCAGGGCGACCCCGACCACGGCCGCCCATCGGCCGCCGATCGTCCCGCAGAGCCGACCCACCAGGGCCAGCGCGGCAATCGAGGCCAGGAACGGGAACAGCCGCAAGGCCAGCTCGGTCGGCCCCAGCGCCAGGACGGCCGCCCGCTCCGCGAACAGGAAGCCGATCGGGGCCCCCTGGTCGTAGGAAAGCGGCTTGAGGAGATCGCCGAACGACCGGCCGCAGATGTTCAGGGCCAGCATCGCCTCATCGAGCCAGAACGAACGGCCGATCAGGAGCATCCGGAGCCGAAGCGCCACCCCGACCAGGCCGACCACGACCAGCGCGGGCGTCGCCCACCGCGCCGCCCCGGCGACCCTGGGCCCGTGATCCTTGGTCGCGTCCAGGGCGACCGGGTGCAATTCAGTCATGTTCATCAGATCCATCTCCTCGCGTTGAATCCGGGCCGCCTCCTGCGTGGGTGGACTCTATCGCCCGTGATCAGCCCCGTCAATCAAGTCCGGCCCGACCCCGGGGTCGGTCGGTTCGTCGATTCGCGGGATAACAGATTGCAAGCATTTCCGATTGCAGATGGCCTCGGGACGAGGGAAAACCGGCCCTCTGGAATCTGGGCTCATTGGAATCTGCCATCCGTCTCCCGATCCGCTTGAAAAACCGATCGACCCTGTCCCCGGTCCCCCGGACGCGGACCCGACCACGCCGGGCGATCTCGCGCCGACGGTGGCGAACGGGCCGCGCGCCCGGTAGATTGGCAGCTCCCGTCGAGCGGATCGGGCCGGGGGCGTGGGCCCCGTCGAGCCATCGCGCGGATGCCCCGGGAGCGACCATGCAGCCTCTGGATTTCGGGGTCTTGATCGTTTACATCGTCGGCTGCACCGTGCTCGGGGCCCGGATCGGGGCGAGCCCGGGGGCGAGGGGGCTCAAGGGGTATTTCCTGGGCGAATCCAACATCCCGGGCTGGGCGGTGATGATCTCGATCGTCGCCACCGAGACCAGCGCCGTCACGTTCCTGAGCGTGCCAGGCATCGCGACCCGGGGGGACATGACGTTCCTCCAGCTCGCCCTGGGCTACATCCTGGCGCGGGTGGTGGTGACGACCGTCCTGCTCCCGTCGTACTTCCGGGGGGAAATCTACACGGCGTATCAGGTCCTCGAAAAGCGATTCGGCGGGGCGACGCAGACGGCGGCGTCGGTCCTGTTCCTGGTGACGAGGACCCTGGCCTCGGGCCTCCGGCTGTTCCTGGCGGCGGGGGTCCTCCGCGAGATCACCGGCTGGGACCTGGCGGCGTCGATCGCCACCATCGGCCTGTCGACGCTGGCCTATACGTACCTCGGCGGGATCAAGGCGGTGGTCTGGATCGACGTCTTGCAGTTCGCCGTCTATCTGGTGGCGGCGGGGGCGGCGCTCTGGATCTTGCTCGGCCAGGTGCCCGGCGGCTGGGAAGCGATCCTCGAGCGTGGGGCGGCGGGCGGCAAGTTCCGGGTCATCAACTTCGGCTTCGACGGCGTCGCCCCGCCCCGAACTGCCGGCGAGGCCTGGAAGGCGTTCCACGGGATGCTCGCCCAGACGTATACCTTCTGGGGAGGCTTGATCGGCGGCCTGGTCCTCGACACGGCGACCCACGGGGCCGACCAGATGATGGTCCAGCGCTACCTGACGGCCCGGTCCGAGCGGGCGGCGGGGCGGGCCCTGATCGCCAGCGGCTTCGTGATCCTGGCCCAGTTCGCCCTGTTCCTGGGGATCGGCGTCGGCCTCTGGGCGCTCTATCAGGACCGGCCGCCGGATCATCCGCCGACGAAGGACCACGAATTCTCGTATTTCATCGTCCACTACCTGCCCACCGGCCTGAAGGGCCTGGTGATCGCGGCGGTCTTCTCGGTGACGATGAGCGCGGTGTCGGGGGCCCTGAGCGCCTCGGCCTCGTCGACGGTCAACGACCTGTACCGGCCGCTGTCCCCCGGGGCCGACGAGCGGTCGCTGGTCCGGGTCTCCAGGGGGATGACGGCGTTCTGGGGCGCGGTCCAGATGGGCGTGGCCCTGGGGGCGCAGCTGATGAGCGGCAGCGTGGTCGACAACGCCCTGGCCATCGCCTCGTTCGTGACCGGCCTGCTGCTCGGGCTGTTCCTGCTCGGGCTCTGGACCGTCGACGTCGGCCAGCGCGCCGCGTTCGCCGGCCTGGTGGCGGGGACGGTGGCGGTCTCGGCCTTGAAGATCCTCACGGCGGTCTCCTACCCTTGGTACGCCCTGGTGGGCTCGGGCACGGTGGTCGCGGTCGGCCTGCTGGCCGAGCGGCTCGCGCCCGGGGCGAAACGGAACCCGATGGAAGGACTGGGATGAAACTCACCCGGATGGCCTTGCTGCTCCTGTTGCCGGCGACGCTGATCCTGGCCCGGCCCGCCGCCACCCGCGCCGGCCTGCCCGACGCGAAGCCGGAAACCCTGGGCTTCGACCCGACCCGCCTTTCCTACGTCGACGAGGCGATCGCCCGGGCCGTCGCCGAGAAGAAGGTGCCGGGCGCCGTGGTCGTCGTCGGCCGTCGGGGGCGGATCGCGCTGGCCCGGGCCTACGGCAAGCGGTCGCTGGAGGCGCCCGAGGAGGCGATGACCCGCGACACGGCGTTCGACCTGGCCTCGCTGACCAAGCCGATCGCCACGGCCACGTCGGTCATGGTCCTCCTGGAGCGGGGCTGGCTCCGCCTGGGCGACCGGGCGGTCGACCACCTGCCCGAGTTGAAGGGGGGCGGCAAGGACGCGATCACCATCGAGCAGCTCCTCCGGCACCGCTCCGGCCTGATCGCCGACAACCCGATCGGCGACTACGCCAACGGCCCCGAGGTCGCCTGGCGGAAGGTCGCCGAGCTGGACCTGGAATCCGCCCCGGGCGAGAAATTCGCGTACAGCGACGTCGGGTTCCTGGTCCTGGGCCGGCTGGTCGAGCGGGTCTCGGGGCAGTCGCTCGACGACTTCGCCCGGGCCACGCTGTTCGACCCCTTGGGGATGATCGCCACCGGGTTCCGCCCCATCGGCGCCATGCCCGACGACCCGACGCCGCTGACGCAGGTGGCCCCCACCGAGCCGGCCAACGGGGGGATGCTCCGCGGCGTGGTCCACGACCCGAGGGCCCGGGCCCTGGGCGGCGTGGCCGGCCACGCCGGCCTCTTCGGCACGGCCGACGACCTCGCCGTCTTCGCGCAGATGATGCTCGACGGCGGCCGGGGCCTCGACGGCAAGCGGGTCCTGTCCCCCCTGACCGTCCGCGCCATGGTCGACCCGGCCGGCACCCCCGAGGGGCAGAGGCGCGGGCTGGGCTGGGACGTCCAGACCTCGTACAGCACCCCGAGGGGGGCGCTGTTCGGCCCGACCGGCTTCGGCCACACCGGGTTCACCGGCACGAGCCTCTGGGTCGACCCCGAGACCGAGACGCTCGTCGTCCTCCTGACCAGCCGGCTCCACCCCGACGGCAAGGGGGCCAGCCCCACCGCCCTCCGCGCCGAGGTGGCCACGCTGGTGGCCTCGGCGATCGTCGACGCCCCGTCCCGGCCCGCCGAACGGGCCTCGGCCCCGCCGCCGGCGGCGCCGCGCCGCCTCCCTCCGCTCCGGCCGGTCGATTGCGGCGTCGACGTCCTGGCCCGGCGGAGCTTCCGCGAGCTGAAGGGGAAGCGGGTCGGCCTGGTCACCAACCAGACCGGATTGACCAAGGCGGGCGACTCGACCATCGACGCCCTGAAGGCCGCCCCCGGCGTCGAGCTGGTGGCGCTGTTCAGCCCCGAGCACGGCATCCGGGGGCTGGTCGACGCCGAGGTCGGCGACGACAAGGACGAGAAGACCGGCCTGCCGATCTTCAGCCTCTACGGCAAGGCCCGCAAGCCGACCCCCGCGAGCCTGGCCAACGTCGACGTCCTGGTCTACGACATCCAGGACATCGGCACCCGGTATTACACCTACATCAGCACGCTCGGCCTGGTCCTGGAGGCGGCGGCGGAGGCCGAGATCCCGGTCATCGTCCTCGATCGCCCCAACCCGATCGGCGGCGAGGCGGTGGCCGGGCCGATCCGCGACCCCGATTTCGCCTCGTTCATCGCCCACCACGCCCTGCCGGTCCGCCACGGGATGACCGTCGGCGAGCTGGCCCGCCTGTTCAACGCCGAGCGATCCATCAACGCCGACCTCACCGTGATCCCCTGCGAAGGCTGGCGCCGGGGCGACACCTTCGACCGGACCGGGCTGGAGTGGGTCAACCCGTCGCCCAACATGCGGAGCCTGACCCAGGCCCTCCTGTATCCGGGCGTCGGACTCCTCGAAGCCAGCAACCTCGCCACCGGCCGAGGCACCGACACCCCGTTCGAGCGCGTCGGCGCCCCCTGGATCGACCCGCGAGCGTTCGCCCGGGCCCTCGACGACCTGGGCTTGCCCGGCGTCCGGTTCGTCCCGGACCGGTTCATCCCCAGGGAGCGGCAGTATGCCGGCCAGGAGTGCCGGGGCGTGCAGATCGCCATCTCCGACTGGTCGACGTTCGACCCCGTCGACCTCGGGGTGGGCCTGGCCCTGACCCTCCGCAAGCTCTACCCCCGCCAGTGGGAGGCCGCCGGCTTCCTCAAGATGCTCGCCGACCGCGACGCCTACGAAGCCCTCCTCGCCGGGGCCCCCCTCCCCGCCATCCGCGCCACCTGGGACGGCGAACTCGCCGAGTTCGCCAAGGTCCGGGCCAAGTATCTGCTCTACAAATGATCGAGGACTCGGGACTTAGGACTTAGGAGGCTTTGTGAAACCGAAGGTCGAGCGGTTCGAGGATCTGGTGGCCGGGCAGAAGGCTCGGGCTTTGGTTCGCGAGGTTTATCGCTTAACGAAGGTTGGCGCTTGATCTAGGGACTATGGCCTGGCGGGACAGACTCAGCGGGCAGCCGTTTCGATCATGGCGAACATCGGGGAAGGATGTGACCGGGGCAATCGAGCCGAATCCCACCAATTCCTGTCGATCGCCAAGGCCTCATCCGCGGAGCTACGCTCTCATCTCGACGTGGCCTCCGACGTCGGTTACCTCCATCCCGACGACTTCGAAGATTCCTACCAGATGGCTGAGGAAGTCGCCCGAATCCTTGCTGCTCTCCGAACCGCAGTCGCTCACCAGAGAGATGAGCAAAAAGCCTTCCGCTCTCGAAAACCAGACTTTTCCTGAGTCCTCCAGTCCCGAGTCCTCCGGAAGTGGGGAAAGCCATGCGAGGGCGACGAGGGTTCCGGCTGGTCGCCTGGTGCGTCTTGCTCTTTTCTTCGGCCCTGGCGGGACCGGACGGGGGGGCGACGCGGCCCCGGGCGGTCCGGCCTCCGGGGGTCGGGCGGGCGCGGGGGCCGAACATCCTGATCCTGGTCGGCGACGACCATTCCGGCGGCACGCTCGGGATCGACGGCGACCCTCGCCGCGCCACGCCCCGGCTCGACGGGCTGGCGCGGCAGGGGGTCCGGTTCGACCGGGCGTATTGCGCCTCGCCGGTCTGCACGCCGAGCCGGCAGTCGTTCATCACCGGCCGGATGCCGCACGCCGTCGGGGTGACCCGGCTGACGACCCCCCTGCCCGGCGACGCCGCGACCCTGGGCGACTGGCTGGGCGACCTGGGATACGACACCGCGGCCTTCGGCAAGATGCACTTCAACGGCCCGTCCCGGCATGGCTTCGCCGAGCGGGCGGAGGCCGCCGACTGGTCCCGATGGCTCGCGCGGAACCCCCCGCCCGGCGGCGGCAAGGCGCGGCGGTGGCGGCCGTTCGAAGACCCGGCCTCGGCCTGGCTCAACGCGGATTGCCGGTCGCAGGGCCTACCGCTGGCATCGATGGAGTCGTCGTACTACGTCGACCGGGTCGTCGAGTTCCTGTCGCGGCACAAGGACCGCGAGCGCGGGCCACCGTTCTTGATGGTTGTCGGGTTCCCGATGCCGCACGCCCCGTTCCCGTTCCCCGAGGGATGGGCTCGGCGCTACCGGGCCGACGATTTCGCCGTCCCCCCGGTCTCCGACGCCGACCGGCTCGACCAGCCCAGCGTCTTTCGAGGGCTCAAGCCCGACGAGGTCCGGGGCATCCAGGCGGCTTACTACACGTCGTTGGCGTACCTCGACCACGAAGTCGGCCGGGTCCTCGACGCGCTCGCGGCCTCGGGCCTGGCCGACGACACGATCGTGGTCTACCTGTCCGACAACGGTTACCTGCTCGGCCAGCACGGCCGGTTCGAGAAGCATTGCTCGTTCGAGCCGGCCGTCCGGGTCCCCTTGATCGTCCGATGGCCCGGCCACCTGCCGAGCGGTCGCCGGGTGGGCGACCTGGTGGAGTTGGTGGACCTGGTGCCGACGCTGCTCGACCTCGCCGGCCGGCGGGGGCCGCCCGACCTCCACGGCCGGAGCCTCAAGGGGCTGGCCCTCGGCGAACCGGGGGCGAAGGGCCGCGACGTGGTCGTTTCCCAGTATCTGGAGAACGAGGAGGCGATGGTCCGCTCCGATCGCTACAAGCTGATCGTCGGCACCGGGGCCCGCCGCCGCCAGGATGGATACGCGACCGGCCGCCCCTCGCCCGGCCCGACCGAGCGGCTCTACGACCTCGAAGCCGACCCCGGCGAGACCACCGACGTCCGGGCCCGGCCCGACCTCGCCCCCGTCGCCGGATCGCTCCGGCGCCAGCTCCTCGACCGCCTGACCACCACCCGGGGCGGCCGGGCCCCCGTCCCGCCGGGGCTGTCCGAGGCCGACGCCCTCCGCTGGTGCCTGGTCCCCCAGGACTGAGGAGGACCCGAGGTTGGCCGGGATCGCCGGGCCCCTTTATAATCGGGCACCCGAGGCGCGGGAGGTTCGCGCGGTGGCCTCCGTCCACCCCGGCCCGGGCCTCGCGAAAGGGGGCGGCATGCGGCTCTCGACCTTGCTGTTCGCGGTGCTGGTCATCGGCGTTGTCCTGGCGATCGTCCGCGACGAGGTCGGCCGGGTGGCGGTGATCGTCTTCGTCACCGGCCTGGGCGCGACCGTCGGCGGCTTGACGGCGATCATGGCCCTGTTCCAGACCCTCGGCGCCTTCGGCGAGGCCCGGGGTCTGGCCGCGCACGTCGAGGCCCTGGCGGCCACGGCCGTGGTCCTGGTCGTCGCCTCGGCCGGGATGCTCGGCGTCCTCTTCGTCGGCGCCCAGCTCGTGCAGTGGTCCGTCCCGTGACCGTCGACGCCCGCGAGTGGCACGAGCAGCTCGCCGACACCCTTGGGCGGCTCCGGTGGCGCCTTCGGCTGGCGGATTGGGCATGGGTGGTCCTGGTCGCGGCCCTGGTCTGCGGCCTGGCCCGGGCGGCGGACACCACCGACAGCCAGATGGCCTGGGCCTTCCCCACCGTGGCCGTCGGGATCGCGGCGGCTGGAGTCGGTGGACTCGCCGGCCTGTTCGCGGCGGTTTGGCTGGGAAGGCTCGCGACCTGGCTTCACGTCCGGGGCGGCCCGATGGGGGGTCTGGTGGGGGCGATGGCCCGGATGGTGTCGGCCCTGATCGAATTGGTCGCTTTCGGGATCATCATGGCCGTGACCTTCGAGGTCATGCTGTTCATGGCGTGGTCGCTCCTGGCCCTGGCCTTGACCTTGAACGGGCGCCGGCCGTGACGGACAAAGGGCGGCGGTGGAAGCTCTGGCACCTGGCGGCTCTGGTGGCGGGGGTGGCCTTGGTCCTGGGGTTCATCAAAGCCGTGGGCCTGGCGAACCCGCCGTCCGGCTACGCCTTGGGGGCCGTGGCGCTGCTTGGCCTGATCGAAGGCGTGGCTTTGGTGGTTTCGATCCGGGTCGGTTTCCGGCTGGGTCGTCGCCTCACGAGGGGGATGATCGAGTGGGGGATGGATCATGAGGGGTGGATCGGGTTCGTCGTCGTGGGCATCGGGGCCCTGACGCGGGCGGTCATCCTCCTCGTGATGGGCGGGTTCGGGATGGTGACGGCCTTCTTCCTCTTCTGGTTGCTCCTGATGGCGGCCACGAACCGGGCCGGTTGAGGTCGAGCCGGCTCGGCGCAAGCCCAATCCGGCTGGCGAGGGCGGGGGCGACTCGTTAGGGTGGGGGCGGGCGCCCGAGGGATCGGCGCCCTGGGATGCCCGATCATCAGGAAACCACGTCAATGGCCGCGACCGCTTACGTCCCCGAGATTTTCCCCCATCGCTGGCTCCCCCACGAGGCCAGGTTCGAGACCTGGGACGAGATCGAGCCGTGGTATCGGACGCTCCTGGCCCGGCCGATCGGGTCGCCCGGGGAGCTGGAAGGCTGGCTGTTCGACCTCGGCGAGCTGAACGCGGCGGTCTCGCAGGAAGGGGTCAAGCGCTACGTCGCCATGACCTGCCAGACCGACGACCCGGCCCGCGAGGCCGCCCACCTGGCCTACGTCCGCGACGTCGAGCCCCGGCTCAAGCCGATCCAGAACGACCTCCGGAACAAGTATCTCGACTCGCCCCACCGCTCGGGCCTGGATGAGGACCGCTACCGGGTCTTCGATCGGGCCCTGGAGAACCGCCGGTCCCTGTACCGCGAGGCCAACATCCCCCGGGAAACCGAGCTGGCCGAGCTCGATCAGCAGTATCAGAAGGTCATCGGGGCGATGACCGTGACCTTCCGGGGGCAGGAGCGGACCCCCGCCCAGATGGCGCCGTTCCTCGAAGAGACCGACCGCTCGCTCCGCCAGGGGGCCTGGGAACTCGTCGCCGCCCGCCGCCTGGCCGACCGCGACGCCCTCGACGACCTGTTCGACCGGATGATCGCCCTCCGGGGCGAGATCGCCCGCGAGGCCGGCTTCGGGAGCTTCACCGACTACGCCTACCGGGCCCGCGAGCGGTTCGACTACGGCGTGGCCGAGGCCGAGGCGTTCCAGGGGGCGATCGAGAAGGTGGTCGTCCCCCTGGCCCGGCGGCTCCAGGACGAGCGGCGCGCGACCTTGGGCGTGCCGGCGCTCCGCCCCTGGGACCTGGCGGTCGACCCGCTGGGGCGCCCCCCGCTCCGGCCCTTCGGCGAGGTCGAGAAGCTGGCCGAGGGGGCCGAGGCGATCTTCCGCGACGTCGACCCCGAACTGGGCGACCAGTTCGCCTACCTCCGAGCCCACGGGCTCCTCGACCTGGCCAACCGCAAGGGGAAAGCCCCCGGCGGCTACCAGACGACCCTGGAGGCCGACCGGCTGCCGTTCATCTTCATGAACGCCGTGGGGGTCGACGGCGACGTCCGGACCCTCTTGCACGAAGGGGGCCACGCCTTCCACGCCCTGGCCAGCCGGGGCGAGCCCCTGGCCGCCTACCGAGAAAGCCCGATCGAGTTCTGCGAGGTCGCCTCGATGTCGATGGAGCTGCTCGGGGCCCGCGACCTCGCCCTGTTCTACGACGAGGCCGACGCCGGCCGGTCGTACCGCCAACTCCTGGAGGGGATCGTCACCATCCTCCCCTGGATCGCCACCGTCGACGCCTTCCAGCACTGGGCCTATGCCCACCCGGATCACACCCGCGACGCCCGCCGGGCCGCCTGGGTGGCGCTGCTGGACCGCTTCGGCGGGTCGGTCGACTGGTCGGGGTACGAGGACGCCCGGGCCAGCGGGTGGCATCGCCAGCTCCACATCTTCTTGTATCCGTTCTACTACATCGAATATGGGATCGCGCAGCTCGGCGCCCTGCAAATCTGGGGGCGGAGCCTGGTCGACCGCCGCCAGGCCGTCGCCGGCTATCGACGGGCCCTGGCCATCGGCGGGGCCCGGCCCCTGCCCGAGTTGTTCCGGGCCGCCGGCGCCCGGTTCGAATTCACCGAGGCCAGCCTCGGCCCCCTGATGGACGCCATCGGCCGCGAGCTGGACCAGCTCGGCCCTTGATCGGGGGGTGAGACTCGATATCAGATCCGAGATTTCCGATCTCGAAATATCGACAGATCCCCGTTCAAGGACCGGCGATTGGTGCCTGAAATCCGCGATCTGGGATCTGAGATCCGCCCAGGAACGCGAAACGGGCCGATCGCCAGGTGATCGGCCCGTCCCGGTCCGGGGCCGGCCCCGAGGGTCAGACGAGGTCCTTGAGGGCCTTGAGCGGGACGGCCTTGATGACGTTGCGGGCCGGCTTGGCCTTGATGGTCATCGGCTCGCCGGTGAACGGGTTCTTGCCCTGCTTCTCCTTGGTGGCCGGCTTGCGGACGACCTTGAGCTTGAGCAGGCCGGGCACGACGAAGATCCCCGGGCCCTTCTTGCCCAGATCCTTGGAGATGGAATCGCTCATGGCGGCGAAGACGCTGGCGATCTCCTTCTTGCCCAGGCCGGTCTTCTCGGCCAGCGCCGCGTAGATCTCGGACTTGGTGGCGGCCTTGGGACGGGCGGCGGCCTTGGGAGCGGAAGCGGCGGCCTTCGGAGCCGGAGCCGGTGCGGGTGCGGGTGCGGGTGCGGCGGCCTTGGGCTCGGTCTTCGACTCGGCGGCCTTCGGGGCGGCTTTCTTGGCCATGGGAATCGGGGCCCTCCTGGATCGATGACGGTCGGGGGGATTCGGCGAGCCGGGCCGTCCCGTCCTCCCCAGTGAGGCCGGACTCCGCGGCTCCTGCCGGATTGTTCGACGGGGACGTCGAAAACATACAGGAAAAATCGGGTTCCGTCGCCAGATCCCTCGAATTTCCCCGGTTTTTTCGGCCTTCGCGCCGATTTGGGCCCGAAAACCCCGGAAAACCCGGTCCCGACCGCATCGTCGGGCGTCACCGGGTGGTATAGCCGCCGGCGACCGGGACGAGCCCGCCGGTCACAAAGCTGGCCGCGGACGATCCGAGGAAGACGATCACCTGAATTCGTCGCTCGTCCGGGTCAGCGGGTGGCCCGGGCGATCCGACGGCTGAAGGACCACTTCGCCGACCCGCCGGGGGTGGAGGCGCTGGCCCGCGAGATCCGGATGAGCCCGTCCGCGTTCCACCACCACTTCAAGGCGGTGACGGCGATGAGCCCGCTCCAGTACCAGAAGCGGCTCCGGCTCCAGGAGGCCCGGCGGCTGATGCTCGGGGAGGGGCTGGACGCGGTGGCCGCGGCGTTCCGCGTCGGGTTACCAGAGCCCGTCGCAATTCAGCCGCGAGTACCGCCGGCTGTTCGGCTCCCCGCCAAGGCGGGACGTGGCGGCCCTCAAGGCCGGGCCGCTCCCGGCGTGAGCGTCGCCCGCTCCCGACCGCGAACTCCCGGGACTCGACCACGCCCGGCCGGGCGGCTCAGACCGCCGCCCGCTCGGCCTTGCGGGGCTCGAAGCCCATCAGGAACCGGCCGGTCGCCGAGATCATCGCCACGGCGAAACCCGCCCCGGCGAACGCCTCGGCGCTCCGGATGGCCTGGGGGAAGTCGTTGAACGATCGATGCATATGAACGCTCCCGTCGCTGATCCGGAGCAAGATCAACGGGCTGGCCGAACGCTTCCGTTCCCACATGGCTCGCGACCCCTTCGAGACGAGACGATTCCCGGTTGCCTGGCGCCCTCGATCAACCCTAGGCCCGGTTCCTGGCGAGGTCCCGGGAAAGCGAAAAGACGCGGACGCCGCCCTTTCCAAGGCGGCGTCCGCGTCCGGTTTGGCGGGCCCCGACCCCGGCCCATCCGTGGGCCTCCGGGGTCGGTCAGGTCAGCGGAAGAGGCGGCCGAGAATCGACTGGCGGCGGTCGGCGAAGCCCATCGGCAGGGCCTTCGAGGGGACCCGGCCGGTGGCCAGGATGCTCTGCGACGTCGGCAGGGCCTGATCCTGGCAGTGGGTGACGACGGGGACCCTGACGCACACCTCGACCGGCACCTGGCGGGCGACGGTCCGGGGGACGCACACGGTCTTGCACTCGGTCACCTTGCGGGTGACCGTGACCGGCTCGCAGACCGTCGTGGTGAACGGCACCTGGCGGCAAACGGTCTCGCAAACCTGCTTGACGCACTGGACCGTCTGCATCTCGCAGACCGTCTCGGGCACGCAGCGGGTCCGGGTCTCGCAGACGGTCTCGCGGACGGTCTCGCAGACCCGCTTGACGCAAGGCTCCGACACCATCCGGCAGGTCGTCACCGGGACCTCGCAGGTCCGGGTCTCGCTGACCATCCGGCAGGTCGTGACCGGGACCTGCTTGACCATCTGCTCGTGGACGGTCCGGCAGACGGTGTACGGGACCTGCTTGACGGCGGTCTCGCGGACCATCCGGCAGACGGTCACCGGCACCTGCTTGATGGCGGTCTCGCGGACCGTCCGGCAGACCGTGTACGGGACCTGCTTGACGGCGGTCTCCTTGACCATGACCGTGACCGGATACGACTCCTGGCGGCACTCGGTCTTCTGGACCATCTTGGTCATGCAGACCGGGACCATCCGGGTGCAGGACCGGGGCTCCATCGTGCAGACGGTGTAGGGCACGGTCTTGGTGCGGGTCTCGGAGACCATCCGGCAGGTCGTCACCGGGACCTGCTTGACCTCCTCCGAGGTGACCATCTCGCAGATCGTCTCGGGGACCTGCTTGGAGCGGGTTTCCGAGACCATCCGGCAGGTCGTCACCGGGACCTGCTTGACGTGCTCCTCCTGGACCATCTGGCAGGTCGTGACCGGGACCTGCTTGCAGACCGTGTATGGGACCTGCTTGCAGACCGTGTACGGGACCTGCTTGCGGATCGTCTGGCGCTCGTAGACCGTTTCCGAGACATTCTCGACGACGGCCCGCTTGCACTTGACGGTCTCATTCACGTACTTGCCGGGGCACTGGTAGACGCAACCGTCCTTGCAGACCGTCTTGCCGGGCACGTAGACTTGCCGCGTGACCTTCTCGGTCACCTCGCGGCAAACCGGCTTGCAGACGGTCTTGGGGACGCGGATGGTCTCGCAAACTTCCTTGGTGGCGGTCTCGGTGACCGTCCGGTAGCAGGTCTCGGTGACCGTCCGGTACGAGGTCGTCTGGATCGGGCGGCAGGTGGTGTAGCGGCACTCCTTGAGCACCGTCTCCCGGACGGGCCGGCAGACGTTGTACGCCACGGTCCGCATCACCACCCGGCGGACCGGGGTTCGCACGGTGTAGCGGCACTCCTTGAGGGTCGTCTCGCGGACCGGCCGGCAGACCGTGTACGCGACCTGTTTGTAGGCGCAGGTCCTGACCGGGACCATCGTGGTGTACTGCTCGGGCTGCATCACCGTGTACTGGACGGGGACGCTCACCGTGTAAGGGACCGAACGGTAGCACGTCTTCTGGACCGGCCGGGCGACCGTGTAGCAGACGTTCTTGAAGGCCGTCTCGTAGACCGGCCGGCAGACCGTGTAGGGGACGGTCTTGATGATCGTCTCCTGGACCGGTCGGCAGGTGGTGTAGGTGACGTCCTTGTAGCAGGTCTCCCGGACGGGCCGGGCAACGGTATAGACGCACGTCTTGAGCGTGGTCTCGCGGACCGGCCGACAGACCGTGTACGCCCGGGTTTCCAGGTGGGTTTCCCGGACCGGACGGCAGACGGTGTACGCAACGTCCTTGTAGATCGTACGCGAAACGGGGCGCTGGACGGTGTATTGTTGCTCGCGCATCACCGTCCGATAGCAGGGCCGCTGGACCGAATACGGCACGTCGCGGACGTGCTGCTCGGCGACGGTCCTCATGCCGGTGACGGTCTTGGGCTGGAGGATCGTCTCGCAGACGTCCCGCTCGACCGTGACCGGCTTGTCCTCGTAGATCGTCTCACACACTTGCCTCAGCACCGTCTGGCGCTGGAGGACATAGTCCGTGTGCCCGCCGCAATCCTGGGGCACGGGGCAGCAATTGTTGGAGGCACCACCAGCATAGCTGGCCGCCTCCGCCGGGTGCGCGGTCGCCCAGAGCCCGGCAACTAGGGCCATGAGCGAGACCGACAGAAGTTTACGCATCGAAAGACGCTCCACGACAACACTCCCGACCGACTCTGGGACACGTACCCGGGCGGCAAGCTCCGCTCACGCCCCGGGCCCGCCAAACTCATGGGTAATCTTCGGCCGATCCGTCGCCCAACCTTCGGGGTCTTTCACCAAAACTCCCAAGTATCCAAAATCGCCAAAAGGCAAGGTTTACCCACACGTTGCGTCCCCTACGCAGAGCACCTTATCCTTCACCCAACTGATAAGAAGACCGCTATCGCGACAGCCCGGATGATCCGCGAGGTCGCCGGGATCGGGAGACCTTTCCACCACGAATTGGGGCCAGTCTCGCGGGAAAAACGAACCCAATTCCCAGGAAAGCCCCTCCGCGTCCGCGGACATCGAGTCGTCCTGACTATCGCTCCGCGAAGCCTGCCCTTAGTCTCCTTTTTCGGGGCCGCGAGGCGTTTCCCGGGCGAGACCGCGTGACCCCTTGGTGGGGTCATCGCACCGGGGTAATCTGGGCCTTCGCGCATGGCACGGGGTCGAGGTCCGAGAAGGGGGACTGGCATGGGGAGCGTGCTGGATCGGTTCCGGTTGGATGGCAAGGTCGCGCTGGTGACCGGGGGGACCAAGGGGCTCGGTCGGGCGATGGCCGAGGCCTTGGCGTCGGCCGGGGCCTCGGTCGCCCTGACGGGTCGGGAGGCCGGGTCGGCGGAGGCGGCGGCCCGCGAGGTCGCCGGGTCCGAAGGGGCGAAAACTCTGGGGATCGCCGCCGACGTGAGCGTGGCGGCCGAGGTCGAGGCGATGGTGGCGCGGACGCTCGACGCCTTCGGCCGGCTCGACATCCTGGTCAACAACGCGGGGATCAACATCCGCCGGCCGATCGAGCAGTTGGAGGAGGCCGAGTTCGACCGGGTGCTCGGGGTCAACCTCAAGGGGCCCTGGCTCTGCTGCCGAGCCGCCGCGGCGCCGATGAAGCGGCAGGGGTGGGGCCGGGTCATCAACGTGTCGAGCACCCTGGGCTCGGTGGGGCTGGCCGACCGGACGCCCTACTGTTCGAGCAAGGGGGGCCTGACCCTGATGACCCGGACCCTGGCCCTGGAATGGGCCCGCGACGGGATCAACGTCAACGCCCTCTGCCCCGGCCCGTTCGCCACCGAGATCAACCGCCCGCTCCTCGACGACCCCGCCGCCCGCGAGGCCATGCAAGCCAAGGTCCCCCTCGGCCGCTGGGGCGACCCCGTCGAACTCGGCCCCGTCGCCGTGTTCCTCGCCTCCGAAGCCTCCAGCTTCGTCACCGGCGCCACGATCCTGGTCGACGGAGGCTATACCACCCAATGAACGTCAAGAAGCCTCGTGGGTCGGCGGGAATGTGGGAGCAACCCACTGGACTCGACGTTCTTCCCTGGGGAATATTGCTAGCAGGGTAAAATGGGAATCCACGACGGGGGGCCCTGATGGCGACCGACACGCCGCCGAACCGCAAGAATGAGCTGAAAACGCGCACCACGGACTCGAAGGGCCGGATCACGCTCCCCAGGGGATTCGCCAATTGCTTGGTGGACGTCGAGGTGGTGGATGAGTACGAGGTCCGCATCCGGAAGGTCGTCGCGATCCCCGAGCGGGAGGCGTGGCTCTGGAAGGACGCGAAAGCGTTGGGCTCGGTGATGATCGGCTTGCAAGAAGCCAAGGCCGGTGAATTTTCCGCAGGGCCGGACATCAACGCCGACCTCGCCGCCTTCGGGTCGGATGAAGGCTGACGATGCCCTTCGAACTCCGGTGGACTCCCCGGGGCCTGGACGAATACAACGCCCTCCGGGCCGCCGCCGAGGCCGCCCGGGCGGGGCGGGAAGCCCAGGGGCGGGCAAAGTCGTCGAAAGCCGAGGGGTTGTTTCGCCAGGTGGTCAAGACGGTCGCCCTCCTGGGCGACAACCCCAAGCATCCCGGGCTGAACACCCACGAATACGACAGCCTCGACCATCCCCACGACCCGAAAGACAAGGTCCGGGAAGCTTTCGTCCCAAACAACACGCCGGGGGCTTATCGACTCTTCTGGTGCTATGGCCTTCAGAAGGGCCAGATCACCATCATCGCCATCACGCCCCATCGTTGAGTCGCCGGGACGGCGTGGAACGCCAATGAACCATCCCTCAAAGGTGGGCCGTTGGCGTCTTTGATTTACGCCACTTATCATTCCCTCGCAGGGAAAACCGGAATAATCCGCTCGCCTCACGCCATTACTCCGGGCCAACGAGACGGACGACGCGGCGAAGACCGGGAGGATGCGGCCTTGGCGAACGGACGACTCGCGACGCCGGACGAGCGGCATCTCCGGATGCTGTTCGAGGTCGGGGCCACCGGGACGCTCACCGACGGGCAACTGCTCGGGCGGTTCGCGGCCCGGGACGGGGAGGCGGCGGAGCTGGCCTTCGCCGCGCTGGTCGAGCGGCACGGGCCGATGGTCCTCCGCGTGGCGCGGGCGGTCCTCCGGGACGAGCACGGGGCGCAGGACGCGACCCAGGCGACGTTCCTGATCCTGGCCCGCAAGGCCCGGTCGCTCTGGGTCCGCGACTCGCTCGGCCCCTGGCTCCACGCCGTCGCGCTCCGGGTGGCCGCGCAATCCCGCTCGGCCGAGATCCGACGGCGCCGGCACGAGCGCCGGGCCGCCGCCCCGGAATCTTCCCTTCCCCCGGACCGCGACCGGGCCGACCTCCTCCGGGCGATCCACGAGGAAATCGGCCGGCTGCCGGAGCCCTACCGGGCGGCCGTGGTGACGTGCCACCTCGAAGGGCTGACCCAGCACGAGGCGGCCCGCCGCCTGGGCTGGCCGGTCGGGACCTTGCAAAGCCGCCTCGACCGGGGCCGGCGCCGGCTCCGCGACCGCCTGGGGCGGCGCGGGCTCGCCCCGTCCCTGGGAACCTTCGCCGTCGGCCTGCCCCCGGCGCGGGTCCCCGACGCCCTGGTCGCCTCGACGGCCCGGGCGGCGTGGGCCCTATCGGGAGGCGGGCCGGTCGCCGGGTTGATCGGCCCGGCCGTTCTTGCCATGATCGACGCGAGCGCGAAGGGGATGTTGATGACCAAGCTCAAGATCGGCGCGGCGGCCCTGTTCGTGGCCGCCGGCCTCCTCGCCATCGGGTCCGGCCTCCCAACCGGCCTCCTTGCCCAGGCCATCGACGGGCCCGCCCCCACGGCGGCCCCGCCCGACCGGCCCGCGACGGCCCCGCCACCGGCCGCCGCGACCGAGCCCGAACTCGTCGCGTCGCCCGGTCCGATCCCGCCGGAACCCCCGGTCGCGATCGCCCCCGAGCCGCGACCGGCCGAGCCCGACGCGACGCCCCTCCTCCCCTTCGCAACCTACCCCGCGCCCGCCCTGCTCGACTTCCACGCCACCTGGGCGGCCCCTTGCCGCCAGATGCGCCCGGAGATCGAGAAGCTGTTCGTGTTCCGCTACCCGGTCAAGTCGATCGACGTCGACGCCTCGAAGGATCTGGTCCGGCGCTATCAGGTCACCGCCGTCCCGACCGTCGTCTTGGTCGACGAATCGGGCCGGGAACTGGCCCACCAGCAGGGGTCGATGACCGCCGCGCAGCTCGCCGCGTTCTACGACGCCCACCGGCCCAGGCCGACCGATCCCTCGAAAAATCCGGTCGTCGAGCCGGGCCCGACGGAGGCGGCGAACGCGAAGCCGTGGGCGACCGTCGCGCGGATCAAGGTCAAGCTGGGCCCCAGCGAATGGGCTTTCGGCTCAGGGACGGTGATCTGGAGCCGGCCGAACGAGTCGCATATCCTGACCTCCGCCAGCCTGTTCCGGATCAAGGGCCGCGCCGTCCCCGCGGCGAAGGACTTCAAATTACCGGTCGCCGTCGACCTGTTCGACCGGCAGCTTGTCGGCCCGAATCACGCGATGGTCAAGGCCGTCCAGACGGAAGTGGCCGCCGAGGTCATGGATTACGATTTCGGGCGGGACCTGGCCCTGCTTCGGATCCAGCCGGGCCGTAAGTTGCCCGCATCCCCGGTCGTCCCGAGCCGGTGGAAGCTGAACAAGGGCATGCAGTTGGTGGCCCTGGGTTGCTCGCACGGCAACGACGCCACTGCGTGGGCCACGACCCTCCTCGACCCCGACGCGACCATCACGCCCAGGGGCGGAATCGACGAGCCCGCCTATGCGGCGATCGCCGCGCTTCGCTGTGCCAACGAGCCCAAGGAAGGGCGAGTCGGCGGCGGGCTCTATACGACGGATGGGTTCCTCGCGGGCGTTTGCTCTCGGAAAGATCCCGAGCCGCACACCGGGATCTACGTCGGCCCCCGGGCGATCCGCGAGTTCCTCGACCGCTGCGGCCTAGACGAAGTCTTCCGCGACCTGACCTTCGAGGCGATCCGACCAGAACCGGCGCCGTCGCTCGTCCCGGTGGACCCCCAGGCCGAGCCCGGGTTGACCCTCCCGGTCGTGCCGAGGCCCTGGGAAACGGTCGTCCGGATCAGGATTCCCATGACCGAGAAGCCCTGGGGCTTCGCCTCGGGGGCGGTCATCCGGAGCACGCCGGGCGAGTCGATCATCCTCACCAGCGCCCACGGGTTCGAAGGGAGCAAGGTCAACCGGAGCGTCGGGGGGGGATATGAGGGGAAGATCCTCGTCGACCTGTTCGACGGCAAGCTCACCGCCCGGAAGCCCGCCCAGGTCACCTGTTCGGACCACGATCTGATCGGCGAGATCATCGAATGTGATTTCGCCGCCGACGTCGCGCTGATCCGGATCAGGCCCGGCCGGACCCTGCCGGCCTCCCGGGTCGTCCCCGACGACTGGACGCCCCGCGACAACATGACGATGATCGCGCTGGGTTGCACCCACGGCAACGACGCCACTGCCTGGACGACGACGATCCTCAACCCCAAAATTTCGCTGCTCATGGCCTCGGCCCCGAATCGGGGAGACGCGAGCCTCCGGGGCGTCGGCCAGCAGATCGAACTCCTCGAATGCGCCCACGAGCCCAGGTCCGGCCGGTCGGGCGGCGGCCTTTACACCATCGACGGCCTCGTCGCGGGCATCTGCAACTATGCGGACCCGAACAAGCACGTCGGCTACTATGCCCGCCCCGAGGCGATCCGCCAGTTGCTCGACCGCAATGGCCTGGCCTCGGTCCACCGCCGCGAGGCGGCCCGAACCTGGACCGCCAGCGAGAGTGTCGTCGAGGTGCCGACCGCGGAGGTCGCGGCGACGGAGAATGGGCCGTCCCACGCCGCCGGCGGTCCGCCGCCCAGCCTTCCCCCCGAACCCGCGCCCGCCCCGCTCGCGTCCGATGGGGAGCGGCGGTTGGCCGAGGTCGAGCGGAAGTTGGACCGGATCCTCAAGGCCCTGGAAAAGTCCGAACCCGAGAAGGCCCCGGAATCTCCGAAGGGCGGTTCTCTCCTGCGACGTTGAACGAGGCCCCCGATGACCGACGCGAGCGATGACTTGTTGATCCCCGCCGGCTTCCGGGCCTCGGGGGTCCGGGCGGGGATCAAGCCTTCCGGCGGGATGGATCTGGCCGTCCTGGTGGCCGAACGCGACTGTTCGGCCGCCGGGACGTTCACGACCAACCGGGTCGCCGCCGCGCCGGTCCACTGGGACCGGGCGCTGGTGCCGTCGGGGTCGATCCGCGCGGTTATCATCAACGCGGGCAACGCCAACGCCGCGACCGGCCGGCAAGGGCTCGACAACGCCCGGGCCACCGCCGCCGCCGCCTCGGCCGTGCTCGGGTGCCGGCCGGAGCAAATCCTGGTCGCCTCGACCGGCGTGATCGGCCACCAGTTGCCGATGCCCAAGGTCGAGGCCGGCCTCCGCGCCGCCCTGGAAGTGGCCACCGCCGGGGCCGCCGGCTTCCGCGACGCCTCGCGCGCGATCCTGACCACCGACACCCGGCCCAAGGTCGTCTCGAAGCGGCTCGACCTGGGCGGCCAGGCCGTCACCCTGCTCGGGCTGGCCAAGGGGGCGGCCATGATCGGCCCGAACATGGCGACCATGCTCGGCTTCCTGCTGACCGACGCCCCCGTCGCCCCCGACGACCTTCAGCGGATCTTGTCCGGGGCCGTCGAAGACTCGTTCAACTGCATCTCCGTCGAAGGCCACATGAGCACCAACGACACCGTCCTGATCCTGGCCGGCGGTGACCCCGCCCGCCCGCCCCTGGTTGGACCGGCGCTGGTCGAGTTCGCCGTGATGGTCCGCGAAGCCTGCGTCGACCTGGCCCGGATGATCCCCGACGACGGCGAGGGGGCGACCCACCTCATCACCGTCGACGTCGAAGGGGCCCGCGACCGCGACCAGGCCCGGGCCATCGCGCGAGCCGTCGCCGACAGCCCGCTGGTCAAGACCGCCATCCACGGCGCCGACCCGAACTGGGGCCGGATCGTGTCGGCCGCCGGCTACGCCGGGGTCCCGTTCGAGGAATCCGAACTGTCCCTCTGGCTCAACGGCATCCCGCTCTACGTCGACGGCGCCCCCCTGCCCTTCGACGCCGCCGCGGCCTCGGCCAGCCTCAAGGCCAACCGCGACACCCGGATTCGCCTGGTCCTGGCCCAAGGCGCCGCCGCCATCCGATTTTGGACGTGCGACCTGTCCGCCGAATATGTCCGGCTCAACGCCGAGTACACGACCTGAGCGGACGATCGGCCCGACCGGGATTTTGTCCGCCCGATGGCATCCCAATTGCCGAATAAGATCCTAGGATTGGAATCGAGGCCCCGGCCCGGCATGGCGTCGGCATCCGGGGGCCAGCCACCAGCGGCGAAGCTTGCCGGCGTTTTCGTCCGCGCCGGACCGCGCCCTTTCGCAGGACCCGGACCCCAGGAGCCGATCCCGATGCAGCCCATTCAGAGCAAGCCCTCGTCCGCCGCCCCCACGGCGTTGGTCTATATCACCATCGGGTCATTGCTGACGGTTTGGAGCGGGGTCTGGTTCCTCTACGAGAACAACACCGAAGGGTCGCACCGGGGCATCTTCTACATCTGCGGCGGCCTGCTGCTCACCGGCATCGCGATGCTCGCGATCGGCTTCAGCATCGGCAAGCTCCACAAGAAGGCCCAGGAAGGGGAGTTCGCCGCCCAGGCTAACGCCGCCCAGGCCGCGGCCGCCCAGCAAGACCCGGCCCTGGCCCGGAAGCTTTGACGCCCTCGCCCGAGGTCGCGCAAATCGGTCCAAGGATGGCTGATGGCTCAGCCGGCCGGGTATGAGAACCTCGCCACCGACCCATCAGTCATTCGTCCCTCAATGATTTCCGCCGCGATCGTCCGCCCGCTCAGGCTTCGGGCTTGCGGGCGGCGGCGGCGAGGGGCCGGAGGACGGCGAGCATCGTGTTGAGGTGGGCGAGGCGGGGGCCGAAGCGGTCGACGAAGTCGGTCAGGGCGAAGTCGCCGTCGAGTAAGTTCTCGTGGTTCTCGGCCACGTGGTTGACCAGCTCCCCCATGAGGGCGGCGTGGACCTGTTCGAGCTGGCCGAGCGATTCCCGGCATTGGTCGAGGACGCGGTCGTGCCCGGCCTGCCACCGTTCCAGCTCGCCCATCTGCCGAGCGCGTTGCTCGCGGGCGACCTGCGCGGCCTCGCGGGCCAGCTCGAGCTGGGCCTGCTGGCTTTGCAAGACCTGCCGCTGCATTTCCAGGGTCTGCGATTGTAAGCTGACCAGCATCTGGAGCAGGACGACCGGGTCGCTATTGGGGTTGGCGGGGGCAGGCGAGGACGCCTGCCCGGTGGGGGAAACTTCCATCCGGTACGTCCATGACGTTGACGGCGTATTCTCGCGTGATGGCACCCCGACCTCCTTCAGAGTCCGGTGACGTCCTCTCCCGTGCGGCTGGACAGGCCAGCTTACGATAATCCCGGCCGACGTGACAGGCCAAGCCCGGCCGGGGCCGGGTCGATCGGTTCGTCAATCCGAGGGACTTCAGATTGCAAGGATCTCGGATTCCAGACGGTGAAGACGGGATGAACCTGATCTCCTAAAATCTGAGATGCTTGGGATCTGCGATCCGTCGTTCGACCTGGCTTGAAGGACCGATCGACCCGTCGGTCAGGCCGACAGGTGGTGGAAGGCGTCGGGGAGCGAGTCGACGATGTCGCCGGCGATCATGCCGACCTCGCCGGACTGGTCGCGGGCGATGTCGCCGGCCAGGCCGTGGACGTAGACGCCGAGACAGGCGGCGTCGAACGGGTCCATCTCCTGCGCGACGAGGGCGGCGATCACGCCGGTCAGGGCGTCGCCGGAGCCGCCGGTGGCCATCCCGGGGTTGCCCGTGGTGTTGACGTAAAGCCGCGTGCCGTCGGTGACGATCGTGCCGGCCCCCTTGAGGACGACGATCAGGTGCCCGGCGCTGCCGGCCAGGGCCAGGGCGTGGGTCTCGCGGTCGGACTGGATCTCGGCGATGCTCCGGCCGGTCAGGCGGGCGAACTCGCCGGGGTGGGGCGTGAGGATCACCGGCCGGCGGAGCCGGGCCAGGACGTCGGTCTGCCCGGCGAGGTTGTTCAAGGCGTCGGCGTCGAGGACCGTCGGCACCGCGACCGACTCGACGACCCAGCCGACCAGCTCGCGAAGGTCGGCCGACTGGCCCAGGCCCGGGCCCATCGCCAGGACGTTGGCCAGGGGCAGGAATCGTTCCAGGACCCTCTTCGAGCCTTCGAGCGTGGCCAGGCCCTCGGGATCGCTGGCGACCGGGTAGGTCATGTACGACGGCTCGAAGCTGGCGACCGTCGCCTGGACCTCGTCCGGGCAGGCGACCCGGACCAGCCCCGCGCCCGACCGGAGGGCCGAGCCCCCCACCAGGGCCGCGGCGCCGGCCGAGCCTCGCCCCCCGGCCAGGGCCAGGACGGTCCCGAACGTCCCCTTGTGGGAATCCTTCGACCGCCCGGGGAGCCCGGGCAGCTTCTCGATCCGCTCAATCGCCATGATGCGCCGCGCCTCCCGCTTCCGCGTGTTCGGTCCCGGGAGCCCGGCCCGCGCCGGCCCCCGTCGCGCGGGCCTGGCCGGCCCGTTTCGCGATCAGGCCGGCGACGTGGCCGCCGTTGAAGCCGCCGTCGATGTTGACGACCACCACGTTCGACGAGCAACTGTTGAGCATGCCCAGCAAGGCCGCCAGGCCGCCGAAGCTCGCCCCGTAGCCGATGCTGGTCGGCACCGCGATGATCGGGCAATCGACCAGCCCGCCGACCACGCTGGGCAACGCCCCTTCCATCCCGGCCACCACCACCAGGACGTCGGCGCCCTGGAGGTCGCCCAGCCGGTTGAACAGGCGGTGGATGCCCGCCACGCCGACGTCGGCCACCAGCGCGACCTCGCAATTCCAGGCCTCGGCCGAGACCCGGGCCTCTTCGGCCACGGGCAGGTCGCTGGTTCCGGCCGTGACCACCACCACCTTGCCCAGCTTCGGCCCCGGGTCGGCCCGCCGGACGCGGAAGGTCCGCCCCGGGACGTTGTATTCCCCGTCCGGGAAGGCCAGGGCCAGCTCGGCGCCGGCGTCGGCCGCGACCCGCGTGACCAGGCCGTCGTGCCCGTGAGCCAGGAGCGACCGGAGGATGGCGACGATCTGCTCGACCGTCTTGCCCTGCCCGAAGATCACCTCGGGCGCCCCGCACCGGATCGCCCGGTGGAGGTCCACCGTCGCGAACCCGCCGGTTTCTTCCAGGGGGGCCGTCCGGACCCGCGTCGACGCCTCGGCGGGCGAAACGTCGCCGGCGCGGACGGCCTCGAACAGCTTCTGCAACTCGTGGGAATCCATCATCTGTTCCGGGCGGCGGGCGGATCGAAACGCGACCCCTTCGGTTGTAACCCGCGGCGGCCCGGTCCGCAACGCTCCGCCCTTCCGACCCGGCGGCCGGTCGTGGTATCCTGTTTGCACTGATGGGGCTAATCCCCGATGGCCCTCGGCCCGATCCCGGGAGGGACCGCGATGACCTTGCCTCCCCCGAAGCCATCCACGGCGTCGCCGATCCCCGTGGCCAAGCCGGCGCTGACCCTCAAGGGCGTCCCCCACCCGGCGGAGTTGGTCGAGGTCGACGACTACCGACCTCCCTTCGATTGGCGGGGCTGGGCCTGGTCGATCGGGGTGCACGTGCTGCTGCTCCTGGTCCTCGGCTTCTGGTACTTCGCCCCCAAGCCGAGCCAGGTCCGAACCTTCGACGCCCGGATGGCCGGCTCGGAGTTCGGCGTCGAGGAGGGCCTGGCCAACCTCGGCGGGCTCGACACCCCCGCGGCGATGCCCGACGCCGTGCCGAGCCCGCCCGACCCGTCGGCCTCGTTCAGCCGGCTCAAGTCGACCGACCTCGCCGCCGACCCGCTGGCCGGCCTCGTCGGCAACCCCGGCGCCGGGCAAGGGGACGGCTTCGGCCTGGCCAAGTTCGGCTCCGGCGGGGAGAAGGTCCAGGGGGTCGAGGTCAAGGTCGGCGACCCCCAGTTCACCCTCCTCTGGGACTCCCAGGCCGACCTCGACATCCACATCATCGAGCCCGGCGGCAAGGAAATCTTCTGGAACGATACCAAGGGGAAGTTCGGCGGCGAGCTGGACGTCGACAACGTCGAGGGGTTCGGCCCCGAGAACGTCTACTGGCTCAAGGAGGCCGCCGACGGCTCCAAGGACCTCGGCCCCGGCCCCCCCGGCGAATACAAGTGGTGGGTCCACTACTACGGGGGCAACGGCGGCGTCCCCGTCCCGACCCGATGGAAGGTCCGGATCAAGCACGAAGGCCGGGTCGAGATCATCCAGGGACGCATGACCGTCCCGGACTCCAAGAGCAGGCGCTACTCCCTCACCGTCGCCGGGCCGGCCACGCCCTGAGCCGGACCTTCGCCGTCTGATGGAGCCATCAGGCCGGGATGCGCCGGAGGCTCAAAGGAGTCGCCGCTTCCACCCCCGCGGGTCGCTCGAGCAATGGAAAACGCCGTAGATAGCGACGGTGTCGGCGGTGTAATCGTAGATCACCGCGTAGGGAAATCTCCGCACCAAGCCTCGTCGAAATCCTTCGCTCGACGATGCGTGCAGCTCGGGCGCCCGACAGATCGCCTGTACGCAAGCGTCGACTCGACGCAAGAAGTCTTCGCCTCTGCCAATCTGGCGTTCCTCGTACCAAGCGTAAGCCTCGGCGAGGTCCCGCTCGGCTTCGGGGGCAATGATCAAGTCAGCGGCCATGACGGCTCCGGACCCGGCGCATGACTTCGGCCCAGGCGAGCCCCGAGCCCGGCGACTTCATCAGGTTTGCCTTGCGGCGGGCGGCTTCTTCTTTCTGCCAATCATGCAGCGGGACGTCCTCGGGCGTCGCGGCGAGGTCGTCCCAAAGGTCTTCGACCAGTTGAAGCTTCTCGGCCGGGCTCAAGTCGAACACGGAGGTCGGTTCGGGGATCATCGGGTTGCTCCTGGGAAGGGTCAAGGGTGCCGGCCCGCCGGGGCCGGCGACCCTTGGGCGATCACTCAAGATATCAACCTTCGCGGCAGGCGGCGACGCCGGCGGTCGTGGCCTGGAGGAACCGGCGGCGGGACGGACGGGGTCGGTCATCGTGGGGCTGGCCCTCGGGGTGATGAACTCCGGCCGGGCCCGCTCGAAAACTTCAGCCCTTGGGCGGACAACGTCCAAGGTAATCCCGACCCCCGGCCCCGGCAAGCCGGCCAGCCACCCGCGACCCGGGGGGCCGATCAACCTCGGGAAATCGCCAGGCCCTTTTCGATCGGGCGGGAATCGTTATACTCGATCTCTGAGCGACCGCGCTCGCCCACCCACGGCCGCCCCGCGACTGGCCGGTTTTCGAACGTAACCAGGTAGCCCACCGCCCCCTCGTCCCCGGGATGGCCGCGCCATGAAGCCCGACGGCGTCGAGCATGGCCCTTCGCGACGCTCCGTGAGCCGGCGCGACCTGTTCCGGTCCCGCGATCGGGACCGGGCCCTGCCCCCGGCGCCGGCCTCGGCTCGCGGGTCGTACTCGGTCATCAACGCCGGTCGGGCCTTGATGGGCTCGTTCTTCGAGGTCCGGGTCGGGACCGGGGTCCCGGGGGCGGTCGACCTGGCGACCCGGGCCCTCGACGTGGTCGAGGAACTGGAAGCCCAGCTCACCGTCTATCGCGACGACTCCGAGATCAGCCGGCTCAACGCGACGGCCCACCTCGGCCCGGTCGCGGTCGAGGCCGGCCTGTTCGGGCTGCTCGCCCGGTCCCTGGAGATCGGCCGCCAGACCGGCGGGGCCTACGACGTCGCCGCCGGCGCCCTGTCGGCGGCCTGGGGATTCACCCGGGGGCCGAGGCGCGTGCCCGATCCCGAAACCCTGGCCGACGCCCGGGCCAGGACCGGGGGCCATCACCTGACGCTCGACCCGGGCCGCCGGACCGTCGCCTTCGACCGGCCGGGCGTGGTCGTGAACCTGGGGAGCATCGGCAAGGGGTACGCCATCGACCGCGCCGTCGACGTGGTCCGGGCGCACTGGTGGCCGACGGCCACTTTGATCCACGGGGGCCGATCGAGCCTCTTCGCCCTGGGTTCGCCCCCCGACGACTTCGGCGGCCGATGGCCGGTGGCCCTCCGCGACCCGTCGGACCCGGAAACCCCGCTGGGCACGATCCACCTCCGGAACCGGGGCATGGGCACCTCGGGCGCCGAGTTCCAGCGGTTCGAGGCCGGGGGACGGGCCTTCGGCCACATCATCGACCCCAGGACCGGCGAGCCGCCGGCCGACGGGCCCGGCAGCGTGACCGTCCTGGCCCCGACCGCCGCCGAGGCCGACGCCCTGTCCACCGCCTTTTTCCTGCTCGGGCCGGAGCGGGCCGCTTCGTTGCTGGCCGGGCGCCCCGACGTCGGGGCCCTGTTCGTCACCCGCCACGACGCCGAGGCCCGCCCCCGGGTCGCCGCGTACAACCTGACCGACGCCGACTACACCCCCGCCCGCCGCCACCGCCCGACAAGCCCCCCGGGGACGTTCGCCCGGCCTGGCGGTGGTTGATGGGAAATGGGCGATGGGTGAGGCTTATCCGATCGCCTCCCCTGACCCCTTGGTTTCCGCCATCACCCATGATCCATCAGCCATTTCCCATCCCGGACGCCCCCCGGTGAAATGAAAGCGAGGAGTCCCCTGGCCGCCGCCCGACGCTACTACCCCGGATTCTTCGGCGCCCTGTTCCTCGTCCTCCTCCGGATGGCGATCGGCTGGCACTTCCTCTACGAGGGGACCCAGAAGATCCTGTCGACCCCGGAAGGGAAGGCGACGGTCCTGGCCCGCTACTTCCCGATCCCCGAAGGGCCGCCGTTCTCGTCCGAAGGCTACCTCCGCGCCGCCTCGGGGCCGCTCGCCCCCCGGTTCCGGGCCCTGGTGCCCGACGTCGACGGCCGGGCCAAGCTCGACTTCGAGCAGCTCAAGAACGAGTGGTCGGCCGAGGTCGCCCGGATCGGCAACCACTTCGGCTTCGACGAGAAGCAGCAGGAAAAGGCCGGCGAGATCCTCCGCGACCGCCAGAAGATCGCCGACGAGTGGTTCCGGGTGCCCGAGAACCGCGAGAAGGTCAAGAAATACCTCGACGACCTGGCCGAGATCGAGGCCGTCGAGCGCAACCCCGACGCCCTCGCCTCCGAGCGCGCCAACGCCCGCCAGAACCGCAAGGACGCCGACGCCGCCCGCAAGGAGATGGCCCAGGTCGTCGACGCCTGGTCCGGGACCCTCCGCGACGGCCTGGTCGCGGTGGCCAACCCCGACCAGGTCGCCCGGGAAAAAGCCTACCGGGCCCCGCTCGGCTCGCTCGAGCAGATCGACCGGGCGACGATGTACGGCCTGTCCGCCGTCGGCCTGTGCCTGATGCTCGGCCTCTTCACCCCGCTGGCCGCGCTGGGCGGCGCGGCTTATCTCCTGAGCTTCTACCTGAGCATGCCCCCTTGGCCCGGCCTGCCCGAAGGGATCACCGAGGGGCATTATCGCTACGTCAACAAGAACCTGATCGAGATGCTCGCCTGCCTGGCCCTGGCCAGCACGCCCAACGGCCTCTGGATCGGGCTCGACGCCTTCTTGTTCGGCTGGATCGGCCGGGGGCGCCGCGCCCGCGAGGCCGCCGCCGAGGCGCAGACCCGGGCCCAGGCCACCCGGACCGAACGGCCCGAGCCCCAGGACCGCAGGAAATTCAAGAACCGCTGACACACGGAGCGACCGAGCGATGCTGAACCTGACCCCCGACCAGCGCGCCCTGGGGCGCGAAAACGCCAACACGGTCATCGGCTCGACCCGCCGCGACTTCCTCAAGGCCGCCGCCGTCGCCCCCGGCCTCGGCGCGTTCTACTTCGGCTACCAGGACATGGCCGGCCGACCGCCCGTCCGCGCCGCCATCATCGGCACCGGCAACGAAGGTTGCGGGGCCATGATCCAGGACCACAACCGGGCCTACGTCGACTACATCGGCTACTGCGACGTCCGCCCCTCGCAGCAAGAGCGAGCCGTCCGGCAATTCACCAAGCACAAGGACTACTCGGCGGCCGACGTCGCCAAGCTGACCAAGTATCCCGACATCGACGCGATCTTGAAGGACGACCGGGTCGAGATGGTCGTCATCGCCCTGCCGCTCTGGCTCCACGCCCCGATCGCGATCCAGGCGATGAACGCCGGCAAGCACGTCTTCTGCGAGAAGCTGATGGCCCACAACGTGGCCCAGTGCAAGGAGATGGTCAAGACTGCCCACGACAAGAACCGGCTCCTGGCCATCGGCCACCAGCGGCACTATTCGGCCCTCTACGACAACGCCAACTACCTGGTCCAGGAAGGCCACCTCGGCGAGATCCGCCACATCCGCGCCCTCTGGCACCGGAACAACGCCTGCCCCCAGATCGAGAAGGACTCCGACGGCCGGCTCGTCTACGACGACAAGGGGAACCCCGTCTACAAGAAGGACAAGGCCGGCAACGTCCTCTACTTCGACGGCTGGAAGCCCGACATCCCCAAGCTCGACGAGGGCGTCGACTTCGCCCGCCACGGCTACAAGAGCCTCGATGAGCTGGTCCGCTGGCGGCTCTACAACCGGACCGGCGCCGGCCTGATGGCCGAACTGGGCAGCCACCAGCTCGACGCCTGCTCGATCTTCCTCGGCAAGAAGCACCCCCTGGCCGTCACCGGGATCGGCGGGACCTACTTCTACACCGACGGCCGCGAGGTCGACGACCACGTCTTCGTCAACTTCGAGTTCCCCGGCAAGGCGGAAAAAGACCGGGTCGTCGTCACCTACTCGTCGATCAACACCAACGGCTTCGAAGCCTACGGCGAGGAGCTGATGGGCTCTCGGGGGACGATGATCGTCGAGCAGGAGAAGGAGATCCTCCTGTACAAGGAAGCCGACCGCAACGCCCCCAAGGGCGGCGGCGGCGGGCCGAAGTCCACCTACGTCACCGTCGAGACCAAGGCCGGCGGCAAGCCGGTGGTCGAGACCAGCCCCAGCGCCGCCGGCCCGTCGGCCGCGTCGAGCCTGGGCGGCCTGGCCACGGCCGACCCGTCCAAGGGCTACCGCGAGGAGCTGGAGCACTTCGCCTTCTGCGTCCGCCACGGGAACGCCTCGGCCTACCACGACGACCCCGACCACAAGCCCCGATGCCGGGGCGAGGTCGCGATGGCCGACGCCATCATCGCCCTCACCAGCAACATGGCCATGCGCGAGAAGCGCCGGATCGAATTCAAGGACGCCTGGTTCGACTGGCAGTCCCCCGAAACCCCCGAAGGCGAGTCGAAGCAGATCGCCCGCAACGGCTAATCGACCCTTCAGGCGTGTTGACGCTTTCATCCTGACATGTCGGGTGACGTCGGGCGCGGCGAGGCCCACCACGAGCGACATCGAACGTGGTGGGCCTCGCCGCGCCCGACGCCACCCGACCCCCTCCCGTCGATTCCGGGTCGAGAGTGATCCCCGGCTTGCACTTTCTCCGAGAAACATCGAAGAAGCCCGCCCCCGGCTCCCGACCAATGATTGGGCGGGGGTTGTCCGACCTTGACCCTGCCGGGGGCCTCTGTTACAACGCCCCCGCGCCGACGCGGAGCGGCGGCCCGGGAGCCCCTCCCACGGACCGAGAAGGGGGCGAGGGTCGGCCGGCTGGGTCGGCGTGGCGTTCGGGCGGCCTCGACGAGCCGGGCAAGGAAGCCCCGTCGTCCGGGCGGGCATCCCCCTCCCACGCCGGACGCGCGGCGGAGTCGGTGGTCCGTTGGGAAGGAGCCCATCTCGTGGCGAAGATCGCCTGCCTGACCCCCATGTATTTCAGCGACGAGTCGTACATCGGCGGGGGCGAGCGGTACCCGCTCAATCTGTCGCGCGGGATCGTCGAGGGTTCGGGGGGAGCCTACTCGGTCGACCTGATCTCGTTCGGGCCGACGTCGCGGACTTATTCGCTGGCGCCCGGCCTGACGGTCAAGGTCCTGGCCGCCGCCCGCCCGCCGCGAAACGCGCTCGACGTCGTCTCGTGGGAGTTGCCCGCGGCGATCGCCGACGTCGACCTCATCCACATCCACCAGGCGTACACCCGGTGTTCCGAGGTCGCCCTGCTCGTGGCCAAGCAGCAGGGCAAGCCGATCGTGGTGACCGACCACGGCGGGACGACCAGCACCCTGGGCACCTCGGTCGGCAGCCTGGAACTGGCCGACGCCATCATCTCGAACTCGAAGTTCGGCGCCGCCCTGTACCGGACCAGCACGCCGATCACCGTCATCAAGGGGGGGGTCGACGGCGCCCACTTCACCCCGCCGAAGCTCCGAACGCCCCGCGACCGGGTCCTGTTCGTGGGCCGGCTCTTGCCTCACAAGGGGATCGACCAGCTCATCACCGCCCTGCCCCCCGGGCTCCCCTTGACGGTCTGCGGCCGGCCGTACCACCCGGACTATTTCGAGGTCCTCAAGGGCCTGGCCGTCGGCAAGGACGTGACCTTCGTCACCGACGCCGACGACCACGCGATCCTCGAACTCTACCGACGGGCCTGGGTCAACGTCCTGCCCTCGGTCTACCGCGACTTTTACGGCCAGGCCCACCTGTGCCCCGAGCTGATGGGGTTCACCCTCCTGGAGGCGATGGCCTGCGGGACCCCGGCGATCTGTTCGAACGTGGCCGGGATGCCCGAATACGTCCACGACGGCGAGACCGGCTACGTCTTCGACGACCTCACGATGCTCACCGACCGGCTCCTCAGGCTGGCCGGCGACCCGGCCCTGGTCGAGCGGCTGGGGCGGCAGGCCCGCCGCCGCGTCGAGCAAGAATACGACTTCCGGGTCGCCGGCGCCCGGATGATCGCCGTCTATGAGCCCCTGATCGCCCGAGCACGGGAGGTGGCCGCGTGAAGGTCCTGGTCCTCAGCAACCTGTACCCGCCCGACATCATCGGCGGGTACGAACTCGGCTGCAAGCAGGTCGTCGACGCCCTCCGCGCCCGGGGCCACGACGCCCGGGTCCTGACGATCGCCCCGAGGACCCCGGTCCCGCCCGAGCCCCACGTCCTCCGATCGCTCAAGGTCAGCGAGGTCTGGAACAGCAACCGCTACGTCCTGGACATCAACCACCAGGTCACGACCCGCCTGATGGACGCCGAGGCCACCGGCGTCAGCGCCTTCAACGTCCACGCCCTGACCCGGGCCATCGACGAGTTCCAGCCCGACGTCGCCTATGTCTGGATGATCGTCGGCGTCGGCGGCCTGGGCCTGATGGCCACGCTCCAGCACCTCCGCCTCCCCTGGCTCTGGCACCTGATGGACGACGTCCCGGTGTCGCTCTGCCGGTTCGGCGGCCGGGTGATCGAGCCGTTGCTCAGGGAGGTCGACCGCCAGCTCGACGGCCGGTTCCTGGCCTGCTCGCGGCAGCTCGTCGATGAGATCGAGTCGCTGGGCATCCGGCTCCGGCCCGACGTCGACGTGGTCCCCAACTGGGTCGTCGGCGAGCCGCCCAGGCCCCGGGTCGCCTTCTACAAGCCCGGCCAGACCCTCCGGATCATCGCCGCCGGCCAGATCGCCCAGCACAAGGGGGTCGACGTCCTGATCGAGGCCGCCGCCGAGGTCCGCAAGCGGGGCTTCGACAACTTCCAGGTCGACATCTACGGGAACGCCGAGGACCACTACTTTTCGACCCTCGCCCGCCGCCTCGGCCTCGACGGCCACGTCGCCTTCAAGGGGTCCCGGCCCCAGGCCGAGCTGGCCCGGCTGTACCCGACCTACGACGTGTTCGCGTTCCCGACCTGGCACCGCGAGCCGTTCGCCTTCGCCCCCCTGGAAGCGTCGTGGCGCGGGTGCGTGCCGCTGATGTCGCAGCTCTCCGGCAACGCCGAGTGGGCCGTCCACG
>JAABUQ010002200.1_pt1 | contig 39342 bp, 37 predicted proteins | sample 5560001 | NCBI WGS metagenome assembly JAABUQ01 (sample SAMN10711888, study PRJNA513371) | rock metagenome | isolation source: Antarctica rocks | place: Antarctica: Victoria Land, Finger Mt nord | collected 2015-12-18 | reverse complement strand
CAGAAAGACCTGACGTCGTTCCGGTTCACGAAAATGGTGCGCCATCGCTTGGTCCGTGTCTTGGGAGAGCAACGATAGAATCGTGCTTCGCCAGAGCCGTCAACACCGAAGCGCACCACAACACGTCTTCACGACGTTCCCGAAGCCGATTGTGCAACAGGCTCGGGGCGCCGCAGCAATCCAGCGACCGCAAGGACAGTGCTGCCGGCCCCTGGATCACCACCCCGCAAGGGCGGCCCGCAATGAAGGTGCGCCTACGTAGGGGTCAGGGCAGAATGGCCGTCACCATCAGGGCGCCCCCACCCGCTGACGGTCCGCGGCGATGGCGTCCAGCACCATCCCGACCGGAATGCGCGCCATCCCGTCCGACGCACTGTATCCGCCAGGCGGCACAACCGGCACGATATGCCCGCTGTGATGCAGCACCGGCGTCGCCCCGAACAGGCCGTAACCGCGCAGCCCCACCGCGGCCGCAATGTTCAGCGCCGCAGTATCGTTGCCGGCATAGAACGCCTGCCCCGCCAGCACCGCCGCCAGCGTCCGCAAGTTCAGCCCCAGCACCCGCCGCACCCGCGGCGCCAACGAACCGAGCCGAGCGGTGATCTCCTCGGCCAGCCCCGCCTCCGCCGGCCCGCCCGCCAGCAGCACCACCGGCCAGCCCGCCTCCAGCAGCGCCGCCGCCAGCCCGGCGAACTTGGCCGTCCCCCAATTCTTCCAATCATCCGACGAGGCGATCCCCAGCACCGGCGCCCCCAGCACCCCCACCTCCTGCATCGCCGCGGCACGGTCCGCGTCGGACAAATGCAGTCGCGGCTCCGGCTCCCCGAGTGCCACGCCCGCCAAGCCCAGCCAGCTCGTCGCCTGGGCATACGGATGCGCCTTCCAGGACGCCTCCGGCAGAAACGGCCCCTGCAGCATCCGCCGCTGCCAGCCGATCCCATACCCATGCACCCGCGGAATACCGGCCGCCCGCACCGCAAGCGTCAGCACCCGGCTGCGCGTCAGCAGGATCGCCCCGTCGCAGCGCAGGCGGCGCAGGTCCGCCACCAGGCGCAGCAGCCCAGCCGCGCCCTGGTGCCGCCCGCCCACATCCCACTGTCCCCGCTCGACGAAGAAGATATGGTCCATCCCGTCATCCCGCCCGACGAATTCCGCCGCATGCGACCGCCGCCGCGTCACGAGCGTGACCTCCTCGGCCAGCCCGGCCAGGGCACGCAGGTGCGGCAGGTGCCAGATCATGTCGCCGATGCCGACGCGCGGCTGCACCAGGGCAAGGTGGCGCATGGGCGCACCGAGGGGGAGAAAGATGGTCACGGCCCCGCCTCTTAGCCCGTCTCGCCGCCCGGCGCACCCTGCCTCCGCCCGAGGCAACAAAACCCCGGCATACCGCGTTGCCAGCGCCTGCGCCGGGGCATAGCCTGCCGTCGCAGTCAAGGAACGCAGCGGAGGAAACCCCTATGACCCGAGACAACGTGGATGACATCGTCGCGTCGGTGGAGGACGCCGTCAGGCGTGCCTATGCCCTCGGCCGCGCAGACGCGATGAAGCGCGTCGTGGAGCTGGCCCAGTCCGACGACTCCGGCCTGCGCGCGATGGCCCTGCTCGGCCCTGCCGAGCCGGCGCGCCCCACCCCGCCCCCGGCGCTGCTGGATGCGCCGCAACCCTCCCCCGCCCAGCCCCCTCCGGAGCACCAGCCGGTCGAAGCGCACGAACAAGCCGCCGACAAAGCCGACGACCGCTACGAAACCCACCAGGACGCAGCCGCCGCCGAACCATCGCCAGCGCCGCAGCCGGCGATGGCAGGCCAGCCGGAGCGGGAGCCTCCGGCGTCGGTGGGCGAATTCCTGGCCGACTTCTTCTATCCCATCGGGTCGAAGAAGCGCTGAACGGTGGCAAGTCCGGAGACCCGTCATGTCCATTGAAGCCCATCACGGCCGCGCCCTGATCGAGGAAGCCCAGTTGGCCCTTGACTCCGTCCACCGCGCCGCCCTCGCCGCCGACGCCGGCGGGTTGCGCCGGGGTCTGGGAGTTGCGGACACGCTGTTGCAGCAAACGGAACAGGCCGCCCTGGGCAGCGACTCCGATGCCGCCATCGCCGTCGTCCGCGGCGACATAGCGACAGCGCTCGCCGACCTGGAAACCGGCGACCTAGTAGGCATGGAAGCCCTGATCGAAACCGCCCGCACCAAACTCAACGCCGTATAAAGAGCTGCGTCCTTCTCCCTCTCCCTCCGGGAGAGGGCCGGGGTGAGGGGGTCTTGGCTGCGGAGCGGGGCGCTGCCAGTTCTGACGGCGCCCGGCCCCCTATAGGCGGGTGTAACGGTTGCATACCTCCTCACCCCCGTTCCCGAAGGAAGGGGAAGACTCACCCTCCCCCACCCCCGCAATCGCATGAAAGAACCCCCCGCTCACCCTCCCCCGCCGCCCCCCTGATGGCCCAAGCGCCCGCCCCCCCGCATCCCGAAGCTCCGCCAGCGCCAAATCCGCACCAGCGTCGGCCAAGCTGGCGTAGTGGAACTCATGCCCCCGCACCACCGCCCCCGCCCGGCCAACCCCGCAATCCCCCAGCAGCGTCGCCTCCCGATACCCCAAGTTCATCCGCCGCTTGGCAAAGCTGGTCGAGTGCCCCAGCAGCCCCGCCATCGCATGCCGCACCCCAGCCGCGTCCACCAGCCCAATGCCCAGCGCCATGTAGCCGCCGCACTCCCCATGCACCGGCCGCGTCGCCGCAAAATTGGCCAGCCCCGCCCGGAACCGCCCCGCAGCCGCCAGCGCCCCGGCATGAAGCTCCGGATACCCGCCAGGAAGCCAGCAGGCATCGCAATCCCCCGGCGGCGCCTGATCCGCCAGCGGCGAAAACGCCACCACCTCCGCCCCCGCCGCCCGCCAGCCCCGCAGCAGGTGGGCATAAACAAAGCTGAACGCCGCATCCGAAGCCAGCGCGATCCGCTGCCCCGGCGGCGCCAAAGCCCCGCCCCGCCCCAGCGGCGGCAACACCACCGGCGCCGCCGCAGCCAGGATGCCCTCCAGGTCCAGGCACCGCTCCGCCACCTCCGCCAGCCGGTCCAGCAGCCCCGGCAGGTCCGCCTGCTCCCCCGCCTGCACCAATCCCAAATGCCGCTCCGGCAAAGCCAGCGACGCATCACGCGGCAGCGCCCCCAGCACCGGCAGCCCAGCCGCCTCAATGGCCGCCGCCGCCCCGGCCCGGTGCCGCTCGCTGCCGACGCGGTTCAGCACGACCCCGGCAATCCGGACCGCCGGATCATGCCCGGCAAACCCACGCGCCACCGCACCCGCAGTCTGCGACTGCCCCGAAACGTCCAGCAGCAAGAGCACCGGCAGCCGCAGCCCCGCCGCCAGGTCCGCCGCCGCCCCCGACCGGCCCGGCGGCGCCGCCACCCCGTCGAACAGCCCCATCGCCGACTCGATCACCAGCAGCGACGCATCCCCCGCGGCATCGGCGGCCAACCGTGCCAGCAGCGGCGGCGGCATCGCCCAACTATCCAGGTTCAGCACCGGCGCCCCCGACGCGGCGGCATGGAAGGCGGGATCAATATAGTCCGGCCCGCTCTTGGCCGCCCGCACCGCCAACCCGCGCCGCCGGTATGCCGCAATCAGCGCCATCGTCAGCGTCGTCTTGCCGCTGCCCGAGCGCGGCGCCCCAATGACGATCCCGCGGGCCGTCATCGCGCAAAGGCCCCGGTGCGCCTATGTCTAGCCATGTGGATAGCCCTCCTGCCCTGCGCCGCGGCTGGACGACCGGAGCCTGCGCGACGGCGGCAGCCAAGGCCGCCTTCACCGCCCTGCGCACCGGCGCCTTCCCCGATCCCGTCGAGATCCCCCTGCCCCGCGGCGGACGGGTCGCCTTCACCCTGGCCCAAACGAGCTTCGGCGACGGCTATGCGTCGGCAGGAGTCCTGAAGGACGCCGGCGACGACCCCGACGTGACCCACGGCGCGCTGATCCTCGTCCGCGTCAGCCCCGCCCCGCCCGGCGCCGGCATCCTGTTCCGCGCCGGCCCCGGCGTCGGCACCATAACGCGCCCAGGCCTGCCGCTCCCCCCCGGCGAGCCGGCCATCAACCCCACTCCCCGCGCCATGATCAGGGCCGCGCTGGCAGAGGTGCACCCCAACCCCGATGCCTCGGTGGAAATCAGCATCCCCGGCGGCGAGGCGCTGGCCGCCCGCACCCTGAACGGCCGCCTGGGCATCGTCGGCGGCCTGTCTGTGCTGGGCACGACCGGCGTGGTCGTGCCCTACTCCTGCGCCGCCTGGATAGACACGATCCATCGCGGCGTGGACGTGGCCCGCGCCGTCGGCTTGCAGCACGTCGCCGCCAGCACCGGCAGCACGTCCGAGGCCGCGGTGCAGGCCCTGCACAATCTGCCGGACATGGCGCTGCTGGAGATGGGCGATTTCGCCGGCGCCACCCTGAAGTATCTGCGCCGCCACCCGGTCCCCCGCGTCACCCTGGCCGGCGGCGTCGGCAAGATGACCAAGCTGGCCCAGGGCCGCCTGGACCTGCACAGCAAACGCGGAGCCGCCGACATGGCATCGTTGGCGGCGCTCGTGGGCGACCCCGCGCTGGCCAACGGGATCACACGGGCCAACACCGTGGCGGAAGCCTTCTCGCTGGCCGGAGCGGCCGGGATAGCGCTGGGAGATGCCGTCGCGGCCGGCGCGTGGCGTACAGCGGCCAGCGCGCTGGACCGCAACGACACGCTCCTGGAAATCGTCCTGTTCGACCGCACTGGCACCCTGGTCGGCCGCTCCGGCTGCCACCCCGCAACCCTCCCTTCCCCCTCTCCCTCCGGGAGAGGGTCGGGGTGAGGGGCTCTTCCAGGCTGCGGCCTCCCGCAAAGGGCAGTGCGCCGGCAGCACCCGCCGTCTATCGCTCCGTAACCAAGACCCCCTCACCCCACCGTCAAGCCGCTTCACGGTTTGACCCCAGAGAAAGAGGAAGCATCGGCCCGGAATCTCCGGACATAATCCCGGCTATAAAGCGCGCTCTCCCTGCCAGCCCCCGCCAACGCCGGCCCAACCAGCACCAGCCCCGTGCGCTCCGCCGGGCTAGCCGCCAGTAGCGCCTCAATGGTGGACAGGGTGCCGCGCAGCAGCACCTCCTCCGGCCAGGACACGCGCACGGCGACAGCCGCCGGACAGTCCGGGCCATAAAACGGCAGCACCGCCGCGACGATCTCCGGCAGCCGGTTCACCGCCAGGTGAATTGCCAACGTCGCCCCGGTCGCCGCAAAGGCGGCCAGGGTCTCCCCACCCGGCATGGCGCTGGCCCGCCCCGGCAGCCGCGTCAGCACCACGCTTTGCGCCACCCCCGGCACGGTCAGCTCGCAGCCCAACGCCGCCGCAGCGGCAGCAAAGGCAGGAACCCCCGGCGTCAGAGTATAAGGAATGCCCAACCAGTCCAGCCGCCGGAGCTGCTCAGCCACCGCGCTGTAGATGGACAGGTCGCCGGAGTGCAGCCGCGCCACATCCTGCCCGGCGCGGTGTGCGACGATGAACTCCCGCTCGATCCCGTCCAGGTCCATTGGCGCAGTGTCCACCAGCCGCGCGCCGGGCGGGCAGTGCGCCAGCATCGCCGCCGGCACGATGCTGCCGGCATACAGGCACACCGGGCAGGCCGCGAGCAGGTCCCGCCCCCGCAGCGTCAGCAGGTCCGCCGCCCCCGGCCCGGCGCCGATGAAGTGAACCGTCACGCTTCCCCCTCTCCCTCCGGGAGAGGGTCGGGGTGAGGGGGTCTTGAAGCGCCGCCTTTGCAGACGCAGGACTTTGTCTGTGCAGCATCCGCAGTCCCCCGCTCCGAAGCCAAGACCCCCTCACCCCAACCCTCTCCCGGAGGGAAAGGGAGAAGCGCCCCGGCCAGCGCGCACGTAGCTCCGCCCACCGCCACCCGCGGCAGCACCAACCGCCCGCCGGAGGCCGCCAGCGCCGCCCCCTCCGCCACCGACGCCAGCCCCGTCGCCGCCAAGGCAACATCAGAGCGGGTAGGGCACCGCGGCTGCACGGCCCGCATCGCCTCCTCCTCAACCAGCAGCAGCGGCAGCCTCAGCGCCGCGGCAGCCGCGTGCAGCCCGGCCTCGTGCGCCTTGAACCGCGGCGCCGCCAAGGCCCCGGCTGCCACCCCGGCGCTCCGTTCCGCCAGGCGCACCGCCGCCACCAGGTCCGCCGCCGTGCAGCCCCGCCGGCAGCCCAGGCCCGCGACGATCATCCCTTCACCGCCAACCACTGGGTGACGGTCATCGCGGGACGGTAGCCGTGCATGGAGCCAATGCGGTCCAAACGCTCAACCGACAGCCGGGTCAGGGAGCCGCCCAGCCGCCCCCGGGCATCCAGCAGCGCCGCCTCCGTCTCAATGGTCACGGCATTGGCGACCAACCGCCCATCAGGCGGCAGCGCATCCCAGGCGGCAGCGATCACGCCGGGGTCGGCAGCACCCCCGCCGATGAACACCGCATCCGGCCGCGGCAGGCCCGCCATCGCCTCCGGCGCCGGACCCGCCACCACCTCCAGCGCCACCCCGAGCGACACCGCGTTGCGCCCGGCCCTCGCAGCGCGGTCGGGGTCGCCGTCAATGCCGACGGCGCAGTTGGCGGGATGGCGCAGGCACCACTCGATCCCGACCGAGCCGGAGCCGCAGCCGACGTCCCACAGCCGCTCCCCCCGCCGCGGCGCCAGGGCGGACAGGGTAGCGGCGCGTATCTCCCGCTTCGTGATCTGCCCGTCATGCTCGAACATCGCCTCCGGCAGGCCCGGCGCCAGCGGGATCACCTTGGCGCCGGGCGCCGCCGCCGCCTCGATGCCGAGCATGTTGAGCGGATGCACCCCCTCCAGCGCGAACCCAGCGGCCGCGCTGGTCCGGATGCGGTGCTGCGGCCCGCCCAGCGCCTCCAGCACATGCAGCCGTGACGGGCCGAAGCCGCGGGCGTCCATTAATCCGGCGACGGCGGCGGGAGTGCCGGCGTCACCGGACAGGGCCAGGATGCGGGCGCCGGGCTGCAGGACCGGCAGCAGCACCGACATCGGACGGCCACAGAAGGAGAGCGTTTCACAATCCTGCAGCGCCCAGCCCAGGGCGGCGCAGGCCAGGGTGAAGGCGGCCGGCGCCGGGATGCACCGGGTCTCCGCGGCGGGCACGTGCCGGGCAAGTGTCGTGCCGGCGCCGAACCAGTAGGGATCGCCCGACGCCAGCACCGCAACCGCCGCCGGACGCCGACCGAGGATGGCAGCGATGGCAGCGTCCATAGGGCTGGACCAGGGCAGGCGGTCGCCGCGGATATGCGGGGCGGCCAACCCCAGGTGGCGGGCGCCGCCAACGACAAGGGCGGCATCCCGCAGATGCGCCTGCGCCGCGGTGGACAGGGCGCCATCCTCGCCGATCCCCAAGATGGTCAACCAGGGAGCTGTCATGCGATGCCTACGGGATGACGGGATCTGCCGACGGCGAAGAACGTGCTGCCCTGCTCCCTCTCCCTCCGGGAGAGGGTCGGGGTGAGGGAGGCTGCAAGCGCCCAGTGACGTCCGGATCGGACCAAGCCAATACGGGCAACGGCAGCCCTGGCGGCCTTCCCCTCACCCCGGCCCTCTCCCGGAAGGAGAGGGAAAGGACACCTTCCTTCAAAGTCCTGATTCTCGGCGGCACCACGGAGGCGTCGGCCATCGCCCGCGCCCTGGCGGACGATGCGCGGTTCCAGCCGGTACTGTCCCTGGCCGGGCGGACACGTGCGCCCGTGACGCCGCCAATCCCGTGGCGCATCGGCGGCTTCGGGGGCGCCCACGGCCTGGCGGCATATCTCCAAGCCGAGCGCATGCAGGCCCTGATAGATGCCACCCACCCCTTCGCCGCCCGCATCAGCCGCAATGCCGTCGAGGCAGCCTCCATCGCAGCCGTGCCGCATCTGGCAGTCCTGCGCCCGGCCTGGACCGCCCAGCCCGGCGACCGCTGGACCGAGGTACCCAGCATGGCTGCCGCGGTGGACGCGCTCGGACCGCAGCCCCGCCGAGTGCTGCTGACAGTCGGACAGCAGGAGCTGGCGCCGTTTGCCGCCGCACCCTGGCACGACTACCTGATCCGCAGCGTCGAACCGCCGCCGCCCACGCTGCTGCCGCCGGGCGCGCGCAGCTTCACCGCCCGCGGCCCGTTCACGGAAGACGACGAGCGCCGGCTCGTCCGGGACGAACGCATCCAGGCCATCGTCACCAAGAACTCCGGCGGGAGCGCCACCGCCGCCAAGCTGGCCGCCGCCCGGTCCCTGGACATCGAGGTCGTCATGGTCGCCCGTCCCCCTGGCCCACCCGGCACGGTGCCCGGCGCCAGTGCCGCACTGGCCTGGCTGCATCAGCTCGCCGCCGGGTGCGACCGGGGGGCGTAGAGCCACAGGCGCCCGTCTGGCCGTTCGATCCGCCGGGTGGTGGCGGTGCCGATCAGCACCAGCGTCCGCATGTCGGCCCGCGCCGGGTCGGCATCAGCCAGGGTCGTCACCGTGACCGCCTCCTCCGGCCGGCTGACCGCCGAGGCGAACACCACCGGCGTGCCCGGCGGCAGCACCGGACGCAGCGCGTCCAGCGCAGCGCCAAGCTGCCACGGCCGCGCCTGCGACGCCGCGTTATACAGCGCCACCACGAACCCCGCCCCCGCTGCCGCCGTCAACCGCCGCAGCACCAGTGGCCAGGGCTTCAGGTTATCCGACAAGGAGATGGCGCAGAAGTCCGACCCGAGCGGCGCGCCCAGCCGGGCCGCGGCGGCGAACATGGCGCTGATGCCGGGCAGGATCTGCACATCCAGGCTGCGCCAGGCGTCCGGCCCGGCCTCAATGGCCTCGAACACCGCGCTTGCCATCGCGAACACGCCGGGGTCCCCGGACGACACCACCGCAACCCGGGCGCCCGCCGCGGCCAGGTCCAGCGCGTGCCGGGCGCGGTCCAGCTCCACCCGGTTATCGCTGCCGTGACGCACCTGGCCCGGACGGTGCGGCACGCGGTCAAGGTAGGTGGCATAGCCCACCAGGTCCGTCGCCGCCGCCAGCATGTCCGCAGCCTGCGGCGTTTGCATCGCGGCATCCCCTGGTCCCAGGCCGACGACGGCCAGCCATCCCGTCACCGGGGCCGCTGCCGGCCGGGCACCAGCACCAGCGAGAAGTAGGGCGCCGGGCCGTCCGGCAGGTCGGCCAGCGGCATGTGCCGGGTCCCGGCCATGGTCCCGCGCTCCACATACACGGCGCGGCCGGTCAGCCCGGCCTGGTCCAGGGCGCCGCGTATCTTCGGCAGGTTGCGGCCGACCTTCATGATGACGGCTGCATCGGTGCCGGCGAGCCGGGCCGCCAAAGCCTCCGGCTCCATCGTGCCGGGCAGCACCGTCAGGACATCATCGCCATGCGTCATCGGCAGCCCTGCCTGGGTCCAGCAGCCGCTCATGGCCGTGATCCCCGGGACGACAGCCGTGGGATGCCGGGCCGCCAGACGATCGAACAGATACATCGCCGAGCCGTAGAAGAATGGGTCCCCCTCGCACAGCAGCGCCACGTCCTGCCCGGCATCCAGGCGGCCGGCAAGCGTCGCGGCGCACCGCTCATAGAAGGCGCGTATGCCGGGCTCGTAGCGCGGATCATCCACCTCGATCTCGATGGTGTAGGGATATTCGAAGCGCAGCTCCTCCACGCCGTCGCGCATGTGCGGAGCGGCGATGCTGCGGGCATGGCCAGGCCGTCCGCGCTTGGCGAAGAAGGCGACCACCGGCGCGCTGCCGATCACCCGCGCGGCCTTGAGGGTCAACAGCTCCGGGTCGCCGGGTCCCATGCCGACGACGTGCAGGGTGCCCCCCTTCACGGCCTGGGTCATTCCCGCTCGCTCGCCAGGGCGTTGACGGCGGCCACCGCCATCGCGCTGCCGCCGCGGCGGCCATGCACGGTGGCGAAGGGCACGCGGCCGTAGTCCGCCAGGGCCTGCTTGCTTTCGACCGCGCCGACAAAGCCGACCGGCATCCCAATAACGGCCGCGGGCGGCGGCGCCCCGGCATCCAGCAGGTCCAGCAGGTGGAACAGCGCGGTCGGCGCGTTGCCGATGGCGACCAGCGCGCCGCCCAACCGCGGCCCCCACAGCTCCAGCGCCGCGGCGGAGCGGGTGTTGCCGATGCGGGCAGCGATCCCCGGGGTCTCAGCGGCATCCAGGGTGCAGATGACCTCGTTGCCGGCGGGAAGGCGGGCGCGGGTGATGCCGTGGGCGACCATCTTGGCGTCGCACAGGATCGGCGCGCCGGCCAGCAGTGCCGCGCGGGCGGCTGCGGTGAAGCTGGGGCTGAACTGCAAGTCCTCGGTGATCCCGACGACGCCGCAGGCATGGATGACGCGGACCGCGACGCGCGCCTCCTCCGGCGAGAAGCGCGACAGCTCGGCCTCGGCGCGTATGGTGGCGAACGATCGCTCGTAGATCGCAGCGCCGTCGCGGATGTAGTCACGGGTCATAGGGCTGGGTCCAGGCCAGGGATCGTGTCCAGGCCGGGGCGCCAGTCCGGCATCAGGGTATATTGCCCGCCGGCGCCGACCAGGGCCGGACCGGCGCCGGGATAGGCGCAGCCCTTGGCGCAGCCGGACACATGCAGCGGGCCCGCGCCCTCATTCGCCAGCCGGATGGCATCCTGCCGCGCAGGCACGGTGGCGCTGGCGCAGCCTGGAGCACCGATACAGGACGTGACGAGCAGACGGGGGTCGGCGGGGTTGGTGACGAAGCTGGCGGCCTCTGCGGCGCCGCGCGCGGCGGGAAGGTCGGCGGTGCGGACGCGGCCGAGCAGGATCGCACGGAACGCACTGGTGCGGAGTGCGCCGCCGCTGAAGCGCTCGGACAAGTCGGCAAGGACGTGCAGCGTCGCAGCGTCCAACTGGCCCAACGGCAGGCCGAGCGCCAAGGCGCCGCCGTCCGCATCGGAATAGGGATGCCAGCCGATGATAGACGGCTGCTCCTGCTCCCTCTCCCTCCGGGAGAGGGCCGGGGTGAGGGGGTCTTCAAGCGCGGCCCCCGGCCCATCCAGGGTTTGTCCCGCCGGCACGGATAGCGCTTCGGTTTCCGGCCACGACCCCCTCACCCCGACCCTCTCCCGGAGGGAGAGGGAGAAGAAGCGCTCCCCCCCAGCCACGGCCACCAACCGCAACACCTCATCCACCGTCCGGTCCCGCGCGCAAGCAACATCGAAGCCATTCCCACGCAGCCGATCCCAGGCGCCTCCCACATGCACCAGGATGTCCGCCGCCGCCGTCCAGCCTGCCAGCACCCCGCCGGCATCCACGGCGATGCAGAACTTGCTCGCCAGCGGCGGTCCGTCCGCCAGCGCCGCCTCGATCCGCTCCGCCAGGCCCATCGGCCCGGCACCGGGGTCGTCCCCGGCCAAGGGCGGGGCGATCACCACCCGGCGCCGTTCCCGCGCCGGGTCCGGGTCGGCCAGCCCGGCGGCGGCCATGGCGGCGGCAAACGGCGCCACCCCGTCCCGGCGCAGGCCGCGGACCTGCAGGTTGCCGCGCCGGGTCAGCTCGATGGCTCCGTTGCCCCACCGGGCCGCGGCATCGGCCAGCGCGCGGGCAGCGGAGGACACCAGCCGCGCGCCAGGCGGCTTCACCCGCACTAGCAGGCCGTCCCCGGTTTCCATCGGGTCATACAAGCTGGGGCACCACCCGCGGCGGCGAGGCAAGGCGTTCATGCGTCCGGCGGCCCGTTGCGGCGCGGATGCCACAGCCCCTCCGCCTGCGCCGCGGCAAAGCGCCCCGCCATTGCCGCACGGGCGTCCGGGTTGGCTTCGCGCAGGAAGGCGTCCACCTCCGGCGTCCCGAGCGTCGCCGCATGCAGCAGGTCGAACTGAGCGTCGAACCGCGCCGGCAGGGCGGCGGCGAAGGCGGCCAGGGCCTCCACCGGACGGGCAATCTCGGCCGCACCGCGGTAGCCGTGCCGCATCATGCCGGCGATCCAGGCGGGATTGGCGGCACGCCCGCGCACGACGCGCACGACCTCCTCCGCCACCAGCCGCGGGCGCGGCGCGTCGGGCCGCGAGGTGTCCAGGTGATACAGCGCGGGCCGCCCGCCCAGCTCAGCGGCAGCAGCGGCGAACCCGCCCTCGTGCGCCGCATGCTCGGTGCTGTCCAGCAGGTCGCCCTCGGCATGGTCCTGGACGTGAATAAGGCCAGCGGCATCGCGGACACGGTCGCGCAATCCGGCCAGGTCCCCAGCACCGTCCAGCCCTTGCCCATAAGCACCCGCCGACGCCGCCAGCCACGCCGCCCCGGCGTCCCGCCCAGACCCGGCGCCATATCGTCCCGCCGGCGCGCCATACACCCGCTGAGTCGCCCGGCGCAGCGCATCGCCCGTCAGCCCCAGCGCCTGTCCGGCCAGCGGGTTGAAGTCCGCGGCCTCGTCCCGCTCCGCCACGGCGCGCACGGCGGCGTCGAACAGTGTGACCTGCGCGGCAAAGGCGTCGCGGAACAGGCCGGAGATGCGTAGCGTCACATCCACCCGCGGGCGGTCCAGCACCGCCAGCGGCAGCACCTCGAACCCCGACACCCGGGCCGAGCCGGCGTCCCACACCGGGCGGACGCCCATCAGCACCAGCGCCAGGGCCAGGTCCTCGCCGCCGGTACGCATGGTGGCGCTGCCCCAAAGGTTGAGCATGAGGGCGCGGGGATGCTCGCCATGATCCTGCAGGTGACGGCGCAGCAGCTCCGCCGCCGCACGCTCGGCCAAGGTGACGGCGCTGCGGGTGGGCACGGCACGGGGGTCTATGGTGGTCAGGTTGCGCCCGGTCGGCAGCACGTCGGCCCGGCCCCGCGTCGGCGCGCCAGCAGGGCCGGGAGCAACGAAGCGCCCGTCCAGCGCCGCCAGCAACGCGGTGCGCTCGGAATCGGCGCAGGCGTCCAACGCCGCAGGACCGGCGCCGAGGCTGGCGCGGCGCAGGGCGTCCAGCATGCGGGCGCGGTGCGGCGGCGGGCGGCCATACACATGCAGGCCGTCGCGGACCTGCAGGTCCTTCACGTCGCACAAGTAGGCGTCCAGCCGGGCCAGGGTTTCGTCGTCCGGATCGCCCGGCGCCGCGCCGCTTTCGGCCAGCAGCCCGGCGGCCTCCGCACGGTCCAGGATCTCGCGGCGCAGCAGCGCGGTGCGCCGTCGGTCCAGACCGTCGGCGGCGGCGTATTCGTCTATCAGCCGCTCCAAGACCAGAACCTCGCCATGCGCGCCGCCCGTCCCGAGCGGGGGCGTCAGGTGGCCGATGGTGACGGCGCCCAGCCGGCGTTTCGCCGCCGCAGCCTCGCCGGGGTTGTTCACGATGAAAGGGTAGATGACGGGCAACCCGCCCAGCAGGGCGCGCGGCAGGCACGCGGCGGACAGCGCAACGGCCTTGCCAGGCAGCCATTCGAGGGAGCCGTGGGTGCCCAGGTGGACCATCGCATGGACGTCCCGGACGGACCGAAGCCACAGGTAGAACGCCAGGTAGCCGTGCCGGGGCGCCCGGTCGGGGTCATGGTGGTCGGTGCGGCGGTCGTCGGGGCGGCCGCGGTCGGGCTGAATTGCGAGGGTCAGGCTGCCGAGCTGCAAGTGCCGAAGCGTGAATGCGCCGGCCTGCACGTCGGGATCCATGTCCGGGGCGCCCCAGGCTGCGGTGACGGCGGTTTGGATCGGAAGCGGCAAGGTGGCGAACAAGCGGTGGTAGTCCCCCACGGACAGGAACTGACGTGGTGCAGCGTGGCACAAGCCGTGGATCAGAGCAGACTGCCCCCTCTCCCTCCGGGAGAGGGTCGGGGTGAGGGGGTCTTCAAGCACAGGCCCCGGCCCAAGCCAGCCGAGTCCTTCGAAACAAGTGGCACCCCGCTCCGCAGCCAAGCCCCCCTCACCCCGACCCTCTCCCGGAGGGAGAGGGAGAACAGCGTAGCCTGCCTCCCGCAAATCCCCGAGAATCGCCGTCAAGCTGGCAAAGCTGTCCAGGCCCACCGCATGCCCGCGCTGGCCGCCGACGCCGGGGTAGTCGGACAGCACCACCGCCAACCGGCGCTCCCCGCGTGGCGTTCCGGCCAGCCGTGCCCAGCCTGCGGCACGGTCCGCCGCGAGTGCCATGCCGTCCGGGTCGGGCTGGTGCACCGTGCGGGCGTATTGCAGGCCGGGCACCGCCTGCCCCTCCGCCTTGAACGACACCGCGCCGGTCAGCAGCCGGCCGTCCAGCTCCGGCAAAGCCACGTTCATCGCCAGGTCCGCCTGGGTCAGCCCGCGTGACGATCCTTCCCAGGCGCCCCGCGACGACCCGGCCAGCACCGCCTGCAACACCGGAACCCCAGGCACGTCCAACGGTGATGGCCCGTCGCCCACCCGGGCGGAGAACGCCGTCAGGTTCAACACCACCGCCGGCCGCCAGGCGCGCAGCGTTGCCGCCACCCAGCCGGCACACTCCGGCGCCTTAAGGCTCGCGGCATATACAGCGCCAACCGCCAGCCCGCGCTCATGCAGCGCCGCCGTCAGCGCCTGCACCGGCGCGATGTCGGCGGACAACAGGTGCGATCGGTAGAACACCAGCGCCGCCAGGGGCCCGTCCTCCGTCAAGTCCAGCGAATGCACGCCTTGCTGCGGCAGCGGCACGGCGCCTCCGGCGTCGTCCGGCCCCAGCCCGGCCAGGTGCGCCGCCAGCCGGATCGCCCGCTGCATGTTGGCGGGTCCGCCGTGGCGGAAGCAGGCGTCCAGCCGGGCCAGCACGGGCGCCGGCACGGTGGACAGCTCCGCCAGCCCCGGGTCATCGCACCCGTCGCCGGACAGCACCGCCAGCGCGATGCCGCGGTCCCGGCAGAGCGCCGCCGCCTCCTCGATGCCATAGCGCCAGTAGTCCAGCCCGCCCAGCAGCCGCACCACCAGGCAGCGCGCACCGGACACCACCTGGTCCAAGTACAGGTCCACCGACATAGGGTGCCGCAGCCGCCCCAAGCTCGCCAGCCGCAGGGACGGCGCTCCCGGCATGGCCTGCCACGCCCCGGCCAGCGCCCCCAGGTCCGCGTCGGAGAAGCTGAGCACCACCAGGTCGGCGGCCGTCTGCCCGAGGTCGTCCGGCGTCCCGTCCTCGTCCAGCGTGCGCGCGTCGCGGACCAGCAGGTGCATGGCGCTACCCGGCGATCCCTGCCGCGATGGCGTCCCGGTCCATGCCGGCCTGCCCGATCACGACGAGCTGCCCGGCCCGGGCCTCGCCCGGCGCCCAGGCGCGGTCGAAACCCTGGCGGAAGCGCGGACCGACGCCCTGGATTGCCAGCCGCATCGGCTTGCCCGTGACCGCCGCAAAGCCCTTGATCCGCAGCACGCCGTACTGTTCGGCCACGTCGCGCAGCCGGGCCACGAGCGCATCCGGCGCCGCCGTCTCCGCCAACGGTAAGACGAAGCTGTCGAAGTCATCATGCTCGTGCTCACCGTCCACGGCGTCGTGGTGGGATGGGCGCGCGGCCAGGTCCGACTCTGCCCCGGCGCCCAGGCCCAGCAGCACCGCAGGGTCCACCCGGCCCTCCCGCGCCGCCACCATCGGCACGGCGCGCGGCAGGGCGGCGGCGACCATCGCACGCAGGCTTTTGAGCCCGGCATCGTCCAGCAGGTCCGCCTTGTTCAGCACGATCAGGTCGGCGCTGCCGAGCTGGTCCTCATAGACTTCGGCCAGGGGGTTGTCGTGGTCCAAGCCAGGGTCGGCAGCCCGCTGGGCGGCGACGGCGGCGGGGTCGTCGGCGAAGCGGCCATCCAGCACCGCCGGGCCGTCCACGACGGTAATGACGCCGTCCACCGTGACGCGGCTGCGTATGTCTGGCCAGCCGAACGCCTTCAGCAGCGGCTTGGGCAGGGCGAGGCCGCTGGTTTCTATGACGATGTGCTCGGGCGGCACCTCGCGGGCCAGCAGCGCCTGCATGGCGGGCAGGAACTCGTCGGCGACGGTGCAGCACAGGCAGCCATTGGCCAGCTCGACGATATCGGCGTCCTCGCAGGCGGGGATGCCGCAGCCGCGCAGCAGCTCGGTGTCTATGCCGACAGAGCCGAACTCGTTGATGATGAGCGCAAGGCGGCGACCGCCCGCGTTCTCGATGACGTGGCGCAGCAAGGTGGTCTTGCCGGCGCCGAGGAAGCCGGTGATGACGGTGGCGGGTATCTTGGCGGTCATGCCGCGATCTCCTCGGCGGCGGCCGGGGGCGCCAGGTCCGGCAAGCGGCCCAGTACCATGCGGGCCAGGGACGGCGGGCGCTTGGAGGGCAGCACGGTGCCGGTCCGATGTGCGGCGTATATGGCGGCGTAGGTCACCAGGTCTGCCGCGAGCGAGGTGTCGAGGCGTCCGAGCAAGTAGCTCCATTTGCCGGGCTGGCTGATCGCCGCCGCGCAGCCGCTGTCGCATGACGACAAGCAGGTCACAGGGCGAAGCTCCAGGCCGGCGGGGGCCGCGGCCAGCAGCGCCGCTACGGCGTCGTGCATGTGCTGGCCCGGCGGGGTCTGGCCGGGTTCAAGCGGCATTCCGGCGCGGCAAGTCGTGCAGATATGCAGGATAGGGTGGGTCAATGTAGTCAAGCCTCCGGCCGCGCGGGTCACACACGGGTGCTGGGCGCCCCTGGAGCGGATGCCCCCTGGGACGATGCTAACCGCATCGCCGCCGCCGAGGCACCCCGCCCGGCAACGCAGCCTTTCGCCTGATGGCAGGTCTCCTGGCTCACGGTTCCAGAGGCTTCGCCTCTACGACGTCCGCCAGCCTTCCCGGGGAATCCCAGTGGCATGTGACGGACGGCTCACCGCTTACAGTTGCGGGGGCAGCCGCGGCATCCGGGGGTTGAGTCCCTACCGCGTTCCCTTTTAATCCGCCACCTGCTGCCCCGGCTGGGGCTTGGGTGGCGGAACCATCAAGGGTGCAGTATGTCGCTGGGCTTGGCCTGTCAATGGAATCCGATGTGCTGACATTCGTGCTCGGGGGCGCCCGGTCCGGCAAGAGCCGGTATGCCGAGGCGCTGGTGACCACAGCACCTGGCCCCTGGACCTACATCGCCACCGCCCAAGCGTTCGACGCCGAGATGCGGGCGCGCATCGCGCAGCATCGGGAGGAACGGGTGCCGGGCTGGCAGACGGTGGAGGCACCGGTCGAGATGCCGGCGGCCCTGGCGGGGGCCGGAGCGGCGCCGGTGCTGGTGGATTGCCTGACGTTGTGGCTGAGCAACTTGATGCTGGGCGACCATTACCGTCCGGCAGCGGCAGCGGCACTGTTGGAGGCGCTTGACGGACGTACTGCGCCGACCGTGCTGGTGTCCAACGAAGTCGGTTTTGGCATCGTGCCCGGCAACGCCATCGCCCGCGCCTTCCGCGACGAGGCCGGACGGCTGCACCAGCAGGTTGCGGCCCGGGCGGACCGGGTGGTGCTGGTGGTGGCCGGATTGCCCATGGCCGTGAAGGGAACCCTGTGATGAGCGATGACGAGGCCCGCCACGCCGCCAAGATGGCCAAGCGCAAGGCCGTCCAGGATGCGGAGGTCGCGTCCAAGACGATCGAGAAGGGCTTGCTGATGGTCCACACCGGGCCGGGCAAGGGCAAGAGCACCGCCGCCTTCGGCCTGCTGCTGCGCATGGTTGGCCGTGGGCGCCGGGTCGGGGTGGTGCAGTTCATCAAGGGCGCCTGGTCCACTGGGGAGCGCGGGGCATTGGACCGCTTCACGGACCTGGTGGAGTGGCACACGATGGGCGAGGGCTTCACCTGGGACACCCAGGACCGGGCGCGCGACGTGGCAGCCTGCCGCCGGGCCTGGGACAAGGCGGTGGAGCTGGTGCACCAGCCCGGCCTGTCGCTGCTGCTGCTGGACGAGCTGAACATCGCGCTGCGCTACGACTACCTGCCGGAACAGGAGGTGCTCGACGCCCTAGCCGCCCGCCCCCCTGCCCTGCACGTCGTCATCACCGGCCGCAACGCCCGCCCGGCGCTGATCGAGGCCGCGGACCTGGTGACGGAGATGACGCTGATAAAGCATCACTTCGCGGCGGGAGTGAAGGCGCAGGAGGGCATCGAGTTCTGAGCAGTCCCTTGCCCCCGCCGGCACGGTGCCGGTATGGATGGGTTGGCTGATGCAGGAACTGGTGTGATGGCCGACGGCGACGCAGCCCTTCTGGCGCCCTCGATCTTGGAGGCGGTGCATGCCTTCACGGTGGACGACTACTATCGCATGGCTGAGGCCGGCATCCTGTCCGCCGACGATCGCACGGAGCTGATCGAGGGGGTCGTCGTCACCATGTCACGTATCGGCGCACCGCACTTCGTTACCGTGCTGCGCTTGGAGCGGTTGCTTCTCGACGCTGTGGGTACGCGGGCGGTGGTATCGGTTCAGGGGCCAATTCGGTTGCTGCCCCGCTCGGAGCCGCAACCCGACCTAGCGTTGCTATGCCCGCCCTTGGACCGCTACGAGGCCGCCCTGCCCGGCCCAGCGGACGTGTTCCTGCTGGTCGAGGTATCCGACTCCACGCTGGCCCGGGACCGAGACGTCAAGGCGCCGCTGTATGCCGCGCACGGCATCCCCGAATACTGGCTGGTTGACCTGGCTGCGCGGGAGGTCCTGATCCATCGCGATCCCCTACCCGCGGAGCGCCGCTGGCAGTCCGTCCAGCCCGCCGGGCCTGACGCAGTCCTAAACGTGGCAACCCTGCCCGGCGCCGCCGTGCCGCTCGCTGGGCTGTTCGGGGCGGGGCCGCCAGAATAGCCGGCAGTACCCCCACCCGCGCCATCATGCTGCAAGGCACCGGCTCCAGCGTCGGCAAGTCGCTGCTGGTAGCCGGGCTGGCGCGGGCCTGCCTCCACCGCGGCCTGCGCGTCCGCCCATTTAAGCCGCAGAACATGAGCAACAACGCCGCCGTCACCCCCGATGGCGGCGAGATCGGCCGCGCCCAGGCGCTCCAGGCGCGAGCCGCCGGGGTGCCGCCCTCGGTCCACATGAACCCCGTGCTGCTGAAGCCGCAGAGCGAGACGGGATCTCAGGTGGTCGTGCAGGGCCGCATCCACGCGACGGCCCGCGCCCGCGAGTATCAGGCCATGAAGCCCAGCCTGATGCCGCATGTGCTGGACAGCTTCGCCCGGATGCAGGCAGAGGCCGACATCGTTCTCGTGGAAGGCGCCGGCAGTGCGTCCGAGGTCAACCTGCGCGCCGGCGACATCGCCAACATGGGCTTCGCCCGCGCCACCGGCACGCCGGTCGTGGTGGTCGGCGACATAGACCGCGGCGGCGTCATTGCCAGCCTGGTCGGCACCCATGCCGTCCTGGACCCGGCGGATGCCGCCATGGTGCGCGGCTTCATCGTCAACCGGATGCGCGGCGATCCCACGCTGTTCGACGCGGGGATGGCGCTGATCGCTGCCCGCACCGGCTGGGTGCCGCTGGGCCTGGTGCCGCACTTCCCCGGCGCCGCCCGGCTGCCGGCAGAGGACGCGGCAGATTTGGGCCAAGCGCCTCACCGACCCGGCGCCACGCTGCGCATCACCGTCCCCGTGCTGCCGCGAATCAGCAACTTCGACGACCTCGACCCGCTGCTGGCCGAACCCGGCGTGCAGGTGCTGATGGTGCAGCCGGGCCAGCCGCTGCCGGTGTGCGAGCTGGTGCTCCTGCCCGGCTCCAAGGCGACGGTCGCCGACCTGCTGGCCTTCCGCGCTGCCGGCTGGGACGGCGACCTGGTGGCGCACCGCCGCCGGGGCGGGCGGGTGCTGGGCGTGTGCGGCGGCTATCAGATGCTCGGCACGCGGATCGAGGACCCCGGCGGGATCGAGGGACCGGCTGGCGCGGTCCCGGGCCTGGCATTGCTGGACGTGGCCACGGTGCTGACCGGAGAAAAGCGCCTGTCGGAGGCTGCCGGAACCGCCTGCGCCGACGGCGTGCCGTTCCGCGGATACGAGATGCACATCGGCTGCACGTCCGGCCCGGCAACGTCCGCTCCGCTGCTGCGCCACGCGGACGGGCGGCCCGATGGGGCGTGTAGCGGGGATGGGCTGGTGCAGGGCACCTATGTCCACGGCCTGTTCACGGACGATGCCCAACGCGGCGCATGGCTGCGCCGCCTGGGCGCCGATCCCGCCGGACACAGCCATGAGGCGTCGGTCGAGGCGGCGTTGGACGCCCTGGCCGCGCACCTGGAGGCATACGTGGACGTGGACCGCCTGCTCAGCCTCGCACGCTGACGGCGGCCCACAGCAGCAGGACTGCGCCAACCTGCATCGCGCAGGCCATGCGATACAGCGCCAGGGCGCGGCGCAGGTCGTCGAGGGTCGCCTCGGCCCGGCCGTCGCCCATCCAGGCATCGGCGACGGTCACTGTGCCGTAAGTGCGCGGCCCGGCCAGCCGCAGGCCGAGAGCCCCGGCCATCGCCGCCTCTGGCCAGCCGGCGTTGGGGGAACGGTGCTGCCGTGCATCGCGCCTGACCGCACGCAGCGCCGCGCCCGGCGAGGTGCCGCGATGCACCGCGGCTGCCAGCACAAGCCAGAGGACAGAAAGGCGGGACGCCGGCAGGTTCACCAGGTCGTCCAGCCGCGCCGCCGCCCAGCCGAACGCGCGGTGCCGGGGCGTCAGGTGCCCGATCATGCTGTCGGCGGTGTTGACCGCCTTGTAGGCCGCCATGCCAGGCAGGCCAGCCACCAGGCCCCACACGGCTGGCGCGACGACGCCGTCGGAGAAATTTTCGGCCAGGCTTTCGATGGCTGCGCGGAGCACGGCGGGCCCGTCCAGCGTATCGGGGTTGCGGCCGACGATGTGGGCGACGGCGCGGCGTCCGGCAGGCAATCCGCCATCGCGCAGCGCATCGCCCACCGCGGCGACGTAGGCATGGAGGCTGCGCTGCGCGGGCAACGTGGCGGCAAGGACGGCCAGCAGCGGCCAGGGCAGCATCTCCTGCAGCGCCCACGCTGGTCCGGCGCTGGCCACCAGCAGGACGGCGACGGCGAGCGCCCCGCGGCCGCGTCGGTCGGCTGGGGGCAGGCCGTCTTGGTTCAGGGTGCGGTCCAGCCAGCCAATCAATGCGCCGGCCCAGACTACGGGATGGCGTATGGCGCGGAACAGCGGACCGGGGTATCCGGCAGCGGCCTCCAGCAGCAGCGCCGCCGCGACCAGGCCGGGGAATGAGCCAGAGAACGAGATGAAGTCAGGCATCGCCGCAGCGTTACACCATCACGGACCCGGGGGCGCAGCCGGGATCGAGCACGGCGGACGCCTGCTCGCGGCGCAGCGGCGGTTCCCGGATGCGCCGCAACCGTTCCTGGACCTGTCCACCGGCATAAACCCGGTGCCCTACCCAGTGCCGCCGCTGCCCCCCAAAGCGTTCACCCGGCTGCCGGAGCCGGAGGCGCTGGACGCATTGCAGGCGGCCGCTGCGGCGGCCTATGGCGCGGCCGACCCGGCGATGGTGGTGGCCGCACCGGGGACGCAGGCGCTCATCAGCCTGCTGCCGCTGCTGCTGCCGCAGCGGAGGGTGACGGTGCTGGGGCCGACCTATGCCGAGCACGCGGCGGCCTGGCGCAACGCCGGCGCCGAGGTGTTCCTTCTCCCTCTCCCTCCGGGAGAGGGTTGGGGTGAGGGGGTCTTGGCTGCGGAGCAGGGGACCGAGGATGCTGCATGGGCCGGGCCTTCTGTGGGACAAGGCGGTGCCTTAAGACCCCCTCACCCCGACCCTCTCCCAGAGGGAGAGGGAGAAGGGGCGCTCGTCCTTTGTAATCCCAACAATCCCGATGGCCGGCGCATCGCCGGCCGAGACCTCCTGGACCTTGCCGCACAGCACCGGCTACTCGTCGTGGACGAGGCGTTTGCCGATTTCGAGCCGCAGGACAGCCTGGCGCCGCATCTGCCGCTGCCCGGCGTCATCGTGCTGCGCTCGTTCGGTAAAGCCTACGGGCTGGCCGGCCTGCGCCTGGGCTTTGCCCTTGCCGAACCGACGTTGGCCGGGCGCATCCGGGCGGCCCTTGGGCCTTGGGCCGTCAGCGGCCCGGCGCTGCACATCGGCGCCGCCGCCCTGGCGGACACGGCGTGGCGGGACAATACAGGACGTAGGCTCCGCGCGGACGCCGCGGCGTTGGATGGCTTGCTGCAACGCGCCGGAATGACGGTCGTCGGCGGCACCGTGCTGTTCCGCCTTGCAGATACGCCGGACGCCGCGGGGTGGGCCAGCCGGCTGGGCCGGGCCGGCATCCTGGTTCGCAGCTTCGCCGAGGCGCCGACGCGGCTGCGCTTCGGCCTTCCCGGCGCCGCTGCCGATTGGGACCGGCTGGCGTTAGCCCTGGGCGTCCCGCCCTAACCCTCACCCGGGCCCGCCCGCAAGTCATTGTCAAGAGAGGTTAAATCCAAGCAGCAGGCGGTTGCCTCCGGGGGCACGTCTTGTAGAAGGCACCCACCCGCGACCACCCGGGAAGGAGTGCCGGATGCCGCTGCCGCAAGCCCTGTCGCAGGACGAACTCAACGACGTCGCGTTCGAGGACGGCTTAAACGCGAATGGCACCGTCGCCGCGGACAGCTTCGCAACCTGTAACAACGACAACCCGGCCACCTACACGCCGGGCAGCGGCAGCGCCTTCAAATGGGGCGGCGGTGCAGCTGGAACCTCCGGCGGCACGGTCAAGTATGACTTCGACCCCGGCTCCAACTGGACGGCGAACGAGGTTGCGGTCTGGAAGGCCGGCCTCGCGCTGTGGTCCAGCATTGCCAACGTCACCTTCCAGCAGGTGGCGACGGCCGGAACAGCCCCAGGCTCGTGCTATACCGGGACCCGTCCACGTCCGGGCCGGCAGGGCAGGCCGCGGGCGCCTATACCGCGTCGTCGCACGGGACCGCCCCGACCGGGGCCACGGTGCTGCCCGCCGCCCGCAGCACCTATGTCTCGATCCAGACCGCAAACGTGGGTGACTACTTCAACTTCAACGACACCTTCGCCAACCTGTTCGCCGGCTCGGCCGGTGGCAGCGGGCCGGACACCGTCGTGCATGAGCTGGGGCACGTGCTGGGCTTGTCCCATGCCGGGCCATACAACGGCACCGTGGACCCGGCGACGCAGCAGTTCAGCCCGGTGGACACCCTGGCCTACTCGATCATGTCCTATATCGCGCCCACGGACACGACGGCCATATACTACACGCAGTCCCCGGTCACTGGCACCAACTGGGGCATCTCGGGCAACTACTACCGGGAACCGGCGACGCCGCAGATGCTGGACGTCGCTGCGGTCCAGCAGCTTTACGGCGCCAGCACCACAGCCGCCTTTGCGGGCGGCCAGATCTACGGCTTTAACTGCAACATCCAGGCGGATGTCCGCCCGTTCTACGACTTCACCGTCAATACGGAGCCGGTCGTCACAATCGCCAACCGCGGGACCGGCAACACGCTGGACCTGTCGGGCTACGGCGTGGCGTGCACGGTAAACCTCAATCCCGGCACGTTCAGCAGCGTCGCCGGGCTGACCAACAACGTGGCCGTTGCGTTCGGCACGCGGCTGGATACGGCGGTCGGCGGGTCGGGCAACGATGTGTTCTACGAGAACGCGGACGGCGACGTGATCAACGGCGCCGCCGGGTCCAACACCGTCGTGCTGCAGGCAACCGCGTTGGCCTACACGATGACGCGGACGCCGGCGGACGTCGTCACCGTGATGCACAACGGCACCAGCATCCAAGACACCCTGTCCAACGTCGCCACCCTGCAGTTCGCCGATGGCACGACGGTACAAACTGCCGATATCCTATGCTTCGTGCGCGGCACCCGCATCGCCGTGCCCGGCGGCCATGCGCTGGTCGAGCGGTTGCGGATAGGGATGCCGGTCCTGACCGAAGCCCGGGAGGCACGCCCAATCCGATGGATCGGGCGCCGGTCTTATGCCGGCGCATTCCTGGCGCGCAACCCCGGAGTGCAGCCGGTCCGCATCGGCGCCGGCGCCGTCGCCGACGGCGTTCCCGTGCGCGACCTGCTCGTCAGCCCGCGCCATGCCCTGTTCCTGGACGGGCTGCTGATCCCCGCGGAAACGCTGGTGAACGGCGCCAGCATCACTTGGTGCGAGGGACTGGGCAGCGTCGAATACTTTCACATCGAGCTGGACAGCCACGACGTGCTGCTCGCCGAGGGCTGCCCGGCGGAAAGCTTCTGCGACATCGGCACCCGCAACCTGTTCCAGAACGCCGCCGAGTTCCGGTCGCTGCATCCGGATGTCCCCGGGACCACCCTGCCCTTCACGGCGCTGACCGAAGACGGCGAGGCATTCGACGCCGTGCGCCGCCGGTTGGACAGCCGCGCCGGCCTTGCCTCGCCCGACCCGGCCGTGCCGGCCGGAACGATGTCCGGCAACATTGACCTGGCGACGCATGACGCCGTTGCGGGCTGGGCGTGGACGAACGCCGGTGCGCCGCTGCGGCTGGAGGTGGTGGACAACGGCAGGGTGGTGGGCCGGGTCGTGGCAAACCTGATGCGCCGGGATGTCAGGGATGCTGGCTTCGGCGACGGGCGGTGCGGATTTGCACTGCAAGGGTTGGCGCTGGATACACGGGTCACGCACCGCATCGAGGTCCGGCGGGCGTCGGACGGCGCCGTTTTGACGGAACGGGTGCTGGCGGCGTCGCCGGGCGTGCCGTCATTGGTAGAGTTGCAGGCGATGCTGGCCGGGATCGGCCGGGCCACGCACGAGCCGGCGGAGCTGGAACGGCTGGCCCGCTTGCTGGAGGCGGAAGCCGGGCGGCTACGCCAGTCCCGGGCCGCATAGCCGGAGAGGCAGTGCCATGCTGGCTTGCGCGTCAGGCGGGCGCGAGTACGCCCGATGACGGCCGCCGGGCCAATCTCGGCCCAGCGGATTGAGAGAGACCAGCTTTTAGATACGCTTGAAGCGCCGGCCGAGACCGGCACCAGCCAGGCCGGCGCCGAGGATGGCCAGCGACATCGGCTCGGGCACGTCGGAGACGGCGGCATCGGCCGTCAGCGCGCCTTCAACGCGGAGCCCGGTCGGACCGCCATCGTTCCGCACGAGGAAGTCTATCGTGTTGATCCCGCTGATAAAGCCGCTGGCGACCGAGAAGCTGTTGAAAGCCGTGAAGTCGGCGACCGTCTGACCCGTGGAAACTCCGTTGATCACGATGTTAACGCCGGCGTTGTCGGCCGCCCACTGGCCGTTCAGGGCGGCCGTGGTGGCGTCGAACCCGGTCAGGTCGAATGTCGTTCGGTAGTCGTAAATGCCGGTAGCACCATTCAGCTGGCTGTCCGTATTCGGGCCAATCCAGGCGGAGACGCTGTTGTCGACGAGCCACGGCGGGATCGGGAAGCCGTTGGCCGACGTCGCCACGCGTACCGTGGGAGTGCTTCCGTCAGGTGTCGAAACGATCGCGTAGTGGGTCTCTGTGGCGAAATTCCCCAGGACCGTCTGCGTGTTGTCCACGCCGGTGTTGTAGAAGGTGCTGACCGGAATGGCCTTGGCGTCGGTAGTGGTCAGAAACGCCAGCGTCGCTACGGCGGCCGCTGTCAGAGTGAGACGCGCAGTCATGTCCTGGTTCCAATCTCGTGCAAGTTGACTGAGAGTAGTCGGGCACTCCTTTGCAACGTCTGTGCCATAGAACGAATTCAATTACTTGCTGAAATTTGCAAAGCTGAATGTAAAAGAGCCGTTACATGGCAAAAATGTTTGCTTTTGTTGCCACTTATAACCAGATATACTCCGTTCACGTGAGAACCCGAAAATCGGCTGGCGAGTCGACCCTGATCTCAGCGGGGTTTCAGAGGTGCGAAGTTTTCGGGTTCTCACATGGACGGAGTATATAACAGATTCTTACATGCGGTTTACAATGCGAAGCTCAATGAGCGCCTGGAGGCGCCAACCGACGATAGCGCACCTTGTGCGGGCCAGCTTCCTTGATCCCATATGCCTGATCCCAGGAAATGGGTGTGGTAGCTTGGACCTGTTCGGTGGGCTGGCGAGAATGTGTCCTAATGCCGGTGGAGGCGGGCCAGTCCGTGCCGGCGGTGACGCGGCAGTTCGCGATGGGCAGCCGGACAGCGCACGACTAAGTGCATGCGCTTCGCCAACATGGGCGACGCAAGCCAGGCAGCATGGGCGGCCGCCGCAAACCGCCGAACTGCGGCGCCCAGCCGCGACAGGGAACGCTCCGGTTCCCCGCCCTACATGGAAGGGAAGCGGGGCCGCTCAGTACTTCTGCAGCACGTAAGTCCCCGGCGCATCCTCCATCGGCGGATGCGCGTTGCTGCCCAACGGCGGCAGCGCCGCCATCTCGCCGGACTGTTCGGCCAACCAGGCTGTCCAGTCCGACCACCAGCTCCCGTCGTGCTTCTTCGTCGCAGCACGCCAGGCCTCCGCCGTCGGAAACCGCTTGCCAGGCTCCGTCGTCCAGTAGATGCCCTTGCCGCCCGGCGGGTTGATAATCCCCGCGATGTGGCCGCTGCTGGCGAGGACATAGCGCACCTCGCCCCCGAGCAACTGCGTGACCCGCCACGCCGCATCCCACGGCACGATGTGATCCTTCTCCGCCCCCACAGCGAAAGCGTCGAGCGTCACCCGGCCGAGGTCCAGATGCTCGCCCTTCAGCTCGATCTTCCCCGGGTGCATCAGGTTGTTCTCGTTGTAGGTGTTCCGGAGATACCAGCTATGGGCCGCCCGCGTCATGCGGGTGCCGTCGCTGTTCCAATACAGCAGGTCGAAGGCCGGCGGCTTCTGGCCCATCAGGTAGTTGTTGACGACGTTAGACCAGATCAGGTCGTTGGAGCGCAACAGGTTGAACATATTGGACATGCTGCGGCTGTCGAGGTAGCCGCGCTCCATCATCTGCTGCTCGACCAGGTCAACCGCCGGGTCGTCCATGAACACCGCGGTGTCGCCGACGCGGGTGAAGTCTTGCAGCGACACCATGAACGTAGCGGAGTTGAAGCGGGTGTCGCCCTTGTTGGCGAGGTAGGCCAGCGTCATCGCCAGCAACGTGCCGCCGATGCAGTATCCCATGACGTTGACGGTCGCGCTGCCGGTGATTTCCCGCACCACGTCGCTCGCTTCCAGCGGGCCGAGGTCCATGTAGTCCTCAATGTCGGTGCCATCCATGCTCTCGTCCGGGTTGCGCCAGGACACCATGAACACGGTGAAGCCCTCGCGTACCAAGTAGGCAACCATGCTGTTCTTGGGCTGCAGGTCGAGGATGTAGAACTTGTTGATCCACGGCGGCAGGATCAGCAGCGGGATGGCATGGACCTGTTCCGTGCTGGGCGAATACTGGATCAGCTCGATCAGCTTGTTGCGGTGAACGACCTTGCCTGGCGACAGCGCCAGGTTGCGGCCGGGCGCGAAGGCAGTCTCGTCCACCATGCTCAGCCGCCCCTCCTTCAGGTCGGCCATCAGGTTCTGCAATCCCGATGCGACGCTCGCGCCGCCGGTCTCCATGGCCCGGCGCAAGGCGACCGGGTTGCTGACCAGCATCAGCGCGGGGCTCATGGCGTCCACGAACTGGCGCAGGTGGAATTGCAGGCGCTGGCGCTCGGCAGGCTCCATGTCGTCCGCCTCGCCCTGGTGCAGCAGCCAGTCGGACGCGAGCAGGTAGGCATCCTTCAGCGTGCGGTAGGCCGGGTTGGTGTGCCAGTCCGGCGCGGCGAATCGCTTGTCGGCGCCCTTGGGCGCGGCAGGCGCCGGGGCGCCGCCGCCCATCCAGGCACGCGTCGCCTCAGCCCAGGCGTCGGCGGCGGAGCGCAGGATGGCGGCGTTCATCTCCAACGCCGCCTTCGCGAGGGTGCCGGGGTGGCGCAGCGCGCGCAGCCAGACAGTCCTGAGCGCCGCGGACACGGCGGCCCAATCCACGGGGACCACGTCCCGCAGCGGGTTGGCGTTCCACATCTGATCTATCTGCCGCAGGGTGGCGTCGTCGGCGACGGCACGGCGTATCTGGTCCAGGTTGTCGGACATCACCGTACCCGCCATCGCGTCCCAGTTGCCTGCCACCGGCTGGATCATGGCCTGGGTCTGGCTGGACGCCTTCTCCATCCAGTTGGACCACAGTCCGAGCACGGCGTCAGGCGACAGGGTGGGGGTGATGTCGCTGTCCGGGGCGGGGATTTTCGTGGTGTCGCTCATAGGGGCATCCTCCTGATAGCGCTGGCTGGCGCGTTGCGTGGGCTGAGGCGTCGTCCGGCGGAATAGGCCCGCCTCCAACCTTGTCGTCCCGGGGGCCACACCGACTTGGCAGCTCCCAGCGCCGCTGGCATCGGGAACCGGCCCCTGGGCTGCCGCGCCGCAAGAACTCGCAAGGACGACCCGGCGAACACCGGCGCGCCTGGCCTCAGGCGGCGCGCGCCTGCAGGTCCGGGTGGATCGCGAACCCGGCCTCCGTCTTGGCGCGTATCTCATCCACCGTAACGCCGGGCGCCAGGTCCGCAAGGACCAGGCCGCCGCCGGCGGGCAGCACGTCGAACACGCAGAGATCGGTGACGATCAGGTTGACCACGCCCTTGCCGGTCAGCGGCAGGTTGCAATGCTTGAGGATCTTTGGCTCCCCCTTGGCCGTGTGCTCCATCAGCACAACGACGCGCGGCACGCCGGCCACCAGGTCCATGGCGCCGCCCATGCCCTTCACCATCTTGCCGGGCACCATCCAGTTCGCGAGGTCGCCGTTCTCCGACACCTGCAGGCCGCCCAGGATGGAGATCGCGATGTGCCCGCCGCGTATCATCGCGAACGACTCGGCGCTGTCGAAGAACGAGGTGGTCGGCAGCTTGGTGACGGTCTGCTTGCCGGCGTTGATGAGGTCCGGGTCCTCCTCCCCCTCATAGGGGAAGGCGCCGATGCCCAGCATCCCGTTCTCGCTGTGGAGCTGCACGTTGATGCCGGCGGGGATGAAGTTGGCGACCAGGGTCGGGATTCCGATCCCGAGGTTCACATACATGCCGTCGCGCAGCTCTCGCGCCGCGCGGGCAGCCATCTCGTCGCGGGTCCAGGCCATCTCTATGCCTCCTGCAGGTGCTTGCGGGTGGTGCGCTGCTCGATGCGCTTCTCGACATTGGGCACGTGGACGATGCGCTGCACGAAGATGCCCGGCGTCACGATGTGGTCGCCGTCCAGCTCGCCGGTTGGCACCAGCTCCTCGACCTGCGCCACCGTCAGGCGGGCGGCGGTGGCCATCATCGGGTTGAAGTTGCGCGCGGTCATCCGGTAAACCAGGTTGCCCTCGGTGTCGCCGCGCCAGGCGTGGACGATGGCAAGGTCCGCAACCAGGCCGCGCTCCATGATGTATGGCTTGCCGTCGAACACCTGCTCCGGCTTGCCCTCGGCGATGGCGGTGCCGACGCCGGTGCGGGTGAAGAATGCCGGGATTCCCGCGCCGCCAGCGCGGATGCGCTCGGCCAGGGTCCCCTGTGGGTTGAACTCGATCTCCAGCTCGCTTGCGAGATACTGGCGCATGAACTCCTTGTTCTCGCCGACATAGGAGGAGATCATCTTGCGGACCTGGCGGGTTTCCAGCAGCAGGCCCAGGCCAACCCCGTCCACGCCGGCGTTGTTGCTGATGATGGTCAGGTCCTTGACGCCGCTGTCGCGTATGGCGGCGATCAGCACGCCGGGGATGCCGCACAGGCCGAAGCCACCGGACATGATGGTCATGCCATCCCGCAGCGCGCCTGCAAGTGCCGCCGCTGCGTCGGGATATACCTTGTTGACTGCCATGCCGTTCTCCTTCTCGCCGGGGTGGGGCAAGGAAACGCCAGGCGTCCGGCCTGCGCAAGCTGCTGCGCCGGCCGTTCCTTCTCCCCCCTCGGTGGACCTTGCCCGCCTGGGCGGCCCATTCTTGATGGTTGATGCTGTATGGTAGCACGGCCCATAGCGCCGCGCACCGGCCGCGGCAAGCGTCGAGGACCCGTCATGCTCACGCTGCTTCCGCCTCCTTGCCGCCGTCCGCCGCCGTGAGCAAGTAGAGCACGGCGTCCACAAGCATCGCCCTGTGACGCGCACGCACGGCCGGGTCCAACAGGTCGCAGCCGAACAGCACCCCGAAGCTGTGCCGGTTCGACACCCTGAAGAAGCAAACGGCGCTGATCAGCATATGGACATCGGTCGGCTCGACGTTGGGCCGGAACACGCCCTCCCGCTTGCCGCGGTCCAGGACCTGAGCCAGGATTGCGATCACCGGGCTGTTCACCGCCTGGATCGTTGGCGACCCTGCGATGTGCTTGCCGTTGTGGATGTTCTCGATGGACACCAGGCGGATGAACTCCGGGTGCGCTTCCTCGTAGTCGAACGTGAACTCGATCAGGCGGCGTATCGCCTCCAGGGGTGACAGGCGATCGAGGCCTAACCCCTGCTCGGCCCGGCGGATGTCGGCGTAGGCCGCTTCCAGCACGGCCAGATACAGCCCCTCCTTGCTGCCGAAGTAGTAGTAGATCATGCGCTTCACGGTGTTGGTCCGGGCAGCGATGGCGTCCACGCGGGCACCGCTGAGGCCGTGAGCCGCGAACTCGTCCCGCGCGGCCGCCAAGATTGCCTGCCGGGTCCGTTCGGCATCGGGCCGCCGCTTCGCATCGGCGGCTGCAGTGCTGTCGCTTGCCATTCCACAACCCTCAATGCCGGACGCAGACACACGGCGGGCACGCCAAGACCGTTCACGATTGACGCGGATTAACCGGTTAGTCCATAGAGCCAATCAATTGCGGCAGGGTCAGGCGGGGTCAAACCGCCGTGGTGGAACACCGCTTTGGGGGGGACGCACCGGATGGGACACGCTGACTGCATTCTGGCCGGACCCGGCGCAAGCGGCTTGGCCGCGTGCCATGCGGGATCGGCGCCATGAGCAGGCCGTCCTTCCTCGCCGGCCTGATCGGGTCCGGCATCGGCGCGTCGCGTACGCCGCCGATGCATGAGCGTGAAGGCGACGAGCAGGGCCTCCGCTATACCTACCAGAACATCAATCTCGACCGGCTCGGGCTTGGCGCAGACGCCTTGCCGGACCTGCTGCTGGCGGCGGAGCGGATGGGCTTTTCCGGGCTGAACATCACCCATCCCTGTAAGCAGGCCGTGGTGCCGCTGCTCAATGAGCTGTCGCCGGACGCGCAGGCGTTGGGCGCCGTGAATACCGTGGTGCTGCGCGACGGCCGGCGCCGGGGTGAGAACACGGATTGGTGGGGCTTCGCCGAAGCGTTCCGCCGCAACATGGCGGATGCCCCCCGGGATCAGGTCGTGCAGCTTGGCGCCGGCGGAGCCGGGGCTGCGGTGGCCCATGCGCTGCTGACGCTCGGCGTGGGACGCTTGGTCATAAGCGATGTGGACGCGGGCCGGGCTACCATCCTCGCTGACAGCCTTTGCACCCGGTTCGGCGCGGACCGTGCCGCGGCGTGCACCGACCTGCCAGCCGCGATGGCGGGGGCGGGCGGGCTGGTGCATTGCACGCCCACCGGCATGACCGCCCATCCCGGCCTGCCCCTGCCGGCAGCCCTGCTGCGCCGGGAGCTGTGGGTTGCGGACATCGTTTACTTCCCGCTGGAGACCGAATTGCTGCGGACCGCGCGCGCCCTGGGCTGCCGCACGCTGGACGGCGGCAGCATGGCGGTGTTCCAGGCTGTGGAAGCCTTCCGCCTCATCACCGGCGTCACGCCCGACCCGGAACGCATGTTGCGTCACTTCGCCGAGTTGGGACGCGCCGCCGACGCCTGACCACCAGGGGCCAAGCGAACGAAACGACGAACTGCTCGGTGCAGCCCTGGCCGTCCCAGGCAGCCGGGACTACGCTTGCAAGCCCGTTAGCCAGAGACCGCAACATGCCTCAGACGTTCAGCGCCCTGCCCAAGTGCATCGCAACCGTGTGCCTGAGCGGAACCCTGGCCGAGAAGCTGGAGGCCGCCGCAGCCGCCGGTTTCGACGGCGTGGAAATCTTCGAGGCGGACTTGCTGGCCTTCGGCGGGTCGCCTGCCGACGTGCGCAGCATCTGCGAGGGGCTGGGCCTGGCCGTCAGCCTGTATCAGCCGTTCCGCGACTTCGAGGCAATGCCCGACCCGCAGCGTGCCCGCAACCTGGACCGGGCCGAGCGCAAGTTCGACGTGATGCAGGCGCTGGGCGCCGAGCTGCTGCTGGTGTGCAGCAACGTGCAGCCCGCCGTCCTGGACGACGACGCCCGGGCCGCGGCAGACCTGGCGGAGATGGCCGAGCGCGCCAGCCGCCGCGGCCTGCGCATCGGCTATGAGGCGCTCGCCTGGGGACGGCACGTGAACCGCTGGGGCCATGCTTGGCGCATCGTGCAGCAGGCAGCGCACCCGGCGCTGGGCTTGATCGTGGACAGCTTCCATACCCTGGCCCTGGGCGACGACCCCGCAGGACTGGCCGAGGTGCCGGGTGACCGCATCTTCTTCGTGCAGTTGGCCGACGCCCCGCGCCTGTCTATGGACGTGCTGAGCTGGAGCCGGCATTTCCGCAACTTCCCCGGCCAGGGCGACCTGGACGTGACCGGCTTCGTGCGCGCCGTGCTGGTATCGGGTTATGCCGGGCCATTGTCCCTGGAGGTCTTCAACGACGAGTTCCGCGCAGCGCCAGCCCGCATCAACGCGCGCGATGGGTTGCGCTCCCTCGTGTTGGCCGAGGCAGAGGCGGGCGGCGGCGACGGGCTGCCGCCTGCCCCGGCGCTGGATGGCATCGAGTTCCTCGAATTCGCCGTGGACGAGGCCGCACGGGCAGACCTGGCCTCTGTCCTCGGCAGCCTGGGCTTCCGCCACGCCGGGCGCCACCGGTCCAAGGACGTGGACTTATATCGGCAGGGCCGGATCAACTTCGTGCTGAACGCGGAGCAGGACAGCGCCGCGGCCGAACATTTCCAGCAGCACGGCGCCAGCGTTTGCGCCATGGCGTTGCGCGTGGATGACGCGACGTCCGCCATCGCCCGGGCGGAGGCGCTGCTGTGCCCAGCGTGGCAGGAACCTGTCGGACCCGGCGAGCAGCGCATCCCCGCCGTGCGGGCGCCCGATGGCACCCTGGTCCATCTGGTGCAGCACGAGCCCGCCGGCCGACCATTCTGGGAAAGCGACTTCGACCTGGCGCCTGGCGACGATGGGCCGGTGGGGCTGCTGGACATAGACCACATGGTGCAGGCGCTGCCGGCCGGGCGCATGGACGGCTTCGTGCTGTTCTGGCGCGGGGTGTTCGGTTTGGCGCCGCAGCCGCAATTGGAAACGGCGGACCCCTACGGACTCGTCCGCAGCCGTGCCCTTGTCAGCCCCGGCGGCGCCGTGCGCCTGGTCCTGAACGCATCCGAAAGCCAAGGTACCGCGACCGGCCGCTTCGTCCTGTCCACCGCCGGAGCAGGCGTTCACCACATAGCTCTGTCCACTGCAAACCTCCGGCGCAGCGCGGTGGCGCTGGAAGCCCGTGGGGCCTTGCTGCTGCCCATGACGGACAACTACTACGACGACCTTGCGGCCCGCTGGAACCTGGACGATGCAGCCATGAGGGAGTTGCAGGACCACGGGCTGATGTATGACAGCGACGGCGCGGGCGAGTTCTGGCACCTGTATACCGATGCGTTCCACGAGCGGTTCTTCTTCGAGGTCGTGCAGCGCGGAGGCGGCTATGTCGGCTTCGGCGCCGCGAACGCTCCGGTGCGCGCCGCCGCCCAGGCGCGTCAGCACCCCGCCGACGCCGCTTTCCTGTGACCGCTATCGAGGACGGACGATGATGACAGAAGAGTTCATCCAGCGCGACCGCAGCCAGCACCCGCCGGCCCTCACGCCGGACTACAAGAGCACCGTGCTGCGGTCTCCGCGGCGGGCAATGTTCTCCCTGCAGAACTCGCTGTCCGAGGTCACCGGGCCGCGCTTCGGCAGGAACGCCTTGGGACCATTGGACCATGACCTGATCCGCAACTACGCGCAGGGCGGCGAGCCCATCGGCGAGCGCACGGTCGTGCATGGCTGGGTGCGCGACGAGAACGGGCGGGGCGTGCCGAACACGCTCGTGGAAGTGTGGCAGGCCAATGCCGGCGGGCGCTACCGGCATGTGAACGACACCTACTTGGCGCCAATTGACCCCAACTTCGGCGGCTGCGGGCGGATGATCACCGACGCCGACGGGCACTATGCCTTCCGCACGATGAAGCCCGGTGCCTACCCGTTCCGCAACTTCGTCAACTCTTGGCGGCCGGCGCACATCCACTTCTCGCTGTTCGGCTCGGGCTTCGCGCAGCGGCTGATCACCCAGATGTACTTCGAGGGCGACCCGTTGATTCCGCGCGACCAGATACTCTCCACCATCCCGGACGAGGCGGCGCGGATGCGTCTGGTGGCGTCGCTGGACTTCGACGCCGCGGTGCCGCTGGACAGCCTGGCCTACCGCTTCGACATCGTGCTGCGGGGTCAGCGGTCCACCGTGTTCGAGAACAAGCTGCAAGGGAACTAGGGGCCATGGTCGCCTTCATCGAGCCGGTCGGCACGGCCCGGCTGCGCGAAACGCCGAGCCAGACGGCCGGACCCTACGTCCACATCGGGCTGATCCCGTCGCAGGCGGGGTTGGACATCTTCGGCCAGGACCTGGGCCGCGTGCTGGCCGGGCCTGATGCCGCCGGGGAGCGCATCCTGATCGAGGGCCGGATCTTCGACGGCGCCGGCGCCCCCTGCAACGACGTGCTGGTGGAGGTCTGGCAGGCCAACGCCGCCGGGCGCTACGACCACCCGGCCGACCAGCAGGACCGGCCATTGGACCCGGCCTTCCACGGCTGGGGCCGGACCGGGACGGACTTCCGCACGGGGGTTTGGAGCTTCGAGACGGTGAAGCCCGGCGCGGTGTCCGGGCGGCACGGGCGACCGATGGCGCCGCATGTCAGCCTGTGGCTGGCGTCGCGCGGCATGAACATCGGGCTGTCCACCCGCATGTATTTCCCGGACGAGGCCGAGGCGAACGCCGCCGACCCGATGCTGGCCATCGTCGGCCACCCCCGGCGTGACACCCTGGTGGCGCGGCAGGAGGAGCGGGACGGGATGCCGGCCTATGTGTTCGACATCCACCTGCAGGGCGACCGGGAAACCGTGTTCTTCGACATCTAGGAACCTATGATGAAGCCAATCACCATCGCCATCGCCATCACCGGCTCCGTCCCGCGCAAGGCGGACAACCCCGCGGTTCCCGTGACCGTGGCCGAGCAGGTCGAATCCACGCACGAGGCGTTTGAGGCCGGGGCCACCCTGGTCCACATCCACGTCCGCAACCCCGACGAAACGCCGTCGTCCGACCCCGAGCTGTTCCGCCAGGTGCAAGAGGGGGTGATGAAGCACTGCCCCGGCATGATCGTGCAGTTCTCGACGGGGGGACGCGGCCGGGACCAGGCGGCGCGGGGCAACAGCCTGGCGCACCGGCCCGACATGGCGTCGCTGTCCACGGGATCGGTCAACTTCCCGACCATCGTCTATGAGAACGCGCCGGCGCTGGTCGTGGACCTTGCGACGCGCATGAAGGACCATGGCGTCCTGCCGGAGATCGAGGTGTTCGACCTCAGCCACCTGCACGGGGCGCGCCGGCTGGTGGACGCCGGGCTGATGAACGAGGCACCGCACGTGCAGTTCGTGATGGGCGTGAAGAACGCGATGCCGGCGGAGGAGCATTTGCTCGACATCCTGCTGACCGAAAGCCGGCGGCTGCTGCCGCGCGCCACCTGGACCGCGGCCGGGATCGGCGCGAACCAGGCGCGGGTGATGGACTGGGCGCTGGCCCGGGGCGCCGACGCGGTGCGGACGGGGCTGGAGGACAACGTGCGCGCCAGCAAGGACCGCCTGGCGTCCAGCAATGCCGAGCTGGTCCGCATGGCCGCCGAAACCGTCAGGCGCCACGGCCGCACCGTGGCGACCCCGGCGGAGGCACGGGCGGCGCTGGGGCTGCGGCCGGCGGCATGACGTTCTCGCCGGTGGACTCGGCCCTGCTGAGGCCGCTGTTCACCACGGCGGACATGGCGGCCTGCTTCTCGGACATTGCGCGCCTGGCCGCCATGATCGAGGCAGAGGCGGCGCTGGCGCGGGCGGAGGCCGGGTTGGGGCTGGCGCCGGAGGGGTTGGCGGCAGCAGTCTCGGCGGTGGATGCGGGGACGTTGGACGTGGCAGCGCTCGGCGGCGAGACGGCGGTGTCCGGGGTGCCGACGATCCCGTTCATCGCCGCGATGCAGCCTCGGCTGCCGCCGGACCTGGCGCGGTCGTTCCACAAGGGCGCCACCACGCAGGACATCCTGGACACCGCGCTGGTGCTGCAGATGCGCCGGGCGCTGGCGTTGCTGGCGGCGGAGTTGGACGCGGTGCTAGCCGGGTTGTCAGGGATGGCTGAGGCACATCGGGACACGCCCTGCGTCGGACGGACCTACGGTCAGCACGCGGCGCCGATCACGTTCGGCTACAAGGCTGCGGTCTGGCTGACCGGCGTCGCGGACGCAGCCGCAGTGCTGCCGGCGCTGCGTGCGCGGGTGCTGGCCGCATCGCTCGGCGGTCCCGTCGGCACCCTGGCCTCCCTGGGCAAGGACGGCCCGGCGGTGCAGGAAGCGTTTGCCCGCGAACTGGGGTTGGCCAGCACGCCGCTGGCCTGGCATGCGCTGCGCGGGCGCATGGCGGAGACGGGCGCTTGGCTGCTGCATGTGCTGGGCGCGCTGGCGAAGTTGGCGACGGATGTGGCGAGCCTGGCCTCGACGGATGTGGGCGAGGTGGCGGAACCCTACGTGCCCGGGCGCGGCGGGTCCTCCGCCATGCCGCACAAGCGCAACCCGGTGTCGTCCACCGTCATCCTGGCCGCCCATGCCGCGGCCCCCGGCCATCTCGTGACGCTGTTCGGCGGCATGGCCGCGGCGCATGAGCGTCCGGCCGGGGCATGGCACGCGGAGTGGCACGCGCTGCCGCCGCTGTTCGGCCTGGCGGCAGGGGCGCTGCGGGAAGCGCGGGCGCTGGCGGAAGGCTTGCAGGTGGACGTCGCGCGCATGGCGGCGAACATCGGCTTGACGCGTGGCCTGCTGTTCGCAGACGCGGCGGCGGCGCGGCTGTCCCCCCGGCTTGGGCGGGCGGCGGCGCACAAGCTGGTCGAGCACGCGGCTGATGAGGTGCGGCGCACCGGCACGACGCTGCAGGCGGTGCTGGCCGGCGGGTCCTGCGCCGGGCCGGAGCTGGACGCCGCGTTCAACCTCGCGCCCGCAGTGACGGCCGCCGAGCTGTGGGTTGATCGGGCCGTGCGGCACGCCGACGCTGCGCGCGCCGGGCTGGCGGGGCAGCGGGGGCCGGCATGACGGAAACGCTTTGGATCGCGCTGGGCGGGGCACTGGGCAGCGTCGGGCGGTATTGGGTCGGGTCGTGGGCTGCGCCTTACAGCCGGGACCTGCCGTGGGGCACGGTGGGCATCAACGTGGCGGGGTCGTTTCTGATCGGATGCTTCGGCACGCTGACCCTGCAAGGCGGGCGCTACCCGGCGCCGGATTGGCTGCGGCTGTTCGTCATGGTCGGGGTCTGCGGCGGGTTCACGACATTCTCGTCATTCAGCCTGCAAACGCTGGACCTGCTGCGTGCCGGGGCGTGGGGCCGCAGCCTGGCAAACGTCGCACTGTCGGTGCTGCTATGCTTGGGGGCGGTTGCGGCGGGGCACGCACTCGCGGCGCAGGCCGGTGGAAATGGACGAGGCAACACCCAGGCTGCGGTGGAGGAGAACCCGTCGTAGCTGCGCAGGAACTCGGTCCAGAACGGCTCGGCCTCGCTGTGGCCGACCGTCATGCCGCGACGACTTCGTCGTCAGCTCCCGCAGGAACGTGGCATCAAACCCCTCTCCAGCAGCGCGCGAAGGGCGGTCGTGTGATCAGTCTTCGTGGTGGTGCATTGGGTTCAGGCCGCGTCCCGACGACCCAACCCTACCCAAGATCACCGCAATGGCCACCGACCGGCCCGCCGCCGGCTTCGGCGAGCCGTGCGTTGCGCCGCTCGCCGGGACCAATCCCGCAGCCAACCGGATCGTGGCGGGGCTGCACGATGCGTTCGGCTTCGACGTGCTGGATACCGAGCCGCCTGCACAGAGTTGGCAGTTCGAGCGCGCCAAGCCGGCCTGCTGCATCTCCCTGGACATGGATGGGCTGCACCGGGCGCTCGACGCCGCAACCCGCGACGGAGAGTTGACGCATGGCTCGTGGCGGCATTGAAGGGATAATCTGAAAAAGAACGACCTATGTTCTACGAGCTGGTTGCGTTCCTTCGCGAGGATCTCCCACGCGTCGGCCGAGAACCTGATTGTAGAGTGCCACGGCTTGCTCGCCGACGGTCTGTGCAGAGAACGCCTTGGCGCGCTCATATCCCTTGGTAGCCCATCGCGTGGCAACTGCCGGGTCGGAGAGGATATGCGCCACGGCTGCGGCGATGGCGGCTTCGTCGGCCGGATTGACGGTCGCTGCGGCACCACCGGCAATCTCGTCCATCGGGTCCACGTTGGAGGTGACCACGGGTGTGCCGAAGCCGAAGCCCTCGACGATAGGCAGGCAGAAGCCCTCCGTGAGGCTGGTGGCAATTACGCAGGAGGCCTCGGCGTAGGCCTGCGCCATCGCCTGGTCACTGATGCGGGGCAGGAACCGGACGCCTTGTGCCTCCCCCACGCCCCACACGGCTTCACCGTCCGGCGCGCCGACGACGTCCATCGTGACGTCCGTGCCGACGATCGAGCGCACGGCCGCGAAGGCTGCCAGCACGCGCGCGGTGTTGCGATGCTCCGCGTGGCCGCCGCGGTGCAGGATGCGCCGAGACTGGGCCAGACGTTCGCCGACTGGCTTGACCGTGCCTTGATACGACGACACGAACCCATCGGCGGTGTTGAGGATGGTGACGGCCTCGACGCCGCGCGCCGCCAGGGCGCGCCGCGTGGTCTCGCTGACGGCCACGACGGCGTCACGCGCATAGCGGCCCGGGCGGCTTGAGCCGCGCCGGAACACGGTCTTGGTGTATTTCGAAGCGATGAAGTCCTTCGGACGCAGCATGCTCTTGTGCTCATCAAGGAAAAGCAGGTCGTGTACGGTCGTGACGGTTGGAATGCCGCCGGGTCGCAGGGCCCGGGTGTTTGCCGGAAAATGGATGGCGTCGGCGCGCAGTTGCTTGGCCAGGCGCGGGATGGCAATCTGCTCCCACAGCACGAAATTGGCATCGGCCAGGCTGTGCCAGCGTACGGATTGCAACTGTGGCAGGCTGGCTGGATCAATGCGGTCCGGTACGGCAACCACAATGTCAAGGTCCGTGCCGGTGGTCCCCAGGGGGATCGCACTTGGAATATTGTTGACTTGGCGGGGGCTTGCTGGGTGCGGTGTTGATGGATTCTACCTCTTTGGTCGCTGGTTGTGCATGGGGGTGGTGCCTTGGATCGGTTTGCGGCGT
>JAABUQ010002199.1_pt1 | contig 39354 bp, 27 predicted proteins | sample 5560001 | NCBI WGS metagenome assembly JAABUQ01 (sample SAMN10711888, study PRJNA513371) | rock metagenome | isolation source: Antarctica rocks | place: Antarctica: Victoria Land, Finger Mt nord | collected 2015-12-18 | reverse complement strand
CTAGATCTCCGGGCGCATCCCAGCCCCGGCCTAGCCACTTATGAAATAAGGCCACGCCGGAACGCCGTGACCGCCGCGTGCGCACGATCGCTTGCCGATAACTTCTCGAGAATGTCTCGAACGTGGCCTTTCACGGTGCCGAGGCCGATGTGAAGGGCTTCGCCGATTTCGACGTTGCCGATGCCTTCGGCAATTAAGCGCAACACGTCGAGTTCGCGCTGCGTGAGCGGCGACGATTTGAGCGATACCGTGCGGCCGGAGAAGCGGCGCATCACGACGTGCGCGATGCGCGGGTCGAAGTACGCACCGCCAGCCGCTACAGCGCGTACCGCATCCAGCACGAACGATGGATCGGACGACTTGACGCAATACGCGTCCGCGCCCGCAGCGAGCGCCGCGAATACTTCCTCGTCGAGCTCGTGCATCGTCAGAATTACGACGCCGACGCGTCCGGCGACGGCCTTGATTTCGCGCGTGAGCGCAATCCCGTCACGGCCGGGCAGGCCGATGTCGACGATGGCGACGTCGGGCGCTTCGCGTACGATGGTCGCCACGCCGTCGATCCCGTCGATCGCTTCGCCGGCCACGTCGATGCCGGCTTGAACGAGTGCGGTGCGCAAGCCGGCCAGCGTCAGCGCGTGGTCTTCCACCACGACCACGCGAATGCGATCGCTCACGACGCGCGACCGCGCGGTAGCGCGATCGTGAAGCGCGATCCGCGCGGCTCTCGCGGCGCGTACGTCACCGCGCCGCCGCTCTCTTCGGCAACGCGGCGCACGAGATAGAGGCCCAGTCCCGTTCCGCCGCCCCCGCGCGAGGCCGCGCCCGCGAAACGCGTGAAGAGCGAGCCGCGCATCGTCTCTGGGACGCCATAGCCGTCGTCGTCGACGACGATGCGAACGACGCCATTGCCCGGTTCCACGCGAACTTCGACGTGGCCGCCCTGCGGTGTGTGCTGCAACGCGTTCGCCAACAGGTTTGCGACGGCGCGGCGCAGGTCGCCGCGGTCGGCGAACGCCGTCACGCCGGCGCCGTTGGCGGGCAAGCCCATCGAGATGCCGCGCGCTGCTGCGATCGAATGCAACTCGCCGCCGACCTGTCGCACGAGGTCGTTTGCTTCGACGGGCTCGCGCGCGGGATCCCGTTCGCCTGCTTCAAACCGTGCCACGCTTAGCAGCGTGTCCGCCAGCCGCGCGAGGTCGTCGGTCGCGATGACGCTGCGCCGTACGACCTCGAGATATGGTGGCGGCAGCGTGCCGTACTCGCCCCGCTCTGCTTGTCGCAGCGTCATGCCCAGTGCCGCGAGCGGCGTGCGTAGATCGTGCGACAGCGCGTAGATGAGATCGCGAATAACCGCGCTGCGCTCGGCGAGTTCGTCGTTGCGTTCGGCGAGTTGCGCGAAGAGGAACGCTTGCGCGAGCGCGGCGGCGCAAGCGCGGGCATACGTACGCAACAGCGACGCGACGGCCTGCCGTCCCAAGCTTTCCGCGTCGTGAGACGCCAGCACCAGAACGCCGAAGGCGCGTTCACGGTCGGCGATCGGGACGGCCAGCGCCGTAGCGGCTTGCAACCGTTCCAGCAGGAACGCGCCCACGGGATCGTGCGAACGCACCGGCGTCACGTCGCCGGCATCGGCTACCCGGCGTACGAAGGAGACGACCTCAGGCGTCGTCGCCGCGTCGTCGACCACGACGTCGACGCTTGCAAGCGACGCGCGGAGCGGCGTCTCGCCGCGCCGTAGCGGATAGAATCGCGCCTCGCCGACCTCGAACGCCGCAATCGCTTCGCGCACGATCGCTCGCACGACCAGATCGGTCGAAAGTGAACCGCGCACGCGATCGATTGCGAGCGAGAGTCCCGCCTCGCGGCGCGCGCGCGCATCTTGCGCCGAGAGCGCTCCGATGCGGCTCGCGCGCTCCTGCGCGATCGTGCTGACGATCGCCACGAGCACGATCGCGACGGCCGATAGAATGCGGTCCGCGATGCCGACGGCATCGTATCGTCCATCTTGCCGCGCGTTGGCATAGCCCGCAACGATGTCGGCGACGAGCGCCGCGGCCGCGAGCGACGTCGTCAGCCGTCGCGACGCCGCGAACGCCGAAACGGCAACCGGGATTGCAGCCAGGATTGCGACGACGAGCGTCTGTGGCGTAAGCACGTCGAGCACGAAAACCGCGACGAGCAACACCCACGACACGAGTGCGATATAGCGCCCCGGCACCCCCGGCGTTTCTGCGGCACGGGACGACTCGCCCTTCGGCGAACGCTCGGGCAGTGGATCGCCCCGACGCGCAGACCTTGCTTGCCGAACTGGGTCTCGAGCCTCGCTTGACGGTGTATCTCGGCGGCGCAATCGGCTCGGGAAAGACGCATCGCATCCTCATGGAAGCGCTCGCGCAACAGCGGGCCGGGCGCCGGGTCGCGATCGGCTGGATCGAAACCAAGGGACGGCCGAACCTCGATGAGCTCGCAGCGCGTCTACCGCGCATTCCCGCCAAAGCATACGATGGCATATGGGATTTCGATCTCGGCGCGGCGTTGCGCAGCGATTACGAGACGTTCGTTCTCGACGAACTCGCGCATACCAATCCTCCCGGCGCCGCAAGCCATAAACGCTGGCAAGACGCGGTTGCCCTGCGCATGGCGGACCGCTCGGTGCTCGGCGCGTTCAACGTACAGCATCTCGAAAACGTCGCCCCCGTCGCCGAGAAGATCGTCGGCCGTCCCATCACGGAGATCGTCCCGGTATCGTTTTTGAAGTCGGCCGATTCCGTGATCGCGCTCGACGTGTCGCCCTCGGTTCTCGAATCGCGCTTGCATGCGGGTCGCATCGTGCACGCCGAAGACGTCGAGCGCGCAGCCGGCGGCATCTTCAAGCCGCAAAATCTCGCGATGCTCCGCGAGCTGTTACTGCGCACGGTCGACGACCTCACGATTCCGGTCGTTGCGCCGTCCCGCGTGTCCAACGCGGTTGCGCTCGTGACGCCCGGTTTCGAGCCGACCCAATACGTGCGACGCGTCGCTGCCTTTGCGGACGCACTCGACCTGACGCTCGAGACGACCTCCGCCGGAAACGTCGACGAAGCGGCGCTGGCCGTCGCGACGCGCGAAGTCGATGCGACGCGTATCGCGCTGCCTCCCGGCATCGAACGTGGCAGACTCGAGGCCGTACATGCCTCGCTGGTCGCCGTTCCGGCGCGGGAGGGCGTCGTCGAGCGGCTCCTACGGCGCTCGCTCGATCGCGACGTGTACGTCGCCGATCCGCTCCGCGTGTTGCATCACCGCGGACTCGACGATACGCGCCATCCGTACGGTACCGCCTTGCGTGATCGTCAGAAGATCGGCTACGGCAAGCTGACGATCTACCTGGGTGCAGTCGCCGGCTGCGGGAAGACGTATGCCATGCTCGACCGCGCAGCACAGCTGCGCGACGAGGGCGTCGACGTGGTCGCGGCGTTGATCGAAACGCACGGTCGTGCCGAGACGGCTGCCAAGCTCGAAGGCATCGAGACGATCGCCCGGCTTCCGAGCGGCGAACTCGACACCGAAACGCTGCTGGCGCGCCGCCCGCAGATCGCGCTCGTCGACGAACTCGCGCATTCGAACGTTGCCGGCAGCGCCTTTGCGAAGCGCTACAACGACGTGCTCTCGATCGTACGCGCCGGCATTCCCGTAATGACGACGCTCAACGTTCAGCACTTAGCCGGACTCGGCGATGCGGTGCAGCGGCTGACCGGCACGCACGTACGCGAAACGGTGCCCGACACGATCTTAGAGGTCGCAGACGAAGTAATTTTCATCGACGTGGCGCCCGACGTGCTGCGCCAACGCCTCCGCGAAGGGAAGATCTACCCGCCCGAGCGTATCCACGCCGCGCTCAAGCATTTCTTCCGCACGGAAAATCTCAAGGCGCTGCGCGAGTTAGCGGTTCGCGAACTCGTGCATGCGCGCTCCGAGCGCCGGCGCTCGCGCCCCTTCGACCGCCTCGTGCTCGGCGTCGCCGCTCGCGAACGCGACGTCGCGCTCGTGGAACGCGTAGGCCGCATCGCAGATCGTCTCGGCGCCGAATTTCGCACCGTGCACGTCGCTCGTGACGGCGAGGTACGAAGCACGGCACTCGATGCACTCGAACGCGCGACGCGCCGCGCGCGCGGCACGTTTCTACTCGACCGCGCGCCCGATCCCGCCGCTCGCCTCACCGAGATCGCGAAGCTCGACGACGCGCTCGTTATCGAATCTCGGCGCCGCCCCTCGCGCCCGTTCGGCGGCCGTTCGTTCGCAACGCGCTTATGGAATGCCGGCGCACGAGAGATCGTCATCCTCGCGCCCGAAACCCCGCTCGCGCCCCCCACCCGCGACGTCTAGCGGCGCTACTGAGGGCCGGAGCGCGAAGCTTCGTCAGTACGATCGAGCGAGATTTTGATCGCCTTATTTCCGCCGTCAGCGTATTTGAGAGCACGCCGCTCGGCGGGCGTATCGAATGTATGGAAAGGGGCGGCACCCGGCTGCACTAAATTTTGAAGACTGCTTTGCTTATGCTCTCTCATAAACGCGCGGACAATCGCTCCTCTTTAAAAGGCGACGATTTTTCGCGAACCGACGTTGAGCCCGCTTTAGTCTAGCCCAGGCTAACGAAGCGTGCGTAAATCACTAGCAAACTATTTCACATCTTGCCATCACCGAAATGGCTTCCGCGTTAGCGCGGCGGTGTCGCGAATGCAACCGCAGACGCACGGCGATGCTGAGACTATTCTTTTCACCGCATGGGAACGCCGCTGAGAGCGGCCGATGCGCTCGACCTTGCGCTCGCAAGATCCGCTCGAGCCAAAAGCCTCCTCACTTTTGATCGCAGAATGGCGGAGGCAGGCTGTGCCATCGGCTTAGTCACGATACCGGCGTGAGAGAGGAGGCGCGTGCTACGATCTCAGGTGGTTGACAGAGTGAGAAACGGCCCCTATTATGCATAGAGCTTTATGGTAAAAGACACGAACCCTTCGGGTCCGGTGGCCGAACGACGTTTCGATACGATAGAGTACGGCGGCCGTCGCTGGGTCATCGCCATTTCCATTGCGCTTGCCCCGCTCCTCGAAACGATCGATAGCACGATCGTCAACGTCGCGCTGCCGGACTTGCAGGGTAACCTTGGTGCGACGCTCGACGAAGGTGCGTTCGTAATCACCGCCTATCTCGTATCGAACGTCATCGTCATTCCGCTCACGCCGTGGTTCGCGGAGCGTTTCGGCCGACGGCAGTACCTCACGATCTCCATCGTCGGCTTCACCGTGGCTTCCGTGCTATGTGGATTTGCCTGGAATATTTGGGCGCTGATCGCCATGCGTTTCGTGCAGGGCTTCTTTGGCGGCGGCCTCATTGCGACGACGCAGAGTGCGCTGCGAGACCTATTTCCGGCGGAGCAAGCGAACGTGAGCCAAGCGATTTTCGGCGTCTGCATCGCGATCGGGCCGATTCTGGGTCCGCTGCTCGGGGGGATCATCGTCGACGATCTGAGCTGGCCTTGGATCTTTTTCGTTAACGTCGTTCCCGGGACGATTGCCGGCGTAGTCGTGGCGACGATGCTGCGCAACCCATACGAGCCTAAGAAACTCGCCGTCGACGGCGCGGGCGTAGCATTACTGGCATTCGGCATAGCCGCGCTGCAATACATGCTCGACGAAGGGGAACGCAAAGACTGGTTCGACAGTTCGATCATCCGCACGTGCGCGTTCGTAACCGTCGTGAGCCTGGTCGGATTCGTGATGCGCGAAGTTACCGCACGGAAGCCCATAGTAGATCTGCGCGCGCTACGCGATCGCAGCATCTGGTCTGGGTGCCTGCTCGGGGCAGGCTTCGGCACAACGCTGATCGGCGTCAATTTCATCTTGCCGCAGTACTTGCAAGGAACGCTTGCCTTCACACCGACCTTGAGCGGTCAATACTTACTATTTCGCGGCGTGCCGGTCGTGTTGCTCGCGCCCGCAATCGGCGCGATCCTTGGCGGTAACAAGGTCGATCCACGATGGCTCATCGCCTTCGGATTGCTGTGTACCGGACTCGGCACCGGCTGGCTCGGTACGGTGACGACCTCGAACAGCGATTTTGGAACGCTGGTTTGGCCGCTCGTCCTTGCCGGCGTCGGAACGGCGTTCCTGATCATCCCGCTGCTCACCGTCGTCGTCTCGAGCGTCTCCGCGGACGTCGCTCCGGCTGCAAGCGCCTTCGTTACCCTTTCGATCCAACTCGGCGGCTCGATCTCGAGCGCCGTCGTCGTAACGTTGCTCGACCGCCGGCAACAATGGCACGCCGACATCTTGGCCGGCTATGCGGGAACGCGCGTTCCGACTGCGATGCGAGAAGTGTCGGGAAGCATCGCGTCGCTCGTCGGACTCGTGCGAACGCAGTCATTCGTGCTCGCGTATGCGGACGTGGCCTTTCTCGTGTCGGCAGTCGCGTTCGCCCTCATTCCGTTCGTTGCGATCGTGCGGCGACCGCCCAAGGGTGTTCCACTCGAGGCGGCCTCCGGATGAGCGGCATGCAGCGCATGGCAGACGAGATGCAGGCGTGCCTCGATGAAGCCAAGCAGGCAGATCAACAGCATACCGGACTCGCTGCAAATCTCCTGAGGACGGCCGTCAGGTAGCGGAAGTCAGCCGTCGGCGGTATCGAGCGTGTCGAGTTCGATACGCTCGAAACCCTCTGCGACCGCGGCCAGCGTAGCCACGAAACGTTTGCGGTCGCGAGCACTTACGTTTTCGAGTGCTCGCGTTATCGCGCGCATGTGGAGCGGCGTTACTCCCGCTATGAGCCGTTCGCCGGCTTCGCTCAATCTCACGATCGTGCTTCGCCGATCCGTCGGTGACGTCGCGCGTACGACCGAGCCGTCTCGTTCGAGCGCGTTGACGACGAAGGTTACATTCGGTTGCGTCATGCGCAGGAACTCACTCATTTGCGTCACGCTCATTCCGTCGCCGGAGCGAAGCAGGTGCAGCACGTCGAGCTTGGTAGACGTCAGTTCGCTGCGATCGAGCCACGTCGCCACCGCGTGCTCGACGCGACGCGCCGCAGAGCGCAGCGCCAAGAAAAGTTCGAGGGCACCGCGGTCGCCTTGCGGCACGTCTTCGACCATCTTCGCGATGTACGCCTGAGGTACGCCGCTCAACCGCGAGAAATCGCTTACGCCGGTCATCTCCGCTTCATTCGACGCGCGGGGCCAATAACGCTATGCTCATCGCACCATTTCGACCTTGAGCCGTCTTAGCGCTCGAATCTACGTGCTCGTGCAAAGGATGGCTCGAGACAACTTCTCATCGACGAAGGTCCACCGTAAGCGGAACCGCAGCAACGAGGCGCTTTTCGGCTTAGCTGCTGCTTCTCGCAGATGCTGCATCGAGATCCAGATTAACGCGCAACACGTCGACGCGCGGCTCGCCGAGGAAGCCGAACGTCCGTCGCTCCGTATCGCGTGCGACGATCGCGCGTACCGCATCGATTGGCATGCGACGTGCCCGTGCAATCCGCCCGAGTTGATAGGCTGCCGACGCCGGCGAGATGTGCGGATCGATCCCGCTGGCGCTCGACGTCACGAGGTCGGCTGGGATGGGGCCCGTCGCTTCCGGATTCTCGCGGCGCACCGCGGCGATAGTGGCCCTGGTTGCGTCGTACCACTTCTTCGACGTCGGACCGAAGTTCGTTCCCCCCGTGGCACTCGGATCGTATCCCTTCGTACCGGCCGCAGAAGGGCGCGGATGCAGATAGCCTGGACCTGCGAAGTTCTGCCCCACAAGCCGGGAACCGATCACGTGGCCGTCGCGTTCGATGAGCGAGCCCGTCGCTTGCGCGTGAAAGAGCGGCGTCGCGATCGCCCATATCAACACCGGATACAGGATGCCGAATCCGAGCATCGATACGAGCGCCGTGAGTGCGGCCGTCGCGAGCGTTTTCATGCGGGCGCTCCAGTCGCGTGCAACGCCACGAGAATAACGTCGATGACTTTGATGCCGGCGAAGGGCACGATCAGGCCGCCGAAGCCGTAGACGAGTACGTTCTCGCGTAACACCGCATTCGCACCGCGTGGTTTGTACGTCACGCCGCGAAGCGCGAGCGGGATGAGCGCGACGATGATGAGCGCGTTGAAAATGATGGCAGAGAGGATCGCGCTTTGCGGTGTGGCCAGGCGCATGACGTTGAGCGCATCCATCGGCGGGTAGATCGACGCAAACATCGCGGGCAGGATCGCGAAATACTTGGCGACGTCGTTTGCAATGGAGAATGTCGTGAGCGCGCCGCGGGTCATGAGCAGTTGCTTGCCGACTTCCACGACCTCGATCAACTTCGTCGGATCGCTGTCGAGATCGACCATGTTCGCCGCTTCCTTTGCCGCCTGCGTGCCGCTGTTCATCGCAACGCCGACGTCGGCTTGCGCTAGCGCCGGGGCGTCGTTCGTACCGTCACCGGTCATTGCGACGAGCCGGCCGTCGCTCTGCTCGCGCCGGATGAGCGACATCTTCGTTTCGGGCGTCGCCTCGGCGAGAAAATCATCCACGCCCGCTTCGCGTGCGATTGCGCTTGCGGTAAGTGGGTTATCGCCCGTGACCATCACGGTGCGGATGCCCATCGCTCGCAGGCGATCGAAGCGCTCTCGCATGTTGGGTTTGAGGATATCGCGCAAGAAAATCGCGCCGAGCACGCGCCGTTCGTCGGCGAGCAAGAGCGGCGTGCCGCCGGCGCGTGCGATTCGCTCGACGTCGCCCGCGAGCGGAGTTCCGTCGGAGCGGCCGGTGCGCTCCACGAGCCAAGCTCGTACGGAATCGGGAGCGCCTTTGCGCAACGCGCGGCCGCCCGCAAAGTCGACGCCGCTCATGCGCGTATACGCGCTGAAGGGCACGATGGTCGCATCGGGCGGTAAGGCGCCGTCGCCGGAAAGATCGACGTTGTTCCTCGCGAGCATCACGATCGAACGGCCTTCCGGCGTTTCGTCGGCGAGCGACGCAATGTAGGCCGCCCGGTACGCGTCGCTCGAGGCCACGTCTGCAGCGAGCACGATCTCGGTCGCTTGTCGATTGCCGAGCGTAATGGTGCCGGTCTTATCGAGTAAGAGCGTGTCGACGTCGCCTGCCGCTTCGACTGCGCGGCCGCTATTTGCCAAAACGTTGCGGGCGAGCACGCGGTCCATGCCCGCAATGCCGATCGCCGAAAGCAACCCGCCGATCGTGGTGGGAATGAGGCAAACCAGTAGCGCGATGAGCACGACGACGCTCGGTGAGCCGCCGGCATAGATAAAGAACGGCGCGAGCGTCGCAACGGCGACGATAAAGACGAGTGTTAGCCCCGACAGCAGAATCGAAAGTGCGATTTCGTTGGGCGTCTTCTGGCGCTTCGCGCCTTCGACGAGCGAAATCATGCGATCGAGAAACGATTCGCCGGGATTCGCGCCGACGGCGACGACGATGCGATCCGACAGCACGCGCGTGCCGCCCGTTACAGAACTGCGGTCGCCGCCTGCCTCGCGCACGACCGGCGCCGACTCGCCGGTTAGCGCCGACTCGTCGACGGTAGCCGCCCCCTCGCGTATCTCACCGTCCGCCGGAACGATCTCGTTTGCTTCCACGACGAACAAATCGCCCTTGCGCAGCGACGAAGCGACGACGCGTTCTTCGACGCCCCCGGCGATCTTGCGCGCATACGTGTCGGATTTCGTCCGGCGTAAGAACTCCGGTTGCGCTTTGCCCCGGCCTTCGGCCACGGCTTCCGCGAAGTTCGCGAACAGCACGGTAAACCAGAGCCAAAACGAAATCGCAATGTCGAAGCCCGCTCGGCCGTAGGCAGCGTCGCGCAGCGCGAAGCCGAGCGTAACGAATGCAGCGATCTCGACGACGAACATGACCGGGTTACGGGCTTGCACGCGCGGGTCGAGTTTGCGAAATGACGAGCCCATCGCCGCGAGCGCGACCGTGCGATCGAAGAGCGAGCGCTTTCGTGCATCCATTAATACGTGCGCCCCTTTAGCCCGAGGAGGTGTTCCACGATCGGGCCGAGTGCGTCGGCCGGAAAAAACGTCAACGCGCCGACGATGACGATGACGCCGAGTAACAGGACCACGAAAATCGGTGAGGTGGTGGTAAACGATCCTGCAGTCGTCGCGATGGCGCGCTTGCCGGCAAGCGCGCCCGCTAGCGCCAGCACCGGGACGACGATCGCAAAGCGCCCGAAGAGCATGACGATGCCCAAGGACGCGTTCCAAAACGTATTGGCGCCCAACCCCGCGAAGGCGCTTCCGTTATTGTTGACGCCCGACGTATATGCATACAAAATTTCGCTGAAACCGTGCGGCCCGGCGTTGTTGAGCGTCGCCGTACCCTGCGGCGTGACGGCTGCGATTGCAGCTGGAACGAGCGCGAACACCGGGACGACGAGCGCGGCGAGGATCGCGAACTGCACTTCACGCCGCTCGATCTTCTTCCCGAGATACTCCGGCGTCCGCCCGACCATCAGCCCGGCGATGAAGACGGTAAGCACGACGAAGACGATCATGCCGTAAAACCCAGAGCCGACGCCGCCAAAAACAACTTCGCCGAGCTGCATGTTGACGAGCGTTACGAGACCGCCGAGGGCGGTAAACGAGTCGTGCATCGCATTCACGGCGCCCGTCGACGTATCGGTGGTAACGGTCGCAAACAGCGACGAGGCCGCGATTCCGAAACGCGTTTCTTTGCCTTCCATGTTGCCGCCGGAGACGCCGAGCGTATGTGCCGACGGAGTGCCGGCTGCTTCGCTCGCGTACATGACCGCAAAACCGACGAAGAAGAGGACCGACATCGCTGCGAACAGCACCCAGCCCTGCCGCTGGTCGCGTGCGAATCGGCCGAACGTATAGGTCAGGGCGCCGCCGATGCTGAGGATCGCGACGATCTCCAGCAGATCGCTGAGCGGCGTCGGGTTTTCCCAAGGCGACGCCGAGTTCGCATTGACGAAACCGCCGCCGTTCGTCCCGAGCTCCTTGATGATCTCTTGCGAGGCCATCGGGCCCTGGGGAATCGATTGCGTCGCGCCCTCGAGCGTGCGAGCCGTCGCGTACGCATCGAAATTCTGCGGCACACCCTGCCAGCAAAGGAAGATCGCGCCGCCGAGCGCGAGCGGAAGCAAAAGGTACAGGCAGCCGCGCGTCAGATCGACCCAGTAATTACCGATCGTCTTTACGTTCGTGCGCACGAGCGCGCGCATGAGTGCAATTGCAATCGCTATGCCCGTAGCCGCCGATACGAACATGTGCCAGCCGAGTCCGGCCATTTGAGAAAGGTAGCTCATCGTCGATTCGCCGGAGTAGAATTGCCAGTTCGTATTGGTGGTGAACGAGATGGCGGTGTTCCACGCGAGATCGGGCGGGAGGTTGCCGAAGTGCTGTGGATTGAGCGGCAGCCATGCTTGCGTCCGGAGCAAGACGTACAGGTACCAGAAACTCGCGAATGCGAACGCCAAAACGGCGAACGCATACGTGCGCCAACTCATCTCCTGCGCCGGATCGATGCGGCAGACCGCATACAACCGGCGTTCGAGCGGCGCGAGGACGGGACTGAACAGCGTGCGTTCACCCGCGAACACGCGATGCACGTACGTTCCGAGCGGCTTCGCGAGTCCCAGCACGATGGCGAAGGCCACCAGCGCTTGAGACCAACCTGCAAGCGACATGCGTCAGAAGCGCTCCGGACGAAGCATGGCATACGCGAGATACGCTGCGGCGCCGAGCGATAGAATAAGCCCTATGGCGAGATCGGGACTCATATCTTCGCGCATCCGGCAACGTAACGGTCGAGCAGCCAGAACGAGAAGAGAGCCAACGCAACGAGCGCGACCTCCAGCGGAGCGCCATCCATACGTTCACCATTTTACGACCGCCGCTCGTATCGGCGCGAGCCGCCGTTCGGCTCAGTCCATTCGGACGCGCTTGGCCCTTAGCGGTGAATCGAGCCGAACCGCGGGCGGGGCTTACTTACCAAGGAAGTCGGAGGTAAAAACGTAGTGCCCGGCAACCGGCCGGCAGCGTACGACATCCGGCGCATATGTCGTAGCAGCTGCGGCGACTATCGACTCCTGCTCGATAGCGCGAGCTCCGATGGAGTCGTGCATTGTCGACTTGACGACCTGGACGCTACGGGCATAGCCGTTCTCATCGAGTGAGACGAGCACGTCTACGATTCCCGTGGTGCGGGTGGCGATTGCAACCGGGGGGTAAACGGGCTGCGCGACACGGATGGTGTTGGCCGGAGAATCGGGCTGCGCGCAGGCCCCGTTCGGGGGGAGCACCGCTTTCGGCGTGCTCGTCCAGCCGATCGGAAACGGCGAGACCGCCTCTGATTGTTGCTCGCTGGTCAGTCCTTCGCCGTTCGCTAGCGTCGAAATTGCGGTGGACAGAACGTTGAAGAAAACGCCGGATTGACGTGCTTGCACGTCGTTCCTTCCCTTCCATTCACTCGCAACGATGTAGTACGCGCGCGATGAGCCGTTAAGCGCGTCGGAGCTAGGACAAAGCTTCGACGTAGCGTGGAGCACTTCGGCGTATGCTTTCGACGAATTAGCTATTACCGCAGCATCAACGACTTGCCGTTGCTCCGCTTCCGTGGCTGCAACGAGTGCGGTGAGGAAGTGGAGAATCGGCTGCGACCTCAGCTCGTAGCCGAAGACGGCGTGCACGTCGCCTGATGCCTTCGGCACCGGTGAAGGACACGGTCTCTGAGTCGCTGCGGCCTCCGTCGGGGGCTTGCCGGCGATAGCCTCATCCGAGTCAGGAGCGAGCAACGCAAAAATTGCGGCAAGTGCTATGACCATGGCTCAACGCTTCCGTCTGGTACGAGTCGCTCCTACCGGTTCCACTAGGGTGGATCGGGTCCTGGCCCGTGATGTAACATTCTAAGCGACTAGGATGCGTAAGACCAAACCGTAGCGGCAGGCCGAGTCATAAGTATACTTAACCCTGTGGTAAACCGTGCTTAGCGTCGGAGTGGACCGGTCGCGCCCCCGGGCGATCGAGGACTACGTCAAGGCGATCGACTATCTAGCGGGCGAACGCGCTGTCGTGCGCGCGGTCGATGTGGCGCATCACCTCAAGATTTCAGCCGCGTCGGTAAGCCAGTTTCGCCCGGTCTTGCTGGCCGACGGCTTGATTGCAACCGGCGCCGCGTTGCGCTTGACGGCACGCGGACGCGCGTTGGCTCATAAAATGAACCGCCGCCACGGCGTTATCGAGACGTTCTTACACGAGTCGCTTGCCGTGCCGCTCGATCGGTTGCACGCCGAGGCCGAACGCCTCGAGCACGTCATGTCCGACGATGTCGTCGAGCGACTCGCCGCTCTGACCGGGGACCCCGCCTGCAACCCGCTCGGCCACGCCATTCCGCGACGCGACGTTACTCGCCGCTCGGCTCGCATCCCGGCGCGCTCGTTCTCGCTCGCGCGAACGGAGCCCGGGGCTTCGGTCGTGGTGGCATCGATAGACGACGATGATTCGGCCTGCGTGCGTGCGCTTGCTGCGCGCCGCGTGTTGCCGGGCCTGGCCGCGACCGTGACGAGCGTCGGGGAGCGTGGCGAGGTCCGGCTTCGCGCCGGCGGCGGGCGCGTCATCGCACTACCTCCGTCGCTCGCCTCGCGCGTACGCTGCGTACATCCCTCCACGAACGACGGCGGAGCGCCGTGAGCGCAGCCGTTCCCCACCGGTCGCGAGAAGAAACGCTTCGTGCCGCCGATCGCGGCAGGATCGCCGCCGCTCGAACGGCCGGGCGCCCGCTCTTACTCATGCTGTTGTTGGCCGGCCCCGGCACGCTCGTGATGATCGGCGAGAACGACGGGCCGAGCATGCTGTCGTACGCCACGACGGGGGCACGCTACGGCGTCGGCTTTTTCGTTCCGTTCATTCTGCTAACGTTCGCCATGGCGTATGTAGTGCAAGAGATGACGATTCGCGTCGGCATCGCGACGGGACGAGGACATGCCGAACTGATTTACGACCGCTTCGGCGCCCGCTGGGGTCGCTTTACGCTCGTCAATTTGTTCATGGGCAACGTGTTGACGCTGGTTGCCGAATTCGTGGCGGTGCGCGCCGGCGCGGCGTACTTCGGAATTCCGCCGGCCGTGGCGGTCGTTACCGCCGTGGGAATCGTCTTCGGCGCATATGCAACGCGCCGGTATGCGCGTTGGGAACGCGTGCTGATGACGCTCGCGCTCGGGAATCTGTTATTCGTACCGGCTGCGCTCTTCGCCCATCCCGACCCGCGAGCGATCGCGACGGCGATCGGGACCTGGGCGCCGCTGCCGGGAGGGGTGAACGCCGAATTCCTGACGCTCCTACTCGCCAACATCGGCGCGACGGTTACTCCGTGGATGCTGTTCTTTCAGCAAGGAGCCGTGGTCGACAAAGGGCTGACACGCGCCGACCTCACACAGGGACGTCTCGATACGGCGTTCGGCGCCGGCATTGCGGCGGTCGTCGCCATCGCGACGCTTGTCGCCGCAGCGCCGCTCTTCGCACATCGCATCGACGCGTCGTCGCTCGCCGGAGGCGCCGACTTTGCGACCGCCTTGCGGCCGTTCGTAGGCACTACGGGCGCCGCGCTCTTCGCGCTCGGCCTCATCGAAGCGGGGATCGTCGCCGCCGCCACGATCGCGACGAGCTCCGCATATGCGGTCGGGGAAGTCGCGCACGGCGCAAAGAGTCTCAACGCCTCGTTTCTAGAAGCTACGAAGTTCTACGGCTCGAGCATCGGGTCGATCGCGGTGGCCGCGGCCTTCGTTCTCATTCCGGGGATTCCGCTGCTTGCGATCACGATCGGCGTCAACGTCGTCGCGACGTTGCTCATGGCTCCCTCACTGCTGTTGCTGTTGCTGCTTTCCAGCGATCGGCGCTCGATGGGCGATCTCGTGAATTCGTTCCGTGCAAACCTCGTCGCCGGGAGCGTCGCGATTGGGATCGCGTCGCTCGGCGCGCTCTACGGCGCCGTAACGCTAACGCAGCTCATACCGCATGGCCGCTAACGATCGCGCGCCGCGTGATCGTCGTCACCCAAGGGTACGCTAAGTCGAGCTAATTCGACGCCGAAACGTCTAGTATGTCGCGACGAATGCCGCTTCGCACGGCGTACGTTGGATTATCGCTCGTGGCCGTCATCCTGTTGGTCCTGTCCGTTTTCGTCGTACGTACGTCGACGGGCGCGCTCGCCGCCGAGCGTACGGCACGCCGTACACTGCTGCTCTCGCGCGACGCATTGCAATTACAAGTCGATGAAGAAACCGGCATCCGCGGATACACGAGTACCGGGGAGTCTCTATTCTTACGCCCCTTCGACCAAGCCGTGTTGCGCTATCCGCAAACGATTCGAGCGTTGAGCAATGGCGTCCGAATTCTCAACGAAGATCCGGCGTTAGCGTTCGGATTGGTGCGAATCAATCGCGCCTGGCTCGAACGCATCGCGTATCCGCTCATGGCTCGTCCGCACGACGTCGCCTTGCAGCGTGAGGGCAAGCGCGAGATCGACGCCGAGCGGCGGCAAGTTGCCCAACTCGACGAACGATTAGATAAAGCTGCTGCGGCCGTCGACGATCGAGCGATTACCGCTCTGCGCATCGAGCTCGGCTTATCTGCGCTGTCGATTCTGTCGCTCGGCGTCGTCGCACTGGTCGCGGCCCGCGCAGCGGCGACGCGGCGCCGGGCAGCGCTCGCGGCGCTTCGTTTGTTGGCGGAACGCGATTCGTTGACCGAGCTGCCGAATCGCCGCGTTTTCATCGAATGCCTTACACGAGAGATCGTCGAGGCGCGCACCGCGGAACTCGCGTTCGTGGTCGCCTTCGTCGACCTCGATGATTTCAAGCTCGTCAACGACCGCCACGGGCACGACGCGGGCGACCTCGTGTTGCGAGAAACGGCGCGACGGCTCGAACTCGGCGTGCGCGCGGGCGACGTCGTCGCGCGTCTCGGGGGCGACGAATTCGTCGTACTGCTTCGTGGCCGTACTGCGAGCGGCGCCGTCGCGGTCATCGAACGCATCCGTAACAAAGTAACGGCTCCGATCGAAGTTGCGAATGGTGCGCTCGTATCCGTGGGAGCCAGCATCGGCGTCGCCGAGCATCCGCGCGACGGTCACGATGCCGTAGCGTTGTTAGCGTACGCGGACCGCGAAATGTATCGCTGCAAGGGCCGAAAGCCCGAACGCTCGCTCGACCGTGCGGGGCGCTAAAGCCGGCATCGAGTTGCGAGCGCAGATCGCGAGAGCCCCGTCGGACGCTGCTGCGCAACGATTGCTGGCGCGGCGCCGAATACTACGGGTGATCGTCTTCACCTACGATGCGCCGTGAATTCGGGCACGATGTCGATCCTTTCGCTCGGCATCGTCGCCGTGCGGGCGGCGCTCGCCGCGACGATGCGACGCCGCAAAGCGCTCGCGGCGCTTCAGTAGCTGGCGGAACGCGATCCGTTGACCGGGTTGCCGGATCGCCGCGTCTTCGTCGAGGACCTAAGCCGAGAGATCGTCGCCGCGCGAACGCCGTGCCTCGCCTTCGTCGTAAAGTTCGTCGATCTCGACGACTTTAAGCTCGTCAACGATCGTTGCGGACACGACCGGGCGACCCCGTGCTCCGGGAAACGGCACGACAGCTTAAGTTCGGCGTACGCGCGGGCGACGTAGTCGCGCGAATTGCGGGGACGAATTCGTAACCGTTCTGATTCGAGTTGCCGACCGTGCGCTCCGATCCGTCGGCGTTAGCATCGGTGTCGCCGAATACCCGCACGACGGCCACGATGCCTTGACGTTACTAGCGCACGCCGACCGTGAGATGTACCGTCGCAATGCCGATAAGGTGAACGTCCGCGCGACTTCGCCGAACGCTGAGCGCGTTCGCCGCTGCAAGCGCAGGTTTCGTAGCCGCGGCCGCGGCTTCGCACCTCGAGCCACTCACCGTCTATGCGGGAAGCTGGCACATTCGCATCCTGCATCGCACGAGCAACGGCAGGAAGTTGCGGACGCACACCAAGCTGCTTCGTAACGACTGTTGGCGCAGTGCGGGATATTACACGTGCGATCAGTTCGTCGACGGAATCTCCAAAGCGTTTATCGTGTTCACTTATGATCCCGTGCACCGCGAATATCGGTCGTACCCGATTCCAACCGACGGCGGTGCCGCGGGGTCGGGACGCCTGCTGATCTCGGGCGACACCTGGACATTCTCGTGGCAGGAGCCCGTCAACGGCAAATCCACGTCGTTTCGCGTCGTTAACGTGTTTGTGGGTCGCGATGCGATCGCATACCGTCAGGAATCGTCGACCGACGGCGTGCACTGGATTGCAAGCGCTACCGGCTTCGAACGGCGGGTGCGGTCAGGCGGCGAACGCCGTTCGTAGCGAGCGGCAACCGGGAGCCACCCGTTTTGGCGGCTTAATCGTCTGAAGTTTCCTTGATCCGGACCGCCCCGCGGCATACGATCGCCCGGTGCAGCAAGCTGGCTCGCTTGGCTTGACGCCCGTGCGATGCCTTTCCGGGAGGAATAATGACCACTCGCTACGCGAAGCCGATATTCGGGGCGCTTACCGTGAGCGCCGCTCTTGCCGTCTGGCTTGCACCTGCGGTGCCGACGAAGGCTTCGAATCACATAGACTCGCCTTTGACGACGCAAGATCGCGGTGCCAACATCACCGATCATTGGGCGTTTCTCGATCCGAACGACAATTCGAAGATCGTGCTCATCCTCGGAACGCAAGGCTTCATCGTTTCAAGCGAACACTTCGGCATGGATATCTTCGACCCGCATCAGCGCTATCGCTGGGCAATCTCAAACGACGGTCTGGCTCAGCCCAATAAATACATCGACGTTACCTATTCGCCCGGCGTCGGCCATCTAACGCCGCAGACCGCATTTATCGAGCTGCCGGGGGGCCATCGTTTCAGTGCGCCGACTACCGTTGCGGTGCAAACGCCGAAAGCCAATCCGCCGGTCATCACGACGGATCCCTCAACGGGCGTGCGTTTTTTCGCGGGCGTTATGGACGATCCGTTCTTCCTCGACGATACGGGCGCAAATCTTTTCGTTGCCTCGTCGGTAATGCACCCGGGGCATCCGGACAAGTCACTTCTTGGACGGCGCCAGGGACGCAATACCTACGCCGGCTTCAACACGCTGATTACCGCTATCGAACTACCGGTCTCGATGCTCAAAGGCAAAGGCGACCTCATTGGAATCGAAACGATGACGCAGCGTCATGCGCAGCAGACGCTTACAGATGACGGACGGATCGTCGATAGCGGCGACGCCGAGACGGTCGATCGCGAAGGATCGCCGTTCATCAATAACGTTCTCATCCCGCCTCCGCTCAAGAACCGCTTTGCGACGTCGAACCCCGAAGAAGATGCGCGCGGTGCATTTCGTCCGGCGATCATCAAGTCGCTCAAAGCGCTCGGAACGCACGACGCGTACATCGAGAAGTTTCTCGACCTCGGCCAGGCGCATGGCGACTATCTGCGGCTCAACGTAAAGGTTCCCAATCTCGGAACCGGCGGTGGCACGAGCACCGGCGGCGGATACTTGCATGACGGCGGCCGACGGTTGCAAGACGACGTTACGACCGAAACTTTCACGCTCATAAACAACGGCGTTCGTCTGACCGACAACGTGTTGCACGACGAGCAGCCATTCCGGAACGAATTTCCGTTCGTCGCAGATCCGAATCAGCCGTACCCGCCGGGTCACGAACCCTCGAACATGATGCAGTAGGGCGTAGCGGCCCCTGGAGAAGAAGCATTCCGCCCTGCTTGCGAATAACGAGTGGGGCGGAACGCGCCGCCCACGATGCAAGAAACTCACGACACGAGACCTACGCGCGGCTCGCTAATCTTGCGCGTAGGCGTATTCGTCGCTTTGGCTTTGGTTGTCTTGACGGCGGCCCAGGCCACCCGTTGGTATAAGTATCGGAACCAGCGCGTTGCCGCGACGACACTTCGCATCCCCTCGGCGTCGGATGAGGCGGCCGAGTCTCGCGAGCTCATTGCATTTCTGGAACGCCGAGTACGCCTCGATCCCGGTGACTCGGTTGCCTACGCAAAACTCGCGGCGTTGTACCTTCAGCGGCTCCGTGAAACGGGAGCGCTGAGCGACCTCGGGCTCGCGCTTCGAGCCGCGCATGCCTCGCTTGCGATCGTTCCCGGAGTGCGAAACACCGACGCCCTGAGTGCCCTTGCACTGGCCGAATTCGCGTCCCACGACTTTGCGGACGCACGCCGCCACGCGGAGATGCTTACGCGGCTCGACGATTCCGGAGCGCCTTATGCGATGCTCGGCGATGCGCTCTCGGAGCTCGGAGACTATGCGGCCGCGGAGCGCGCTTATGGTGAGATGAAGCGGCGCCGCGGACCGGGTGATGAAAACGTGGCTATCCGCGCCGCCCGGATGGCCGTGCTGTACGGCGACACGGCAAGTGCCGAGCGCAGCTTCTCGACCGCGCTTTCGCTCGAACTCGCGCGGAGCGCGCCATCGCGCGAGCGCATCGCGTGGTTCGATTGGCAGCGTGGAGACACCGCGTTCTTCGCCGGCGACGATGATGCCGCACGCACGGATTATGAAGCCGCGCTCGCATCCTACCCCGGATACTTCAAGGCCCTCGCGTCGCTCGGGCGTCTCAAGGCCGGACGCGGCGATTTGCCCGGAGCGATCGACGCGTACGAGGCCGCCGTGCGCACCTTGCCCGATCCGACGTTCCTCGCGGAACTGGGCGACGTCTATGCGTTAGCGGGCCGTCACGTCGATGCGAGCAAACGCTATGACCTCGTGGAGTTCATCGGACGCCTCGGAAAACTCAGCGGTGTGTTGTACAACCGTCAACTGGCGATGTACGAGGCCGATCACGGACGTAACGCGATCCGCGCGTACGCCGAGGCGAAACGCGAGTTTCGCGCCCGGCGCGACATCTTGGGCGCCGATGCTCTCGCCTGGACCGCCCTCAAAGCCGGAAAAGTAAGCGAAGCGGAAGAGGCGATGAGGAGTGCGTTGCGACTCGGCACGCTGGATCCTCGCCTGCTCTACCATGCGGGCATGATCGACCTTGCGCGTGGCCAACGGCAAGCGGCTCGCGCCTATCTTCAGCGCGCGCTCGCCCTCAATCCACAGTTCGACCCATTCCAAGCAGTCGTCGCTCGACGAGCACTCGCCAGCCTTCGCTAACGGCGGCGCGACGTGCCCGAAGTGCCAAAGGACGCCCCGTTCGTGCCGCGTGGAGATCGACGGATGAATCGTCGCGATGTTCGGCGTTATTGAAGCTGTAGGCGGAAGAGCACCCCGCCTCCGGTAACTCCACCGTTCGAAGTGGCGCCTTACAGATGACCGTCTTTGCCAAACACCACGTTCTCCGGGACACTGGCGTTGATCGAATCGAAGTCGGCTTAAGTCGTCATGACTTCGGGTGGCAATTCGAAAAGACGGTGCCGTTATTGTGAATTTCGCTCGGGTTCGGCCCATAATAATTGTCGCCTTTTCGAGGCACGGTGAGGTACCTCACGAAATGTAGGAGCGGAGTTTTGACGAGCTCGACGCGGCAATACGGCGGCCGTTCGCGTGAACGGAGTCTAGAAAAATCGCTAACAACATTTAAGGCCTGGATCGAACGGCCAGGCCCCGTGCGATTGCCCGGCGTTCAGTCGAGCGCGATCGCGATATTGCAGGACCGTATGCACGATAGACGCGCGGAAAAAGCCGACGCGCTTCAGCGTTGTGCTAGCGCATTGCCGCCTGCAGGACTAGTAACGTCAGATCGGACATTTAGAGCGCGCCAATATGCCACTGCGGGACAGCACGACGCCGACCCGAAGCCGGCAACGAAGACGACGTGGAGTCTTGCTGAGCGACCGCGGATTAAGTCGCGTCCAAGGCGGTCAGCGGCGTCTGGCGCTCGAAAACGACGGAAGCCGCGTCTCACTCGAAGCTTTCAGCGCAGCCGTCGGCCTTTCCACGCGAACGCTCTCGCGCGTGCTGAGCCGCGAGTCCCCCGTCGATCTTCGTACGCTCGAGACGTTCTTTTTTGCGCTCGGTCTCGAACTCGCGGTTTCCGACTACGAAAACGCCTCCGGCGCCATGCAGGATCGTTGGCCGACGCATCAGCTTCCGGTGCACTTGTCGAGCTTGATTGGACGCGATGAGCTGCTCGAGCGTCTCGTCGCACTTGCAAATTATTCGCGTCTGCTAACGCTAACCGGGCCCGGCGGGATCGGAAAAACGCGTCTTGCGGTGGAAATTGCTCGTCGCCTGGAAGCAGCGTCCGAAGCGCGCATTTGGTTCGTCGATCTTTCGATGGCTACGAACGAGCGTGAAAGCATTTCGAGCGTAGCGACGGCGCTTGGTTTACCGGTCAGCTCGTCGGGAGCATTGATCGATATTCGAGAACGGCTCAGGACGGAGCCCGGACTGCTTTTGTTAGACAACTGCGAAAATGCCGTCGAACCTCTCGGTCCATTTGTCGTACGTCTGCTGCGCACACTGCCTTCGCTTCGCGTCATCGCGACGAGCCGCGAACCCTTTGCGGTAGAGGGCGAGCACGTCTTTCGCATACCCCCCTTGGAAATGCCCGAGACGCTGACGCGCTCGACGGCGTCGAACGCGCTATCGTACCCGGCCGTTTCTGCGAGCTTCGTCTTCGACGACTCCGTCGCGCCCGCCGTCTGCGCGATCGTCCTGCGGCTCGACGGACTTCCGCTCGCGATAGAATTGGCAGCAGCCCAAAGCGACGTGATGGCGACCGCCGATCTGTTGAAATATCTACGAAACAACGTCATCAACCTCGAATCGCAGGGCACGGAGCGCGACCCCAGACACCGTTCGATTCAGGCGCTCTTCGATTGGAGCTTCGAACGGCTTTCGGCGAGCGAGCAAGTCGTGTGCCGCCGCGCATCCGTCTTTACCGGATCGTTCGACGAGGCCGCTTTGCAGGCCGTCTCCTGCGATGGGCTCACGCCGGCCGCCGTGGGCGACGTCGCCCGTGGGCTCGTTCGTAAGTCGCTGCTGGAAATCGACGTACATGCCGGACGAACGCGGTTTTCATTCCTGATGACGGTCGGCGAATGCGCCCGAGAACGGCTGGAAGCATCGGGTGAAGCTGCGTTCGCTCACTGGCTTCACGCTCTTCATTACCTGCACGTCGCTGGAGACGTTATGCGATCGTTCGGAGCCGACGATCTCACGGAGTCACTGCGTTCACTAACGCCTGAGTTTGCAAACGTCCGGGCGGCGTTGGACTGGTCGTTCGTAAGGACGCATAACGAGTATATCGGTGCGGCTCTTGTGGCGGAGCTGCCGGAATACTTCGATGCTCGCGGTCAGTACAGTGAAGGAGAAGCTTGGATTCGGCGAGCCTTGACGATCGACGCGGAGCTCTTGCAACAAGTGACGTGCGCGAAGCTGTTCGAGGGCCTTAGCCTTATCCTCTTTCGACAGAAGCGGCTAGCGGAGGCGGCGGAGGCTGCCGCTTCGAGCGTCGCCAGCTTTGCAGCGGTAGCGAACGATGTGGGCCTGTGTCGAGCACACAACTTACTTGGGATCATCGCTCTCGATGCCGGCGACGTCGAGACGGCTCGAGCGGAGTTTTGGGCAAACCTCGAGCGAGGCGAGATGCTCAATAATCCGCGCGTTCGTATCGTCGCGCTCAATAATCTGGGACGCGTTGAAGCGGAGGTCGATCGTGCTTGGTTGGTGGCGCTCGGCCGGTTCCAGCAGAGTCTGGAGCTCGCGATCGGCGTCCGATTAAACACCATGGTGGCCACGGCGCTGCGCAATATTGGCGAAACGTACGCGAACTTGGGCGATCTGCCGTTAGCGATTACCTTCAGCAGGCGTAGCATGGTTGCCGCTCGCGAACTTGAAAACGATGCTTTGCATTGCATAACCGCGATGAACACGGCGATCTATCGCATGCAAGCGGGGGGATACGAAAGCGCCCTTCCCGATTTTCGGCACGCGCTCGATGCCATTGCGAACGATCCCTACCGTATCGAACTGTGCGATCATCTCGACCTGCTCGCCGCTCTACTCATAGCGAGCGGTGAGCCGGAGCGCGCCGTGACGTTATTAACGGCTACTGCCGCTCAACGATTGCGTAACGGGGAACCGTCGCACTCTACATCGTTCCAGCGGCATGGCGAACTCGTCGACCGCGCTCGCCGGCGGCTCGGCGGGCAAGCGTACGAGAATGTCCGTGCAGCGGCGCTCGGGCTTTCGATCGAAGCAGCCTTCCGCGACGCGCTATTGACGCCGAAAGACGATCGTCCCAAGCGGCGGTAGCGTCACGTTGAGCGAGTATGGTTTACCGTCCAGTCCGAATTCTTCCGCGTAGACGAGGCCGTTCGTCACGCCGCTGCCGCCGTAGCGGCGTTCATCCGTGTTGATCGCTTCGACGTACGCGCCGCCCTCGGGTACGCCAAAACGGTAATTGTAGCGCACGACGGGCGTAAAGTTGGCGATCGCGACGGCGACGTCGCCGGCTGTCCTGCCGCGACGAACGAACGCGATGACGTTCGCGTCTTTGTCGGAGCGGATGAAGTCGAGGCCGGCCGCTTCGGCGTCGAGTTCGTATAAGGCCGTCGATTCGCGATAGAGCCGGTTGAGATCGCCGACCAGCCGCTGGACGCCCGCATGCCGCTCGTCTTCGAGCAGGTGCCAGTCCAGGCTGCGATCGTGATTCCACTCGCGCCATTGCGCGAATTCGCCGCCCATGAATAGCAGCTTCTTGCCTGGATGCGCGTACATGTATCCGAAGTATGCGCGGAGGTTCGCGAAGCGCTGCCAGTCGTCGCCGGGCATCTTTTCGATGAGCGAGCCTTTACCGTACACGATCTCGTCGTGCGACAGCGGCAACACGAAGTTTTCGCTAAAGGCATACATGAAGCCGAACGTCATCTTGTCTTGGTGATAGCGGCGGTAGAGCGGATCGACGTGCATGAAGTCGAGCGTGTCGTGCATCCAGCCCATGTTCCACTTGTAGCCGAAGCCGAGACCGCCGTACTCCACGGGAAGCGAGACTTTCGGCCAATCCGACGACTCCTCGGCCATCGTCACGGCACCGGCGCATTCACCGTAGACGGCTTCGTTGGTGCGTTGCAAGAAGCGAATCGCTCCCAGGTTCTCGCGGCCGCCGAAGGCATTGGGGATCCATTCATCCGCTTTGCGGCTGAAGTCGAGGTACAGCATGGAGGCGACCGCGTCGACGCGCAACCCGTCGATGTGATACGCCTCGAGCCAAAAGATGGCGTTCGCGATCAAGTAATTGACGACTTCGTTGCGGTCGAAGTTAAAGATGAGGGTGTTCCAGTCGGGCTGGAACCCTTGTCGAGGATCGGCGTGCTCGTACAGGTGCGAGCCGTCGAAGCTGCCTAGGCCATGCGCATCGGTCGGGAAATGCCCGGGCACCCAATCGAGCAACACCCCGAGCCCGGCCGCGTGCGCGCGGTCGACGAATGCTGCGAAGTCGGCCGGCGTGCCGAAACGGCTGGTCGGCGCGTACATGCCGATTGTCTGATATCCCCACGAGCCGTCGAAGGGATGCTCCGCCACCGGCATCAGTTCGATGTGCGTGAAGCCGAGCGACGCGACGTACGGTACGAGGTCGCCCGCGAGTTCGGCGTAGGTGAGATACCGGTTTGCGCCGGCGCGCTTCCACGATCCCAGGTGGACTTCATAAATAGCGATCGGCGCGTTGCGGTGCTGCTTCTCGTGGCGCTCCGCGAGCCAATCGGCATCGTTCCAATCCGTTCGGCCGGGAATTGCGACGATCGAGGCGGTCGCGGGCGGCCGCTCCGCTGCGAACCCAAACGGATCGGCGCGCAGCGGGAGCAGCCCTCCGTGCGCGTCGAGCACTTCGAACTTATACGTGGCGCCGGAGCCGAGGCAGGGCAGAAAGATTTCCCAAACTCCCGACGAGCCGCGCGACCGCATGACGTTGCGCCGGCCGTCCCAATCGTTGAAGTCGCCGACCACGGAAACGCGTCGGGCGCTCGGGGCCCACACTGCAAACGTCGTGCCGGCGACGCCGTCGAACGTCGCCGGATGCGCGCCGAGCTTCTCATACAGCCGCATATGCCGGCCTTCGGAGATCAGATAGACGTCCACGTCGCCGAGGACGAGCCCAAAGCGGTAAGGATCTTCGATGTCGTACGTGCGGTCACCGACCGTGAGGCGCAGACGGTACGCGAGCGGCTCGGTGTCTGCGCGCACGGTGCCGCTAAAGAAGCCGCCGGGATGTTGTAACGCGAGCGAGCCGAGCGTGCGCTGTGTGCGAGCGTCGATCGCATCGACGGCCGAAGCCTCTGGCAGGAAGGCCCGGATGGTGCGCGTCCCCGGCGTCGCGCCTGGGTGGGGACCGAGCAGCGAGAACGGATCGCCGTGATCGCCGCGGACGATTGCGGCGATCGCCTCAGGATGCGGCATGAGCGGTTTCGCGTTCTAGAATGCCGCGAATGCCTTCGATCGGTATGCGCACCCACGACGGCCGGTTCGCTAATTCGTACGACATTTCGTAAAAGGCTTTTTCGAGTACGAACAGGTCGAGTAACCGTCGCGCGTGCTCGGGATCGCGTGGAAACGACATGGTGCCGTCGATCGTCTCGCGGTATCCGTCCAGAAACGCCGCCGCACTGCGCCGTTCCCAGTCGCGCGCAGCGGGTTCGAGCGCGGTCGTGTCTTCGGCCCGGTCGGCGTTGACGCCGCGCATCCCGGCAACGGCCGCGTAGTTGAGCGAACGCAGCATGCCGGCTACGTCGCGCAGCGGCGACGATTTGCGGCGGCGTTCCGGGAGCGGGCGTCCCGGCTCTCCTTCGAAATCCACGACGACGAAGTCGTCCGCCAGCGTAAGCACCTGGCCCAAATGAAAGTCACCGTGGTAGCGGGTCTTATAGGGCGCCGCGTCACCGAAGGGCGGCAAGGCGAGACGCGCGACGACGTCTTCGCGATGCGCGATCAGCTCGCGCGAGAATCCTTGCAGGTCGGCCGGCACGCGCTCCAGCTCGCGCTCCAGCGCATTCAGTGCGGTCGTCGCGCTCGCCCGCGCTTGAGCCGTCCAGCGAGCGAGATCTTCGGCGTCCACGATCTCCGCGGTAAATGCCGGATCGTCGGTCGGCGTCCCAAACGCGCGATGCATCTCTGCCGTGCGCATGCCGAGACGACGCATCCGCGCTAGGAATAGTTGGTGCGGATCGTCGCTGCGTGCGTCGCGTTGCACCGCGTCTTGCGCCATGGGCCGATCGGGCGTAACCGCCGCGCCGATCGAACGCCGTGCATCGAAGAAGCGCTCGAGATAGGCGAGCGTCGTCGCCCAGCCGTCGCCTTGATTCTCGACGAATTGCTGCAGAATCGCGAGCGCGCTGACGTCGCCTTCGGCATCGACGTGTTCGATCGAACCGTACAGCGCCGGCGTATTGCGGAATCCGACCGCGTCGAGGAAGCGCGCCACTTCCAGTTCCGGCTGCGGTCCGGCCGCAATCTTCCGATACGCCTTGAGAACCATTTTCTCGTCGATGACGACCGACGTATTGCTTTGTTCCACTTCCATGCGCCGGATGCGCGGATGCTCTGCGAGCGACACGGACGCGAAGCTCGGCGTCATCGCCGCGCGAAAATATCCGCCGCGCGTGGTCGACGACACGCGCTCGTTCTGGATTTCGTCGACGACGGCGAGCGCAAACGCGTCGAGCGCGAAGGCGTCGTATAAGAAACCGCTGCTCGCGCCCGAACGCGTGCGGGCGAGCGTCGCCCGCACGAGCGCAGTCGGCCGGTCGACCGCGTCGGGACCGATCGCGAGCGGCACGAAATAGCGCCCGTTTGCCTCGACGATCGTGAGCGATGCGATCGGCTCGTTGCCGACGCGCACGGTGTCGACGACCGTGGCCCGGTCCAATTTCGCGCTTTTGCCGGCGAACCAGCGCTGCTTCGGCAGAAACGCCGGCAACACGTCTTGCTCGAACAGAGCGAGCGATTTCCCACCGAGCGCGGTGCCCGAAATCGTGTGCGGCAGCACGAGCGTGTGGAGTTCCGGCACGAGATTCGAAACGTCGGCCGCGGCCGGCGCCTGCACGTTATCGGAAAGGAGAAACCAGTAAAAGGCGTGGCCCGGCAGGGTCAGCATATAGCGGTCCTCGCCGATGGGGGCAAAGGCGCTCCAGCCGATCATTTCCACCGGCACGCGGCCCTTGTAATGCGAGAGATCGAGCGCGACTTGCTGCGCCGAACGCGCCAGGTTCGCCACGCAGAGCACGCTTTGGCCATCGTGTTCGCGGACGTATGCGATCACCTTGCGGTTCGCCGGCTGCAAGAACGCGAGCGTGCCGCGCCCGAAGACCGCGTACGCCTGCCGCGTCGCGATGAGCTTGCGCAGCCAGTTCGTCATCGAAGACGGGCTGCGCGACTGAGATTCGACGTTGACCGTCTGATAACCGTACACCGGATCCTGGATCGGCGGCAGAAAGAGTCGCGCCGGGTCGGAGCGTGAGAAGCCGCCGTTGCGATCGATCGACCACTGCATCGGCGTACGGACGCCATCGCGGTCGTTGAGATAGACGTTGTCGCCCATGCCGATCTCGTCGCCGTAATAAATGATCGGCGTCCCCGGCATCGAGAGCAGGAGCCCCGTAAGTAATTCGATGCGCCGCCGGTCGTTCTCCATGAGCGGCGCGAGGCGTCGGCGGATGCCGACGTTGATGCGGGCGCGCGGTTCCGTCGCGTAGATGCGATACATGTTGTCGCGTTCGCGCTCGGTCACCATCTCGAGCGTCATCTCGTCGTGATTGCGCAGAAAGATCGCCCATTGGCACGAGTCGGGAATGTCGGGCGTCTGACGCATGATGTCGACGATGGGATAGCGGTCCTCTTCGGCGATCGCCATGAACATGCGCGGCATGAGCGGGAAGTGGAACGCCATGTGGCACTCGTCGCCGTCGCCGAAATACTGCCGCACGTCTTCGGGCCACTGATTCGCCTCCGCGAGGAAGACGCGATCTTCGTACTCCGCATCGAGCACGGCCCGTAGAATCTTCAGCACGCCGTGCGTCTCGGGAAGATTTTCGCAGTTGGTGCCTTCGCGCTCGCAGAGATACGGTACGGCATCGAGCCGCAGGCCATCGACGCCGAGATCGAGCCAAAAGCGCATGACGTTGAGGATGGCTTCGATGACGCGCGGATTCTCGTAGTTGAGGTCCGGCTGATGCGAGAAGAACCGATGCCAATAATATTGGCCCGCGACCGAATCCCACGTCCAGTTCGACGTTTCGGTGTCGGTGAAGATGATGCGCGTGCCTTCGTATTTGCGGTCGTCGTCGCTCCACACGTAGAAGTCGCGCCAGACGGACCCGCGCTTCGCGCGCCGCGCCCGCTGAAACCACGGGTGTTGGTCGGACGTGTGGTTGACGACGAGTTCGATGAGCACGCGGATCCCGCGATCGTGCGCGGCGCGGACGAACGTGCGGAAGTCCTGCGTCGTGCCGAACGCAGGGTTGACGTTGCGATAGTCGGCGATGTCGTAGCCGTCGTCGCGCATCGGCGATGGAAAGAACGGCAATAGCCAGACGCACGTCGCGCCCAGATGTTTGATGTAGTCGAGCTTTTCGGTCAGCCCGCGAAAGTCGCCGACGCCGTCGTCATTCGCATCGAAGAACGCCTTGACGTGCACCTGATAGATGACCGCGTCCTTGAACCAGAATCTGTCCTTAACGAGCACGAGCTTCCTTATGCGGACGCGGGGCGTTCGGGCAAGCTGAGCAGGTAGATCGCGGCCGGGTTGACGTTCGGGTCGAGCCGGACGCCGTGCGGCGAACCACGGCGGCGTTCCTGCGGCCCGTCGCGCAACAGATCGCGAACGCCGAAGAACTCGTCGTCTCCTAGGCCCAACTCTCCGGTCGGAAACCACAACGTCGTCTCACGGACGGCGAACGGGTCGAGGTTCACGGCTACGAGCAGCACGCTCGAGCCCGTCCGTTTACCGTAGAAGAGAATCGCGTCGTCGTCGGCGCGGTAGAACCGAAGATTCTTCCAGTCGTGCAAGGCGGGGTTCTCGCGCCGGATCCGGTTGATTCGCGTAATGTCGGCCTTGATGTTGCCCGGCGCGTCGTAGTCGCGCACGCGGATTTCATACTTCTCGGAGTCGAGGTATTCTTCGCGTCCCGGCAGCGCCGCGTTCTCGCAAAGCTCGAAACCGCTGTAGATGCCGTACAAGCTCGAGAGCGTCGCGGCGAGCACGAGCCGCACTCGGAAGGCCGGGCGCCCGCCCGTCTGAAGATACGGCGGTAAAATATCCGGCGTGTTCGCAAAAAAGTTCGGCCGGAAGTAACCGGTTACGTCCGGCGCGGTGATTTCGCTGAGATACTCGGTCAGTTCGGCTTTGGTATTCCGCCACGTGAAGTATGTGTAGTTTTGTGCGAAGCCGCCTTTGGCTAGCTGGTATGCGATTTTGGGGCGCGTGAACGCTTCGGCGAGGAACACGGCGTCGGGATGGCGGGACCGTACGTCCGCAATCATCCACTCCCAAAATGCGAAAGGCTTGGTGTGCGGATTGTCCACGCGAAACGTGCGGACACCGTGCGCGATCCAGAATTCGACGACGTCGCGCAGTTCGTCCCAAAGCGCGCGCGTGTGTGGCCCGAACCAGTTGAAGTTGACGATATCCTGATACTTCTTGGGCGGATTCTCGGCGTATTTGATCGTCCCGTCGGGGCGAACCGTGAACCAGTCGCGGTGTTCTTTGACGTACGGATGATCCGGCGAGCACTGTAAGGCGTAGTCGAGCGCCACTTCCAAACCGTTCGCGCGCGCCGCAGTAACGAACGCATCGAAATCGTCGAGCGTACCGAGCGCTGCTTCGACGCTCGTATGGCCGCCGGACGCATTGCCGATCGCCCACGGGCTTCCCGGCTCGTCCGGTCCCGCGCCGAGCGTGTTGTTTTTGCCCTTGCGAAATGCGTGCCCGATCGGGTGGATCGGCGGCAAATACACGACGTCGAAGCCCATCGCGGCGATGTCCGGCAGACGCTGCGCCGCGTCGGCAAACGTTCCGTGCGCGCCCGTCCGCGTGCCGGCGGAACGCGGAAAGAATTCGTACCAGGCGGCGAAGGCCGCGGCTTTGCGGTCGACGTCCACGCAGAGCGGCGGGCCGTAGCGTGTGGCGAGCGTCCGGTCCGCTGCGAGCCGCAGCGGAGCGAGCACGTCTTCCGCAAGTAACTCGCTGCTTCGCGCCTCGTCGCCGGTTGCGAGATCGAGCCGCCCAAGGAGCGCGTCGATTGCGACGCGATGTGCGCCGTGCGCGCGTCCGCGCGCCTCCTCAACAAGCGCGCGGCCTTCGCGAAGTTCGAGCGTAATCGATAGGCCCGCATCGCGCTTCTTGACGGTATCGTGCTGCCACGTGGATATGGCGTCAGGCCACGCTTCAATCGTGTACTCGTACGTCACGTTGCGGTCGACACGAAACGAGCCGGCCCATGCGTCGTTTCCACACTCCTCGAACGGCGCCTCGCGCCACGTCGCCGCGCCGCGTTGCCGGTACAGCAAGCGCGCATCGAGTGCATCGTGCCCGTCGCGAAACACGTTTGCCGTCACCTCGACCGTCTCGCCGACGATCCGTTTGATCGCAAAGCGGCCTTCATCGAGTTGTGGCCGGACGCGTTCGATGCGCACCGGGCGCGCCGCGAGTCGAGCGTCGCCGGGCGCGCCGTTAACCGGCGCACCGGGCGTTACGACGATGCGAATGTCGTGCGGCGCGAGTTCCACGATCGTCTCGCTCGAGATCGCGCCCGGTGGCCGGCCTGGGGTGACGTCCCGCACGGCGCGTCCATCCCGCGTGAGATCGAAGCCGCTCAAGCGAGCGGGCCGCTCGCCCGCATTGACCACGACGATCGCGTCGCCGTTATTGGCGCCGCCGTCGCGTAGCAAGCTGAGGACGCCGGTCGCGCCGCTCGACGGCAGCGCGTACGTCGCTCCCTCTTGTGAAAGCGCGGGGACCTCGGCTTTGAGTGCGTTGGTTGCTGCAACGAAATCCGAGAGGTCGAAGTGCGGCGTTTCCCAATCCGCCGGCGTGGTCGCTACGACGTCGAGCGGACGGCCGAAGCCGTATTCGTAGCCCATCGGCATGAGCACGCCGCTCGAAAACGTTGCGGCGAAGAGATAGCGGAAGCGGTACTCCGCCTCGATCCGGCCGACGGGAACATTGCCGAGTTCGCTTATCAAGCGCGGCGTATCGTGACTTTCCGGAAAGGCGATCGTCGGCGCGATGTGCCGAAAGCGTTCGTATTGTTCGAGTAACCACGGCGACGAAAAGTCCCACCACTTCGAACTGTTGAAGAAGGCGTCGAAACGGGCGGCACGGAGGCGTTCGACTTCGTCGACCGTACATCCGAGCGTCTCGGCCGCAAAGACTGCATCCGGCCGGGCGGCGCGTACCGCCGCGCCGATCTGCGACCATACGTCGGCCGGAACCTTATAGGCCGCGTCGCAGCGGAATCCACGGATCCCGAGGCGCGCATAATGTACGGCCACGTCACGAACGTACGCGACCAACGCCGCACGCTCGGGACGCTCGCGGTAATCGAACTCCGCGAGGTCGCCCCAGACGGTGCGTTTCATCGGATCGTCCGGATCGACGGCAAAGGGCGCCGCAATTTCGCCGCGATCGTCGCGCAGATACCATTCGGGATGCTCGCGCGTGAGCGCCGCGTCGTTCGCCGTGTGGTTGATCACGAGGTCCATCATGACGCCGAGACCCCGCCGGCGCGCCGCCATCACGAAATCGTGCAACGACTCGTCGTCCGGCCGGTTCCCGTTGCCGCGAATGCGCGGGTCGAGCCGGTAATAATCCGCGACCGCATACAGGCTCTTCGAGCCGCCCGTAAGGTGAAACGGGTTGACGTACACCCAATCGAATCGCATCGCGGCAATGCGGTCGAGATGGCCTTCCCATGTCGCGATCGGTCCCGCCAGCAGCGGAAACAGATTATAGATCCGCAAGGCCATCCCGGGCGGTGTTCCCGTTTCAGCACGCAAACGCTTCCGAGCCGCGCCTTTCGGGTACGAGCCGCCCATGCACGAAGATCCGACCGGCGACCGCGACGACGACGCCGAAGAAGACCGCCGCGAGGCCGTCGTTGCGGCCGACGATACTGGCCTGATCTCCCAGCAGACGCTCCTAACCGAAGTCGAACTGGGGGATGACGAACCACTTTGAGCATGAGGAACAGCATGTGAACGCAAGCGACATTCAGACGCATATCGAGGAGCTCGTGGCCGAGGAACACGAGCTGCTGGGTCGTGCCGAAAGCCAGCCCCTCGATGATGCCGCTCGCGCACGCTTGGCCGACGTCAACGTCCAGCTCGATCGTTACTACGACTTATTGCGTCAGCGGCGCGCGCGGGCCGAGTTCGAGCAAGATCCGGAAAGCGCGCAACTGCGTTCGGCCGATACGGTCGAACGTTACTTGCAGTAGCGCGTTGCAGTAAGCGTCCCGCAACGCAGCGAAGCGTCCGCCCCAATGAGGTTGCTGCGGACGCTAGCCGTCGTAGCGATATTGGCCGTAGTGGCGGTCGCGGGATATCGTCTGTTCCTGCGTCGGCCCACGGCCGCCGGTTCGCCGATCGCCGTCTATTATGTAAAGACGGACGCTCGCCAACTCGCGCATTGGAACGTGTCGCTCGGTTCCGCTCGCGATCTCGCGAGCGTGGCCTTGTACGCCGCGGTTCAAGCCGTCGCAGGTCCGCCTCCCGACGTCGATGCGATCCGCTTTCCGGCGGGAACGATCGTACGCTCCGTCCACGTTTCGGGTTCGAATGCGACGGTCGATCTGGGCGGTACGGTCGCCGGCCCGCAGAGCGGCAGCCTCGCAGAAGACGGTGAATTCAAAGCGCTCGTTTGGACGTTGACGGACGTCCCGGGCATCGCGGCCGTCGCGGTGCGGGTCAACGGCGCGCGCGTTCCGACGCTGCCCGGAGGTCATCTTGAGCTCGACGAACCGCTTACGCGCCAAAGCTGGTAATCGCATCACGGCGACGTTCATCGCCGCTTGCCTCGCCTGCCTCACGGGGTATGCGGCGCCGGCGCGGGCGGCTTCATCGAATTATTGGTTTGCCGGCACGGCGTTGCTTTTCGAAGATCCGCAAGACCACGACGGCAACGTCGCGGTCGCGGTTGGAGATTCGGGCTTGGCCCGCTTTCTGGGAGCGACTGGCGCGACGATCGCCTATCAACCCGGTCAATGGTACGTGCTCGTCACGGCGTCGGATCGCCGCACCATCGCCTTCACCCTCGGCGACACGCAATACGACGTGGCCGGCGTCAAGCAGAATGCGCCGTTTGCGCCGTACGCGAACGGTTCGCGCGTCTATCTCCCGTTTGCGGCGCTCGCAAAGGCGCTCTACGTCGACTCGGTCGCGGATGGAACCACCACCGTCTTACAGCCGCAGATTGCCGCTCTCGACGCGCATAGCCTCGGCAAGACCACGACCGTGACGCTACGCGGCGCCACGACCCTACGCTACAAGCGCACGACGTCCGACGGCGACCGGCGGCTCGAACTCGTCTTTTCCGGCATTTCTTCGACGCTCGAACGGCAGCGCGACATTGCGTCGGCCGTCGTGCATCGCGTCACGATCGTACCGGGCGGTTCGCCGCGCAATCCGCAGACGACGGTCGACTTCGACCTGGCCGAAGACGCCGGCCGCGCGCTCATGACGAGCGACTCGCGCGGTACGATAACGCTGGCCTTCGCGCCCTCCGGCGTCGCCCTCGGCGGCGTGCCGCTTCCGCCGCAAGGCGCGGTGCAAGTGGCCGGGCCGGCTGCAGCTCCCGCCTCGGCAGCGCTGCTGCCGCCACCGCCGAGGCCGGTCGCCGCGCGCGTTCCGGCCGTCTCTCCAAGCGATGCTCCGGCCGCTGACGTTACCGCCGCGACGACCGGTGCTACGACCGCTTCGATCACCGGATTCAAGACGCAGATCGACGACCGCGGGGTAGAACTTGACGTCTCGATGACGGGCGACGCGACGTACGAATGGCATCGTCTGGCCGATAACCGTTGGTATGTCGACCTCAAGCCCGCGACGCTAGCGATCGTGGGCCAAGACGTACCGCTGCGCGACGACGACGTGCCGCAGGTGCGTTTGCGCGGCTTCGTCGGGCCGGTCGATCGTCAGCCGACGGTGCGGATCGCCTTCACGCTGACGTCGCCTCGCGCCGTCACGGTCGCGAAAACGGCCGACGGCATCTCGCTAACGGTCGCTTCCGCGGACGATACGACCGGCGCGCGAGTCGGGTACGGTCGCATTGCGGGCGGCGACGTGGTCGCGACGAGCGGCCCGGCGGCGCCGCCGTCGCATCCGGTCGCTTCGCTCGGTGAAGCTCAGGCGCCTAAGTGGAAATTTCAGCCGCCGGCTTCGTACAACTCGCGGCTCATCGTGCTCGACCCCGGGCACGGCGGTAGCGACTCCGGTTCTGCGCACAACGGTCTGGTCGAAAAAGATCTTACGCTCGACATCTCGCGGCGACTGCGCGGGTTGCTCGTATCGCGCGGCTGGGTCGTCAAGATGACGCGCGACAGCGACGTCGACGTCTTCGCGCCCAACGATTCCGCGCGCGACGAACTCCAAGCGCGCTGCGACGTCGCCAACAATGCCGGTGCGCGGCTCTTCATCAGCGTTCACATTAACGCGTTCACGTCGAGCGCGCTCAACGGTACGACGACATATTATTATAAGGCGGATTCGCTCGACCTCGCGCGCGCCGTCCATGCTCGTCTAGCAAGCTTGCCGACCCACGACGACGGCATCGAGAAAGAGAACTTCTACGTCATCCATCATACGAAGATGCCGGCCGTTTTGATCGAAACGGCATTTCTTTCTAATTCTGGTGACGCAGCGTTGCTCAAGCAACCCGACTTCTTACAGAAGGTCGCGCTGGATATTGCCGACGGCGTCGGCTCGTTTGGCGGCCCCGCTCAGCAATCGTCGTCCACGCTCGACGGACCCGCAACGCCGGCCGGTAACTGATCGGTGCTCGGGATCTTCGACTCGGGCTTGGGCGGCTTGACCGTCTTGCGTCGCATACGCGAACGCCTTCCGAGCGAAGACCTGCTGTACTTCGCGGACCAAGCGAACGTGCCATACGGCGACCGCGATCCAGACGAACTCGTGCGACTCTTGAGCCACAACGTCGCCTACCTCGAAGCACGCGGCGTCGATGCGATCGTCATGGGCTGCAACACGTCGTGTGCGATCGCCGCCTCGCGCGGCTGGCCGGCGTCGACCGTGCCGATCTTGGATTTGATTGCCGCCGCCGCGGACGACGTCGCGGCCTCAGGCGCACGACGCGTCGGCGTGGTAGGCACGCTCGCAACCGTCCGCTCGGGCGCCTACGGCGTCGCAATCGGCAGGCGCGACGCGTCGATCACCGTGCGAGAGGTCGCCGCGCCCGAGCTCGTGCCGCTCGTGGAAAGCGGTTTACTCGACGGCCCCATCGTACGGCGCGCCGTCGCCGATGTCTGCGCGCAATTCAGCGGTCCGCTCGATGCACTCATCCTCGCCTGCACGCATTACCCGCTGCTCGATTCGCATTTCGCCGCAGCATTGGGTGACGTCCGGCGCATCGATCCGGCCCAAGCACAAAGCCGCCGCGCAGCAGCCTTAGCGGCGCACACGAATACTCGCGGTAACGGACATACGGAATACGTAACGACCGGCCCGCTCGAGCCATATCGCCGCGCCGTCCGAGCGCTCACCCCGGGAGCGAACGAGGACGCGCTTTTCGTCCAAGCAGCGCCGCTCCAGTTACAGTCGCGCGACGTAGTAGTGACCTCGCAGCAGCACTAGCAGCAACTGTGCTCGCCCCGAATTGGTTGTATTGCGTGTATCGGGCGACCCGCAACGCTCGATAGGAAAGCCGCCGTTTTGCGCATGAACCACCGGCAGCATGCGCAGAAGTGTCTACGTGACGGTGACGGCTATAGGAATGCTGTGCTTGGGCCTGTCGAATGCGGTGGCCGCCTTCCAGCCATCCGAGGGCGCGGCGGAATCGGCGTTCCGAGCGAATCCGTCGCATTCCGGATACTACCCCTCGAGTCGATCGCCGACGCTTCTCAAGGTCGCATGGCGTTTCCGAACCGGCGGTCCGGTCGTGGCTTCTCCTTCGATTGCAGATGGTATTGCCTACATCGGCAGTGCAGATCATTCCATGTACGCTTTGCGCGTTACCGATGGGTCAGTGTTGTGGAAGTACACGACGAAAGGCGCCGTCAATTCATCTGCAGCCGTTTCGAGGAACCGGGTCTTCTTTAGCAGCCTTGATGGGTATGTCTATGCGCTCGATGCCGGAAGCGGAAAGATGGTCTGGCGATTCGCGACTGGTGGCGAACGCCGGTATACGGCGGCGGGTCTCGTCGCGCCGTCTAAAGAGTCTGCGCCCGATGCCTTCGACGTCTTCTTGTCGTCGCCGACGGTTGTCGGTGATACGCTATACATTGGCAGCGGCGATCATAACGTCTACGCACTTGACGCGGCAACCGGGACGAGAAGGTGGCAATTTACGACCGGCAACGTCGTACATGCCTCGCCCGCAGTCGTAAATGGAGCCGTGTTTATCGGCAGTTGGGACCGCTATATGTACAAGCTCGACGCGCGGACCGGCGCACTGCGGTGGAAGTTCGCGACCGATGGCTGCAAAGGACCCGGCCTGATCGGCATACCGAGTTCTGCAGCGATCATAGACGGCTCGGTGTACTTCGGCGCGCGAGACGGTTATTTTTACTCGATCGACGCGGCGAAAGGCCAACTGCGTTGGAGACACGACGAACACGATAGCTGGGTTGTTGCATCTCCCGGCTTCGTCGGACCAAACGTATGCTTCACAACGTCCGATATGCTGAAGTTTTTCTGCCTCAATCGCGCGACGGGGCGTGTTCGTTCTACTTACTCATACAAGACCTACTCGTTTTCGTCGCCTGCGATTAGCGGGTCGCTGGCCTACTTCGGAACGTTCGACGGTTTGCTGCACGTCGTCGCTACGGACACGGGAAGACAGGTTGCCGTTTTCCGCACCGACGGATCTCGCAAGAACGCCTCCAAGCATCTCACCACCGACGGGCATATTCGTGATGATACGTATGGCGACGGGACCTTGGATGCCGTAATCCTTGGCTTCCATCATTTACTTTCGATGGGTTCGATTCTCTCGTCGCCCGCCATCGCCGACGCCAAGATAATATTTGGAAGTACCGACGATACGATCTACGCCCTAACGTGAGTCTTCGCAATACCGTCGCCGAGCGAAGGGCCGTGCCAGATCATGGAAGCAGCGTACGGCTCTTTATGCGAAACGTCAGCGCCGTTCTGTTGCGTCGAACGACGAACGTGTGAGATTGGACGCGGACATCCGCGTTCGCATCGGCGTAATCGGCCCCGGAAAGCCGTCGAGCCGGATGGCCGTCGAGGGCGAGCACGACGTCACCGCGCCGTATTCCGCTCGTTATGGCCGGAGACGCGGCCAACAGGCGGCGGACGAGGAATGTTCCGTCCCTACGCTTCTGAGCGAGTACCCCGGTTCGAGTGATCCCGCCGGCTCGGTACGTCCCGGCGTCACGCAGAACGACGACACCGCGGGCGTAATCGAAGGTAGTGATGAAGCCGTCTATGAGACGCTCGCTGAACGTCGCAGCGGTAGCGGTCGTCCGTTCGGCGTCCGGCGAGCCGGCCGCGGTAAACTCAGCCAGCTCGTGCTTGCGTAAAAACGGTCCGACCCCGACCGGCGCACGTTCCAAACGCGTCTCACCGATCGCTACGCCGCGTGCGAGCTTACGCACGAGACTATGGTGCAACGCCCACGTTGCGGCCACGATTGTAGGTCCGGCGTTTCCGGTGTCGAGCATGCACTCGCCGGCCGCACCAAAGATCGTGCAGTCCACGAGCGGGGCATCCTCCGTGAAGCGCAGCGGCAGCACGACGCCGGAGGGCGCCGGGCGGGGAATAGATAGCGGCCGCAACGTCAGGGTGCGCGAGACTGGATCGAGCGTTAGCGCGAAGCGTTCGAGAAGCTCGAGTCCGAGCCAACCGGTTTTCGGCGGCCGTGGTCCACGCTCGAGCTTCGCAAAACCGTACGGATTGATTTCAGCGACCTGATGCACGACGACGGCTTTCCCGATGCCGAGGCGCTGAATGCGCGCAAAGCCCACCTTCGTGACCATGTTCTGATTAACGCTACTCGCGCTACCCGCGCCGCGCAGTCCAACCCGCCGAGCTGTATCGGCCGTTACAATGAAGTGGCCGCCGGTGTCGACCACGAACGGGAAAGGCCCCTGGCCGTCGATCGTCACGTTAACGATCGGCTTATCGCCATCGAGAATATACGGCACGCGCGTTTCGGTCACGCCGGGCGGTAGCCGCACGTCGGCGGGGAGCGGAGGCTGCACGAAGCGAGACGGCGACGCCCCGTGCACGCGGTCGACCTCGACGTGCGTCGTCGTGTACGTCAGCGTCTCATTATCCTCGACGTTGACGATGCGCCGCTGAAACGGAAGGGTCAACCCGTCGACGTCCCGCCAGTCGCCGTACTCGGTAATCTCACGATTCTCGTCGAGTTGCAACAGGGAACGCACGGGCAAGTGCGTCGTTCGGTCGAGCTCGAGGCGCACGGGAGCACCGCCGAGCGGAATTACGCGGAGAACATCGCGACCGTTTACCGGCGACAACACCTCAAGCCGTTCCCCGGACGCGTGCGAGTCGACCCGGCACCAGCCGAAGCGGCTTAGCCACGAACGTGTGCGGGCGAGGGCGCGAGCGCTCGAGGCGTTTACCGCATGCGAACCGCCTGTGAAGTCCTGTGACCAAGGCATCCCGCCGTCATAACCGACGGCGCTCGTATACGGCCCGTCGTGCTCACGGAACAAGAAACGCCCACTCGCGGCTTCGATGAACTCCTGAAACTCGCCGTCGAGCCCGTTGCCTTCGTGCCTTCCGACCATGCGCAGGGTCTTAACAGCGCTCCAACCGTCGCACGAGGTTGCCTTCTGGAGCGCGACCAGGGGACGCGCCGCTACCGCGGCCGTCGACGTGAAGTTAAGGAAAGCAATCGCAAGAAGCACGACGCTTATTGCTAGTTTGCCTCTTCCGTCGAAGTCGTCCATCAGCACGCCCATTCATTATCGACCGAGAACGATACGGCGGCGATCGTTACCGCCAACACAAATTGCCGGCCATTCTACCCTTGCGGTCTAGTGTCGTGAGTCAGGAGTCCGTTGATTAACTGACTGCGACATGCTATCGTGACTCATGGCTGGCCGTCCTCTGCATGAACTAAAGGCAACCGAAGCGGAGGCCGTCGAGCTTAAACGCTTGGCA
>JAABUQ010002198.1_pt1 | contig 39355 bp, 39 predicted proteins | sample 5560001 | NCBI WGS metagenome assembly JAABUQ01 (sample SAMN10711888, study PRJNA513371) | rock metagenome | isolation source: Antarctica rocks | place: Antarctica: Victoria Land, Finger Mt nord | collected 2015-12-18 | reverse complement strand
ATAAATAAAATAAATAAAATAAATAAAATAAATAAAATAAATAAAATAAATAAAATAAATAAAATAAATAAAATAATTAAAATAATTAAAATAACTAAAATAATTAAAATAAATATAAAAATTAAAATTAAAAATTTAATATTTAATATAATTATAAAAAGAAATATTATTAATATTAAAAAATTAATTTTTATTAATTTTTTTAATTTTTATAATTTTAATTATATTATTATATTATTTATTATATTATTTTTTTTTAATTAAATAAAATAGTTAATATAAAATTAAATTAAAAAAATTAATATTTATTTTTAATTAAAACTTTATAATTATATATATTAAAATTTTATTATTTATTATTTATTAATTAGATAATTTAGCTTTGAATATATTTAATATATTCAGATTCGAATACTAAGCGTTAAGTTAATATGTCTAAGGTGATCAATAAGTAGTCAAGTTTGACAGCTATTGTAATTGTTAAGGACTAGCATATAGGTTGTTTGGACTGTTACGTGTTCGGGTCCTCGGGGCTTTAAGATATAACATTGTTAATATTAATGACGTACGTATGCTTAGCATACGTAATCCCAGCGTTAAATATGCGTCAAACCCGGGCCCCTCTTTCTTCTTAATAGTTAGTTCTACTATCTAATGAAATCTCCCTCTTAATCTCACATTGCTGCCAACCCCTAGCCTATGGCTTTACAGTAATAGCGTCCGAAGGTCGGCGAAGACTGAAATCTGGGCATAGAAAGCTTAATTACGGACGGAAGATTCATGACATGTCGCCCCCTTCTCTTCATCTTTGTTGCTTAACGATTTGTTAGATGGTAAGAGAACTGCTCGTCACACGCTTCACACATGTTTGCTGGTCTTCTATCAACGATACTCTCCAAGATCAGACTTCTATAGCCCTCATCTACTTCAATCAGCTGAATTCTGAAATAAGGCTACCTTCAAAGTTGGAATGATGGCCTCTACCTACTTGGTGACCAAGACCCAATCGCCGCCAATATCCATGTTGGATACAGTAAAACATCGCCATGTGCGATTGAATTCTTTACCTACAGAACTACAAGCAATGATACTCTGTGAAGCTGCAGATATAAGCACAATCAAGAATCTCACACTCTCTTGCAAAGCGTATCGGGACGCCTATCTTGGAGCAGAGAGAAAAATTCTGTTGGCTCTTGTCCGACGCACCTTTGATGCATATGACATCCAATTGCAGATACCGCTTCTGGCAATTGAAGCCAAGAAAGTTGATCCCTACACTCGTGATCATTTCAACAAAGTCAAGGACCTCGTCGAAGCAAAACCAAAAGACACAAAATTAACAGAAAAACAACTTTTGGAGATTAGTCCACGTCGATGCTTGCAGCTACTAGATCTTCATATGACAGCCTCCCGCATTTGCGACGATGTTCCAGCTCAGTTGATATCGAAGAGTCCTATTACTAGAGACGAGCAACCCCACACAAGAGCTTTATCAAAGTCTGAACGGCGTAGAATCACACGCAGCATCTATCGGTGGGAGCTTTCGGTACAGGTTTTCCTCGAGCAATCCATGGAAGCTATTTATGAAACGAGGGATCAGGTATCCATCTATCTTCATCGACTTGAATTCTGGGATCTGGAGGAAATGGCTTGTATCGGCGAATATGCTGAAAGGCGATACGATGGGCTTATCGAAGACGCATTCAACCATTTCAATATGACTCATGGCCCAAATTACCCTGACGAACCTGGGGACGAGTTTTCTAATCCTCGCAAATTATTGGATGCCTATAGTAAGCAGGCAATCCGCAACATATTGAGAGAAAAACCTATCAACTGACTTGCTCCTCTATAGACCCAAAACATTACTATTACATTGCTGGCTTGGTTTGTAGGGGGCCACGCTATCTTGCTGGATTCATAACTATGAGAGACCCACAAAAGAAGCTGGATGCAATCATGTATGAATTAGGCTGTGGGTGGGGACAATTCAAATAGCTCTTCGTACATAAGTACTATCAGCAGACGATTCGTGACCCCATAGCAAGCCACATGCAGGAGGCTCCATTCGGATGGCACTGGGCTCGCGAACTCCATCCGAAACACTCAAAGGACCTTCACGTCGTAGCCGCTATAGACCATCTATAGTCCTGGGGCTATATGTTCTGGGATCGAGACAGGCTCGAGGGATGGGGGAAAAGCTGTGGTGGAAAATTGGTCTATGACCTGGAGAATGGGATCTGCTACAGCGGATCCGGCAGGAAGATCATCTATCGACCGTGTCCAGACACCTGGAGAATCTGGCGACGTTGAGACTACCTAGCCGTAGTGGATAGTTCGAAGCCTTAAGTACCTAGAGTAGCGATACGAGCTGCTCAGCAACACACATTCCCTACGTTCATGTTTAATTCATAGCCGAGTAGACTCGGATCATATGATAGTGCGTAGTGGCGATGCTGAAAACTTAATGCTTTGAGCATTGAGTTAAGCAAGCAGAATAAGCAATGTTAGCAAAGCGCACCACCTCAGACCCTTTGAGTCCAGCTTCCCGCAAGAAAGCCGACTTTTTTTCTTGGGACAATTAGATAGACTTATTGCTTTCATTACATACTCGTAAAACAGTAGGATACTCAAACTACTTGATTGCTGATTTCACTAACTACTACAATAACGCCCATCGCCTGGTAACGGAACCGAATAGAGAGGTCCATAAGGAGAGTAATAAGCCAGTGGCTCGTTGAGTGGTAAGTCAGCCCGAGAGGAAAGTCCATAAGGAAGGTAACAAGCCAGTGGCTGGCGGAAAAGAACACGCTACTCTGTCGTTGGTAGGTAAGGTGGTCGGCTTCAGGGTTTAGGACGTCGGAGATGACGAGACGTCGTGTTGGGTGATCCATGTCGAACTTGTGGGAGGTTGAATTCTTTTGGAAGCGAATCACAAGGAATGCATTTAGGAAAATCCATAAGGAGGGACAGCGAGCAGGTTGTTACTCGTAATGAAGGTGAGAGTTTGTAGCTTTGTGAAGGAACGTTGGTTTAAGAGGTAAGGGTTATGTGGTTGCGAAGGTGAGCGACCAGTGCACAGGGTTGTATGAGCCGTGGTTGACCAATGCAAAAGATTGTCTGAGTGGTAGTTGGCCAATGCAAAATATTGTAAGATCGGTATTTGGCCAGGGTCGGGTGTCCAGAACATCAGTAATGGCCCGAAGATGAACTCGGTCCACTGAATCGCTTCTTGTCCATAGTGCCCAAGCGACTTTGCCTACTCGCTCTCTTTTCTGCTTTTTTCCGACGATTGTCTTCTCTGATCTGATCGCGTTGTCGCACGCCCCGATTCTCAGCTTCCCTTTGCTGATCTTCTTCATACATGCGCTCTTCGTTGTTTCGGTATCTAGCCTTTTTAGCCAATTTCAAACTGTAGAAAGCTCGTAGGGACAGACTTACCCCTCTCGATGGTATTCCAAGGCTTTTCGGTATTCCTCTGAGACCCTACGCCTTGAATCGTGCTCCGTGATGTGGCTTTCATACTTGTCATAAGTTGGATAGGCAGAGGGATATCTCTGGTTTTGAGCATCTCGGCCACAGCAAAGCCTATACGAGAGTGATCAGCTAAGGGAACTATCCGAAGGAAGTATGCACGCAATACATGTTGCTTTGACGAAGCCTTTCAGCCGCAGCGTCATATACGGTCCCTTTGTCTTTGAAGGGCGGGTCGTTCCAACTCTTGTAATCGAATTTGTAGTCTTTTGGCGGATTCACGGCGAGGACCCGATCGGCTGCTCTCTTCCAGTCGGATTTTGGACCTCCCAGCCGCTTAGATGGATCTTCGCGTGTACGCATGTAGTGCCCATCGTGACGTGATGCGGCTCTTTCGTCTCCGTGATACTGCTTGTTTGCATAAGCCATGGTCGGGGTGAACTCGAGAGGATCCCGCTGGTAGCCAATTTTTTCTGGGTAGTAGCGACGATGGTTGCTCAAACGACCTGGAGCTTCGTTGGAATAGTATTCTGGACCCCCGGCTGTCCTCAGTTCCTCCGGAAGTGGATGAGTGTTTGGAAGCGCGTCCCAGGTACTGGATGATGGAACCCTCCCCAAGGCGCTCCCAAAGTTTTCGGGCTCCGAGTTGTATTCTTTCCGTCCATTCTTCTTGTATCGAGGAACTTCAGGACGCATCTTAGGATGTAAGGAGGATGGTAATCGAAAAGTCTTGTTGAAGATGTTGGTTAAAGAAAGTCTGCTGCGGAGCAATGTTTGCTACTGAGAGCTATTGGTCTGGAGACTGTTGGACTCGGAGGAAGGCTTGGAGGAATTGCAAAAACTGGAGCAACAAGTAGCTTTATTATATAAGTGATATTGTCCTGCAAGATCGCACTACTTACAGGAAAACTGCACGGCGCACTAATGCTATGGGCGATGTGACAATAGCATAGAGGCAGTGATTGCACAATTCGCCGCGTAGAGCGAGACTGAAACCTAACTACGGCTATCACATCACCCGGCCATTGAGCTCGATTAATGAAACATTTAGGCAGCAATGATGGGATAATAAAGTCGGTGGGCGGCTGCCATTCCCTCATAGCGTAAAGTGAAGCTTTCGTCTCATTCGCGTCGAGTTTCAATTAGCGTGAAAATTAAAATTTTGTCAGGTTTCGATAAAGTCATTAATTGGAGATCGAGCCACAATGAGTAATGAAGTAGGCTGCAGGCTCCAATGAGATCTGCTATACAGGCAAATGTTGAGCGGAACGGCCATCTTCCCGACGCTGCGTGATACGGCCACAAAGGCAACGATGGGAAAACTTTTTGTCTACACGATTTGTTCCTGTCTGGGACGTCCTCCGGAGACAATGACCAGTGTTCCATCTTATTGATGCATGTGATCTTTTAAAAGATGAGGTCAGTGGATCAATAGCATGAGTATGATTAAAGAAAGCTGATAAGGTAGACCTCGGAGCTAGTCTTGTTCAGATAGTTATAAGCGGCTGATCTGATACGGCCACTAGTTTAGTGTCCGAACATCGGCGAAAACCAAATCCTACCATAAGGTACCTGAGACATCAATCGCTAACGTACGGAATAACTAATGGCTGCAAGATTCGTGATTCATCCTTTGTCCGGCCTTTTCTCAGACCGCTTCTCACTCAGTCATCATTGTTCCTTGGAACAATTAGATGGGCTCATCGAAATCCTTATGTGCTTATTAGATACTACAATACTCGACCGTGTGACCGTTGACTTCACTACCTACTACAAAAACAATCATCAGCTGATATCGAAAGTGAAGCCTCCGTCAAAGCAGCCACCATGGCCATGACGGAGACCATCACCGCAACCATATTGCGAAATCTGGCTGTCGGAAGGTTCGAAGAGCGCAAGCCACGCTTTGACTATTTGGCACCTGAATTACGAGTGATGATACTCTGTCAGGCCGAAGATCTGAACACACTTAAAAGCCTTGCACTCTCGTGTAAAGCTTATGGAAAGCTGTACTTGACATCGCGCAGAGAAGTTCTTCTTGCCCTTGTCCACCACAAATATCGTGCCGATGGCCTCCCCTTACAGCTAGCATTTCAGACGCTCAAAGCCAGGTCGATTCAGGCATTCTCGCATGATCGTCTCGACCAGATTCAGGAGATTTGTGAGCATTTAACCGATGAGCGCCCCCCAAGATCGCAATTATGGACTGCAATAACCGCAGAACAATGCCTGCAGTTGCTCAAACTTCATCAAAATGCCTCCCGCATATGTGACGACGTCCCAGCGCATACGATTGCACGGAATCCAATAAGTGGTAATATCCAGTTAGATAGGAGAGCCCTTTCTACCATTGAGAGATTTCGGATCTTGAGAAGCATCCTCCGATGGGAGCTTTGGAGCCAGCTTTTCGGTTCACGAAGGATTCGACCTGTCAATAGGCAGAGCGAGGAAACCACGATCGATTGCCAAGACCAAATGTATAATTTCTTGGTTCGCTACGCACCATGGGAACAGGAAGAGCTTGGATGCATCTGCGACTATGCTACAAGGAGATATGCAGTTCTGTGTAATGAGGCCGGCGATTACTTCAAAGAGACTTTCCCCGTAAGCGTGGACGACGAGGACGACGACAACAACTTCCACTGGCTTTTCTCTCGTGAGCGTAAGTAATGATCATGCCATCACACAGTGGAAGGCCAATGCTGAAATTCCCGCTTCCAGACCGTTTAGATCCTATACTCAGCGCCTTGGTCTCCAGAGGCCCTCAACTGCTGGCAAGAATACTCGAAACGAGTGACCCGCAGCAGAAATGTGATACTCTCATGAGTTTCTATGGTTGCCCACGGAGCCCTACTCTTTATGACCTCTTCGAGGCGGCTTCCGAAGAAGTTCTCTATCCTTTCCCAGTATCGTATTCTGTCACTGACGCTCCCTACGGCTGGCAATGGGCACACGACGGAGACGACGATTACGACATTGAAGTTTATGGTGGTCTGCGGAAGCTATGGCACTGGGGCTTCGTCTATTGGGACCGTGAACGGCTCGAGGAGTGGGGAATTCAACGTGGTGGAAATGTAATTTATGACACCAGAAAGATCGAGATGCGTTATCAAGACACGGGAATCAAGATCAAGCGCAAGCCAATGATCTATGTGGACTGTTTTTGGGATGGGATCTTCTCAGGGCCGGGCTGGACGTAGGGTAGCTAGTGAAATCAGAAGACTATTGTGCCTTGTGGCCTGCATATTTTCAATCACTCACTGTATTCGCGGAAATCTTTGCTCCTTGACTTGCTTTGTCGCGGCCACACCCACAAAATAGCTTGCCTTGACACCATCCACGTGACATGGTGCACATTCAACCTTTCAAGCAACAACCCAAGCGCGTTCAGACTTCACGACTCTCCCTGATGCCGCACCTTCACCACCGAGGAAGAGATGACTACAAAACACACTATCGATAGCTTCTTCGTTCCAGCTTCCCGCAAGAAAGCGCGCATGGAGGAGGCAATCTCAAAACCTACCTCAGGACCCATTGGCGAAGTTACTCAAACCTCCCGTCACCTCACCTACCCTTTCCCAATACCACACCTCTCACCGCACATCACTGATCAATTGGCCCAAGTGCCTGCCTCCACCGGCAAAGAAGTTTCTGATCAGGCCGACCTCGACCTTCTCTACTTCCAACCTTACATCCCCAAAAGTGTCGAACGCGATCTATTCCTTTTTCTCCGACGCGAGCTCTTCTTCTACAGAGTGCAATACAAGATCAAGCGCGGCGGCATCGAGACAGACATTAATACACCTCGTTACACCACGGTCTTCGGCGTCGATAAATCGTCCACGTTCACCTCCACTGGTGATCTGGTCGACAGTCGAACCTCCAAACGTGTTCCAAGAGACCGATGAAGAACTTGCACTCCCCGCCCCATCCCACAATGTCTAGACCACCTTCGCCAGCTGACCGAAATATTCACGGACGCGACCTACAACTTCTGTCTGGTCAATTACTACTCGTCTGGCGCTGACAGCATAAGCTACCACAGCGATGACGAGCACTTCCTTGGTCCCAACCCTTGCATCGCTTCCTTCTCGCTCGGTGCTACCAGAGATTTCTGCATGAAACATAAGCCCATACCACCAAAGACGGGGGAGCCTCCGCCTGAACAGAATCTGCGACCACCATTGAAATTACCGCTGGCGAGTGGGGATATGGTGTTGATGAGAGGCAAGACGCAGGCCAATTGGTTGCATGGCATACCGAAGAGGAAGGGAAAGGGGTCTGAGCGAGGGAGGATCAATATCACATTCCGAAAGGGCATCAAGCCATATGCTACGGAGAATTACATGCAATACAACGTCGGCAACGGGGCTGTGTGGAAGTGGGACGTGAAAAGTGCGGAAATGAAGCAATGGAAATTAGAATGAGCCCTAAGCATTCTCCCCGTTTTGACTACTTCCCCCAAGCTGCTTAGGGTGTTTGTACACTAGTCCTGGCGAGTCGAGTGTGCCTTTATGGACTAGAGTTCAAGTATCATTGCAAAAACTTTTCAGAACTTGCATCCCCGGGGCATGGCTGCCGACAAAAGGTAGAGCACATGTACAACGGCGACGACACCTCCTCGGCATAGCGAAAACCCTTTGAACTCCTCGTTAACCCTCTGCGAGAAAATTGATGCTTTCCATTGGTCCAAACATCAAAGCACATCCATTGCAATTCGGACAAGTGGAAACCCTCGCGGCCTTCGCCTGCATCCCCAAAACTCGGACATAATCAAATCCTTATCAGTATATCTCCGGCCACCTTGGTGAGAAACACCTCCCCGCGCCCCTCGGAGATGCTCCCGTCCCTGCAGGACAGCTTCACATCATGAGATCCCCGAATCCCCTGGTCGGATCACCTCACTCTTCCATCCTCACGTCCATGCACCATCCCCATCTCCACCCCCAGCTCCCGCCCAGCGTCCCTCTAAGCTAGAAACCCCAAGCCATTGAGACAGATAGACCACACATATCCAACAGCCCACAGCAATTTACCCCCTGCACAAAATCCCCATTCCATCCCCGCACCCTCTCTCACAATGCCCGATCCAATCGACAACTCCTCCCCCTTCTCCCCCTACCGTTCCGACGGCAAACTGGTACGGAACCCCCCCATGAAGTCTAGGATTCGAAGGTGCTTCTTACCATAAGCTCAGGTGATGCTGACGGCGCCTTCATGGCAGTAGTATGGATTCATATGTGTAGTCACAGGTGCGACACAGCCGATTGGGGAGGCGATTGTGGGCGAGCTTGCTGGTATGTGGGTTTGATTTTTGGAGGGTCTGGTTTCGGTTGGTGATACCTGCTTTGGTGTGTTTGTGGAACAAGGGAGGTTGCGAAAGCCTGGGGCAAAAGAGGCCATGTCTTGAGAGCCAGGATTTGTATCTGGGTGTTACGAGCACGGAAAACCCGCCAGAACCGTCTTGCTGACTGACAACCTCCAGCGCATGGGGCAGCTTGTGTGTACGGTAAACCGCCCAATCCCCCTTTTCTCCCCTCCAAAGTCCATCTTGTACTCATAAAATCCAGCATGCACACGCACCCCCAACGAAGACGCATCAGCAATCGCTGCTTCCCATGCAAAAATCTACCCAAACACGAAGATAATACCGTACCCGCTCCTATCATCAGACGAGCAATCAACACTCACCCTCGTCGACGACGTTCTGAACGCTTGGGTATCCCCCCCTCTCCCCCTTCCTAACCAACAACTCCCCCTACAACCCACGCCCCCCCTTTGCCCCTCGAACATCCCAACAAAAACTGACCCCCCACCCAGGGCCGCCTAGACGTGTGGATCTGCTCGTCCGGCCTGCTCGGCCCCCCCTCAATCGACATGACTACACCCGCCGACCTGCAGAAATGCTTCGAAGCCAACAGCTTGGCCCCGTTCTTCGCGCTCAAGTACGCCCCGCCCGCCATGAAGAAGCTCGCGTCCAAGGGGAATTACCCGAATGCGGCGCCCAAGGATCAGGAGTATGGGAGTGTTATTGTTGTTAGTAGTGTTGCTAGTACTTATGGAGGTAAGTGGGATGCTGGCCCTGGAGAGGGGAGGGGAGTTTGGAGATGGGGAGGCGTGGAGTGGTGGATGAGGGGTTTGATTGCTGATTGTGTTGCTTTTGAAGGGTGTTGGGGCCCGTGCTATACCATGTCCTCACACGCCGCACTGGGCGTCGTACAGGCCGGTGTTGCGGTCTTGAAAGGTATCTCCCTCCATTTTCCATTTCCCCCTTCCCCCTTTCCCCGTATCTTCCCCATTCACACTAGTGCCCAGTCAACTAACCCAGCACCCAGGCTCCGGCGTCAGAATCAACTGTATCTCCCCCGGCCAAATCGACGTCGGCGTCGACCTCAAAGGCTTCGATATGCGCGGGATGAAATCGCAATTACCGCCCTCGAATTTGCAATCTGCGGAGGTAATTCCCCTTCTCCCTGTCCCTCCTTATCTTTACCCCATTTCCCTGCAATCCAGACTCCACCCTCAGTTGCGTAGGATAGTTGGGTTAATCCGTGTTTGGCAAACAGTCACAAGCCGCGCACATCGGTCTCGAGCGCGCGGGCATGCCAAGTGAAGTAGCCCGCGTGGCTGGGTTCCTGGCTAGTGGGTTTAGCAGCTATATGACTGGGGCGAATATGGTTGTTGATGGCGGGGCGAGTGTAATGTGCCCGCTTACTGTGCCTGTGTGAGTGTGATTTGCATTGGTAAGTAGTAAGCGTGACTGGAAGGCGTTGGACGTCGGGACGAGATGAGGGGTAGGGATTTTGAGGGGTTGAGGTGAGGTGGTCGTGTTTCGAGGTTTGATTGTGGATTACTATGATCGGGACATATCTTCGTATCAAAATTTTGGTAGAGCGTGAGACGATTTACTTGTAAGATTCGCGTATGTGGCTCTCTTGTCATATTCTCACTCTCCCGGATACCATAAAATCTTCGTCGAGGACCAGCGAGACCTCATCAAAGTCTCTAGGGGTAGCCCGACGTAGACCTTCAGGCTGCGTCTCGCCATAGTGACTGTTCATGGGAAGCTTAATAACCGTCCTCCTACTCGCGAAAGTATTTATAGACTGGTACGACGAGTTCAAACTGGCGATCAGCTCCTGGGGATCCGCGTTCGTACAGCCTAAAGAGGTAAATTTCACGAACTCGTCACCCGTACGAACCCCGGTCCCTCACCTTCCCACACCTTGACCCCACTTTCTTGTATTTCATCCAGAACCACCCAAAACGGGCGCCAATTGCTTGAGATCTCTTCCCCAAATTTAGCGCGGTTGAAGAAGCGCTCTGCAACCTCATCATGAGGATCGCGGTCATGGAGGGGGCTGACAGCGATGGCGAAAGTGAACAACTTCCTGCACCGGGTGTGCATGAGTCTAAGATTTGCTGCGATCCTTCTCGGATTTGCGTCTGTGAAGGCCACATCCAGGGTTTGCAGCCCGGGTGGGAGGTGGGGGAGGAAAGAGGAATCGAGATTCCGGCAGCCGATGCGGAGATAGAGGAGGTCGGGGAGGTCAGCGAGAATTGCTTTCAAACTCTCTGCCACGGGGGGCTGGTGAAAAGTCTTGCCTTTGACGTAGGTGAGGGTTGCGGAGGGGTGCTCGGAATTTTCGTTGAAAACAGAAGTGCGGGAGAGGCGATAGCCGTTATCCGGGAAAAATGTGGTAGGGAGGTTGGTGATTCCCATGTCCATTGCTTCGCTTCTGTGGGAGAGCGGAAAGGAGTTTGTTTTAGTTGAGTTTTGGAAATATTGCACAAGGATGGGGGGCATGGGTTCGTCGATTGAGAGGAAAGCGTGCGTTATGGGTCGGGAGGGGAGATTGGCTTCTTCTTGGCTCCATTGCGCTGGAGAAGGCTTGTAGGAAGGGACAAGGAGCCGCTCTGACCAGGCTTTGGCGGAAAGTGCGAGCTCATTGCAGACGAATGATTCGTGGGCAAAGGTACCCTCGCTATGGAGAGCATGGTCAGATCTGGTTCGGCCGTGGTTGGAGGAGTTGAATGTTAGGGATAGTAGGGACGGGAGACAGCGTAAGAGGGCGGCCCATGCGGTCATACGATCGCGGACGCGAAGATGCTGGTCTTCACCGATGGGAAGCGAGGTGAAGTGGAGGGCTAGGTGGCGGATGCAAGACGAATTTCGTGGGCCGATTGTGGAAATCCATCCGAGAGCTTCATCTGAATGCGAGAGGTTGATGTACACACGATGGTAGAGACTTGCACCGAGCTCATGGCACATTTGACGGCAGGTTCGTAGAGCGGCGTGCTTGGCGATAGACTCAGAGGCATTTGGCGAGGGTGTAGAGGTCGTAAGAGCATTCGTTCCAAAATATCCAGCGGTAGGTCTTTCGTTCTCATCTGTACACAGCAAGGCCCAAATATGGTCTCGGATTTCCCGAGGAAGGTCTAGCAATGAAGGCATTTGAGAATGCAGTGGGTGAATGGACAACAACCTGTTGCAGTAGAGCAGTCAAGCTTGGCAAGCATGAGCTGCCCGAGGCCGGATGGTTTCAATGCCAAGACCTTAGATCCGGATCTTCCCGCATCAAGAAGGGTTAGCTCCCGTAGCCGTTACACTAGCACGGCTAGCCATCTCGAGCGCAACTTTCACGTCTTCAAAGCCTAATCCCTCCCATTCTCAGAAACTTGAACGTCCTTGCCTATGCTCCTCTGTCCGGTACAATGAACTCGGCTGTTCATGTTACACGTTACATAAGTCATTGTGGCTTTTGGACAGCTTTCTACTCCGGCTTCTGACCATATTGCCATTTGTTAAAACGAAAGCGATCTTGGTCAACGGCTTGTTGCCGACGTACGTTGATAGCTCATTCTACTAATATGAGAATTGATTGCGCCTTACCCTGTTCACCTACTACTTTGATGTATCGGCGTTAGAAAACTCTGGACCTCCAATCATTTGCAGTGATCATTACCTGAATCATGTCGCAAGCCTTCACGTTTGGGTTTGATAATGATGAGATTGAAAACTCTGCCATAGAAGAAGATGCGATGGGTACTGAAAGTCGCCCACTTGGGCAGGGAGATCTGAGACTGTTGAATGCTAGATTGCATCAATTAGAAGATGTGGTACGTGAATCTTTCCATTGAATCGATATGTCATGGTCAAGATGCATTGGGGTTTTCAATTGTCTCTAGATAAACAGTGTTGGTCCGCCATTCCATTTGACTGCATTCCCTTTATCCTGACGACCTCACAAGCTTGGTTTGCTATTTCGAATTTACTTGGCTCTGCGACGAAATAGGCTTTCATCGGTCATTGGTTGACGCAACTGTACATTCTCATGTATTCATGGAGCTTTATCACGTATGTCGATCCATTCTCAGTCATAATCGTGGATTCTAGGTCCGCCAGCCTTTCCACCGAAATCTCAAGATGTCCTCGAAACTAAACATCTCTAATACAGTAGCTCTTAACCTTCCCCTCGTCCCTTTCCTACAACACGATATCCATTCCCTCACCATCCCTTCTTGACCATACAATCCCCCGACGTGATCTTCACGACATCCGCACTCAATTGATGGCCGAGGACACGACCTTCGATTCAACAGCAGTCGCCGGACTCTCTGCTGACGATATCACCCCAAACATCTACGAGGGCGGTTTCAAGACTTGGGAGTGTTCTTTAGATCTCGCCAAATATCTAGTCCAATCTCAGAACGCTTTAAATGAGAATTCGAGAGACCTGAACATTGTAGAAGTAAGCTCTCCATCCAGCCCTCCATCCAGCTTCCTCAGAATCAACGCTTAACAACCAATAGCTCGGTGCAGGCACCGGCCTCCCAAGCACAACCATCCTCCAGCACTGGCTCAAGCGCCCTCAGTCCCATCACCCGCCCTCTCTACACATCTGCTTAGCAGACTACAACCAATCCGTGCTGGAATTAGCCACAATCCCCAACAGCTTCCTAGCTTGGTACCTAACTCGCCACCCCTCTCCAGAGCAAGGCGACGTAGACATCACCGCAGAGCTATTACAGCAATTCCACTCCGATCTCTCCTCCCATCGTATCTCAATATCAGCGATATCAGGCACTTGGGGTGCAGAATTCACCTCCATCATCAGCTCGCTGCGCCCCGATCCCACCCACAACAGTAGCAACAACACCATCATCCTCGCAAGCGAGACCATCTACTCCCCCACCTCGATACGCATCTTCACGGAGACCCTGATCACGCTTCTGAGCACGTCAACAAACGGTACCGCGAAGGCTTTCGTGGCGGCGAAGCGGGTGTATTTCGGCGTCGGCGGCAGCGTGGACGAGTTCCTCCACGTGCTGGCCGAGATGGGAGGGGAAGCGAGGACGGTGTTCGAGACGGGGGAGGGGGTGGGAAGGGTGATTCTCGAGGTTGTGAAGTGCAATCGCTGAGACGGTGCCAGCACCGGCGTCTGGGAAAGCGCGTGGTTCCTTGCGGTTCGGACGATGCTTGTGCGTGGTTGTGACAGGGTTCTATAATTAGTCTTCCCGTTTGGAAGCAGCTCAGTTGGTTCATGGATCTCTTCATTTCCGCATGACCAGGCTGCGGATCAGCTATTCACCCTCCTCTACCTTACCCCCAAGAGCCGAGATCTCTTAACCGCTCGACCACTGCTCGCACTTTCAGCCCCAGCAGGAGGAGCTGGATCTATCTCGTTAGCTCAGATCACCCTTTTCTTAACACCCCACCCTCGGCGTCCGTTCATAAGAAGTAGAACTCGTCATCGCTACATTATCAACACTGGAGCTGTTCCCGATGGGTACATAGTGCCTGGGGCGCAATGTCAAATTTCACTTATTCTAGTTCAAGATTCTTGACATAGCGATGGAGAGGAAGGCGGAAGCTGCGAGGTCCCAATCGGAAATTTGGATATTGTCAAGAGTAGAAAGTGCGCAGTCCAGTTCATTATTACTCAAGATGACGGGAAAAGATTGGATGGCGGCAAGACTGCTCTGCGAAGAACTTAGTGCTGCGAGCATGCAGCCGTAAAGAATGGGAGACATGACAGCTAGCACGCAGATCAGAGAAATCTTTTAAACCATATTTGACACAGTATAGCATCTGGATGTGCGAGGAAGGAACGCATGATGCTTATTTCAAGCATATATTTGACTTGCGTTAGCGTCATATCGAGGCTTTTCGAGAGGCTGGCTGAGATTGCGGACGACTAACAGAGACGAGACACGAAGAGAAGTACAATTGTGGACACGGACACCAAACAATGATCGGTCTTGCCGTGCTGGTAGGTTGGAGTTGTTGGAGTTGCAAAGCTCCACCTTTTCGCCTCCTTTCGCTACTCTCGCCTTGGTCTTGACCAATCCGGAACGGCATAAAGGCTTTCGTCATAACATGAAAGCTACAATACTACCAACAGTCCATGAGAAGACGTTCATCGTTGTTGTTCATTCTCTTCTCCGCGTTTCTCGCAGCAAGTCAACGTCACGCGAACGGTTGAATGTGAGGGCATACACAAAAGTAACTCACGAGGTCGTTAGCCTGCGCTCTCCATCCTTTTTCAGCATTGGCTGCGCGTAAAGCTGATCTCGCTAGACATAGGCTTAGGTTTGTCGTGATGAAGTTCAGTTGGTCACCTCGTGACTTGATTTAGTTGTTCGGAGGCTCTTTCCGAGGGTTTGCGTCTTTGTTCAGGCTGAGCGGCTTCCAGTTTGTGGGGAAAGGCCCGTCTTGGCAGGGGCGAGGGGTTCCCAATGAGACAGGCACGGCAGGTGGCCTACAGCAGTGTCTACCTAAAGCCCAGCTGCCCCCAATCCACTCCATTCTTTCTCCAATTGCATTCGATTCCATTGCATTGTATACCATTACATTCATTGTGCTCTTCTCGCTTCTCTGTAAAATCATCAGCCTCTGCTTCCTTCTCCATCGTGAATTGACCAAACCCGCTTCTTCACTTGAGCTCAGCACGAGCGTAAACACGAGCACAGACTTAGATAACATTCTTTAACTATCACCACAATGCATCTTGCACCACTTTCCATTCTCGCCTGTATTATTGCAGTGGCCCTCGCTCAAAGCCCCAATCCTCCAAAGATCCCTTCCACAGGTTATACCATTACTGCTGGCCAGTCCAGCACTTTCCAATGGACGCCTACCACTCAAGGAACTGTCACTTTGACATTGCGCAACGGCGCTGCCAGCGACTTGAACAAGGGCACCGTGATTGCATGTAAGTGTACTTCCGTTCAAGACGCAATTAAGCATTTGCGCTCGCCTCTTCATTCTGAGGTTTAATTGACAACTAAAATAAGCCGGCATCCCCAACTCGGGCTCCTACACCTTCACACTCCCCGCAGACACTACCCGCAATAGCGATTATACCATCGAGATCGCATCGGACAGCGACCCTAGCAAAGTGAACTACACTCCCCAATTCGTAGTCGAGTCCTCCAACACCGTCGATTCCACGTCATCTCCCGCAGCTTCCCAAACCGCATCCGCCTCGGCTGCTTCCTCATCAGCTGCTTCAGCTGCTTCTTCAGCTACGTCATCAGCTGCATCAGGCAGCGCCAGCAAGTCTCCCCGCGCTGCTTCTGCTGCTTCTTCGGCTGCCAGCTCGAAGTCAGGAAGCGCGTCTGCCACCAGCTCAGGCTCGTCGGCACCTACTTCCACTGGTGGAAGCTCGTCGACTAGCAGTGGATCGGCAATTGCCCCATCGAGTGGTGCGAGCGCTGTGAGAGCGTTCAGCGTGCAGGGCGGTCTCCTCGCTATGCTGTTAGGTGCTATGGCAATGTGGTAGAGTTGAGAGGAGCGTGTTTCGATCTGCCGTGAGTTTTGCTATTGCATTTGGGGATGCAGGGACTTTGGATCGGCGAGGACGATAAAGAGTGTATGATGACGATGACTTTGGGGAAATGGAGGATGCGTGTTGTACGAGTATGGCATGCGTGTTGCATGATGCATGCAGCATTCGTCTCCGAATATGTTAATACTGTACATTAGCAAAAAGGCAGAAAAGCATGAAATGTTTATTCTGACACACAGAAGACTTTCTTGGATCCAGTACTTTGCTCTTGTTTGTATGCAAGTGCGGTATAGACATCGAACCATAATTGCCTCCCAAATGTCCTTCTCACATGCGTAATGGAGGTAAGGTCCCGAGCAGACTCCAGTAACGATCATCCCTAGTGTCGACTACGTGCAGCCCTCCACACCCACCGTATTTCCGATTCCAACGGTCCCCCTGGCAAATCCAGCACCCCCCACCCATCCACTCTCACGACTTTGCCCTCGACTCGGCCGCATACCTCCGCTCATTCAACATTGCCTCAGAAGCCGGCCTCTCTACCGTCGCGTTCGGTGTATGAGCCGGCTGAGCTGGAGCATCAGGTATCGGGACATCGGAGAAATCATCTTGGGCGATGGCGTTAATGGTGAAGGAATCTGCGGACGGGAAAGAGAGCATTAGCCTTTGCATCCTCAAATGCCTGAGCTGGATGGTAATTTCGGAGCGCGGATGGAGTTGTAGGAGCGGGACATTTAGGATAGGGGAGACGTACAAACACCAATGGTGAAGGCGCAGAGGCCGAGCCCGGTGAAGATGTTGCGGATGAGGTAGGGTTGGCGGGCGCGGATTAGGGCGGCGGTTTGGCGGTAGTGTTTGTCGTAGTAGGTGGAGCGGGGGAGTCTGTGTTGGCTTTAGAGAGGGGTGTTTGGGAAAGGGGGGAGCTTACAGGGGCATTGTGTCGACATGGGATGGTGATGTGAGAATGGAGGCTCTTGGTCGGATTTGATAGTATGGAGGGGCACTAGCTTTTATAGGTCTAGTGTCAGAACTCCCTATTGAGGGACCCCGGACTGCCATGTCCTCAGACGAAAAGATAGAATTGTTTTCCTGATACATAGGTTTCTGTCGAAGGCGGCACTACAATATACGACAAATATTTCTGCTTCGACACTTCAGCCCCTGGACTGTTACCAAGCTGGGTGCGCCATGCCATCTGCAACGGAAGTTTGAAACGAGCTGAGTCTAAGAGGTCAGGCTGGCTTGCGCCACTGCTTCTTTGATTTACCATCTTATTTGCCTATCGATGCATCTCAGCAGCTGAAGTACATGATGAATCAGAGGCCTAAGCGTGGCCTTGCGCCTTTCATCGTATTTAGGTGGCCGACACTGAATGACCTGTTCGTGGTCACTGGTGATAACGCTTTGGCACTATATATTGCAGGGATGTAAGACTCCCTCCAGCAATTTTGCAAAGTCTCATGCGGTTGCAAATACAGCCAGAAAGCGGAAATATATCCTCGCGTTATTACGCAAAGGCTTGCTCGTTGCTTGAGCTGCCAAAGCAGATACTTGGAGAAGGGCCATAATCTCCTGCAATGTACGATGCGCGAAGGATAGTTCCCAGGCATAGGATGAGAGGATAGCCATCTGGCTCACTCACTATCTCAGCTGCTTCTTTCTTGAGCAATTTCCCGCAAAAAGAGGCTTGACCTGGTTTCCCCTTTCTTACGCCAAGAGTTGCTTACTGCAGGAGAGTTCTGAGCGAATTGGATTCTTTTAAACCTGATTGAGATTTTCACCTGGCTTGGTTGCACCATGTTTACAAAGTCTAACTGTTTCAGCAGACGAACACGAGGATGGGAATTCTGCTATTTTTAACGCACATTGCCATGCTGCCCTCGGACTGGACCGTCCTATGTGCGGGGCTCTTCAGCTCTGGACACCAAGGTAAACATTGAATTAAAGTAATATCAGCCTTCTCTTCATCGTCTCTCCTTGCTTCACTGTATAGAAATGTAATAACGAGCGCCTTACTAGACCTTTTATATATTCATTTTGATATTTCATACTGGTTTCTCCTTTGCATCATATGTCTTTCGTTGCTCGACCCTCATTATTCTTTGATCCACCAACTCCAGAACTCAATTCTCCTTCATAACAAATACAGTACACACCGAAGCTATCTCGCCTGTCAAGTTTTCCCCCCTTAAAAAACAATCTCCAATTCATTGAGCGGGTACAGTCTACCATCCTATCGCCACGCTCACGGCATTTCGGCAATCTACCGCGGCCATTGTTCTCGGTGTAAAGGAATACCCCTACGGATTGATCGCAGATACTGGAATCCATTGCCTCAGACTCAGACATGCCTGCAATGACCCAATCAGAGATTCCACCGACTCGAAAACGTCACACCAAATCGAAGACAGGTTGCAAGACATGTAAGGGGAGGCACATTCGCTGCGACGAGCACTTCCCCCAATGGTATGCTACTGCATTGCCTGTTTCGCCACAGGCTTTGAAAATATCATGTAGCTGACCGCCTACTACAGCCAAAAATGTACCAAGCACAACGTTGAATGCGATTATAAGGATAGTCCGCCCCCTGATGATGTTCCTGCGGATCCAGTGCAACCGGATATCTTGTCCAGTCAAATGGACCAGGAAGTCGACCATTGGCGACGATCAGGCATTTTTCCATTTCCGGAGATGAAGCTGCAGTATACACACCATTTCAGCAGCATGTCACAAACCAATGTACGTCTGGTACATCATCTTGCAAGTATTTACCAAGACATGAGGCTCGCAAAACTCTTTAGATGCACTTTTTACGTGGAGGAAATTCCCAGGTACCAGCTCCGACCATGATTGGATCTTGTCGGCACTAATAAGCAATCTTCAGGCTTCTCGACGCTGCCTATGGGTACGACTTTGTCATGAGTGCGATTCTGTCCTTCTCTGCGACCCTCATCGCTCGGCTCACCAAGTCGGCGGAGACGAAGAATCTTGCATACCATCATTCTGGGATCGCTATTGCGGGCTTGCAGGAAGCCCTGGGTAATTTCTCCCAGAAGAATTCAGATGCTGTTTTCGCTGCATCTGTTTTGCTTGCTTGGCAAGCGTCTGACTGGTCAGCCCTTACCCCAGAAGCAGAGATGGCGTATACTTACTCTTATTCCAAGGGGAGACTGGACGTCTTTGATGCGAGGGATTGCTACGGTAAGAATTCTCTCTGCATCAACAAACGGTCATCTCACCCAATATAGATCATCAATTTGATGGCGCCGTGGACAGACCAATCCAGATTCTCAACTTTAATCTCAACTCATCAGGAATCCTTCTCGCCTAGCTTAGCAGGATATCTCGGCGAGGATCAACCAGGAACCCCAGCCGATTATGCACCACGGCAATTCCTAGATCGAGGACCCAGCGTCAATACTTGTGCACAGCGTTTACGAGAGATCTTGAAATTTGCTGAAGATCTCCAGGTCTCCCATATATCGATGCAGAGCGAGCAAATCTTCGCAGAGTTGCAGCCGTTCCGCCGTTGGCTCTTCTGGATGCCAGTCACTCTCGTCAAAGCACATGACATGCCAGATGCAGCCATGGTACTTTTTGCGTAGTCCCATACACTTCGCCTGCCAAAACAGTCCTCTATCCCTGATTTCAGCAGTGCGACGCTTTGCTCTCTGTATACTGGAGCCGTCGAACAGCTTGACTCGATGGTTTTCTATAGGTTGAATGCTACCGTGGGAAAAGAGTTGTCTTCCATTAAAGCTAAGCAATATCATGGGAATTCTCGTCGCACTGTGGTTCTTCAAGATCTTGCGGATGCAGTAAGTGGAGCTGGTCTAAGGTGAACCTGAGGACAGCCTGCAGAGATCTTCCATAGAAAGCCAGAACACCTACCTCCTAGGGAATTCGCCTCTCGCCACCCCAACGCCTCCCCATTCACAATCGATTGAATAATTAATATTGGGAGAGGTGATAGCACAGCGGGCTGAATGTTCTCTTGACTCAGATGAGTTATGTTGGCCTTTTCATCGAAGCAAGATGCCGTTCAAGCACTCGTACGACAAGTCAAAGAAGCGAGTGCAGAATATCAATTCATCTCGACTTTACGCGGATGTGCACCCTATCTCACTCAACCCAGAAGCTCCAACTTCCACGATCCAGCTTCCGGCGTAATTCCTGGCGGATGTATACAAAGCGGGAGAATCTGGTATGTGCTTCACAAAAGGACAACACTAGGCGATCCGCATAAGTGGTCTGGTCAACGCAATGCGGTTGGCGGGTTGCAGAACGCCACGATGAGCTTCTTGTCCTTGCAAGTATAATTCGGCTGGCAATGTCGATGGGTAAAATGTTAGATAATTGTCAGATGATCCCAGTAGCGCATGACGTGGCATACGAGAGAAGTCTTTGGGATAAAGCAAAAACCTTGATCAGAGCGGTGTCTGTAAAGACAACTAGACAGCTAGATGGCGACGGATTTTTTAGAAGTGAGACACTATGTCAGAGGCAGGGGCGTCTCCGTTGTGATTCAAATTTGGCTGAGAAGGCGGCCAGGTAGAGCGAACTAGTCGTCACCGACTATTCCGGTAACGACGAATGGGCGTCAGGACCCTGGCCCTGCTTTGGAGGGTCGGTCACAGGGCCATATCTTCCCTTGCTTATTGATAGAGTTGAAATGATACTAATGGGACGAGGGATGTTGGGTCCTTGGCTGGCGCGCTGAAGCGCTGACGCCAAGAACGCCAAGTGCAGGTGTAGCGAGAGGCGTTGAGCTCGAACGCTCTTTTCTTTACCTTCTTTTTGTTGGAATCTGGGATATTGGCATCATCGACGACTTTGTTCTAGTCTCTGGAGTATGATGATGGAGCTTGTTATGTACAAGTAGGAAGCCATTACTATTCTGAAAGGCTACTTTGTGGCTCTATTATGACATATTGGCGTGTTAAGCATGTACGCTCAGGCTATTCCCTTCTCCTTGACGGTCCACGTTATCTAGTACACCTCCGCATGCGTACAAGCCTTACCGTTGGCTTTGGCCAAGCAGTATACTCATTCCTTGATCCTACTTCCATTTGTGGGACGCTTGTATGGCCTCATTGACTTTGCCTATCTATTGGTCACACCTTTTACCAGACGAAAAGCCCTCAGACCGCCGGAGGGGAGGAAAGATCTCGACTGAACGTTCTAGATAATCTACTGGGTCAAGCAATACAAATTACAGGCGTACAAATAGCCAGCAAGATCTCTCACAGATTGTGATTCTGCTGTCTTCCATTCATCCCATACCAAAAGTCTCTCATAAGCAAATACACGCTCCATTACAATCAATCATGCATCTCTCAATCTTCCTCTCGTCCTCACTCCTCCTGCTCACTTCCGTTCCTACATTCGCAAACCCCATCGCCGACGGAGACGATCAATGAACCGGCGATGACGGTCATTCACCACGTTATGGCTGCCTCTCCAACCACGCCGCTACTACCATCGTGTCTAAGTTTGAGGGGCTTTTCGTCAAGCTCGACACTGATGTTGCCAAGAAGTACCTCGCAGATAATTTTCAGGAGATCTCGGACAGTATTAATTTCGCAACGCCAGGTGCATCAAGGACGGTGAGAAACACGCCTTACTTCCCCTTTTCCATTGTCGTCCTTTCTTTCCTTGTGATATCGCACCAATCGTTCTACCGGTTGTTGACTTCCTCCTCCAGCCTGGCGCAGTGACCGAACCTTCCAGGGCATCGTTCATCGAGGACAATCTTGCCCTCCAAGCGTCAGGCCCTCAGCCGGGTTTCACAACGCACAATATCTGGCACAACTGCGACACGATCACATTCCGTTGGCAGTTGAATGCGCAACCGATTCCCGTAATTGGCATTGATGTATTGGTCATCGAGCAGGGGACGCATTTGATCCAGACTGACTATTCGGAGTTCAACAACTTGATCCTTGTAACCAATTTTGGGTGCAAGTTGACGGGCTGTCCTAGTAATTAAGCTCCTCGAGAATAGATGCAAGGTACAGGGAGAGTGTATCAGTCAAGTCTTTCCAGACCGCGCAGAAGCTAGAGAAGCCTCGGAAAGCGTGCAGTGCCCTAAGCAGATGGAGTCTCATGTACCTCAGGCATACACTATCTTTGTATGAACTTGAAGGAGAGGGCGATGTTCCAAGCGTACCGATTTTAGTGACTTAGCAAGCGCAATTTCTCATCCTTAGTTTTCTAACTCCAGCACTCATGGAATGTCAATCATCTGCAACCGGTAGAGTTCTGTGTAGTCTTACCCTTCGAATAAAAGGCAAACCCATTGAGGAATGGCTAGCAGTACATAGCTTCACAGGGACACTATCGATACATACCGGCAGGACGAAAAACAATGTTACATAAAAGCTCAAAAGTTGTATAGCTGTTAGGTTACGATGATATACAAGATATGAAGACATGAGCCGCGGAAAGGCTGGGAAAGAATAAAAAATTCAAAAACATACAACAACTGGTGTTCGCTGGTCGTCACCGACCCAACTACTCTCCAGTCGATCTGCGGCTTATAGAGGGAAGATCGGACGGGTTTCCTAGTTCTCCGCAGTCTGTGGTCGTATGTGTCACATCACGACTAAAAATAATATATATTCAAAAAAACAAAGACTTTGGCAAATATTTTAATCTCTAAGTGAAAGCAGCTGAGGCGCACCCTCGGAACCTCGGAAGGTGAAACAGGCGAATACTAATGCCTAAGATGGCTAGTCGCTTTACTTGCTAGCCGGTATTTATTACGGAGTCCAAACGGTAGCACGCGCGAGGTTGAGCTTTGTTCGAACACTTCAACACCTACCTTCAACTATCAGTCCTCTTCGGCTCCGCTCCGCAACCACACTCGGACATCCCGATACACAGATTACACATTCTCACTTCTCCCCAGTCCGCAAGAATCCCCTCTTAGCAACCCCAATGCAGCATTAGCTAAAGCTCATTCCACTCTTCGTGAGGGGCCGTCTCATCGTAGTCTGTCCACCCAATACACCTTACCGCACGCGAGAAACTCCCCCCTCTCTTCATCATGGCACCCTCACTCTCAGACCAACTGGATCAGCTAGCCCAAGCAAGGCAACTTGTCCTCGCAGATGCTGCCCTCTACCCTCAGATCGTTCAAGGAATCCTGCCCATCGTGGGAGCGAACGCTGTGCTGGAGCTACGAAGATGGGGTGCCGAGTTCCTGGCAGAGGCGTTTGCCAGCCCGGCGTTGGCTTCGAGTCAGAAAGAGGCTATGGGTATACGGGCGCTTCAGACCTTGAAGGAGCTGCTGGATATTCCTAGGGAGGATACCGAGGTGCTCAAGAGTGTGGTGCAGGCTTCAGCTAGTATTTATGGATTGGTGTTCAGGTATATGTACGTGCTACCCCGGGTCCCACGTAGATAAGCGGGCTACGCCTGCGTCGTAGAAGCTCTGGTCTGATATGGGAAGAGATGGTGTCTCATATTATGTTTTCACAGCATTGCCAACCCAGGAGACGTACAGACATGGAATAACATGGCTGCTATCAAATTGAATATACTCAAAAGATGGGACACTGCTGCTACGGGGGTCCGTATATGCTGCGTCAAATTTGTGCAAAAGGTCGTGCAAGTGCAGACACCAGGAGCAATTGCTGATCCAAGGGTATGTCGTCCGTCCATACACCTCCGTTCTGCCGCTGATTCCCAATGACAGCGACCTGACCAGAACGAGATCTCTATTTCTCTGGTCCCTAGTGACCATCCACTAATTCCCCCACCAAGATTGGAAGCCGAAGCATCAGGACTACTTGATAGGCTTCTCAATGTCTTCCATGAAGATGTCAGGTATGTACGAGCACAATGTAGACCCCTCCCATAGTCTGATCATCTCCCTGTAGTGACGCAACCCTCGTCAATGCCACCTTGAACTGCATGGGTGTATTGCTTCGAACCCGTCAATCAATTGCCAATAAGATCATCTCCACTGTACTGAATTTCAACCCTCTCAAGCAAGCAAATTCGCCCATGACCCCAAAAGCCAAGGTGCAGATCAAGTCAATGGAGAGGACAACAAGAGCGTTGCTGTTGAATGTGTATCGAAGGTATGCACGCGTTGAGGGAGAAGCACAGTATCCCAGCTGCTGACAAGTAGACCAGAAATGAAAACGGGCCTTTGTCAACCCGGATAAAAGCTTATGTTGATCGCATGGTACAAAGCCGGGCAGAAATCTTCGACGAAGCAGGTTCTCGAAAACGGGGCCTACCAAGTGAGCCTACCGACGGCCTGGACAATGCCAAACGGAGAAGACTCGGGGCCGATGTACCTGGCGCAGGTATCAAACCTCTGCCGTCTGGTCCCAACAGCTTTGCCCAGCTATACACCTTGACAAACGACTCGACGCTCGCTTCATTCGATGTCATGCAATTACCTCAGGAGCTGGTCACAACGATCACCCAAGGACTGCTTATGCACATTGATTTTCAACCTCTTGACAGAGCTATTAATAGCGTTCGTTCACGGCTCCTCGCGCTGGACAAAGCGGCATCAGGAATACCACTGCCTGGTGGCCTGGGAGACGACGATGAAGACTATGAGCCAGATTTTGAACCAAGCGAGGACCGAGAACAGATACTCAACAGAGCAGACGCCCTTCCCCTTGAAGACTCCCTACAAGCACAACACGAACTGGCACTCGGCCCCTTCGAATTGCCCCAACCACCACCTCTTTCACTGCAAGAGACGGAAGCGATAGGGAAAGGAACAATCAAACGGGTTTTCAGCATGATGAACGTTCTTGAAGAACCCGCAGCGAACAGAAAACAAAAATCAGGCTTGAACAGATTAGCAGGAAGCAACTACGACAGAGAAGCATGGGTCACAGTGATCACAAGGCTGGCCACCCGCGCTTCAGCGGGTCTTTACGATGAAGATAATTATGAGCAAGAAACGGATTCGAAAGCGATTGTGAAAACACAGAATGTCACTTTGGGCGACGGAATAAGGGAAACACTCTGGAAATTCATTATCGAGGATTTCCGAGCAAGGATACCGATTGCCATTGCGTGGCTGAACGAGGAGTGGTTCAATGATCGGATGCAATTACAAGCTGCGGAATCCCAGAAGAAGGAGAATGGGGGAATGGCCCAGCCGAAGCAACATTACGAGAAGTGGGTCTTGAAAGTGCTTGATGGAATAGTGCCCTACCTCGACGCGAAAGACAAATTGCTCCTGCGGTTCCTCTCCGAGATACCAGTGGTGAGCGAGGCGGTGTTGAAGAGGGTCAAGGGACTCGCAAGGGATCCGGAGAGAGTTGATCTGGCCATCAAAGCTGTCTAGTAAGTATTCCCCTTCTCAGACGGCGTTTTTCAGACAAAAACTAACATCTCCCGCAGCTACCTCGTCATCACTAAACCTCCCGCCCGCGAAATCTGCATCGACGCCCTTGAAGATCTTTACCATAACTGTACGCCGCTTCCCCTCCCCTCCTCGCTCTTCCCAATCCCCATTCCCCCTCCTCACTACCTCCTTCCCCCTCTTTTCACTGACTTAACACCCACAGACGACGACGCCCGCGCCCCCACAGCCAAATTCCTCCAAAAATGGCGTCCCTCGGCCCTCCCTCCCCCACCCACAACCGCTTCCACAAAACCCAATCCCCCTGTTGAACCTGTGCCCGTATCGAACGGCATGCACCAACCCTCGAATCCATCAGAAAGCGCGGAGACGGATGGAGGGGGGAAGGTGTTGAAGAGTCCCAGGGGGGCTATGCCTGTTGCTGCTGCTGGATGAGGGTGTGGAGAAAGGGGTTTCAAGCTGAGGTTTGGGGTGAGATGGATGTAGAGGAGATTTGTACATTGTGTATTCGATTCTTGAGCTGTCGTTTATGGGAGAGGAGGATGATGAGGGGAGAGGGATGGTCGGGGTCGTAGGAATGGGGAGAATAGAGGGATGATCAATTTATCCGGGTGAGCTCTTTTGAGACCTTCTAGATATCTCGAACGCCGTTGCTGAAGTGTGCAGCATAGCTCTGAGGTATCATATGGCTAGCGCCGCTTGCGATCCAAGCTATCCAAGCCCATGGGTCTGCGTCGAGAACAGCGCGAGATAATATGAATTCTACTGGCCCACTCCCGTTAGATCTTTCTCTTTTTTATATTGGTTTCAAGGGGTATCGCAACATCATCCTCCCCCTTGAAACACCTCCCACATAGTCGTCCCCATCAACATGAAACGATCCACCGGTACGCCCCTCCACGTCCTTCCCACCGGTCCACACCCACCAGACCTTTCTTTTCTCTTTTCCCGGGTGTCACAAGACCATCCCGGTCCTCAATCCGGGACCCACGTAGTCGTCCCCATCAGCATGAAACTCTCCACCGGCACCCCCCTCCATGTCCTATTATCCTGCTCATAAAAAGCCGGTTCGAAACTCACCTCGGCGTAGCCACGAATCAGCGCTCGCCAGTAGCACGCCTCGGCCCCAGGCACCATGTACCGATCCCGGAGCTCTCGCGCGCTGTTGTCCGCGATGCGCTTCGCCTTGTCGGGATGTTCCAGCAAATCATGCATGATGCTCGCGAGGTCGGACCAGTCATCCTCGGCTTGGACGTAGTTCTGGTCCGGCCCGCTGGCGACGAGGGCGTCGCTGTAGATCTCCAGCCACTCGAGGTGGTGCGTGATGAAAACGGAGCGGCAGTTGTGCATGTACTTGCCCTGGCCGCTCCAGCTGAGGCCGCTCATGTGCGCCACGAACGCATAGCGGCAGTGCTCGGGGATCGTCAGGCGGTGCCTCGCTAGATCTTCCTTGTCGGCCCAGACGAGCGGGTGGACGTCCGCCCAGGGCTTGTCGTTCGTCGCCTCCAGGAAGGCCTCGCGTCTGGGGTTCATCGGCGCGCCCCGCCAGAGCAGCTTCCGCGTCTTCTCCTCAAAGGGCAGCTGGTCTTCCACCTCGGCGATGCCGCGGCGGATTTCGCTGTACGCCCCGGCTTTGGTCTCCGGCCAAGAGTAGTAGCCGAATTCGGGCATTAGCCACACGTCGTCGAAGTCGGGCTGGAATTTCTTGGTGTTACCCCACACAGGCCCGTCGAATGGACCTGGGTCTTGCTCCGAAATGACGAACTCGACGTTGGGGAGGGAGGCGCGGTCGGGGTAGGCGGTCAAGGCGCGGTGGAGGGCGAGCAGCGTGGCTCGGGTTCGAGTGCCGAGGTCATTTTTTTCGGGAAGGACGTAGAGCGAGCCGGTGTGAATCATTGCTCTCAATAGGTTGCGTTGGTTCTCAAGGCCGCGGGTGCCAAGGGACGCGCGCGTGATTGGGTGGGGCTCGTAGAGGTGGATCGAGTGGTTAATTTGGGTATAGAGCTTGGGGAAAAAGGCGGTGCATTGGGCTTCGGAGAGGCCATAGTCGTGGCCGTGTTTGTGGAGGGAGAAGCCGTGGATATTGGTCCCCGTTGGGAAAAAAGGCAGACGGTGGTGTTGCGAGGGCGTGAGGTAGCTGGCTGAGATTAGGAGGAGGAGGAGGATAAGAATGATCCTGGCGGTGGTGGAGCGTAGTCCTACTGAGAGGCGTGTCATCATTGTACTTGTCGTGAAGGGAGCCATGGATTGTTGAGGAGGATAGAAGTTGGGGTTTCATCTTTGGAAGCCGGAGTCGTATCGAGTGCAGGTGTTGCGGCGAAGTACCTGATATATCACTACAAGTTCCCCAATGTCCGCTGCTTACCGAAAGAATATCCCACACGTTGTTACAATATTCACAAAGCCTCCATGGTCCTCAATCATATCCGTAAAAGGTGCATTCTGATGCTCTGAAAATCTTGATCAAATTATGTCAAAAAACCGAGGGAGACGTCTCATCGAGCATTTGTGGCTGAGCCACCTCTAGCTCCACCATCACTCATAGACTATCTTTATTGGTGACCACGTTACCTTCTCGCAAGGCAGTAGATGGTATAAAACCCGACATTAAAAGGCCAGAAGCAGCATACTTTGAATGAATGTGCGCAGTGTGATACGAGAGTGGAAAAGGGTCTTGAAGACAGGATTGTAGGCGCTTTAAAATGACCTACATGTCCATTTGCTCTCGCTAGCGACAGCAAAGAGAGTACGAGAACAATCGTTCGCACTATAACTTGAGCAAGTGCCTTTGTTTGATAACGGGGTTTCGTGGATCCCCAAGGCCCCTAAACGGAGAGCTTTGCTTACTGTATGTGTCGCAAGCTTCCCTGATGGAGGTTCTCAAAGCTTTGGTTAGTGAACCTCTTGGTCAGACAATCATGCTCCACGCCATTGTCTTCTTCCACTTCGGCCACGAGCGGACATACTGCGAAGTACTCGCCTAGCAATGCCTTGCGGGTCTTTGTTTGGTCCCACTGCACTCAAAGGTTAAGTGATCCATGGAAAGCAAGTGCTTGTTCAAAAGAGCCCTCAGCAATAGGGGAGAACCTCGAATGATCACTCACGAGATTATGGAATTTTGGTAGATGCTATAAGCGCTTACATGGCCCCGTAGCGGCTCGCCCGCTTTTGGAACTAGGTAATCGGAAATCCTCCCAATCCAATCCACCCGGCCCTCTCAACCCGCTCAACCACCCACCGATCCAACGACCTGAGACTCCCCCCTTGGGGCTTCCACCCCTTTCGCGCTGCAAAGGACGCCGCTCATTCTCGATATTGGTACCTGATGGGAAGGTCGTTTGTTAAAAGCGCATGTGGGGAAAGAGGATGGAGGCGATACAACCGGGATCCCGGAGGCGGAGGCCGCGATGGGGGGGGAGATCTGATCGTGCGACGCTGAGGAGGTGAGGAGTGTTTTCTCTAAAGTTGGGAGGAGTGGGATGGGGAGGGCTGCATTGAGGGGTCCTAGCTGTTTGCGCGTTGGTCTTGATACATCTTGGCTGGATTCTGGAGCCGTGGGGAGCGTGGGGGGTTGGTGATGGGGATGGGGATAGGGAAATGCTCCTTTTTTATCTTCTCTGGGAGTGTATTTGAGGGTTTTGATTGGGTCTTGGGAGAGTTTGAGCGTGACGCTGTTTCTTTCAGGGGAAGGCATCCCGGATCTTTGAATGTCGATTGGATTCCCGCTCATGCCAATGATTGGATTTCCAACCCCGGTTGGATACCCTTTCGTGCCCAGTGGTTGCATGGACAAGTGGTCCTTCCGACAAGCGAGGGAAATTCACCCGCTTTCTATAGGTATCGACAACGACGGATGGGCGGGAGCCATTCATGTTTGTTGTGCTGCATTGCTAAAGCCAAAGCTGTGATAATCATATACACATTCCCACAACCTCACCCCCTTCCCTTCACTTTTCCCCAGCCACAAACTCGAGCACAGAAACCCAATGCCAAAAAAAAGCAAACGCCCTCCCATGCCAACCCCCCTCCCCAACACCCCCTCGTACATCTAATAAGTCCGCTTGAACGGCGGTACGGCCTTACACTCATTCTCATCCAAAGTATGCCCAACAACGGGCCTATACCCCAACTCAACCCCACCATGCGGCTCCTTCTGAAAACTAAGGCTATGCTTCATCCACTCCTTATCATTCCTCTCCGGGAAATCCTCTCGCGCGTGCGCCCCCCGACTCTCCGTCCGATTCGCCGCGCTATCCGCAGTCTGCACAGCGCAGGTGAGCAGATTCCGCAGCTCGAGCGACTCGACGAGGTCGGAGTTCCAGATCATGCTGCGGTCCTGGGTGCCGAGCTCCGAGTAGGATTGGTCGACGGCTTTGATGCGGCGGGAGCCTTCGTCGAGGGATTCCTGCGTGCGGAAGACGGAGACGTCGGTTTGCATTACTTTTTGCATTGCGGAGCGGATTTCGTGGGTGGATTTGGGGCCCGAGGCTGTGCGGACTTTGTCGAGGGTGGCGATGGTGTCGGCGCCGGCGTCGGCGGAGATATCTTTGTGGGCTTGGCCCGGGGTGAAGTTGTCGCGGATGGTGTGGGAGACTGCGCGGCCGAAGACGATGAGGTCGAGGAGGGAGTTTGCGCCGAGGCGGTTTGCGCCGTGCACGGAGACGCAGGCGGCTTCTCCGCAGGCGAAGAGGCCGGGGACGACTTGGTCTTTGCCCTCGGAGTCGACGGTGATTACTTCGCCGGTGTATTTGGTGGGGATGCCACCCATGTTGTAGTGGACGGTGGGGAGGACGGGGATTGGCTGCTTTCTGACGTCGACGCCAGAGAAGATGGAGGCGGTCTCGGAGATTCCTGGGAGGCGGTCATGTAATACCTCTGGGGGTAGGTGGGAGAGTTGCAGGTAGATGTGGTCTTTATCGGGACCAACACCCCGGCCTTCACGGATTTCCATTGTCATTGAGCGGGAGACTACGTCACGTGATGCAAGATCCTTGGCTGTGGGGGCGTAGCGTTCCATGAAGCGTTCGCCTTCACTGTTAAGGAGGTAACCACCTTCGCCGCGGGAACCTTCGGTGATTAGGCAGCCAGCGCCGTAGATACCGGTCGGGTGGAATTGCACGAATTCGAGGTCCTGGTTGGGGAGACCGGCGCGGGCAACCATAGCCATGCCGTCGCCTGTGCAGGTGTGGGCTGAGGTGCAACTGAAGTAGGCACGGCCGTAACCTCCAGTTGCGAGGACGGTGTTGTGGGAGCGGAAACGGTGGAGGGTGCCATCTTCTTGGTTGTAAGCAATTACGCCTTTGCATTCGCCATCTTCCATTATCAGGTCAAGGGCGAAGTATTCGATAAAATAGTTGGTGTTGTGTCGGAGGGACTGGCCGTATAGTGTGTGCAGTAAAGCGTGACCGGTTCGGTCGGCTGCTGCGCAGCATCGATAGGCCTGGCCTCCTTTTCCAAAATCCTGGGATTGTCCACCGAATGCTCTTTGGTATCTACCCCTGTTTAGCTATGATCTTTGCCAGCCTGTTGAATAGCAGCTTACATTTTCCCATCATCAGTTCTCGAGAACGGGCAGCCGTAATTCTCCAACTCGATTACACTTTGTGGTGCTTCTCGTGTCATATAATGAATCGCATCTTGATCTCCCAGCCAGTCAGATCCCTTGACCGTATCATACATGTGCCAGCGCCAATCGTCCTTGTGCATGCTGGGGACACAGGCTATCAGCAACCGGCTCCCGTGCGATTCCCAATACCACAGGATTTGCTTACTTTCCCAAAGCAGCATTGACACCTCCCTGCGCGGCTACCGTATGACTTCTAGTGGGGAAAAGTTTTGAGATACAAGCGGTATTGAAGCCAGCTTCCGCCAACCCGAAGGCCGCTCTTAGGCCAGATCCACCAGCGCCAACGACGAGTGCATCATATTCGTGATCCTAACTCACATGAGAAGGGTTCTCATCTCATTGGAAAAGAAGCGTACAATGACAGGGTATTTGTTGTCGATAAAGGGAGAGGCCTCCTTGGCGCGCAATGGCTGGTTTGCTATTATTCGAGCTAGCTTCTGTCAATTGCAATACCCGACGTGGGCATCAGTCCATACGTACCATGCGGTCTCGAAGTGGAGAATAATCGGCTACACCTCGTGGCTCTGGAAAACTGCGATCCATGAGTATTACCCTCACAACACACATCAGTGGCGAGGACAAACCTGCGCGGCAGAGGCAAGGCCCCGTATGCCCAGAGGCGCCATAATGGAAGAAATACTGCAGGATGCAAGATGCAAGATGCAGTGAGTGAAACTGTCTGGAGACTAAAGAGACAATTGTACAGAGGGATGGCGTACGGAGTAGAAAATAGTAGAATGTGGGTGGATTGAGGCGGAATTTACGATCTGGGGTCGGGATCGAGTCGGTATCAAATTTCACGCTAGAGGTGATCAGACGGGCCGAGGCATTCGGCTCTCCACCAATCATAGCCCCCCTTTATCAATCCAACTTCCGAGGCCCTAACATCTCTTTCGTGACTCCGATGCACTTTTACAGCTCCACGATCTCCCTGCAAGTATCTCTGCACGTATGTATGGGATTAAACCCATCCTTGGAATAATGGAGTCCTGAAGCACCGCGTCTCATGCCCCTCAATCGGCATTTTGTGTATCGAACTTTTCCGAGCTGACGGCCAGCGATAGGGACTGGGACTCACGACTACTGTCCAAGATCACGCAGATTTTTTCCCCCCATCCCTTCAGACTACCTCTGATGCATGCCCGCTACCTGTTCACTGCCGTAACTGCTGACGTTCTTTTTCAAACTTGGAGACTCGCAGAAGCTCATGTCAAATGAATTGGCAAGCACATCCTGAGAGCAAGATGCAACTTCTTCGTTGGGAATGCACTCCAGAAGAGAGCTTCTCCTTCGCCATGTCTCCCAACTCCAATAATCATCCTTGCCATCTTTTCAAACCACTTCAATACATTCTTTCATTGCTTTTTACTACGTATTCTTTCAATCTGTCCTTGGTTTTCTGTCTTTGTGCGGAGATTTTTCCCCGCCTTCACTCAACTTGTATTAGACAAGGATGTCGACCCCAACCGGACCGAATGGGGATAAGTCGTTCTCGACAGTCAAAAAGTTGGGCAAAGTTATCCAAGATGCAGCAAAACGATTGTCTATACTCGGAACTCCTTCTGACGAGAACGTGTCTGCCAAGCAAAGCGTCTATTACGAGGTGGCCAGTTTTAGCAGAATGGTTGAGATGTACGTGCAAGAAGTCCAATTAAATAGCAATCCGGCAGCAACCAGACCCTTGCCGAACGAAGCATTGGGGAATACGTCCAAGCTATCGCAAAGTAACCCGGTTCCAAATCTACACATTGCAAGCGTATCCAATCTGCAGCCCGCCGCTCCTTCAGTGATGGAGGAATCGAGCAAGTCGAATCTGAATACGCTCAACAGCAGTGATTCTGATTTGCATAAATCAGCTCTCTCGATGCTGGAACGTTTCTTCAACTCAACGCTCTCTTCGACCGATCAGAGCATTACTGAATTGCAGGGTGAAGCCGCTTTGCTTTTGGATCAATACGAAGAGTATAAACTCGATACATGCGGGAAGAAGTCTGGTATTACTGACAATTCAGCTCCTACGTACTCTGAGAAGCTGATTCCCAAATCTTACACCGTGATCGTACCCAATCTTCCCACTTTGTACTTCCACACCAAGAGAAGACAGCAAACGATTGATAGTATTGCCCTAAAAATCAACTCTTCCATCCCAGAATTCGAGGTTGTGTCCGTTAATCGCCTCGAGCCTGAGTATGCAAGAGTAAAGTGGCTCTGCATGCTACTCGTCAAATTTTCTCGGCCAGAGCACGCCAACGCTGCTATCAGAGACGATCTCATGATAGGGAAAAGGTCTTTTGCGTGCGAGTATTTCGAGGACAAATACCGGCTTCAGCACTGTCTTCGCTGCCGACAGTATGGACATTTGGTGGACCAATGCCAATCCGACAAAGATACTTGTCCCAAATGTGCAGGCGAGCACAAACATATGTACTGTCAGTCGAAAATCACCAAGTGTGCCGCTTGCCGTCAAAGCCATTTTGTCTGGGACAATGGGTGCGAAGTACGGCAAAGGGCCATTGCTCGTGTAAACAAACTCAGGGAAGATCGACCTATATATCATCCCGACAGTGTCACGACGCCCCCGATCCAAGAGAAGCGCATCAGCAAATCTACTAGCGGCGAAACTCTTCCTGGTGGTCACCAAGACTCAACCGCCAAGCTCAACGAATCTGACAGTAAGGCTGGGCCGGAATCGCAAGAATGTCAGGGTGAAGGAACACCATCAGCTCCCAGCGCAGCAGAGGCGTCTATACCAGAAAAAGGCGCCTCAAAGGGCAATATTCGAGATTTGCGACAGGACCATAAGAAACCTAATCAGACCGAAAGGAACAAAGCACAGCATGAGTCCATAGAAAACGCAAGCCGTACGTCCGCGGAGCGAGGGTCAGCACCCGTAATATATGGACGCACTTCCACGCCTGTGTACACAACCAAACCAGGACCAACGCAAAGGCCAGCTTCAGCGTACGGTCGTCTCCCACCAACCAACCACTGTAGTGATGATGAAGACGAACCAACGCCAGAGGCAAGGCCGAAGGCAAAGTACAAGCGCTACTCACCACGCAGAAATGCGTCCGTTGACCCCCTTCCCTCGGCATCGAAGTCCTCTTCGCCATGTAGCTCTGACAAGGACTCCACGGATGATACGACGCCACCTTCAAGGACAGCATCAAGACGGAGGAGGATTTCGCCAGGCAAGACGATTCCCCTTGACCAGGCATCCTGGCCGTCAGGAGCTTTACTTGAAAACAGAACCATGGGCCAGTCACCATTACAGCAAGGAAGGCCACAGTCCAGACCCTCCCAATCCCGTTCAAACCTAAGCATAGAACCAGATTGGGAGGAAGCTAAAAACCCCAATGACCCCTTCTCCCAACCTCCTGGTCTGCCAGAAGCTCCGGCAAAAGATGTAGAGTCCTGGTTGATGGACCAAATGACGCTGCCGCACCAAGAGCCAACGTCCAAACAGGGTTTGACTTCATATACACAATCAAGTTGGAGAGCTATCACGGGCCCGGAAGACCGCCTTCCTCATCCTCCAGGATTTCCCATCCGATCCGCCGCGAAATACGATGGCATCTTTGAGCCACCGCCGCAGACAAGGTCAATCTCGTCGCCAACCCCAGCGCTGTCTTCACACTTAAGGGCAAACCCCAATCCAAGTCCTCGGAACCCAAACTTTTCCAGTACAAGTCCTTCGAACACTAGATCAGCAACCCAACAGACACGTTCAATCTCATTACCAACCCCAGTCGGACCCCCAATTCCAAGCCAAAGCTCCAACACCGGTCCCCGAAACCCAGCTCCCACCACCGCGCTCGTCCTCTACACCGCCCCCGCTGGACTTCCCTCTCCCGCACCTCCACTAGCTGCCACCCCCTCCAACATTGGCCTCTGGAACCTCCTCTCCTTGAATCCCCCCCCACCAACCCCCTCCGCCCTAACACCTCACCCCTCGCATCCCGATCCCACACGTCCAATCCGTCAGCCTCAGAACCCACCTCTAAACAGCACCTGGGGACGCTCGGACCGCCTGAGCCAGGCCTGGGGCCACGCTTCTTCGGTTGAATATCCGGCCGTTTCTCAGGCGAGGTGGGGGCGTGGTAGCGCCGAGGAGGTTGGTTTGAGAGCCATAGAGAGGTGGAGCAGGGTTGATGAGGAGGAGGTTGCGTTTTTTGATGAGTGATTGAGGGGTAGGGGGGTAGATATTCGTGTGGATGACGGGGGAGGATGTACGGGTTGAGGTTGGGGGAGGGTCTTGGGTCTTTTGTAGATGAATTGATGGTTAGGGTTCTTTTTGAGTAAGTAGTCTTCATGTTGGGGAATAGATGAGGGGGGTTTAGATATGGACGATTGTGCATCTCACAGACGCACTGAGCTGGCGAGTCATTATAAAAAGCTATCAGCAGTTCTATCTCATCCTGTGATTGGAGTTGCGCCGAATGCTGCATGCATGGATGGTAGTGTACACTCTACCCCCTCAACGTCCTCCCCCCCAGCTCCCCCCCCAATTCCCTATTGATCCCTCCTCCATCCCAGTTCCCTTCGCCCCCTTCTTCCCACCCACATCCTCCTAATTATACTGCGCATAAACCGCGGTGCTATTAAACTTCAACCCCCCCTTAATAACCTTATCCACCGCCTGCAAAAAGTCCTTCTCAGTCGCCACCTTCCTCCGCGCACGGATAGCAAACATGCCCGCCTCAGTAGCCACGGACCTGAGCTCCGCGCCCGTGCTGTTGGGGCACAGCCGGCTGATCAGCTCCCAGCGGATATCGCGCTCGACGCTCATGGACTTGGCGTGGATGCGCAGGATGTTGGCGCGGCCGTCCAGGTCCGGGAGGGAGAACTCGATCTTGCGGTCGATGCGGCCGGGGCGCATCAGCGCCGGGTCCAAAGTGCTGGGCCGGTTGGTGGCGAACATAACTTTGATGTTGCCGCGGCTGTCGAAGCCGTCCAGCTGCGTGATCAGCTCCAGCATCGTCCGCTGCACCTCGTTGTCCCCGCCCGCGCCGTCGTCGAAGCGTGCGCCCCCAATTGCGTCGATTTCGTCGAAGAAGATTATGCACGCTTTTTTCGTGCGGGCCATTTCGAAGAGCTCGCGCACCATCCGCGCGCCCTCGCCGACGTATTTTTGGACTAGTTCCGAGCCGATCACGCGGATGAAGGTTGCGTCTGTGCGGTTGGCGACGGCGCGCGCGCAGAGGGTTTTGCCGGTGCCTGGGGGGCCGTAGAGGAGAGCGCCTTTGGGGGGGTCGATGCCGAGGGAGACGAAGCGCTCGGGGGAGATGAGCGGCATTTCGACCACCTCGCGGATTTTCTCGATTTGGTCTTTGCAGCCGCCGACGTCGCCGTAGGTGACATCGGGTTTGTCTTCGACGGTCATCATGGTGACCGAGGGGTCAATTTTGGGGGGGAGGGGGAGCAGGATTTCATATTTGTTCCTGTCGACGCCGACACGCATGCCTTCTTCGATGTCGGTGGGGGAGATGCGCTCGCCAAGTTTGACGACGAATTTGGCGATTTGTTTCACGTTGATTACATATTTGGATTTCTCCGAGTCCTTTTCGGAGGAGCCATCCTGGATTATCTTCGTGCAGCGGGCTACTTGGAGGGGGTGGTCTTCAGACATTCGTTGCCGGTCGGCTGCTATGTCCCAGAGGTGGGGAGGGGCGAGACCGGTATCTGATTCCTGTATGGAGTTAGTTTAACTGGTGGGAGCTGTCGTGGGAGATAAGTAATACCTTGACGCCTGTGCGGAGGTGTTAGCTACGAGTTACGTTCCAGGAGAGAAACAGGGATGAAGACGCACCTATCTTCTCGTTTACACTCGTCTGCTTCTCTTTGATCTGTTTTTCTAATCGCTTCAGACCTGCAGCGTATGGAGCAGCGCCATATGTCTTGAGGACTTGTATGTCTCTGATGATGATTGCGTCAGCAGATAGCCATAATTGTATGTTTGGGTGACACACTCATCGGTCAAGGGTGTGATCTTCTTCTCGGGCTCTTCATCATCTACAAACTCCTTCTTGTACTTCTCCCAATTCTGCCCAGTTGCACTAGGCATGTTGGGAGGCAAGATGCTACGGTTGCACCTCCGGGGTACGCAATAGTATGGACGGCGGGGGATATCTTTCGGAAGGGTGGGAAGTATGAGGGTGGAAGAAGGCTTGTTGTTTGCGACTGGTACGGGATGCTCGGGGTATTTCGAGGCGGTAGATGATTAGTGATGTGACGATGAAGATGAAGAGGCAGAAAAAGAGGAATATGGAGATGAAGACAGCATATTTGAGCTCGTTCTAACAGAAGCTCCCGGCTTTACATCGGAGCTAGCCGCGCGCGATGTAGAAATTCCACGCGACTGATTCTCGATTTTGATAGAAGTATTCGCTTCAGCAATCCTTTGCTTGAAAACATTCAGTCGATTTGTGACTGATATTCTCTCTGGGAACTACTTGTTACTTGCTCTCGGAATCTACTGAGAATCACACCTGCCCATCATGTCTGCTGCCACAGCACCCATGCAGTCGAATGCCGGCAATAATGCCTTCAAGGTACCTATATATAGTCGTTCACTGTTGATCGAGGCTGCTAACGATGACACATAGGACAAGGAGAAGCCCATGGCTGTACGGAATGCCAATATCATGGCAGCTCGAGGTACCTTCGAGAAATCTATGCCTCCCTACTGGGAAAAGTCCATGCTAATATCTTGTAGCTGTGGCTGACGCAATACGCACTGTGAGCCGAAGCTCTGGGAGACATGCTAGAGAAGATGACTGATAGGAACTAAACAGTCTCTGGGTCCAAGAGGAATGGATAAGATGGTATGAGAGCATTTCCGTCTTGTGTTGCAGGCTTCTGATGGACAATCAGATACAAACAGGAAAGGGAGAGACGATAATCGTGGGACACCAGCTTTGACCAAATACAGAGTCTTGGCTAATACATAACAGACAAACGATGGCAATACCATGTTGAAGAGCATGGCTGTCATGCATCCCGCTGCCAAAATGCTTGTGGATCTCAGCGCAGCACAGGATGTGGAGGCAGGAGACGGTACAACATCAGTCGTGGTCATCGCTGGCAGTCTACTCGGAGCCGCAGACAGGTTACTAGCCAAAGGTGTGCTGCCAGTGGCTAAGCACTCGAAGACTTCACTGACCTCTATTAGGGATACATCCTACAGTCATCTCGGAATCCTTCCAACGAGCAGCAGCCGCAGCAGTGGAAGTGCTAGTCGACATGTCACATCCCATTTCTCTCTCAGATCGAGCCACCCTACTACAAGCAGCCTCCACCTCTCTCTCCTCCAAGATCGTTTCCCAACATTCAAACCTACTAGGTCCCATCGCAGTCGACGCCGTACTGAAAACCATAGACCAAAAGATAGCAGACAACGTGGATCTAAAGAATGTTCGTATCGTCAAAAAAGTCGGCGGCACGATCGAAGATTGCGAAATGATAGACGGCCTCATCCTGAACCAACAAGTGATCAAGAGCGCCAATGGGCCCACTCGAATGGAAAAGGCTCGCATAGGCCTGATACAGTTTCAACTCAGCCCCCCCAAACCAGACATGGAGAACCAGATCGTCGTAAACGACTACAGACAAATGGACAAAATCCTTAAAGAAGAACGGACCTACCTTCTCAACTTGGTCAAGAAGATCAAAAAAGCAAAATGCAACGTCCTCCTCATACAAAAATCCATCCTGAGAGACGCAGTCAACGACCTCTCCCTCCATTTCCTCCAAAAGCTCAACATCCTAGCTATCAAAGACATTGAACGCGACGAAGTCGAGTTCATCTGCAAAGTCAGCCCCCTCTCCACCTCTCTTCCCCCAATTCTACCACCTCATACCTGCCCCATTGCATCCCAATCTCTCAGCTAAGACCCCATAGTCCCTCAACTGCAAACCAATAGCCGATCCAGAACTCTTCACGGAAGATCGCCTCGGTTCCGCCGATCTGATCGAAGAATCCCACACCTCAGGCGCCCGTGTCGTCAAAATAACAGGCATACCCAAAACCCCCGTAAGTGTCCCTCTCACAATCCACCACCCTCACTAAACACAACCCCCCAAGATCCCATCTTGTATCTCTTCCCCATCCCCTCCACCTCACCC